>Ga0326727_10022532_pt1 | contig 12154 bp, 12 predicted proteins | sample MB2enrmetagenome_FD_207643 | JGI IMG/M metagenome (GOLD analysis project Ga0326727, IMG submission 207643) | Lab enriched peat soil microbial communities from McLean, Ithaca, NY, United States - MB29MY | ecosystem: Environmental > Terrestrial > Soil > Wetlands > Peat | place: USA: New York... | reverse complement strand
CAGATCCTGGGGGGTGAGGCGCAGGAAAGCCACGCCGTCTATGCCACCCACGTGGTTGTGCACCGGGCTGGCCACGAAGGCGGCCGGAGCGTTTTTCAGCGGCGGGTAGGGCGCGAAATCTTCGAACACGGTCTGGCCTTTCATGGCTTTTTGCCAGGCGCGCCCGAGGCTCGAATCCTTCAGGGGGCCCTTGGCCAGGTCCTCGCCCACCTCCAGGCCGTTCTTCACCGAGTAAAGCACCCGGCCGTACTCGTCCGCCAGCACGGCGTCCTCGTAGCCCAGAACCTTGACGTAGGGCTCGAAGGCCGGTGCCACGAACTTGACCATCTCCACGAATTCGGGATCGTTCACGTCGGCCCGGACACCCGGCTTGGCCTTGCCCTCGAAGACGTCCCGGAGCATGGCCACGCTGCTGAAAACGTCCTTGCTGGAAGCGTAGATGCGCACCTCGGCCATCCATTTGTCCACCAGTTGTCGGAGGGCTTCCTTCTTTGCATCGCGTACGGATTCCAACTGGCCGAACGCCTGCTGGGAAAGGCTGCCGGAAGCCTGGCGGACGCTGTAGACGCCCATGAACAAGAGCGGCAGGATGCCGATGCTCAGGCAAAACAGGATGAGCTTGGACCGGAGGGTAAGCTGGATTTTCACGTAAGAACTCCTTGTGAAACCGCAAGAAACCGCGTGGAAGCTAGCCCGGCCATGTTGGGGTCAGGTTTACGCAAGGTGACAATTCGGCGTCTTAAGTGTTAATGTGGAGACGGTCGATAAATGGCGGAGAACCAGGAGGAAATTCGGGAAGCTCCAGGCTGCGGCGGACGTCCGTTCCATCCCGGACGGGCTCGGACCGCCGGTCATGGTTTCGTCACACGCGCGGGATAACTTTCCCGGAAGCCGCTGCAAGCGGCCACATCGTCCCCGAAAGGAAGGCCAAATGACCCTGGAAGGTTCGAGCAAGAAGAAAAACTACGTCATCGACACCAACGTCCTCATCGAAAACCCCAACTCTGTGCTGGCCCTGCGCAACGGCAGCGAAAACAACATCTTCATCCCCTACCACGTGCTCATGGAGCTGGAGACGCTCAAGAACACGCCCAAGCTCCGCCACATCGTCGCCCAGGTCATCTCCAGCCTCATCGAGAATCGCGATCACATCACCTTCATCCGCAACGGCGAGGCCGAATCCCCGTTCACCCAGATCGTCGACAACTACATCCTGCGCGAGATCGAGACGGCCAAGGACATCCCCGATCCCATCCTGGTCACCAACGACCGGCTCCTGCAACTGCAAGCCTCGCTGCGCAACATCAAGAGTGAGGAACTGCGGGATTCCAAGCCTTTCGAATCCGAGTCGCAACTGTACACAGGCTTCGTGGAGGAGTCCGAGAACGCTCCGCCCAACTCCTTCCTGTGGCGCGACGGCAAGCCGGTCATGCTGGCCCCCGAGGGAGAGAAAACCATCGGCTACGTGAACGACGTCTGGAACCTGAAGCCACGCACCGTATACCAGAACCTGGCCCTGGAACTGATCGGCGCCGACCATGTGGATCTGGTGTCCATCCAGAGCGAGGCCGGGTTCGGCAAGACCTACCTGGCCCTGGCCGCCGCGCTGTACCAGGTGCTGGAGCGCAAGCAGTTCGACAAGATATTCGTGGTGAAGCCCACCATCGAGATCGGGGCCAAGCTGGGTTTCCTGCCCGGAGACATTGCCGAGAAGATGGAACCGTACATGAAGTACATCTTCGACCTGCTGGTGAAGCTCCACCGCCAGCGTCCGGCCAACAAGGTGTTCATGAACCCCAACGACGAAGCCCTGCGCTTAAACGTCAAGAAGTTCGAGATTCTGCCCCTGGGCTACGTGCGCGGCATGAACATCGAAAACGCCTTCGTGATCATCGACGAGGCTCAGAACCTGTCGCGTTCCGAGGTGCGGGCGCTGCTCACCCGCATGGGCGAGGGCGTGAAGTGCGTCTGCCTGGGAGACACTTCCCAGGTGGACAACCCGTACCTGAACGAAGCCAACAACGGCCTCAACTGGATCGTGCGCAAGTTCAAGGGGTTCCCCAACTACGGGCACATCGTGCTGAAGGGCGACCGGTCCCGGGGGCCGATCACGGACATGGTGCTCAGGAGCAAGTTGTAGGGAATATTTTTCAAGGACGCCCAACCAGCATGAACTGGCCGGGTGACGTCGTGCCTCTCCGGGCATGAACGCCGGCGTCACCCGAGCCTTGAGCGTGATTCGCAGCTATGACGGGTCGGAATTATCAATTTCGCGGGCAAAAACTTGACCTGTAAAGTGTTTGGCAATAAACTAATTGGATGTCGTCATGTTTGGCGGGGGTGTCCCCCACAGACAGCCGGAAGAAGTGCAATTAAAGCTGGCATTTGGTCATTCGATTCTGCTCTGCCGGATTGAAGTGAAACAGCGAGGCTCCCGTGGCGTCGAAACGAGTGTTCTTCCATCGCATCCCGAAATACGAGAGATTGCAGAGGATGTCGGAGCGCTGCCCGTCGCTGGACCCGGACGCGGCGGAGGCGCACATAGCATTGAAGGTCGTTGGCGACGCAGTTGCGGCGGCAATGAGGAAAGACTTGGCTCGCCACGGGATAAGCGAGGGGCGATTCCTTGTCCTGGCGCTCCTCTTGGAGCAAGAGCCCAGGTCGCTTACCCATTCGGATCTTGCGGATCTGTCCGGGGTTACCAAAGGAAACATCACCGGTCTGGTGGACGGGCTTGAGCGCGATGGCTTCGTGAGGCGCGAAGGCGACCGTACAGACCGCCGGGTCAGTATCATTTCACTGACCTCGGCTGGAAAACAACTCATTGAGGATGTTTTGCCCGGACATTTTGCCCGGGTGGCCGCAATCATGGCTGGCCTTTCCGCATCGGACCGCAAGTCGCTCGTGGAGCTTCTCATGAAGGTACGTTCAGGCTTAACCGCCTTGGAATAAAGGGAATTTTTTTTATAGTTTTAGTATGGCGTTGGATATTTAGATGCCTTATAAACGCAAGCCGCCGGTGTGGTGGCAAAGTTTTATCCGCCTTGTCGCAACGAAGGAGCAGGATGCGATGTATCGTGCCGGGATTTTAATCATCGTCGTGATGGTCATGCTATGGTCCCAGGCGGCACTGGCCGGGCAAGCCCAGGATGCTGTGAAAGTTTCGGTGGACGAAGTTATTTCGATTCTTCGCGATTCCAAGGGGGGCGATACGGACCGGACCAAGCGCCTGGCCCAGGCGGTCGCCAGGGTGTTCGACCCCGAAGAGCTGTCCAGGCGGACATTGGCCAGTCACTGGCAGGAGTTTTCGCCTGAGGAGCAGCAAAAGTTTACCGCTACGTTTGTGAAGATGTTGCAGAATACATACCTGCACCATTTGGAGACGTATACCGATGAACGCGTCGATTTCCTTGCCGAGTCGGAGCTCGCGGAAGACCGGGCGGAAGTGGCCACAAAGATAGTGACCTCCGGTAAGGATATCGGAATCATCTACCGCCTGATCAGGAAAAACAGCTGGAAAGTATACGACGTGGTGATCGAGGGCGTGAGCCTGGTGCAGAACTACCGCAACCAGTTTGCGCAGATACTGGCTAAGGAATCTCCCGCCCAACTTATTGGCAGGCTGGAGGCCATGACTCCGGCCAACTGACCTGAGTTCTCTGTGAAGTTTTGCGATCGGTGGGCACATGGGCACGGAGCCCGTACGGGGAAAACCCTTGCCTTGAAACCTTGACAACGTTTACGCGTCTCTTCTAGTAGACGCCAGACAAAATCGATAGGCTCCTAACATTTTTTTGAGCCAATGAGTTTTTGCAAACATGCCCATAAACCACTGTATATTCAGCGATTTTGATGGAACCATATCCGTTCCCGATGTGACTGACGTCCTCCTGGAAGCCTATGCGTTGCCCCAGTGGCGCGCCATCGAAGACTCATGGCGGTCCGGAGCGATCGGCTCCATGGAGTGCATGCGGCGCCAGGTCGAATTGTTGCGCTGCTCCAGGGAAGAGCTTGACGCGTTGGTTGATGGAGTGGCCATCGATCCCGGGTTCCGGGATTTCGCCCATGCCTGCCGGGAGGCCTGGGTGCCGTTGGTCGTGCTCAGCGACGGTCTTGACTACGTCATCGAGCGAGTGCTCCGCAATCAAGGCCTGGGATGGGTTCCCTTTTATGCCAACCGGCTGGAAATGCATGGCGACGGCCGTTACTCGTTGGCCTTCCCCCATGCCCGCTGCGAGTGTATCTCGGGCAGCGGAACCTGCAAATGCGCGCTCATGCGTACTTTGCGTCGGCCCGGCGCCGAAGTGCTCCTGATCGGCGACGGCGCGTCGGATTTTTGCGCGGCCCAGGGGGGAGCTGATTTCGTTCTAGCCAAGGGAACGCTGCTTGATCACTGCCGAAAATTGTCCCTCCCGCATGCGGCGTATGGTAACTTCAGAGATATAATGTTACTGCTTTTCAATCATCAACACGGCGAACTGGGCATGCAAGGATGTCCGCCCGTATTTTCTCACGCAGGATAGTTTTACAATGGATGAAAAGAAACTACTCGAACTGGAAGAAAATTACTGCGCATTCGGCGATACGGTTCACTATCTGGACCCTCCCAAGATATTTTCACGTTGCGGAGGGAGCTACCTGTACGATGGGGCGGACAAGCCATATCTGGATTTGCAGATGTGGTATTCGGCGGTAAACTTCGGCTATGCCAACCCGCGGTTGAACGCGGCCTTGAAAAACGCCGTGGACAAGCTGCCTCAGCTGGCCTGCCAGTATCTTCACCGGGAAAAGATAGAGCTGGCGGCCCTTTTGGCCAGGCGCCTGGAAAACGAAGCCGGAGTCAAGGGGCGCGTTCTTTTCAACGTCGGGGGCTCCCAAGCCATCGAGGACTCGCTCAAACTCGTGCGCAACGCCTGCGGCGGCAAGAGCCTCGTCTTCGCTTTTGAGGGCGGTTACCATGGCCGGACCCTGGGCGCCTCGGCCATTACGTCCAGTTACCGTTACCGTAGGCGGTACGGCCACTTCGGCGACCGGGCTTGTTTCATTCCCTATCCTTATTGCTACCGTTGTCCCTATGGAAAGCATCGCGAGAACTGCGGTCTGTATTGCGTGGACCAGTTCGCCCGCCTGTTCGAGACGGAATACTACGGGGTGTGGGATCCAAAGGCGGGCCAGGCCGAATTCGCCGCGTTCTACGTTGAAGCCGTCCAGGGAACCGGCGGTTACGTCATCCCCCCCGAGGGCTATTTCAAGAAGCTCAAGGAGGTGCTCGACGAGCACCACATCCTGATGGTCGACGACGAGATTCAGATGGGTTTTTTCCGTACCGGGAAATTCTGGGCCATCGAACACTTCGGCGCTACACCCGACGTGCTGGTCTTCGGCAAGGCCATGACCAACGGCCTGAACCCGCTATCCGGAGTATGGGCGCGGGAAGAACTCATAAGCCCGGACAAGTTCCCCCCGGGCTCCACGCACTCCACCTTTTCGAGCAATCCGCTTGGTACGGCGGTAGCTCTCGAGGTGGTGCGCATGCTGGAAGAGGAGAAGGCGCAGTGGGAAGCCACGGTGGCCGCCAAGGGCGCCTATCTTCTGGAGGGAATCCGCGCGCTCAAGAAGCGCTACCCCGTCATCGGCGACGTGGACGGCCTGGGCATGGCCTTGCGCATGGAACTGTGCAAGCCTGACGGGTTCACCCCGGACAAGGCCCTGACTGATCGGATGGTCGAGGAGGGGATGCGCTGCACGCTTTCCGCAGGCGGCAAGCCCTGCGGTCTGGTGCTGGATGTGGGAGGCTATTATAAAAACGTTCTCACGCTGGCTCCCTCGCTCACCATCACCCAAGGGGACATGGATCTGGCCCTGGACCTGCTCGATCAGCTTTTCAAACGCTGCGTTGAAGCGTAGTGAGGAATTACAGTCGACAATCGAGTGGCCGTACCGACATGGACACCAAAGACGTGAGCTTCCTCTTTGAGGGCGGACGCGATGGCGTGCTGCTGCTGCATGGGCTCACCGGCACGCCCGCGGAAATGAAGTCCGTGGGCAGGGGCCTGGCCCGGGACGGGTTCACGGTGTATGGCATGCAGCTGGCCGGGCATTGCGGCACAAAGGAGAATCTCCTGGCCACGGGCTGGCGCGAATGGTACTCAAGCGCGCTGGAAGGCCTGGACTTTCTGGCAGGGCGTTGCGAACGCGTTTTCGTGGCCGGGTTGTCCATGGGCGCATTGCTGGCGATCCAGCTGGCGGCAGATCATCCGGAAACCGTGGCCGGAATCGGCCTCTACTCCACGTCGTTGCGCCATGACGGCTGGAGCGTCTCCCGGCTGAACTGGTTGCTGCCGCTGCTTTTGCTCCTGCCCTGGGGGCGGCGGCACTGCTTCCCGGAATCATTCCCCCACGGCATCAAGAACGAACGGCTTCGCAAGCGGATCGTATCGCTCATGTCCAGTGGCGATAGCGGCTCGGCCGGGCTGACCGGAACCCCTGGGGCCAGCCTTCTGGAACTGTGGCGGTTCCGCAAGGTGGTCATGAAAGCCATGCCCTCCGTGCGAACTCCGGCACTCATAGTGCATGCCTTGCAGGATGATGTGACCAGCTTATGGAATGTAAATTATCTACAAGATCATCTTTCTGGGCCTGTAGAGACGGTATTGCTGGATGATTGTTATCACATGATTACTATTGATCAGCAGTGCAATGATGTCGTAAGCCATACGGCACGCTTCTTCAAAAAATGTGGGGATGCTGAAAATTTTGTTTCAAGCATGCAAATACCCGGATTTTCATCTGGAGAAGTACTCACCCGACACGCCGGGTAGCGCTGCCGAGCGCATATGGAGAAAGAGATGTCTCAACTCGACGAGATTCTGGACATAATGGCCAAGGTGTCCATGGTGGAACGGAGCACGCTCGTTCCGGACGCCAAGATTTCCGATCTCGGCATAACATCCTTGGACATGGTCGAGATCATCTGCGAGCTGGAAGACAAATACGGCGTCGAACTGCCTTACAATGCGAACATGAATTTCCAGAAATTTCCCACGCTCGGCGATGTCCTGGACATGATCCAAGAGAACATCGCTGCTGCCGGGAAAGGTTAATTTTTCTCGCTTTCCAGCCACGATGCGATATTCATACTGAAACTGAGGATTCGGGTCAGGGCATGCCATCTGAAAGACGCATCGTCATCACCGGCCTGGGGGTTATAAGCCCCATAGGGCAGGATCTGGCAACATTTAACCGGAATCTTTTCAACGGCGTCTGCGGCATAGAGCCTGTGGACTTCACCTGGCGCGACCTTTCCACCCGCTTTCCGGTAGCCCCCGTCAAGAACTTCGACCCCGCCGTCTTCATCGACGTGAAGAAAGCCTCGCTCATGGACCGGTTCGCTCAATTCGCCGTCGCCGCCGCGCGCCAGGCTTTCGATGATTCCGGGTTGGTTTTGACGCCGGAACTGGCCGCGCGAGCGGCGGTCATCACCGGCACAAGCGTGGGCAGCCAGAATACCATCGAAGAGTCGTTTCTGAAGCTGGCGAACGGCAGCACGCGGGCGCATCCGTTTACGATTCCGCGTCTGATGTCCAACGCCGGTTCAAGCCATGTCAGCATGACCCTGGGCTTCACCGGCCCCGCCTTCACGGTGGCCAGCGCCTGCGCCTCAGCCGTTCACGCCATGGGCGTGACGCTGCAGATGCTTCGTTCCGGCGTGGCGGACCTGGCCATAACCGGCGGAGCCGAAGCCTGCCTGACGTTCGGCACTCTCAAGGGATGGGAGGCGTTGCGCATCTTGTCCCCCGACGTGTGCCGCCCCTTCTCGGCCCGCCGGTCGGGCCTGGTGCTGGGCGAAGGCGCGGCCATGCTGATGCTTGAAACCCTGGAGGCGGCGCAGGCGCGCGGGGCCAGAATCTACGCAGAACTGGCCGGGTACGGCATGAGTTCGGACGCCAAGGACATCACCACGCCCGATGCCGGCGGCGCGGCGCGCGCCATGGCCGGAGCACTGGCGGATGCGGGCCTCGCCCCCCAGGACATCGATTACATAAACGCCCACGGCACCGGGACGCGTGTCAACGACATCATGGAGACCCAGGCCATCAGGCAGGTCTTCGGCGACCGGGCCGAGCACATCGCGGTTTCTTCCAGCAAATCGATGTTCGGTCACGCCCTGGGCGCGGCGGGAGCGCTGGAGATGGTGGCCACGGTGCTTGCCGTGACCCGTGACCTGGCCCCACCCACCATGAACTACCTCGAACCGGACCCGGAGTGCGATCTGGATTACGTGCCAGGCGCGGCAAGAGCCATGCCCATCCGCGCCGCCTTGAACGACTCGTTCGGTTTTGGAGGATTGAACGCGGTCGTGGCCGTACGCAAGTCAGGCTGATCCCGCATGCCGCATGGTTCAAAAACACCTCGCAAGCTGCTCGCGGGCTTGGCCCTGGCCATTATCTTCGACACCGGGCTGCAGATATTCTGGAAACTGGCCGTGTCCGACCTGCCCGGCCTGCCCGACCAGCCGACGCTGGGGTTGACCCTGGCAGGGATGCTCCATCAGCCCCTGTTTCTTGTCGTGGGGCTTTTTATGGTCGGGCAATGCTGCAACTGGCTGGTGGTGCTCGATCACGCCGACCTGAGCTACGCCCACGCCATCACCTCCCTCAGCTATGTATCCGTGGCGGTCCTTTCGGTGATGTTCCTGGGGGAAATCATCGTATTGCAGCAACTTGCGGGCATTGCGCTCATCCTCGCGGGAGTATGGTTCGTTACCAGAAGCGACCATGCCGGATCGCCGGCCGGCGGCGGGACCGCGTGACTGGGGCGCATTTCGGCGTCGCGCTCGTACTGGCCGCAACGCTCATCGAAGGATTCGCCCAGGTTTTCCTCAAAAAAGCCGCATTGTCCCCAGGCGGCAAGACGGGCTGGCGGGTGCTCGGCTTCGCCACTTTCGGGGTCGAGGCCCTGGTGTATACGTGGTCGCTTCGTTTCGTGGCGGTGAGTGTGGCCTTCCCACTGGGCAGCCTCAGTTTCGTGGCCGTCACGCTTCTGTCCCGGTGCCTGTTGCGCGAAACGGTGGACCGCAACCGCTGGTTCGGCATCTTCCTCATCCTGGTTGGGGCGAGTCTGGTGGCCGGGCGCGCATGAGCACCCCGTTCGCAGTATCTTTTCTGGACTCGCAGGCCGAAATCCCAACTTCCCTGTGGGACGCATGCTTCCCTTTGCCCCTCGAAGGCCGCTGGTGGTTCGAGGTCCTTGAACAAAGCGGCCTGGAGGACCAGTTCACCTTTCGCTACGCCCTGGTGCGGCTGGATGGACGGAACGTCGGCATTGCCCCTTTGTTTCTGATGAACGTGCCCCTGGACATCGTGACCCCGGATTTCCTGCTGCCGCTGACTGCGCTGCTGGGGAGAATCGCGCCGTCGCTTATGCGCCAGCGCACCCTGTTCGTGGGATCGCCCTGCTCGGACGAGGGCGCCGTGGGGCTTATGCCCGGTATCGACCGCCGGTGCGCCCTGCTTTGCCTACAGCAGGCGCTGGACCAGGAAGCCAGACGCCTACGCGCCCCCATGCTGGTGTGGAAGGATTTTCCCTCGCACTATCTGGAAGATCTCGGTTGGGTAGCGGCCAAGGCCGGACTGTTCGCCATGACCAGCTATCCGGGGACCGTGGCAGTGCTGCCGAGCCGGAACCGGGAAGATTTTTTCGCGGCCATGAAAGGATCACGGCGTCGGCAACTCAAGAAGAAGCTGAGGATCAGCGCGGAGCAGGTCGACTTGGACACGGAAGTCATTTCACATCCTGATGCTTCCGTGCTGGATGAAATATTCTGCCTTTTCCGTCAGACATATGAACGCTCGACCACCAAGTTCGAGCGCCTCAACCCGAAATTTTTCGAACTCATGGCCGCTCTCCCCCACGCACACTTTCTCACCCTGCGCGAGGCCTCCTCGGGGGATATGGTCGCCTTCATGCTCTGTCTGGAAATGGGTGGCCTGGTCATCAACAAGTTCATCGGCCTCGACTACGCGCGCCCCAAAGAGTGGTCCCTGTATTTCCGCCTCTGGGAAGCGGCGCTGGACTGGTCCCTGGCCAGGGGGGCCTCCGCCATCCAGAGCGGCCAGACGGGTTACGCGCCCAAAATGGAGATGGGGCATATGCTGGTGCCGCTGAAAAACTATTGCAGGCACGGCAATCCGGTCATGCAGTTTTTGTATGCCGCACTCTCCCGGACCGTCAGCTGGGAAACGCTCGACCCCGCACTGGCGCGCTACTGTGGCGCTCTTGGAGAGAATGAGTATGTTTTTCAAGAAAAAAAATAATTATTTTGAATAATTATCCACAAAAAATATGGGTTCATTTTGTGGACGGCGTACGACGCAAACGCAGCCCCGTCCGCCGCACTAGAAATGATAGCCGATCATGGCCGTGATCACGGTCTGGCAGTCGGAGAAACTTACCGGGCTTCTTGCCGCGTCGCCCACCAGTCTGGTCAGATCAATGTTTGTGGTTACAAACCAGTTTCGATTGAACCAATATGATGTACTGAGCCCTGCCACGACGTCCTTGATGCCGGCCTCGGCATTGAAGCGCTGAAATCGCGAACGCATGGACTGGCCTGACGTCACGCCGAAATACGTCTGCATGTAATCCTGATCGGCCCACGTGGCGCCTACGTGGGGCTTCAGTATGAGCTGCTTGGTCACTTCCACGGACGCGGACAGGTCCACGTCCGCCAGAACGCCGTCATTGTTTGTCCCGGTCAGCTTGGTCACGGACGTCGCCAATTCAAACTGCTTGATATCATACGTGGCAAAGGCTTTAAGACCCATGGCCGCGTCGATGTCGCCCAGGCCGCGCAACCGATTGTCGCTGTCGTATAAAAGAGAACTTCCGTTGCCGTCCCGCCGGCCGCCGTTGTAAACCAGTCCGCCGCCAAGGGTTAAATCGCCGTGGTCCCAGTAGATGCTGAGTCCGTCAGTGCTCAAGGATATCATGTCGTTCCATACGATATTGATAAGCGGCGCCGGGGAAAGGCAGTAGCGGTCGCTTCCTTCGTATGAAGGCTTAATCAGTGTTCCGCCTCCAAGAGTGACGTCCCACTTCTGTGGAGACTCGTTTCCGGCTTGAGGGGTATTTTCCTCGCACTGAGCAGCTCCAGGCGATAAGGATGAAAAGAAAATGAGAACAACTATAAAGAAACGTAGTGAGCTTACGCGGTAAAACATCATGTGCCCCTGCGAACAATGTGCGGAAATCAGGTAAACAACCTCATTGTGCTTCCCGCAAGGCCGCGCCAACCCGGTGGGGGTCAATCCCCTAGTGCGAGTTCGGCCACGGGTAGCTGCCTGTTGCTAAAGTCGATTCTAGCTGCCAGCGAGGATTTTTCAGCAGGCTGTCAGCCGCTGTGCATATCATGGTCAGTCTGGTAGCCGAGATAGGCGGCGGTGTCATCCGATGGACAGGACTTTGAACCGGGCAGGAAATGAAGAGCGGGGAAACGAAGCTGGTGTCGCGCCCTTGAAAAACATGAATATGTTTTTCAAGGACAAAAATAATTATTTTAAATAATTATCCTCAAATTAAATATGCGCTTAATTTGAGGACGCCACACCAGGCAGAGATTCCGGCGTCGCGGAGACATCAACCGGCCATGTGACCCGAATCCCTTGCCGTCTCTCTCGCGTCTTCGCGGGTCGTGGCGATGCTCACCCTGTTTCTGCCGGCGCTTTTGGCGGCGTAGAGGGCCTGATCGGCCAGCCTCAGCAGGCTGGCGGGGGTGGCGGCCTGCCCCGGGGTGAAACTGGCCAGGCCGATGGACACGGTCACCGGGATGGACCGCCCGGCGTAGCGGACGCCGCCGGCGGCCACGCGCCGCCTGAGCCTCTCGGCCAGCATCCAGGCCTGCGACTGGCCAGTGTGGGGCAAAATCACGGCAAACTCCTCGCCTCCATATCGCGCCAGGAAGTCAGTGGTGCGCAGTCCGGCCTGGAGAGCCTGGGCCGCGCGTCTGAGAACAGCATCCCCGGCCAGGTGGCCGTAGGTGTCGTTGACCTTCTTGAAATGGTCCAGATCGGCCATGAGCAGGCAGAAACCTTCCCGGTGGCGCATGTGGCGCTTGAGTTCCTGGTCCAGGCGGGCGTCAAGGGACCGTCGGTTG
>Ga0326727_10022530_pt1 | contig 12155 bp, 10 predicted proteins | sample MB2enrmetagenome_FD_207643 | JGI IMG/M metagenome (GOLD analysis project Ga0326727, IMG submission 207643) | Lab enriched peat soil microbial communities from McLean, Ithaca, NY, United States - MB29MY | ecosystem: Environmental > Terrestrial > Soil > Wetlands > Peat | place: USA: New York... | reverse complement strand
CGGCGGCGGCGGCCTGGGCGGCCTGCGTCTTGACCATGCGCTGCTGGAATTTATCCACGCGCCCGGCGGTATCGACGAATTTCTGGGTGCCGGTGTAAAAGGGATGACACACGTTGCAAATACCGACCATGATCGACGCCTTGGTCGAGCGCGTCTTGATCACGTTGCCGCAGGCGCACCGGATTTCCGCCTCCACATATTTTGGATGAATTTTGTCCTTCATAAAAGCAAGGCGGGACATCCTGCCAGCCCGGCGCCTTTTGACAAGTTCTAATTTAAAGGGAAAGAAAGTTCCTGAGAATTTGCCGCCCGTTCTCCGTCAGGATGCTTTCCGGATGAAACTGCACACCCCAAATCGGATGGCTCTTGTGGCGCACGCCCATGATTTCCCCCTCCTCCGTTTCCGCCGTGATTTCCAGGCAATCGGGCAGCGTGTCCCGCTGGATGACCAGCGAATGATAGCGGGTGGCGGGGAAGGGATTGGCCATGCCCTTGAAAAGGTCCCGGCCATTGTGTTTGATGGGCGAAGTTTTGCCGTGCATGATGCGGTAATTGACCACCACCTGCGCGCCGAAAGAATACCCGATGCATTGATGGCCGAGGCAGACCCCAAAGAGCGGCACCGCGGGGCCAAAAGTCCGGATGATGTCATTGGACAACCCCGATTCGCGCGGCGAACAGGGGCCGGGCGACACCAGGATGCGGTCCGGCTTCAACTCCCGGATTTGATCGAGGGAAATCTGATCATTGCGCCGCACTTCAAGCTCCGCCTTGAGCTCTCCGAGGTACTGCACCAGGTTGTAAGTAAAGGAATCGTAATTGTCGATGACCAGGATCATTATCGCAGGCAGAATTTAACGCAAACTCCTGAAAATGAAAGACAAAAGGAGTTTGGGGTTGAGCTGGAAAACCCGGAAATTCGCGCCCGTTAAACCGGGGTGATTTATGCCGTGTTCAAGGTTCAAGGCCAGACTGTGTGGAAAAACCTGAACACCACCGACCGGAATCATGCGAAACTCCTGATGGCCGAATAAGTCCGCAAAAGAAAAAAGATCAACCTCAAAGCGTCACACAAAATCACCCTGGACGAACTGCTGAACTGTTACGACTCGACGCTGGAGAACTTTGCGCCCGGCACTTCGGAAAACCGTCGCTGCCTGATCAAAACATTTCGACGCAGTTGGCAATACGGGCTGGGCATGAAAGTTTCGGACATCAATCCGCTCCATTTGCGGACATGGCTGGCACAACATCGCCAGCGGATCAAATCTCTCACCCGGAACGCCTCCCTGCGATTTTTACGTGCTGTGTTCAATTTCGCCAGGGAAGCACAGGTCATCGCAGAAAATCCAGCCCAAGCCATTAACCCAGTGCGAACATGGGTGACGAACGAAGGTGCCGGTTACTTGTCCACCTTGAGCTTTCGTGAAAGGAATTCCTCAATCAGCCGCTGGCTTTCCGCGTTGCGGAACTGCGGGCCTTCGTGACCGGCCCCGGGGATCGTTTTCATCGTCACCTCGACGCCGGCGTCGATCAGGGCCTTGGCCAAAATAATGCTCTGGCCCAGCGGAACCAGTTTATCGTTGTCACCGTGCATGATCAGGAACGGCGGGTCCTCCTTGTTAATGTAGGTCAACGGATTTGCAGTCTTGGCCAGATCACGCTTCTCCTGCACGGGTCCACCCAGAAGGCGCGCCTCAGGGGAATTGGGTCCGTCGTGCTGGATCATGCTGTGGGGGCCTGACTGCTGCGCCATGAGGGTGACGTCGGTGGGACCGAACCAATCCACAACCGCCTGCACGCGGCTGGAGACATTGGTGTTGCCCAGATCGCCTTCCATTTCCTTCACATCGCCGCTGGTGCCAACGAAAGCAGCCAGATGTCCCCCGGACGAATCACCACCTGCTCCGAAGTGATCGGGATCGAAGTTGTATTTGCCCGCGTTGGCGCGCAGAAAACGGATGGCCGCTTTGCAATCGTAAGCCTGCGCCGGCCAAAGGGCGTCTTGGGAGAAGCGATACTGGATGCTGGCCACAGCGAAGCCCTTTTTCACCAGATACAGCACGGGCGGACTGGCCTGGCTGCCACCCATCCAGGCTCCGCCGTGAATCCAGATCATCAACGGCAACGGCTTGTCGGAAGGTTGCTCAGGCAGGAAAAGATCCAGGACCTGATTGCGGTGGCCGTTCTCGACGTAGGGAATGTTTCGCTCCGCTTTAACGCCGGCCGGCAACGGCGCAGGACGGCCAAAGCCGAAACCTCCCGGGCCGCCACGGCGTGGAGGATTGGCCATGTTATTGGTCGCGGCGGGCGGATTGGCCGTCGGCTTGTCTTCCGTTTTCGCCCCGCCGGCGGGTGCCTGGGCGATCGCTGCGGCCGCAATCATGAGCGGAACAAGGGCGCATACGATTCTTGCTCCGTCAGTTAAACCAGGAATGCGCCAATAAATCATCTTGCTGTTCACAATTTAAATCTCAGTTAGTGGGTTCCACACGCGATCTGTATTTCTCATTATTTCACCGCAAGCTCGTAAATGCTCACGCTAAAGCGCGGAAGCGCAAGTGAATCAGGAATGGAATCAACGGGGGCATTGCTGATGCCGGGATTTTGGCCGTTGTCAGCAGTGGATGCGAGCCGCCACACGGCGCCCTTGCCGGAAAGGGCGGCGCCGGTGATATTGAGCTTGAGAGGTTGATCCACATCGGTGGGATTCAAGACGGCCACCGTGAGAGACCGGCGGTCATCGGTCCAGGCGGCGACGACATCGAGTGGAAAGGTGTCGCTGCCGGCGTTAACAACGGGTTGCTCGCCGCCCGGAGGATCGGTGGGTTTGGGTTGGGGTGAGTTGCCGGAAACCTCGACCGGGATGGCGCCAAAGTGGTCGCGATAGATTTTGAAGACGAGCCCGTTGGCATTGAGAGAGACGTTCGTTCCATCGCGCGCAAGAAGCGAGGTGGCAAAGGTGTAAGCCGCCATTTGAAAAATGTCCGGGTGGCGGAACATTTCATGGAACACCCAGGCGTAGGACGGGTAGGTCGGATAACGGCCATTGCCAGCGTAGGCCCATTCGTCAATGTTCAGCGGCTTGGGATGGGCGGCGAGTTGAGGCAGCAATTTTTCGTATTCCTTGTATTCCTCGTATTTGATGCGGATATGGTTGGCGGGGCGGCGCATCCAGTCGGTGATCGGTTCGTTGGGATTATTCTGAACCTGGCGGCCTTCGGCGAGGCTGAAGTGTGTGTTGCCATAGTTGTAGAAGTGTTCGCTGATGAGATCAATGTTGTTGAAACAGTTTGAAAGCAATCCGCCGGTCCAGTCAGCCGGTGAGAGGCAAGGCGGAACCAGATTCGTGCCCAAGTTCAACGATTCCTTGGAACCGGTCATCGTGTCCGGCATGGCGCCGCTGGCGATCAGTTTGATGGCCGGGTCCACTTGCTTCATGGCCTTGGCAAACTGGTTGTGCTTGAACTCAAATTGATTGAGCTTCATGGCGCCATACTGGTAACTGAAACCCCACGCTTCATTGCCGACACCCCAGAACTTCACGTGATAAGGTTCGGGATGGCCGTTGCTGGCGCGCAACCTGCCCATCGGCGTGGAAACGGAGCCGTTGGCGTATTCGACATATTGAGCGGCGGACCACTCGTCGCCAAGGCCGGCGTTGAGAGTGATGTAAGGTTCGACGCCGAGGAGTTTGCATAAGATCATGAATTCATCAGTGCCGATGTCGTTGGGTTGAAGTGCATGCCAGACAGGATCATAGACAGGCGGACGTTTGTCGGGATCGCCAATGGCATTGCGCCATTCGTGGGCGGAGACAAAGTTGCCGCCGGGGAAGCGGTAAACGCCGGAGCGGAGGCTTTTGAGGACGGCGATGGCATCGGGGCGGAAGCCATGAAGATTGCCGGCGGGCATGAGAGAAACCGCGCCGACATGGAATGAGCCGGCGCCGGCGGCGCTGATTTCGAATTGAGCGGGGCCGGAGTTTTCAGCTTTGAAGGAGAAAGTGAATTTCTTGCAGTGCCTGCTCAATTTGCCGAGTTGAATAGTCTGCCGCGCGGCGCCGGCGTTGGCGCCCCAAACGAGGCTGACAGAAACCCTGGCGCTGGAATCGCCCGCCAATTGAAGGCGGCCATCATAGGTTTCGCCTTTAACGAAGTTAACCCTGGTCTGGCGTATGCCGCGAGGTTCGGAGCCTGCGAGTTTGATCAAGGGTGTGTGATCACCGACGAAAGGATTGTTGGCATCCATGACAACGGAATCAACCGGGCCGATGGGATTCCACCGTCCGGGGCCGACATTGCGCCTGCGGCCCGGGCCAAAACCACCGAACCCGCGTTGGCCGGCGTTGGGGTCTTCCGCAAGCCTGTTCGTGACGTCGTAATAAAACTTGCGGTCATCGAGCATCTCGCACCAAAGACTGCCATAAATGAGGCTGCCAATGTGTTCGAGGAACTGGCCGTAAACATAAGGAGAAATCGGCGGGCCCAACTTGGCAGCGTCAATGTTGGCAACAGGAGTTGTGGACTGCGCCTGGGCTGCCCAGGCGGCGGTGAGGAATATTATTTTGAGCAGGAGACGTTTCATGGGATGGCAGGGCGTTTTCAAGGGTTTTGAAACAGCAGTGGCGCGAATTGGTGGAAGCTTCGGCGCCAGCTCTGCCATTCGTGCGCCGTGCCCGGCGACTCGTAATAAACGTGGTTGATGCGCGCGTCGGCGAGGAGTTTGTCCAAATTGCGCGTGGCGGTGAGGTTCTCGGCGGTTCCCATGCTGAAAAACATCACGTTGATCTTCTTGTTGAAAGCACCGGCATCGGCAAAGAAACCATTGTAGGCCGTGTTCAAGTTGGTGATGCCGCCCGCTCCACCGCTAAACGCACCCATCGCGCAGAACGCATCGGGATGGTTCAGGACAATTTGAAAGGTCTGGAAGGCTCCCATCGAGAGACCGGCCATGGCGCGATGCCCGCGGTCGGGAATCGTGCGGCAAGTCGAGTCAATCATCGGAATGATTTCGTGCAGCAGGGTGTCGGCAAAACGAGTCGTGGCTGCGCTCATAAGCCCAAAACGGCTCGATGCCGGTTGGTTGGTTCCCGTGCCTGCCATCGGCGGGGCATTGGTTCCGGCCGGCGCGTTCGTTCCCGCAGGCGCGCCCATGACGCCGGCCGGGCCGGGCCCGCGCCCGCCTCGTGCGCCCGGAGCGAACAAGGCGCTGCCGCCGCCGTTGTCCATGACCACAATCATCGGCCTGGCTTTTCCTTGGGCGATGAGGTTGTCGAGTATGAAATTCACGCGGCCCTGAGTGGACCACCCGCGCTCATCTTCACCGGCGCCGTGCTGGAGGTAAACAACGGGATAACGGGCTGTCAGATTGCTGGCATAATCCGGCGGCGTATAGACAAAACATCTGCGCCACGCGCGGTTCGTTTTGGAGTAATACCAGTGCTCACGCACCTCGCCGTGAGGCACGTTCCTGGCGTCGTAAAAATCTTCGCCCGGAGACGGCACCTCGATGCCGCTCATCATTTTGCTGACGCCGAAGAAACTCTCGCTGGCCGGATCGGCCACGGAGACGCCGTCAACGATGATGGCGTAGTAATGGAAACCGACGACCAATGGCGGCGTGACGACCGACCAAACGCCTTGGTCGTTCTTGGTCATGTCGTATCTGTGTCCGCCAATGTCGAGCTGCGCTCTTTGAGCGCCCGGCGCGCGCAGCCGGAATTCCGCGTGGCGCTGCGAATCAATCTTGGGATACTGTTGCCCGGGGACATTCGAGCCGGCCGATTTGGCATCGCTGCCGAGCTGACAGGCGCCAGCGGGTGGATTGGTTTGGGCAAGGGCAACCAGGCTGCCCGCCATCAGAGTTAGTGCGATGATTGATTTCGTTCTCATGATTTTACTCCGGGTTTACTGGTTGCCGTCTTGCGCGGTCTGAAAGAGCAACGGGGCAAATTCGTGCAGGCTCCGGCGCCAGGTCTGCCATTCGTGGGCGGTGCCCGGCGATTCGTAGTAAACGTGCTTGATGCCGGCTTGCTCCAGCGCTTTGTGGAACTTGCCGCTGCCGCTGTTCAATCCTCCTTCGGCGGTGCCGACGCTGACGAAGAGCACGTTGACTTGCTTGGCGAAACCCGCCGGGTCGCCCAATAGTCCGTTAAACCCGCCGGGAACTTCCGGATAACCGAAAGGCGCGCTGAAGGAACCGATGCAGGCGAATTTGTCGAGATGCGCCTGCGTAATTTCCCAAGTTTGCGTGCCGCCGAGCGAAAGCCCGGCCATCGCCCGGTGCTCGCGGTCGGGGATTGTTCGATAGGTTGCGTCAATCATCGGGATGATGTCCTCGATCAGCACTTGGGCAAATTTGTCCCAAAACATGGGGCCACCACCTCTTCTGGGACCGCCCATGGCACCTGGAGTGATACCGCCGTCATCCATCACGACCAACATCGGCCTGGCTTTGCCCTCCGCAATCAAGTTATCGAGAATGAATCCCGCCCGTCCTTGCGTGGGCCAGCCCCGGGCGTCTTCTCCCATGCCATGCTGCAGGTAGAGCGCCGGATAACGAGCAGTCAAGTTCGTGTCGTAATCTGGCGGGGTGTACACGAAACAACGCCGGGTCTGACCGGTGGACCTGGCGAAATAATAGTGCGCGCGGATGTCGCCATGCGGCACGTCTTTGGGCAAATAGAAGTCTTCACCGGGAGATGGAACTTCGATGGCGCTGCTCATTTTTCCCGTGCCGAAGTAACTGTCGCTGGCCGGGTCGGATACCGTGGCGCCATCAACGGAAATTGTGTAATAATGAAATCCAGGCGCAAGCGGACTCGTGGTGACGGTCCAGACGCCGTCATCTCCTTTGGTCCCGCGACCACCCGGGAGGCTCACGGAAACGTTCGTAGCGTTGGGGGCGACGATGCGGAAGTAGGCGCGCCGTTTGGAATCAATTCTGGGAAATTGCGCGCCCGGCACGTTGGATGACGCCGGTTTGGCGTCTGCAGGAACCTGGTTTGTCTGCGCTGGCGCGGCTGAACTGGCAACCAGCGGATTTGGGTTTTCCCCTCCGGCTGATTTCACAGAGGATGCGGATTGGATGGAACCGCGATCGTGAGTCTGACAGCCGGTCACGAAAGTGAAAATGCAAGCGGTTGCGCAAATACCAACAGCGCGGAAAAGAATATTTTGCATAATATCAAGTTGTAGTTGTCGTCCAGCCTTACTGGGCGGTGATTGTCATTGGCAATTTCAGCCGGATATCATCCGAAGCCGCGCCGATGAGAAACTCATATTTCCCCAGTTCAACCACGGTTGACCAGTTTTTTATTTTTCGATTCCAAAGAGCCCCGGTTTTGCAGAAAACATGCCCGATCCAAAGCTTCACGGACAGCTTTGATATTGGGCGCCTTTATTTTGGATTCCCCGGCCATGAGCGTAGTTTTGATTAACCTGCCTGCGGTTAATGCCCGGTGCAATCAGATTATTCCGTCACCCTGCTTTTCAGGAATGCGGGCGGTTTGGAGATTGGGTTGATGGTGCTGGAAGAAGTGCAGCAGGCCCGTCCGAGTCGTCCGACCCGTCCGCAGCCGTTGCACCATGCATCACCCTCTTCCGCTCCCTTTGCTCGCCGTTCCAACCCGAAACGCCGCGACATCAAAATTGAGCAGTGAAATCAGGCCTTTCTTCACGCCGCCTTCAACTCTCCGAGGTACTGCACCAGGTTGTAAGTAAAGGAATCGTAATTGTCGATGACCAGGATCATTCAATCATGCCGGAAATGACGAAAGCGGGGCATTGGCGCTTCGTCATTGATTGGTCATTGGGGCTTTGTCATTCGTCATTTTGGTTTCTTTTTCGTCCGGCCGGGTCGCGCAACACTTCCGGCAACCATCCAGACTCCACGGGCCCGGGCCTGCCATGGCGAAATAAAGGAGCGCAAAACAATAAACGACGGCCAGTTCGCCGCGGTTATGGATGGGCAACCAGCCCTGGGGAAAATGCACCATGAAGTAGGCGACCGCCATCTGCCCGGAAAGGATGAATGCCGCGGGGCGGGTGAAAAGGCCCAGCAGGACGAGCAGCCCGCCAACCAATTCCAGAATCCCCGCAATGCCCATCGGCCACGAGAACAGAGGCGGCGGCGCCGTGCCATGGCCAATCACCGGAAACCCGAAAACTTTTTGCCCGCCATGCTGCAGGATCAACACGCCGATGACGACGCGCAACAGGCTCAAGAAATAAGGAGACCACTTCTCACAATAGTTGCATATTTTACACATGGCGCTCTTATGCCTCATCAACCCGCCCGGGCGCAATGAAAATCTGCGGTGGTTTGACCCAGTTTGACCGACCTTGACCGGACAAAAGGCTGTTTATTCTGCAAGTCATTCATATTAATGCATTTGCGTAGATTTGCCGGGCAGTTTGCCGAGCAGCATCGGTTTGACTGAGAATTGAACGACCTGCAGGACGTAAAGGACCAGAGGGACGATCCAGTTTGACTGCGCCCGACCCGGCAAAGCATCTCCCAAAAAAATAAATCCGAAATTTTTTCGGAAAAGGGCTGTTTTTCCGAAATATTTCCGAAATATTTCCGATAATCCGAAATTTTTCGACCTCCTTTAACCCGGCCTTTCAGGAAGGCAGAAAGATGGGTCAGGCAGAACCTCGAAAGCTTTCGGGGCTGATTTTTCTGCCAGCTCATATTTCTGCATTTCCGGCCGGCGCGACACAGCGTGCTCATGGGCGCATTTTATCAGAAAGGGCGGGAATTGTACAGGTCATGGTGACCACTTTTTTTAAAACACGAAACCCCCGCAAACATTGATCAAAACGCGTGTCTGGGGCCTCGTTGTCAAGTATGTATTCTTGACAATGGCCCCCCAAACCGGCAAAAAAGCCGCTGAAATTCCAACCGGCCGCGCCGCCAGCGGGGACCGGTTTTTGAGACTCGCCATCAATCCCAGAGCGCCAGCCCCGAAAGCTTTCGGGGCCAAAACGCTTCGCGCCCTTCGCACGTCGCCAAACAACGCGCCCGCGTCCTGACGGCGGCGGCCCTCCGCCGCTATTTGTCGCGCTTCAACAGGAATTCGGCCAGTGCTTCCAGGGCCGGGGCTTTGCCTTTGAAGATGCGCAATGCCCGGAATGCCCGCCCGGTCAATTGGCCCGCGATTTTTCTCGATTCTTCCAGACCCACAATCGACGGATAGGTCGCCTTCGCGGCGGCGGTGTCTTTTCCGGCCGTTTTGCCCAAGCGCTCGCTGGTTTGGGTGACATCCAGAATGTCGTCAATGATCTGGAAGGCCAGGCCGACATTGTAACCGAAATCTGTCAGGGCTTGCAGTTGGCCGGGCGGGCAGTTGGCGCTCATGCCGCCCAAGCGCACCGCGCAACAGAGCAGCGCGGAGGTTTTTCGCTCGTGAATGTAGCGCAGGTGGCTGGCCGGGATTTTTTTGCCTTCGCCCTCCAAATCGGCGACTTGTCCGGCGATGAGCTGCTTTGAACCCGCCGCCCGCGCCAGTTCCAGAATGATGTCCCGATGGCTGTAACGCGGCCAGCCCTTGCATTGGGCGGCGATGGCAAAGGCCCCGGTCAGCAAGGCGTCCCCAGCCAGGATGGCGATGCCTTCGCCGAAGACCTTGTGGTTGGTCGGCTTGCCGCGGCGAAAGTCATCGTTGTCCATCGCCGGCAAATCGTCATGGATCAGTGAATAAGTGTGGATGCACTCAACGGCGCAGGCCAGGGGCAGGGCCTCTTCGAGCCGGCCGCCGCACGCTTCCGCCGCCGCCAGGCAGAGAGCGGGCCGGATGCGTTTGCCTCCGGCGAAAATGGAATACCGCATGGCCCGGTGAATGGTCGCCGGTTTGGCGCCGGGGGGCGGCAAAAAGCGGTTCAACGCCCGATCCACCGCCGCCGTTTGCCGGCGGAGGCAGCCTTGCAGGTCAAATGACATGCGGTGCTTTTAGGCCAACGGGGCGTTGCGCGCAATGACGAATGTCGAAGCACGATGACGAAATATTAAAGATTGCGTTCCGTGGCGCAGCGGTTATTGTGAGAGGCTCGTGAACAGCGAATACATCAAACAAGCTTTGGCGAAAGTTGGCAACCCCAACGTTTTGGTGAATCTCATTTCCAGGCGCGTGCGGCAGTTGACCTCCGGCGGCGGCAGCAGCCGGCCGCTCATCGATCAAACCGCCACCCTCGGCTCGGCGGATATCGCCCTGCTGGAAATCATCGACGGGAAAATGGATTATGCGATGTCCACCGGGACGGAGGAGGAAGAGGAAGCCCAGCCCGTGACCCGAAAACGCCGCCGCTCCTCCTGAGGATCTCCGGGCCGGGCGGAGATGGAGCCGGAAGGATTGCCTTCGGGCGTGTTGTTTATGGCCGAAATTCTGCACAACTCCAGAGCCAGGCGGGACTATCATATTCTGGAAACATTCGAGGCCGGCATCGTTTTGCACGGCTCGGAAGTCAAGGCCCTGCGCGCCGGCAAAGCCCAAATCAGCGATGCCTTTGCCCGGGTGGAAAAAAATGAGGTCTGGCTGCACAACGCCCACATAGACGAATACCTCCAGGCCAACCGGTTTGGGCACCAGCCCAAGGCGCCGCGCAAACTCCTTTTGCACAAGTCGGAAATCCGCAAACTGCTCGGCCTGGCCGCCAGCAAAGGCAACGCCCTTTTTCCCCTTTCTCTTTACTGGAAAAACGGCCGCGTCAAAGTGGCCCTGGCCGTCGGCAAGGGCAAGGTGGAATTCGACAAACGGCAGGACATAAAAGAGCGCGAGGCCGGCCGCGAATTGAAACGGGCCGCCATGCGCCACCTGAAAAGAAAACGCGGGTAAACCAGCGGCGGCTTCTCGTCCTAATCCACCGCCATCCGGGCGGAAGGGGGAACGGAATCGCAACCAATCTTAAAAGCGCCAGAAGACTGGCGCACTCCAAAACGCTTCGCGCCATTCGAGAGTCGTCAGAGAACGCGCCAGCGTCTTGGATTGCGGCGGCCCTCCGCCGCTTGCTAAATCGTTGGGGCGGTTGCCGGCGCGGGTTTGGTCCAGCGACGCTTGGGCGCCTTGATCACCAAACCCTTTTTCAACGCGCTGGCCGAAACGCGGATATAACGCACCTGTCCGTTGATCACGGCTTTGACTCTCTGAAGATTGGGCGCAAAGCGCCGTTTGGTGACGGCGGTGATGTGCGTGCCGATGCCGCCCTTTTTCTTGGCTTTGCCGCTGCGCCAGATGTGACTGCCCTTGATCGAGCCTTTTCCAGTAAGTTCGCAAATTCGAGACATAAATGATTGTCAAAGACCCGCAAGCATAACCCGACGGCCCCGCGATTCAAGAACTATTATGGCCGGGGAAATGTCCAATGACGAAATCCCAAGTCATTCTTGCTTGGCAGGGCTGCGGGGAGCCATTATCATTTAGTGAGGTATGGCCTTTAGCACTCTTGGCAGGCGCCAGGCAGCGGGCCTGGCGGCGATGGCTCTCCTGGGGTGGTCTTCACTCCGGGCCGGGCAGGTTGGCCTTGCCAAAATTGACGGGGCGATCGGGCCCGCCACCGCCACTTACATAAGCCGCGCCATCGACCAGGCTGCCGCCGAACAGGACGTTTGCCTCATCATTCAACTGGACACCCCCGGCGGCCTCCTGGACTCCACCAAGGAAATCGTCGAAAAACTCCTGGCCGACACCGTTCCCACGGTCGTATATGTGGCTCCCTCCGGCGCCAATGCGGCCAGCGCCGGGACCTTTATCACCCTGGCGGCCAACGTGGCGGCCATGGCGCCGAACACCACCATTGGGGCCGCGCATCCTCTTTCACTGATCGGCGGCGACGAAGGCGGCAGCAACGACGTGCTGCGGACAAAACTGGAAAACTACGCCTCCAGCTACATCGAAACCATCGCCAGCAAACGGGCGCACAACGTGGAATGGGCCAAATCGTCCGTGCGCCAAAGCGCGTCCATCACCGCCGAGCAGGCGCTGCATGAAAAAGTAATTGACATCATCGCTCCGGACATCCCCGGCCTTCTCAAACAACTGGACCAGCGGCACGCCGGCCAAACCCTCCTGCGCACCGCCGGCGCGCGGGTCGTGGAAATACCCATGGTGGTCCGCGAAAAGATATTCCAGATGCTCTGGCGGCCCGAAGTCATAT
>Ga0326727_10022526_pt1 | contig 12157 bp, 13 predicted proteins | sample MB2enrmetagenome_FD_207643 | JGI IMG/M metagenome (GOLD analysis project Ga0326727, IMG submission 207643) | Lab enriched peat soil microbial communities from McLean, Ithaca, NY, United States - MB29MY | ecosystem: Environmental > Terrestrial > Soil > Wetlands > Peat | place: USA: New York... | reverse complement strand
GAGGAACGAACGACACCGGCCGGTTCGGAAAAGGTCTTCCTCATCGACGCCGAGTACGTCAAGCAAATGGTTGCGTCCATTGTGAAGGATCAGGATCTGTCGCGCTACATTTTGTAACCCGGCTGCAAGTTATCCTGCCGGTGTGTAACTCACACTTCCCCATGAGGTCATTCATCATCACCATGTCGTCCCCGAGAATACTGCCCATTGCGGGTTACGTTCTGCTGGCAGCCTGCGCACAAGCGGTCTTTGCGCAAACGTTGCTATCTGCGCCGCCCGCCGCGCTTCCCCATCCCACCGAGACCATGGTGGTTCTTGGTTCGGCGGTTCCCGTCCCCCTGGCCGAGTCGTCCGCTTCGATTGTCGTTCTGCCGGTTGAAGGCAAAACTCTCACGCTGGAGTCGTCGCAAGAGTTGCTGCGCCAAGATTCGTCAGTCTTTCTCGAAGAGCGTGGCGCGGGCGGCGGACAAGCCGATCTGGTGTTGCGCGGAGGTACTTTCGAGCAGGCTCTGGTGCTGTTGAATGGCTTTCGCATCGACGACAGCCAGACCGCGCATCACAATCTTGACCTGCCTATTCCGTTGGACGCCATGGACTCGATTGAAGTGCTGCACGGCGCGGGCTCCACGTTGCATGGCGCGGATGCATTGAGCGGCGTCGTCGACTTTCTCACTGCCGCGCCTTCCGCTTCCTCGCTGCGCCTGCGCGCCGGAGACGGCAGCTTCGGCTCCAACGAAGAGTCGCTGCTGGGAGCACTGGCGCGCAAGCGGTGGAGCGGCCGCCTGACCGCCAACCGCAACTTCTCCACCGGCTTCATACCCGACCGCGATTACAACAACGAAGATGCTTCTTCGGAGAACTGGGTTAGCACGCGGCTCGGCATTTCCGATTTACTTATTGCCGCGAGCGACCGCTCCTTTGGCGCAAACCAGTTTTACGGTCCTTATAACTCCTGGGAACGAACCAAGGGATGGTTTGCCAGCGGACGCCAGGAGTTGGGCAGACGCACCGTGGCGGCCTTTGGTTATCGCCGCCACACCGATGAGTTTATTTTGCTGCGCAATGATCCGCCGGTTTACGAAAACAACCACGTCGACGGTTCCTGGCAGGCTTCATTGCGTCATACCTTTCCAGTTACTAACTCATCTGTGCTTTTATTCGGGCTGGAGTCGGACGGAGACAGCATCCGCAGCAACAATCTCGGCATTCACGCGCGCAATCGTGGCGCGGGCTATGTAGACCTCGACCTGAAGCCCTCTAACTCCCGCTGGAACTTATCAACTGGACTGCGCGAGGAGTTATTCTCCGGCGGCTTGCAATCCGCACCTGCACCGCACCTGGCAGGCAGTTATCGCCTGGCCGATAAGTTAAAGCTGCGTGCCGGCGGCGGCTACGGTTTCAGGTTGCCCACTTATACCGACCTTTATTACTCCGACCCAGTTACCATCGGCAATCCTAATCTGAAACCTGAGTCGGCCTGGAGCGGCGAAGCAGGCGCCGACTGGGCCGTCTCTCATCTGTCGCTCTCCGCAACTGGTTTCTATAACCGCCAGCACGACACCATCGACTATCTCCGCGCCGCCTCCCTGCCTAACTCACTTCTGCCCGCTGATTGCACCGTCAACACATGGTGCGCTGTCAATCTGAGCGGCCTGCGCTTTGCTGGAGCCGAGGCCTTCGCCACCTGGATTCCAGCCAAGGCACAAAAAGTCCAGCTCGCATGGACCGGGCTTATCGGCGCGCAGCCGCCTTTGAATGGCCTGCAATCCGAGTATGCTCTCAACTACCCAGCAGAGAATCTTCGCGCCACGTGGACGGCCGCGTTGAAACACGCTCTGACTGTTACTAACTCAGTTGCAGTGATCAAGCCCTATCAGCAGCCCGGCAACCTGCCCTGGAACGCGAATCCCTATCCCGTATGGAATGCCGCTGTGACGCGCGACGCAGGGAAGTTACGCCCCTATCTACGCCTCGCGAATCTGAGTAACACCGGCTATCAGGAGATCAACGGAGTCGCCATGCCCGGCCGATCTATCACCGGCGGTCTTTCGCTCTGGCTGGGACGCTGAATTTTCCACAAATATTCTATGTGACACACGCACAATTCTGATAGCCTGTTCTCGTACCTCGCGAGTCTGCGCGCTCGAACGATTGAGCAGACTCTACCTGCACTCTCCAGCTCTTGAGGGAATGTGGATGGGGGCGCTTCGAGAGCACACCGGGATAGGTGTGCCTGCGCCGTTTGCATCCACTCCTTTTCCTCGACTCTACGCTATACAACGCAAAGGAGAAAAAGCATGAGCAATCCAGCACTGCATCACAAGATCACCTACATCGAGTTCACCACCACCGACATCGAGCGGACCAAGAAGTTTTACAAAACTGTTTTCGGCTGGAGCTTCAAGGATTGGGGCCCGGATTACATCGACTCTTCCGCGGATATCGCCGGCATCGCTATTGGCTTCGCCAAGGGCGCTCCGAAGCAGGAGCAGCCTAAATTCGCGCCGCTCGTGGTGCTCTACTCCGCGGACCTGAAGGCCACCGAAGCGGCAATTGTCGCGGCAGGCGGCAGCATCGTCGTGCCCACGTTCGAGTTTCCCGGCGGGCGGCGCTTCCACTTCTCCGATGGCGCGGGCAACCTGCTGGGCGTGTGGTCGGAGTAAGCGCGCCCTCAGGCGGGATTCTTGTTTTCCAACTCGGCCAGGCGTTGGGCGAGCAGTGTTTCCAGCTTGACCAGCGCCGCCGAGAATCCCTCAATGCCTTCCTTCAGCTTATCGGTGGCCATACGGTCGGCGGCGTGCATTGCTTCAAACGCCGCCTTGTCAACGACTATCTTTTCGATGGGCAGTGCTTTAGCTGCTGCGGGCGATAGCTTGCGCGGCAGCTCGCCCACTGTGGCTTCAAGCTCGGCCAGCAGTTGCGGCGAGATGGTCAGCAGATCGCATCCGGCTAACTCCGTTATCTCGCCGATGTTCCGGAAGCTAGCGCCCATCACTTGCGTCTTATATCCGAACTTCTTGTAGTAGTTATAGACCGTAGTTACTGACTTCACGCCGGGATCGTCCGCGCCGTGGAAATCCTTGCCGGTATCTTTCTTGTACCAGTCGAGAATGCGGCCCACAAAAGGCGATATCAGCGTGACGCCGGCCTCTGCCGCCGCAATGGCCTGATGCAGTCCGAAGAGCAAAGTCAGGTTGCAGTGGATTCCCTCGCGCTCCAGCACTTCCGCGGCGCGGATGCCCTCCCAGGTCGACGCGATCTTGACCAGTACGCGCTCGCGGCCGATGCCCTCCGCGTCATACTGCTTGATGATGCTGCGCGCCTGCGCGATGGTGGCCTTGGTGTCGTAGGAGAGGCGCGCGTCAACCTCGGTGGATACGCGCCCCGGTACAATGGCCAAAATCTTTTTGCCGAAGGCGATGGCCAGCCGCTGAAAGGCGAGGTTGGCAATGGCCGCATCGGTTGCGTGGCTCCCAAGTTCCTTGCGCGCGGCCAGCAATACGCCGTCCACAATCGGCTGGTACTGCGGCAATTGCGCAGCGGCGGTTATCAGCGAGGGATTGGTGGTCGAGTCCTGGGGACGAAATTTTCCAATCGCCTCGATGTCGCCCGTATCGGCAACGACGATAGTATAGCTTCGCAACTGCTCCAATAAATTCTGCGACATGATTCCTCCAGGAGACGCACGCGTCAGATTTCAGGCGCGTTCTGATTCAGCCTACCGATGTTTGATTCATCCGTGATGTCAAAGTTGCACATGAACGGTTTCGGTTCAGCCCTGCTCCGGCTGGAAGGTGTTGGCCAGCACGCCCAAACCGGGGATGCTGATCTCCACGTAATCCCCGGCCTTGAGCGAACCCACTCCGGCAGGCGTTCCGGTCAGCACCAGGTCGCCGGGTTCCAGAGTCATCACGGCGCTGATGTAGCTGAGTAGTTTGGGAATCGGAAAAATGAAGTCCTGGGTCGAGCCATGCTGGCGCAGCTCACGATTCACGAGCGTCTCCAGAATGAGTCCGGCTTCGGGGTTCAGCTCGTCGCTTACCACCGGACCCACCGGGCAAAATGTATCGAAGCCCTTGGCGCGGGTCCACTGGCCGTCCTTTTCTTGCAGATCGCGGGCTGTCACGTCGTTGGCCAGCGTGTAACCGCGCACCGCGGAACGCCAGGCTTCTTCTTTGAGATTGCGCGCGCGGCGGCCCATCACCAGCGCCAGCTCGCCTTCATAGTCCACGCGAGCCGAAGCGGCGGGCATGCGCACCACGCCTCTGGGCCTGTTCAGCGCCGACACCGGCTTGAAAAAGATCAGCGGCTCGGCAGGCAGCTCGCTGCCCATCTCCTTCACATGGTCGCGATAGTTGCGCCCCACGCAAACGATCTTCGAGGGCGTAACCGGCTCCAGCAGCTCGGCGGCGTTCAGCGGCATGGGCTCAAAGTAGAAGCTCCAGGATGTCTCCCGTCCATAGACCAGCCGGAAGCCGCGGTCCTCTTCGGGAGCCTCGATCAAGCGAACGATCCACGGCTCGCCCTCGCGATCTTCCACCGCGCCGTAATGGGTTTGACCCTCGAAGAGAAAGCGGCAATATTTCATGGCAACTCCTTCAAGCGCGGCAAAGGCCGTCAGGGATTGGGCACGGACTCCTCGGTCTCCGCCGAGCGGGCGCTTTCGTTTCCGCCTTGGTCGATGGAGCTGACGGCATAGCGGTAGCTGTGGCCCGGCTGGACTTGAGAGTCGTGGAAGGCCGGGGGAACCAGCGGCCCGACAGGCGAGATGCGCTGCCACTCACCGTCACCCTCCCGGCGATAGACGGCGTATCCGGCCAGGTCGGCGTCGGTAACCGGCTGCCAGCTCAGGTCGATTGCGTTCCCCGCACCGTTATCGCCGGTGGTAGCCACGGCGGCCAAACCGGTGGGCACGGCGGGAGGAAAGATGTCTCGTGCCTCGACGCGCACCGGGGGGGAAAGCTCGCCGGCCAGCTCCAACGTCTTGCCCTCCACCGTGACCCGCGCCACGCGCTGGGCGCGGTACTCATAGACCTGGCCGAAGCGGATGCGGCTATCCAGGGCGCGGCAACTCCCCTTGATTGCTTCCAGCGCGCAGGAGTCGATCAGGAGGTTTTGCTCCACCGGCTCCGGCTGGGGCGTCAGCAATCCCTGTTGCGGCGGTTTGGCTGAGGGCGGCGTGAGCAGCTTGCGATGCAGCCGGATGGTGGAGGATTCCTGCGCGGCGGCCCGCAAAGACTCCCAGCGCAGCACCACGCCGTTCTTGCGCACCTCGGCGCTGAGACCAGCCACTGGCGCGGGCGCTTCCCCGGCCAGCACCACGGCAGCGTTCGAAAGGCCCGCCGAGCGGCCGTTGTGGTTTCTCAGTTCGACAAAGTAGCTGAGCGGGCGTGGCGCTCCGGTGGCCAACTCAGCAGGCAGCGTCTCGGTAAACGAGCCCTGCGCGCCCGGAGCAACTGGCGGTGCTGCTCCAGCCGCAACGTAGTTGCCGCCGGCCCCGACGCTGGCGTAGCGGCAAACGTACACTGGCACGTTATTCTTCAGCAGCAGTTTGTCCGTGCTCTTTTTGGGCATGGTCCAGGTAAGTGTCACCTGGTTGCCCGTGCGGCTGGCGACCAGGTCGGCCACCGGAACCGGCAGCTTCAGCGAGGGCGGTTGAGGCGCGGCCGGCGTTCCGCAACCGGCCAGCATCAACACCGCGGCCAGCGCGGCTGCCAGGCCCACGGCTGCCAGCCCGGCGACAGCCAGCCTAGCCGCATACATTTTCGGTAACGCGGCGCTTTGCATTCTATCCGTCATACTCATCGCCCTCCCAGTCTACCGGAGCGGCGCGGGCGAGGGCACACAAAAACTGCTACAGCATTCGCAGCCGCGCGCAGGCGTCGTCCAGTTCGTGGTCTTTCTTGGCGAAGCAGAAGCGCAGCAGGTTTTCGCCATGGCCGGGGCGGAAGAAGGCTGAACCGGCGACAGCGGCTACTCCGGTTGCCGCCAGCAGAGAGCGGGCTTTTTCGGCGGCAGTTTTGCCGGGGATGCGAACAGCGCTGGCGAGCACGTAGTAAGCGCCGGCGGGAACGCTGGGCTCGAGGCCTGCGGCGCTGAGAGCCGAGAGGATGCGGGCGCGCTTGGATTGGTGGTCGGCGGCCAATTGCGTGTAGAAGCTGGGCGGGAGCTGCTCCAGGCCGGCGGCGGCGCCGTGCTGCAGGGCCGAGGGAGCACAGATGTACGTCAGGTCGTGGAAGTAGCTCATCGCGCCGATCCATTTGGCGCTGGCACAAACATAGCCTAGCCTCCATCCGGTAACAGAGAAGGTCTTGCTGAAGCCGGAGATGACGATGGTCCGCTCCTTCATTCCGGGCAGCGCGGCGGGAGCAATGTGTTGCGCGCCGTCGTAGACGAAGTACTCGTAGATCTCGTCGGTGATGAGGAAGAAGTCGTGCTCCTGGCAGAGAGTTGCAATGGCATCGGTTTCGGCGCGGGAGAAGACCTTGCCGCTGGGGTTAGCCGGAGTGTTGAGCAGCACGGCGCGGGTGCGCGGAGTGACGGCGGCGTGGAGAGCGGCGGAATCGAGCGTCCAATCCGGCTCGGAGAGCGGGACCAGGACTGGCACGACGCGCATGGACTTGAGGATCGCAACATGGTAGCCATAGAACGGCTCGAAGATCAGCACCTCGTCGCCGGGATTGAGAAGAGCCATGGCGGCGGCGTGCAGGCCGCCGCTGGCGCCGGAGGAAACCAGAATTTCGCTCTCCGCATCGTAATCGAGGGCGTAGTCTTTTTTCTGCTTGGCGGAGATGGCCGCGCGCAGGCGAGCGATGCCGTCGAGGCGGGTGTAGATGTTGTAGCCATCGTGGATGGCCTGAATGGCCGCCTCCTCGACCGCAGCGGGGACCGGCGTGTCGCAGATGCCCTGCGAGAGATTGATGCCGCCGATGCGGTCGCACGCGATGCTCATGGCGCGAATCTCCGACTGGATGGTGGCCGGGGCAAGCTGGCTGAGGGCGAGGCGGGACATGGGGGCTGGGCTGGGCATGGATTATTCCTTGTGTTTTTATCTTACAGAGTGGAGCAATTCAGGCGAAGCAGGAGGCAAGCGCGTAAAATTCATCTTGAATGCATGAACTTTCCATCGTGAGCAGCATCGTCGAGACGGTAACCGAAACGCTGGCGGCCTTGCCAGATGCGCAGAAGGGCGCGCGGGTGCTTGAAGTAAGGCTGCGCGTGGGCGTTCTGGCCTCGGTGATTCCCGAGTCGCTGGAGTTTTGCTATGGCATAGCCAGCGAGGGAACGCCGCTAGAGGGCTCGCGGCTGGTGGGAAACGTGCTGCCGGTGGTGGTGCATTGCGCGGCGTGCGGGTTGGATTCGGAGCTGGAGGGCGTGCAGAGCTTCCGCTGCCCGCGTTGCGGCGAGCCGTCGAGCGATATGCGCCAGGGCCGTGAGCTGGAAATTGATTCTATTGAGATTGATGACGGCGAGGTGAAGCAATGACACTACAGATTTTGGTGAATTTATGACGACACGAATTGTCGAGCTGCGGCAGGGGATTCTGAAGAAAAACGATGAGCTGGCGGCCACCCTGCGAGCCGGCTACGCGGCTGCCGGCGTGCTGGTGCTCAACCTGGTCTCCAGCCCCGGCACGGGCAAAACGGCTTTTCTCGAGCGGACACTGAAGGAAGTGCTTGCGCACGGCTCTCGAGCCGCAGCGCTTGTGGGAGATTTAGAGACCGACAACGACGCGCGGCGGCTGGCGGCGAGCGGCGCTCCCGTTCGCCAGATCAATACCCACGGCATCTGCCACCTGGACGCGGAGATGATCGGCAAGCACCTCAACGGCTGGGAGGGCGTGGAACTGGGCAAGCTGGACTACCTGTTTATCGAGAATGTCGGGAACCTGGTGTGCCCGTCGAGCTACGACCTGGGCGAGAAGATTCGCGTGGTTCTGCTCAGTGTGACCGAAGGCGAGGATAAGCCGCTGAAGTATCCCACGCTCTTCAACTCCGCCGACGCCGCAGTGATCACCAAGATGGATATCGCCGAGCCCTGCGGCTTCGACCGCGCGCTGGCGCTCAGGAATATCAATGAGATACGGCCGGGAATACGAATTTTTGAGACCTCTGCCAAGACCGGCGCGGGGATGGAGGAGTGGCTGGGGTACTTGGCTGCAGAACGGGCTGGGCTGAACTGAGCGTTCGCTTTTATGTGATTTATATCACCCAAAGCACACCCAAACCCGGCATAATAGAGGAACCATGTGTCTAGCGATTCCGGGAAAAGTCGAGGAAATCACCACCGAGGGCGATCTCCGCATTGGGCGGGTGAACTTTGGCGGCATCGTCAAGCGCGTCTGCCTGGACTACGTGCCGGAGGTCGAGGTGGGCGACTATACCATTGTCCATGTTGGCTTTGCGCTCTCCAAGATCGACGAGGAGACGGCCTTGAAGACGCTCGAGGACTTCCGCGCCATGGGCATGCTGGACGAGGAACTGGCCAGTGAGGAAGAGGCCTTTGCGCGGGCCGCTGCGGCGCCCCAATCGGCTTGCCCCGACGGAAGTTGCTCCGTGGATCCACCCCAAAAACTCATCAACTGAATGTTGTTATTTTTCTGCCCTCTCGCTGCTGTATGCGAGGCTGAGCCACACCGCAAGTTACACTGTCATCTGCAAGTTGGCATCATCCGACGGAACAAAATCAACACGAGGTATCACTGATGAAAAAACTTTTATGGGTTTGCGCTACTCTCACGCTCGCATTCTGCGCCGTAACTGCCTTCGCAGCCGATGTAACCGGCGCTTGGTCAGGTGAAATGGTGGAGCCGGGCGGGAATAGGTTTCATCTCTCCCTTACCCTCAAGCAGGACGGCGCCAATCTGGCCGGCTCTGTAACAGGTCCGCAGGGCGATCCAATCGAAATTACCGAAGGCAAGATCGATGGTGACAAGCTGACGTTCACGGTAAATGTCAATGGCACGGTCATCAAGCATGAAGGCGTAGTCATCGACGACACGATCAAGCTGACTACCAAATCCGATTCAGGGGATTTTCCTGGCGGCGATATCACGCTCACGCGGGTTAAATCACCTGGGCCACAGTAGCACCGTAAGTTCGTTCGGATGGAGTTGCTGCATGGTTTCCCAAGTCTCTCCGCCGCGGCAGATGATACCTGGGGCACCCTATGATCGTGCGGACGAGAACATGGGCAAATGAAGTACCTCACCGAGTTCCGCAATGGCGAGATCGCGCAGAGGATGGCGCGGGAGATAGTCTCCGTCACCACGCGCCCGTGGAAGATCATGGAGGTCTGCGGCGGACAGACGCACTCGATTATCAAGAACGGAATCGACCAGATGCTGCCGGCGGGTATCGAGATGATTCACGGGCCCGGCTGCCCGGTCTGCGTTACGCCGCTGGAGCTGATCGACAAGGCGCTGGCCATTGCCGCCCAGCCGGGCGTGATCTTCTGCTCCTTCGGCGATATGCTGAGAGTCCCCGGCACTGAGGGCGATTTGTTTCAGGTCAAGGGCGCGGGCGGCGATGTGCGCGTCGTCTACTCCCCTCTGGACGCGGTCGAGCTGGCCGTTAAGAATCCTGACAAGCAAGTCGTATTTTTCGGCGTGGGCTTTGAGACCACCGCTCCGGCCAACGCCATGAGCGTAGCTGTAGCCAAGCGGCGCGGGCTGAAGAATTATTCGCTGCTGGTTTCACACGTTCTGGTGCCGCCAGCGATTGAGGCGATTCTGAGCACGCCGGACCGCAGGATCGACGGCTTCCTCCTCGCCGGCCACGTGTGCAGCGTGATGGGCTATTGGGAGTATCCACCGCTGGCGGCCAAGTACAAGGTTCCGATGGTGGTGACCGGCTTTGAGCCGCTCGACCTGCTCGACGGGATTCGTCGCTGCGTGATTCAGCTGGAGGCAGGGCGGCATGAGGTAGAAAATGCCTACGAGCGCATTGTCACCTACGACGGCAACAAGGCCGCGCAAAAGATGCTGGCCGAGGTCTTTGAGGTCACCGACCGGGCCTGGCGGGGCATCGGCGTGATTCCAAAGAGCGGCTGGAAGCTCAGCGAGCCTTATCGGGAGTTTGATGCTGAGCTGCGCTTTCATATCACTGGCATTCATACAGCCGAGTCGCCGCTCTGCCGCTCCGGAGAGGTGCTGCGCGGAATCATCAAGCCCTCCGAGTGCACCGCTTTTGGCAAGGAGTGCACGCCGCGCCATCCGCTGGGCGCGACGATGGTTTCCAGCGAAGGCGCATGTGCTGCTTATTACAACTACGGGCGATTCTTGTCGGCGGAAGAACTGGCGGGGGCGGGATCAACATTTTCCAAATGATAAGTTGTTTTGGAGAACGCACAATGAGAGTTCTGAGCTGCATCGTTATGGCTACAGTGGTGTTGAGCACAAGCGTGGGTTGTCGAAGAGCTGAATTTCCCGATTTTGTGACAGCTAAACAGAAGATAGAGATGGAGACTAACCCATGCTTCCCTAGATTCGGTAAAGGAGGCGTCGGAATCATCCATACCGGTCTTTATGTCGCTACAAAATCTGCGAAAAACGAACTGTTGTTTGATTCCAAGGAAGATTGGATCGGTCAAAGTGCATCGACGCCGGAAGTCGTGGTTGTTCTTGATGGCAAAGTATGGACACCTCAATCCCTGCCGCCTGGATTTGATAAGAGCAAGTCAGTTGTTGTTTCTTTCGAGAAAAAGAAGATTTGTTTTTATGATTATGTCCAAATGAATGGAGGGTATTACGAGAGAGACTACGAGAACTAGACTATTGTCTGAGGCGGTATATGCCTGACATCGACACACCGGATTTTGCGAACTGGAGTTGTCCCCTTCCGCTCGCCGATTATCCCACCATCGTGATGGGCCACGGCGGCGGAGGCAAGCTGGGCAACGAGCTGGTCGAGCATATGTTCCTGCCCGCCTTCCGCAATCCGGAGCTGGAAAATCTGGGTGACGCAGCGCTCCTGGAGTTGGGCGGCGGCAAACTTGCCATGAGCACCGACTCGTATGTCGTGCAGCCGCTGTTTTTTCCCGGCGGATCCATCGGCGAGTTGGCGGTCAACGGCACGGTCAACGACCTGGCCGTCAGTGGCGCGGATGCAAAGTTTTTGAGCGCCAGCTTCATTCTGGAAGAGGGTTTCCCGCTGGCGCAGTTGGCGGCCATTGTCGAAGCCATGGCACGGGCGGCAGCAACAGCGGGCGTAAAAATTGTCACTGGCGACACCAAGGTTGTGGAGCGCGGACACGGCGACGGCTGCTACATCAACACGGCGGGAATCGGCTTGCTACGGCCGGGAATCACGGTCGGCCCGCATCGCGCCCAGCCGGGTGACGCGATTCTCATCTCCGGAACCATCGGCGACCACGGCATGGCCATCATGAGCGTGCGCGAGGGTCTGGAGTTCGAGAGCCAGATTCGCTCCGATTGCGCCGCGCTGAATGGGATGATTGCAGAGGTGCTGGCAGCGGCCGGCGCGTCGGTCCATGCCATGCGCGATCCTACGCGCGGCGGCCTCGCTTCCACATTGAATGAAATTGCGGCGGCCTCTGGCGTTGGCATGGAGATCGACGAGCCCAGCCTGCCGGTGCGCCCTGAAGTCCAGTCCGCCTGCGAACTGCTCGGCCTTGATCCGGTCTACGTGGCCAATGAGGGCAAAGCCGTGTTTTTCGTCGCGCCCCAGGCTGCCGAGAAAATTCTCAAAATCCTGCACGCTCATCCGCTGGGCCGCGATGCCGCCCGCATCGGCACGGTCACCGCCGAACATAAGCGGATGCTTGTAGCCCGCACCGGCATGGGCGCGAATCGCGTGATTCCGATTCAGATTGGCGAACAGTTGCCAAGGATTTGCTGAGGTCGGCAAGAATAATCATCCGGCTTGGTGCTTAAAGAACTTTCAGCGCCTCCGCAATGCTGCCGGCCCAGGCATCGATGGCGGCCCAGTTGCGGAAGTCGCCGTCGGGAAGAAAGGAATTATCGCGGTTGGCGGGCAGCTTATAGACGAGCCGGTGCCAGAAGCCGAGCCGGGCGGCGTCCAATGCGCCGAAGAAGACGCGGTGCTCCCTGGGCTTGACGGTTTCCTTGAATTCCGCAATTTCTTTGGGTACCAGAATATCGCAGAAGTCCCGTCCTTTATCATCCTGGGCCTTGTTG
>Ga0326727_10022525_pt1 | contig 12157 bp, 10 predicted proteins | sample MB2enrmetagenome_FD_207643 | JGI IMG/M metagenome (GOLD analysis project Ga0326727, IMG submission 207643) | Lab enriched peat soil microbial communities from McLean, Ithaca, NY, United States - MB29MY | ecosystem: Environmental > Terrestrial > Soil > Wetlands > Peat | place: USA: New York... | reverse complement strand
GATTTGTTGAGGATGATCGCTCCGATGAACGGCGCCACTTTATAGCTCGACATGTAGGCAACCTTGCCTCGGAGCTGGGACCATAGGCTCGCGATGTATATTGGGCTCGTGCAGCAGGCGTCGACGGTGTTCGAGTTGATCTGGAGCATGAAGTCAGAGGTCGTTCCCTTCACCGTGCGGGCACCCGCGCTCTGCATGAGCGTCTGGAATTTCAGGTCGCTCGGGCTGATCGACATGCGGACGTTCTCGACGTCGGCGGGGACGACTATCGGCTCGCGCGAGAAGTAGCGCACCCATCCGCCTTTCGACAAGGCGAGGACGACGTAGCGGTCGCCGAGCTTCGACTTGATGAGGGGCTCCATGGCGGCGAGGGCCGCATCGAACTCGGCGTCGCTGCGGATATAGCTCGGGATCGAGAGGACGAGGCTGTCGGGATAGAGCTCCCCGACCCCGAAGGTGGTGAAGAGCGCCCCATCCATGCCGAGCCGCATCTTTTGGATGATGTCCGACTCGTCGGCCACGCGGGCGCTCTGCGGGAAGACTATCTTGACCTTCCCGTCCGAAGCCTTGTCGAAGTCGGCCGCGAGGCGTTTGAGGCCGAGGTCCCAGGGACTATTGGCCGGCACGATGGCCGCCAGCTTGAGCGTGACCGTCTGGGCGAAGAGCCCGGGCGCGAGGAGCCCCGAGCCCAAGAGGGCGAGGGCGAAAAAAAGGATGAAGACTGCGCGATTGTGCTTGTTCATGGTGTTTCCCCCTGTTGCGTGCTCATGAAGTAATCGCCCGCCATTTTCATGAGGCGACGCGCGTTCTTTTGCGCTATGACCGTTTCGAGCCTGGACTCCGGGACCGAATCGGGATCTATGGCGAGAGCCTTCTCGATCGCGGCTTTGAAGCCCTCGTAATCTTCCTTGGGAATGCAGATCGAGCTCGCGTAGGTTACGAAGAGAGAGGCGCTGCCACCCTTCGAATAGGCGAGAGCCTTCGCGTAGGCTTCTTCGGCCTTGGCCATATCACCCCCCAGGTAGACCGGCATGCCGGCGTAGTAGGAGAGATAGAGGCCGTATATCGCGCCCTTGTTCCAACCGGGATCGAGCGCCGCCGCGCGATCGAGGAAGCGTGGCGCTACCCCGAGGTAATGCGCACTCTTGAAGTCCAATGGATTGAGGCCGAATCCCGCGAGCACCGCGGTCGCGCTCCAGTAAAGGAGGGGAACGTCCGCCTTCCCGAGCCGCGCAAGAGCCGACATACCCTTCGGAGAGCCGTCCACTGTCGCCTCGACGAGGCCGGCGGCCTTCGCGTCGAGGGCGCTCGAGAGGATGCGAAAAGCCCGCCGGTATAGGGCACCGGCCCTCTCGAAGGCGGCCTGCCTTTCCTCGAACTTTTCGTCGGGGAGCTCTGAGGCCGGGCCTTGTACGAAGGCGTTGGCGTACATTACGTAAAGGGAGGCCAGCGTAACCGCTTTGTCTTGGTTCTTGGGATCGGCCTCGTAGAGGGCTTCGGAGGCCATGATGAAGCTGGGCAGAGCGGCGGCTACGAGCTCGGGGTCCTCCTCGCTCGAGAGGACGGTCCCGATTTTGGAGGCGGCGCCAAGAATTGCGCAGGATGAGAGGGAGAATGCAGCGAGTGCGACGAAAAGAAAGCGTCCAGGGCTCGTCATGGCTACTAGTATTAACTGAAAAAGCCGTAGCCGCAACCCGGTCGGCTCCTAGAGCCCGCCGAGGAATCCTTGTCTATCCAGCTCCTGGGTCCCGGCCTTCGCCGACTCTCCCGCGCTTATTTTTGCGTAGACAGCCATATCCATATAGCGCAGGGTGAGCGGGCGCTCGATGGCCATGCGGGTAGCCTTGTCCTCCCAACGCGCTTCCTTGGGATCGAGGAGAGCGGGTTCGCCGTATTTAGCGACGAGACTCGTATAGACGGAGTAGTGGTCGACCTTGTCAGGATTCAGTTCGAGGATCATGGTCCAGAGCTTTCCCTCGTAAAACTGGAAAAAGCCCCTCTTCACGAAGGACAGCCCCGTCACCTCGATGAGGCTCTGATTGGGGGAGGGCAGGAGCGAGAGGTCTTCCGGCCCACGGTACGAAAATACCGGGTCCTTCTTGAGCGCGGCTATCGCCGTGTCCCTGTCCATCCCGAGCTCCACGCCGCGGAAGGCTCTGGCCGGAGCCTCTACTTTCTTAGGCGCCGCGCTAGCGGCGTCGCTCTTTGCCCCATCCGTGGGGCTAACGCTCGCCTGGGCCGAGCATAGTAGTGCGGCCGCGAGGCCGAGGGCAAGCAGGCAGATCGTCTTCTCGAGTTTAAGCATCGTTGTATTCAGTATCGGCCGCCTAGGCTTCCCTCTGTAGGAGCTGTATAACGGGGCATGGCCATTCAGCTCGATGAAAGTCTCCTGCCGCGCGTAGTCTACGAGGACGATCGCCTTGTGGCGATCCACAAGCCCGTTCGCATGCACAGCGCCCCCGGCCTGGGCTCGGGCGATCTGTGCGCCTGGGCCTTCGCGCGCTATCCCGAGTTGGCCACTGTCCGCAACGAAAGCGCGGGGAGGAAGCAGGCCGAGGGCGGGCTCCTCCACAGGCTCGACTACGAGACTTCCGGTCTCGTCCTCTTCGCCCGGGACGCCGAAGCTTATTCCTCCCTCCTCGAGCAGCAGGCGCGGGGCGCCTTCCATAAAGAGTATATCGCTCTCTCCTCTCCTTCCCTAATAGCCGAGCCTCAGGGCTCTTCTCCGATTCGAGGCATTCCCTCCGGGGCCGACCCCGGAGCATGGACCGCTTCTCGCCGCGCTTGTGCGCAGCGAGAGGCCGGGGCCTCCGACTTGGTCGAGGCGTTAAAGCCCCCTGCCGTCCAGGGCAGAAGCTGCGGCATCGAATGCGCCTTCAGGCCCTTCGGCCCCAAGGGGGCCCGAGTGGCCTGTTTGGCCGAAGGCGGCAAAAGCGCCGCCGCGATGTACCGAAGCGAGATACTCGGCTGCGATGTCCTCGAGGGGACGGAGGAGGACGAGGGGCCCGAACTTGAGTTGCGCCTCTCTCTCTCTCGAGGATTTCGACACCAGATCAGGGCTCAACTTGCCTGGATCGGCCTGCCTATTGCCGGGGACACCCTTTATGGCGGCGCCCCCGACGAACGGCTCAGGCTCTACGCGATCCGGCTCTCCTTCGCTCATCCGGCCTCCGGACGGCCGTTTTTCATATCCGAAATCGAGCAATCTGCCGGTTTTTGACTTCGACGTTGCTTTTGGCTCGGTACTTCGATAGTCTTAACTCGATGGCTTCAACCTATCCGTTCGACCATCTCGTCGCCGAGCTCTCCAACGATGAACGCGCGCTCCTCCTCGAGCGCATCAAGGCGTCGATGCCCGTCTCCTCGGAGCCCTTGTACCCGGACCAAGCCGCGCCCGGTGTGGCCGCCACCGCCGCCCCAAAGGCCGACGACCTCGGGGTCCTCGCGCGGCTCTTCCTTTTCCTGCGCGGTCTTTTCACCGGCAAAAGCCGGGAGGAGCTTTTACGAGAGGACGGGCTCAAAGCCATCGCCCACCGCATCGAGGCGCGCTACGTAGGCATCATCGACTATCGCCGCAGCCTCCTCCTCGGCTTCGTCGCCGAGGAGCTGCGAAGCCTACGAGATTCGGCCCGCTTCTTCTACGATGCGCTCGACCGCAGCGTCGAGCGGGACAAAGGAGCCTTCTACGCATTCCTCGCCTCGATCGAGCTGCCCGATACCCATGCGCGACTGCTCGCCGAGGCCGACCCCAATAAGATCGCGGTCTCTATGGCCGAGCTCCATGGCCAGGTCGAGGACTCCGCCCTGCGCGCCGCCGCCCTCGCCGCCTACGAAAGCGTCTTCTCCGAACTGTCGGATCGGGGAAGGAGGGCGATGTACCAGGACCTCCGATCGGTCCTTTTCCTGAAGCGCCTCTCGGGCTTCCTCTTCGACCGTCTTCTTGGCGCTTTTAAGGAAGGGCAAGGACCGGACGCTCCGTCCGCCGCGTCTTTCTTCGACGTGCACGAGCTCGTCCTCGAGCTCGGCGATATCCTCTTCTCGATGTCCGAGCCTCCCTCGACCGCCCTCATGGAGGCGATCTTCGTGTTCGCCGACCGAGAGGCCCTCCGGGGAGGGGGGGAGGCGGCAGTCTCGGTCGTGAGCGCCGATATGCAGAAAGCGAACGCCGCCCTCGCCCGCATACGCAGCTTCAATGCTCGCGTGCCCCTGAGCGACGTCCTCAAACTCGTCTCCGGCGATCCTGATTACCTTCCCCGCGAACTGCCCGGCGGCGAGGATTGGCTCGCGATCTACAAAGGCTTCTGGCGCGAGCGCATCGACGCGACCCTCGACGACTGGCGCACCGAGCATAGGACGAAGGCGCTCGTCGAGGAGATATCCGCCTTCGTCGGCGAGCCCGGTCCCGCAGGCTTTGCCCACATATCCCGCGAGGAGACCGAAGGGACGCCCGCGCTCAGGCAGAATATGGCGCTCGTCTTTCTCGACGCCTTCTACCGCGGCCCCTTCCTGCGCGAGCTCAATCGGCCGCTCAAACTCGTCCTCGTCGACGGCGAGTTCTACCGCAAGGACAACAGGGTCGAGTTCACCGACGCCTACGACTCCCTCCTTCGCTGCTCCGAGCTCCTCGCGAGCCTCGACTCGAAGCTCGGCCCCGAGGGAGAGTTCGGCAGCGCATGGATGGCGGTCAGGAACGAGATGGGGAGCGGCGGGCCTATGAAGCGTCACAAGCTCCAGTCCATCGAGCGGAGCGTCGAGGAGGAGGCCGAGCGCATCATCCGGCGGGAGGGCGCGGCGCTTAAAACCATGGCCTCGGTACTTCAAGGCTTCCTCAAGGGCGAGGCGGGCGGCCGCTACGATTCGCTCGCCAATATCTCCTACATCGACGGCAAGGCTAATAGGGATTTCCTCCGGAGCCTCGAAAAGGCCAGAGGCCGCTGCGAGCGCGCCCTTTCCCTCCTCTCAGAGCTCTCCGGCCTCGACCTCTCCAAGGACGAGTGATTTCCATGGAGCTTCGCTGCGCCTCGATACCCCCTTCGCTCGCCGATCGCCTCGTAGTCGCCTTCCCCGGGAATGTCGAGGACGGGGCAGAGCCGAAAATGGCCCTCTCTTTCGCCTCGCAGGGCGATATGAAATTCGGCGAACCTTCTCTTGTAGAGAACCGGGAGCGTTTCCTTTCGGGCCTCGGCATCGAGCGCGGTTCCTCGCGGGGCCTTCGCCTCGCTCATTCGCGAAACCTGCTGTTCCCGGAGGCGGCCGACGATGTCGCTTCTCTTGCGTCCGCGGCGGGCGGGGCCGACGGCCTCGTCGTCAGGGATCGGGGGCTCGCGCCGACCGTCACGGTCGCGGACTGCATGCCCATCTGGCTCTTCGACCGCGACTCTGGCGCCTTCGGGCTATTGCATTCGGGCTGGAAAGGCACGGGCATCCTGCGCATAGCAGTACTCGAGCTTCGCCGTCGCTTCGGCTCGCGTCCACAGTCCATGGCCGTCGTGCTCGGCCCCGCGATCGGAAGCTGTTGCTACGCCGTGCCCGAAGAGCGGGCCGTATCCTTCGCCGCTGAGTTCGGCGAGGAGGCTGCCCCGCGCCGCGGCGGAGAAAACTTCCTGGATCTTAGGGCCGCCAACATAGCCCTCGCCGAAGGCCTGGGGATCGGCTACCTCCTCTCGATCGACGCCTGCACATCCTGCGACCGGAGGCTTGGCTCCTACCGGCGGCAGGGTAGCGATTCCTTCACGCGCATGCTCGCGGTATGCGGCTTCTTCGAGGCCGAGCCCAACTTCGATGGCGATTGGACTAGGCGCCATCCGTCGGATGGCGTCGGCCCGCTTTCCTGAGCGCTTCCTTGAGGATGAACTCTATCTGGGAGTTGACGCTCCGCAGCTCGTCGGCCGACCACTTCTCAAGTGCTTCGTAGTCGGCCTGATCGAGTCTGAGGAGGAAGCGCTTCTTTTCCTCCATAACCTGACCCTTAGGAGTAGAGCGTTCCTGTGTTGATGACCGGCTGGGCCTCGGACTCCGAGACAAGTGCGACCAGGAGGTTGTTCACCATCGCCGCGCGCCTCTCGTTGTCGAGCTTGACCACTCCCTGAGCCTCGAGGTCCTCGAGCGCCATCTTCACCATGCCGACGGCTCCGTCGACGATGAGCCTGCGCGCGGCTATCACCGCTCCCGCCTGCTGCCGCCTGAGCATCGCCTGTGCGATCTCGGGCGAGTAGGCGAGGTGCGAGAGCCTCGCGTCGTCTATCTCTACGCCGGCCGGTGCTAGCCTTTCCTGGAGCTGCACGCGCAGCGCCTTCGATACCTCGTCTTGGCTCCCGCGGAGGGACTCGACGCTGTGGTCGTCCGAGTCATAGGGAAAGTGGCTGGCGAGCACGCGGAGCGCGGTCTCGCTCTGCACGGTCACGAAGTCCGCGTAGTTCTGCACGCTGAAGAGGGCCTTCGACGTATCGACGACGCGCCAGACCACGATCGCGCCGATCTCTATAGGGTTGCCGAGGAAGTCGTTGACCTTGAGCGTATCGGTCGCGAAGTTGCGCACGCGCAGGCTCAAGGTCTGCTTCTTCGTGAGGGGATTGGTCCAGCCGAACCCGGCCTCGCGGACCGATCCCACATAGCGGCCGAAGAACGTAAAGATCTTGGCTTCGTTGGGCTGCACGATGAAAAAGCCGCCCATCGCGACGCAGGCGAGGCAAAAGAGGACGATGACAGCCCAGAACTCGCCGTTCGGCCCATAAACGCTGACCTGCGGTATGGTTAGCACGAACCAGTAGACGGCCACCGCCATGGCGGCTAGGACGACGAGCAGCGCTGAGAAGCCATTCGCCTTCCACATCTTGCTCTCTTTGAAGTCTTCCATTCTACTCCTCCTTCTATAATCCCAGGATCCAATCGCCCACAGCCTGCATGGCCTCTGGCGCGAAGGTCTCTTCAATCTTCCCATACTCGTCGGGCGAACCTGTCTTTGCGTGTTGAAAGAGATGGTTCAACCCTTCGATTTCCATAAACTTGTTTTTCGAGTTTGGCCCGCCGCCCGCGGATTTTCCTATCGCGGCCTTGATACCCGCGAGGTCCTCCTGCGCGGGGACTTGGAGGTCCTTAGATCCGTCCAACGCGAGGACCGGAGCGCCGACCTTGGCGAGATAGGGCACAGGGTCGAGACTCAGGAAGCATCGATACCAGGGCGACAGGAGCGACCGTACTGTCTGGTCGGCCATGGCCGAAAGCGTCGCGTCGTCGACGCCCTTGGCCTCCGGCGTCGATTTCATGTAGTCGAGATAGGCTTTCTTGGCCTTTGCGGCTATGACCGCTTCGTCCCCCTCCTCCTGCACAATATCGTAAAGCTCTTTATTGACTTTCATAGCTGCCGCGATGTTGGAATCGCCCATACCCTGAGCCCTAGCGAGGATACGCCCTTGAAGGAGGACGAGGTCCTCGCCCTTTATGCCGGGGCCCGCGAGGAGTACGATGAACGACACTCCTCTGTTGCGCGAGGCCACTATCGGCGCGATGACGCCACCCTCACTGTGGCCGACTATGCCGACGCTTCCCTTCTTCGCTTCCTGCCTATGCTCGAGGTAGCCGAAAGCGGCCTCGGCATCGTCGGCGAAGTCGGAAGTCGTCGCCTTCGCGAAGTCGCCGGTCGAACCGCCTACGCCGCGGTCGTCGTAGCGCAAAGAAGCGATCCCCCTCCTCGCGAGGTAGTCCGCGAGCACGAGGAAGGGCTTGTGCCCGAGTATCTCCTCGTCGCGGTTCTGCGGCCCCGAGCCCGGCACGAAGACTATGGCGGGGAATGGTCCCTTGCCCGCCGGGACGAGGAGGGTCCCTGCGAGGCGAACTCCTGCCTTCTTGTTCTCGACCGTGACATCCTCGGCCTTGTAGGGGAAGGGAGCCTTGGGGGCTTGGGGGCGAGAAAGCGCGAAGGGCGCCTTCTGCCACACAAGGTCGAGGGGAAGCGCAATACCGCGCTGGTTCCAGGTGCCCGTCATGCGCTTGCCGTCAGGCGAAAGCTTGCCCATATAGATCGCGCCTATAGGTTTCGATTCGATCGTCACGGAATTGCCATCGATAGCGATCGACGAAACCGGCAGACCCTTCGCGCCTTGATCGGGGCTGTCCATCGTTGCCTTCAGCTTCCCTTCTTCCCCGGTGATGTTGACGACGATCCTGAGGGATTGCGATTGTATCTTGAGTTCGCCGAGCCAGCTGCCTACGAGGGAAGCATTCTCCTGGGTGCTAGCGGGAAGGATTACTGACGACGCTAAACAGAGGGCAATCGCCACTCTCCGAGCGGTGGATGATGCATGCATGGCACTGTTCATGATTCTATTATGATATCATTATGAATCAGAATCAAGAGGAGTAGCTCACTTTCTTATGGGGCCTTCTACATGAGCATCTGAATCTCGGTGAGGTACTTCTTGGGGTTGCCCGCGAAGATGAGCCCCGGTCCCTTGAGGTATAGCTCGCGCGAAGGCACTAGGGCCTTGAGCCCACAATCGCCAAGATAGTTCATTATCCGCTCGTAGGACCTCGAGAGTGTGGAATAGGGCCCCTGGTGAACGAGGGTCACGGCCCTGCCTCCGGCAAGGATGCGGCAGATCAGCCCCTCCTCATGAAGCTCTCTGGAGAGGGGAACGCAGACCTCCATGTCGGCATCCTGGTCGCGGTACTCGCTGTCGTGGTAGAGCACAAAAGGGCCTCCCGACGAAAACCTGGCGGCGCGCCTCATGATCTCGTCGATTCGCTTTCCCATATCCTCATACTTGCCCTTGAAGCGTATGGAGGCCACCTTCATGTCCGGCAGCTCTTTGATTACTATGTCCTTTTCGACGTTCATATCGGCGATCTCTTTTTGCCGTTCGAGGAATTCGCGTATCATGCCCTCGGTCGCTCGTAGTTCCTCGATGTTCCGGGCAATCTCGCGGCCCCTCCGTTCGAGGAAAGGCACGAGCTCCTCGTCCTCAGCGCATTGGGAGAATATTTCCTTTATAGCGGCGAGGCTGAAGCCGAGCGCGCGGAGCTGAGTCAGCGCCTGGGCGCGACCGAGCGATGCATCGTCGTAATAGCGGTAGCCGTTGGACTGGTCGATACGCGAAGGCAGAAGCAGTCCCTCCTCGTGGTAGAAGCGCAGTGTCTTGACGCTAATCCGTGCGATGAGCGAGAACTCCCCAATCGAATGCTCCATACCCGCCTCCCACGCTTGCCGCGCGGTCTTATTTTAGCCTGACATTACTTTCCGTCCAAGAAGTCTCCGACGACGCGAGCAAAGTCCCGCTCGTCCTCCTCGAAGGCGAAGTGACCCGTAGGGAGGACCCTGTGCGTTGCGTTCGGTATCTTGCCGTAGGTGTCGAGTATTTCCGCCTCGGACGTGAAGTCACTCGAGCCTGTAATAATCAGGGTTGGAACCTTTATCCCGATGAATGCCTTGCTTAGATCGTACTGGCGCCCTAGGCTGAGGAAAAGAGCCTGAGGTTCCCAGCCGGCAATATCCTCGACGCTCAAGCAGCCGTCCAAGGCCCGCATGGAAGGGAAGGCCTCCTCGAAGAAGCCTATGAACTCGAAGTTGAGCTCCTGCAGCTCGCGCTCGCTCTTGTCGAAGAGCTTGCCGTAATCGAAGAAGCGTTTTAAAAAGTTGTCGTAGTCGGCGCGCCTCGGCTCCGGCAGCTTCTCGCGGACTGCGCCGTAGAGCCCCGAGGACTTCTTAATCGGCATCCTCGCCACCTCGGCCGGGGCGACGAGGACGAGGCGATCGACGTGAGCTGGATACTCCACTGCGTACAGCGCGGCGAGGAGCCCCCCGTAGGAGTGCCCGATAAGGGATACCTTCTCAGCCCCCGACGCCAGCCTGAGGGCCTCGATATCGCGAAGCTGCGCGTCCATGCCGAGCTTGGCATCGAGCTCCTTCATGTTCTTGTAGAAGTTCTTCGACTGGAATCGATCGACGGGGCGGGTCGACTTGCCCGAACCGCGCTGATGATAGTAGATGAAGCGGCGCCCATCATCTAGAGAGCCAAGGGCCTTCCACGGCCCTTTGAAAGGATATCCCGGCCCCCCGTGAACCATGATCACGGGCCTTCCCTCCGCACTGCCCTGTGCGAACCAATAGAGCTCCACCCCGTCCCCGACCTCGAGTCTGCCCTCGGGGCCTTGGAGATTTCCCTCGGGATGGACCTCGAGTTTAGCCGCGCTCCCCGGCTTGTACAGCGACCCACTGCATGCCGACAAGAGCCCGACTAGGATGCCCCCCGCGGCGAGAGCCGCGACTGCTTCGATAATTCCACGCATGCCCTTCCTCCTCATCTATGAGATAAGAAGAGTTTCGGGCCTCCGGCTACTGGAGAGTCAAGCGCAATTTTCCGCTTTTCTCGTACCTGCCCTCCGCGTTCATTGCGCCGACGAGAAAGCCCGGCGACTGAGACTCGGGGGGAAAAATATTGAGACTGAGAATAAAAAATTCTCAGTCTGAAAACAAGAAAAAATGAATTGAATATGGATTGTTTCCAGCTTGTAAACGTCTTTCGCCCGAGAATGATTGTATAATCGAGGGGCAAGGTTAAGGATCTAAAAGTAAGCTAGGCGCACTCATTTCTCACTGCTACACAAAAATGTAGTAAAACCCCCTTGCATGCCCAATAGTCTGGGCAGTATCTTAGCTCCAATTATGGATAAGCTCATCATCAAGGGCGCGCGCGAACATAATCTGAAGAACATCGATCTTGAGCTACCCAGGGACAAGCTCATCGTCATCTCCGGGCTCTCGGGCTCGGGGAAGAGCTCCCTGGCCTTCGACACGCTCTTCGCCGAAGGGCAGCGGCGCTACGTCGAGTCGCTCTCGTCGTACGCGCGCATGTTCCTCGGGCGCATGGACAAGCCGGACGTGGACTACATCGAGGGCCTGTCTCCCGCCATTTCCATCGAGCAGAAAACGACGCACCGCAATCCGCGTTCGACCGTGGGCACGGTCACCGAGATATACGACTACTACCGCCTCCTCTTCGCGCGCATCGGCGTGCCTCACTGCCCCAAGTGCGGCCGCGAGATCCGCGAGCAGAGCGTCGACCAGATACTCGACACGATACTGTCCTGGCCATCGGGCACGAAGCTGCAGATCCTCGCGCCGGTCGTCCGCGCGCAGAAGGGGGAGCACAAGAAGGTCATCGAGGACGCGGCCAAGCAGGGCTTCGTGCGCGCGCGCATCGACGGCGAGATGAGGGAGATAGCTCGCGCAAGCGCGGCCGAGAATCCGGGCGAGTTCAAGCTCGAGAAGCAGAGGAAGCACTCGATCGAGGTCGTCGTCGACCGGCTCAAGCTGGCCTCCGACTCGCGCAAGCGCCTGTCCGAGTCGGTGGAGACCGCCCTCGAGATAGCGGACGGCACGGTGATTGCGCTCCGCGAAGCTGCGGATGGCACTGCTACCGAAGAGTTCTTTTCGCAGCACGGCGCTTGCCCGGAGTGCGGGATCTCCCTGCCGGAGATGGAGCCGCGCCTGTTTTCGTTCAACGCGCCTCAGGGCGCCTGCCCGGAATGCACGGGCCTCGGGAACATGCTCGAGTTCGATCCCGCCCTCGTGATCCCCGACCGCTCCCTCTCCTTCGAGGAGGGGGGCTGCATCCCCTACAACCCTGACGCCGCCTGGAACCGCAGCCGCTTCGAGGCCCTCGCCAAGCACTATAAATTCAGCCTCGATACGCCCTTCAAGGACCTGCCTAAAAAGGTGATGGATGCCATCTTCTACGGTACGGACGAGCCGATCAACATCAAATACGAGAACCGGGAGGGCACGGGGCGCTTCGAGTACGAGTCGAAATTCCCAGGCATCCTCGCTGAGCTCAAGCGCCGCTATATGGAGACCCAGAGCGAGGGAATCAAGACCTGGCTCGAGCGCTTCATGAGCGAGAAGCATTGCGACGCCTGCGACGGAAAGCGCCTGCGGCCCGAGGCTCTCGCGGTGACGGTGGGCGGCATCAACATCTACGAGCTATCGGCGAAGTCGGTCGAGGAGACTCTCGCCTTCCTGTCCGGCCTAAAGTTGAGCGACACCGAGAACAAGATAGCCAAGCAGATCATGAAGGAGATCACCGCGCGCCTGACCTTCATGCGCAACGTCGGGCTCGAGTACCTCACCCTCGAGCGCAAGGCGGCTACGCTGTCGGGCGGC
>Ga0326727_10022524_pt1 | contig 12157 bp, 7 predicted proteins | sample MB2enrmetagenome_FD_207643 | JGI IMG/M metagenome (GOLD analysis project Ga0326727, IMG submission 207643) | Lab enriched peat soil microbial communities from McLean, Ithaca, NY, United States - MB29MY | ecosystem: Environmental > Terrestrial > Soil > Wetlands > Peat | place: USA: New York... | reverse complement strand
CGTGGACTCCGTTGGTCACGTGTCCGATCGGGATTTCGTCCTCCGACCAGCGCGGAAACAGAGGCAGAAAGAGGCGCCGGCTGACCTCCCCGTGCAAGCGGCTTACGCCATTCACCGCACCACTCCCGCCGATGGCCAGATACGCCATGTTGAAAGGCTCCGACGAGTCGGCCGGGTTCTGGCGGCCCAGGGCCAGCAAATCGTGAAACGCAATGCCGAGCTCCTTTTCAGCATATCCCCGAAGGTATCGCTCGATGAGGACAGGATCGAAACGGTCAAAACCCGCGGCCACGGCCGTGTGGGTGGTGAAGAGATTCCCCGCACGGGTAACCGCCAGTGCTACTTCGAAGGTCTGCCCGGTCTCTTCCATGAAGTTGCGGGCACGTTCCAGGACGGCGAACGCCGCGTGACCTTCATTCAGGTGACAAACCTCCGGTTGCACCCCGAGCGCGCGGAGCAGCCGCCATCCACCGATCCCAAGGAGCAGTTCCTGCTTGAGGCGCAAATCCGGCCCGCCCCCGTAAAGCTCGCTGGTAATCCCCCGGTGAATAGGGAGGTTCGCCGCGTCATTGCTGTCCAGCAGGTAAAGCTTTACCCTGCCCACCTGAACCTGCCAGGCGCGGAGCCAGACCGAGTAACCTGGCAGGGAAATCTCCAACCGCAACCACTCCCCGTTCGGTTGGCGCAAGGGCGCGATCGGCAACTGTCCGGGATCGTTATACGGGAAAAGGGCCTGTTGCCCTCCGTCCTTGTCGATCTCCTGGCGAAAATAACCCTGCTGGTAAAGCAGGCCCACGCCCACCACCGGCACACCCAGGTCGCTAGCGGCTTTGAGCTGATCCCCCGCCACATTGCCCAGCCCGCCCGAGTAAATGGGCAATGCTTCACTCAACATGAATTCCATGCTGAAATACGCGGCGCAGGTTAGGGAACTCTGCGCATGATTCTGCTGAAACCACGCGGGCGCCTCCAGTGCTTTCCGCCTAGTCTGCACTCGGCTATCAACATTCTTGCGAAAAACCGGGTCGGCCAACCTGCGCTCGATCTGGTCGCGCGAGACCGTCTGAAGGAGCCCCCAGGGGTTATGCGTGATCCCCCACAGTTTGGGATCAAGCTGCCGCCATATTTCGTCGGTGGCATGATTCCACGACCAGCGCAGATTCAAGGCAAGCTCAGCCAGGGAATCGAACCCCTCGATTTCCGTGGGTAGAAGGTTGTACGTCGGGTGGCTGGCGCGAATTTGTTCGCTCATGTTTTCTCCTTGGATTGCGGCGCCGCCAGAGTATCGCTGACGATCGCCTGCGCTTCCTCCAGAATGCGGCGCAGATGGTCATCTCCACGGAAGCTTTCCGCATAGATCTTGTAGATACTCTCAGTTCCTGACGGACGCGCGGCGAACCACCCGCTCTCCGCTATAACCTTCAACCCGCCGATGGGAGCGTCGTTGCCCGGCGCGCGAGTGAGGATAGTCTGGATTTTCTCGCCCGCCAGATCCGTGGAGCGAACCTGTTGCGGCGATAGTTTCTCCAGCATCTCTTTTTGCTCCGGCGTGGTGGGTGCCTCGACGCGGTCATAAACAGGCGCCCCGAACTGGCGCGTCAATTCGCCGTAAATCTCACCGGGATCGCGGCCCACTCGCGCCGTGATCTCCGCCGCTAGCAAAGCCGGCACGATGCCGTCTTTGTCCGTCGTCCATACGCTGCCATCCAGACGAATAAAAGACGCGCCCGCGCTCTCCTCTCCGCCAAAACCCAGCGAGCCGTCGAGCAAGCCATCAACGAACCATTTGAAACCCACCGGCACCTCGTAGAGCTTGCGGCCAAGCTTCGCCGTGACCCGATCAATCATCTGGCTACTCACCACGGTCTTACCAACCGCGGCTTCTTTGCGCCACTTTGGGCGGTGTTGGAAGAGATAGAAGATGGCGACCGCAAGGTAGTGGTTGGGCGGTAGTAGTCCTGCGCTTTTGGTGACAATGCCATGCCGGTCATGGTCCGTATCGCAGGCGAAGGCGATTTCGAAGCGATCCTTCAGGCCTATTAACCGCTGCATCGCATAGGGTGAGGAGGGGTCCATGCGGATTTGGCCGTCCCAATCAACCGTCATAAAGCGGAAAGTCGGGTCGACGGCCTCGTTCACGACCGTGAGGTTCAACCGATAGCGCTCGGCAATCGGTCCCCAGTAGTGGACCCCCGCGCCGCCGAGCGGATCTACCCCCATGCTGATGTTCGCGCCGCGAATAACATCCATGTCGATCACATTGCCGAGATCCTTGGTGTAGGCGTCGAGGTAGTTATGCCGGTGCGTCGTGGAGGCGCGAAGAGCTTTCTCGAAGGGAACCCTATTCAACCCCCGAAGGCCCGTCTCGAGAAATTCGTTCGCCTTCGCCTCGATCCAGTTGGTGACGTCGAATTCCGCCGGCCCGCCGTTGGCGGGGTTGTATTTGAAACCGCCGTCATGGGGCGGATTGTGGGAGGGCGTAATCACAATACCGTCGGCGAGTCCAGTCGTGCGCCCCCGGTTGTAAGTGAGAATCGCGTGAGAAATAGCAGGGGTCGGGGTGTATTCATCGGACTCCGCAATCATGACTTCCACCCCGTTGGCCGCCAGCACCTCAAGCGCGCTGGCATGAGCCGGCACAGAGAGCGCATGTGTGTCCATACCAAGAAACAGCGGACCATCGATTTTTTGTTGCGCTCGATACAGGCAAATAGCCTGACTGATGGCGAGGATATGCCATTCATTGAATGCCTTGTCGAATGCGGAACCACGATGTCCCGAGGTGCCGAAGGCAACCCGCTGTTCCGGCACGGAAGGGTCAGGGGTCTCGATGTAGTAGGCCGTCACCAGTCTGGGTACATTCACCAGCATCGAGGGTTCGGCCGGCTTTCCTGCAAAAGGGCTTACTTTCATCGGTCTCCCGTCTCATGGGGCAGGGATTTTCTCTACGCAGGTGGTTTCAATTTACAACCATCTGTTTCTTCGGGTCATTCGTCGGCACAGTGTGGGGAGGGTGCTTGCCCCATGGACTCATTCGTTCCCGCAATTCGAGACGCAGTAAATGCGCCTCGATCTGCCCCCACGCAACTTCAGACCCCAAACTGAGGGACTCCTGGTTTGAGACATGCATATCCCGGATTGTTGCGTCCTACTGTGCCGGCCCAGCCAGCAAGCGCTTGAGCCCCTCCATCGCCTCACCGAATTTTGCCCAATCCCCCTGCTGCATGGCCTTCTGGGCCGCATCGAACTGCGCCCTCGCCTGGCCCAACTCCGGCGGTCCGCTGCGCGCTGGCGCTCCTGCCTGGGGTTGCAGCGCCCCGAAGACGGATTGGATTGCCTCATCGAGCGTCGGCTCCATCGCCACTTTGTCCCCCGAAATCACAATGACGCGCTTGAGTTGGGGGAAGTTCGTGCCTGCCGCGGTGAGGTACACCGGCACAACATAAAGAAAGGAGTTCTCGATGGGCACCGCGATCAGGTTTCCACGAATGACGCTCGATCCTTTTTGGTCCCAGAGGGTTAGTTGCTGGGAGATCAGTGTGTTCTGATCGATCATCGCCTCGATTTGCATCGGGCCATAGATCAGCTTCTCCTTGGGAAGTTGGTAAAAGAGCATCTTCCCGTATTCGGGGAAATCGCACCGGGCGGCCATCCAGGAGATCATGTTGTTCCGCTTCTGCGGCGTGAAAGGAGTCATGAGGAGGTACTCAAGCTGGTCGCTTCCGGGGAGCTTCATCAGGATGTAATAGGGCTGCATGGGCGCGACCTTGCCCGCATAGTTCTCTTGGGGGAATACCCAGAGGTCCTCCCGGTTATAGAAGACCTGGGGATCCGTCATGTGAAACGTTCTGTACTGGTCGGCCTGGATGGAGAAGAGGTCCTCCGGATACCGCAGGTGCGTTTTCAGATCCGCCGAAAGCTGATCGAGGTCCAAGAAAACGCCCGGAAACGCACGCTGGTAAACCGCCAGGACGGGGTCGTTCGGATCCATGACGTAGAACCGGACGGTTCCGTCGTACATGTCCACCACGACCTTTACGGAGTTGCGAATGTAGTTCAGCCCTTTCTCAAAGCCCGCCGCGTGGGGACTGGAATAGGGGAAATGATCCGAGACCGTGTAGGCATCCTGGATCCAGTACAGTTTGCCCTCGCTCACCACGGCATAGGGATCCTGGTCGAGGCGCAGGAACGGAACGATCTGCTCCACGCGCTCGTGAACGCGCCTCCAGATCTGAATCCTGCTTTCCGGACGGAGGTAGGTGGTGAACAGAATATTGATGTCGGATTGAGTCCAGGTGAAGAGCAGCCGTTTCCACAAGCTGTCCAGCGGGATGCCTCCTGTTCCTTCGTAACTCGTGTAGACATTCTGATTCCCCTTGGGGTAGTCGAACTCTTTGGCGCCGGTCGCGACGATCCGATATCCCGGCATCGATTCGCCGTAGTAGATGGAAGGCTGGTTTATGGGTAGGCCGTAAGCGGATTCGGGTGGGATATTCTCTAGAACGTACTGCGGAAAGCCTCCCCCGATCGCCTTCGAGACGAAGCTCATGACCAGGCCATAACCATGCGTAAACTGCAACTTCTGGTTAACCCAGGTTTGGGCTTCAGCGGGGAGTTCCGCGGAAAGTTCGCGGGCGGAAAGCATCACCTGATGATAACCATCCGGCAGGTGGTAACGGTCCACATCAACCTGGTAAAACTGATAATAGAGCCGTATCTCCTGGGCCTGTTGGTACATCTGGAGCAACGGGCGGTAGTCCCAGAGACGGATGTTCTGGATCGTGTCTTGATTTCTCGCAATCACCTCGGACGTCAGGTCGGCCAGCGCCGGGTAGGACGTTTCCTGGATCGTGTCGAGGCTGTAGGCCTTCCGGGTGAACTCGATGTTGTTTTTGAGATATGGGGTTTCGAGGGCCAGCTCGTTTGGCTGTACCCTGAACCTTTGAAAGAGGCCCGGCAGCAGCATGACCGCGATGACGTACAAGGCCACGTAGATTCCGGATCCAATGACTATCGCTCGGATTCGCGGCCGGAAGAAATTGAGCACCAGCAGTGCGCATAGCGCCGCTGCGGCGCCAACCATGACCCAGAAGGCGATCCGGGTCACATGATCCGCCGTATACCCGGCTCCGTGAACTACTCCCTGAGTGGAGTAGAGGAGTTCGTAGTGATCCAGGTAAAACCCCCATCCCCAACTGGCCACCAGAGCGAAGAGCAGGATGGACAGATGTGGAACGACCTTCGCGCTCCGGCCCTCCCTCTGTCCGCTGCGGCTGAACCCCAGTAACCCGAAGTACGCATAGAAGACCACGACGGCCAGGAGTGTGATCAATGTCAATACGGTCAGGCTGGTCTGCAAAAGCTCATAAAAGGGGAGACGGAACACATAAAACCCGGCATCGACCCCGAAGAGAGGATCGGACAACCCAAAGGATGCGCCATACCGAAAGCGGAGATACGTATCCCATTGTGCATAGAAGATGACCGCATAGTCTACGGCGGCCACAGCAGCGATCGCGGCCACAACCAGCTTTAAAGCGGTGGGAGAGACCTGGATGCCGAGTTTCGCAGCAACGGTAGGCTCGCTTGTCAAACTACCCGTGCGGAAAGTGGCGACGTTTCTCGCCGCAAGGTGAAGATTGATCCAAAGGTATAGAAGCGTAATAACGAATGCTCCACAAAACAGCTCCCACCTCAGGGCCAGGAGTGTCCAGAAGACGCCGCTGTAGCCGACCTGCCGCATCCAAAGCCACTTCTGTAACCAGCCGGAGATGACGACCAGCAGAGCGATGAGAACGGCCGCTGCAACCACGATGAGTTTCAGCGGACGCCATCGCCGAAAGATGCGGTAATTTCCCGCAGTTCTACCCTTTTCGTCTGCAAGCGGCCTTGGCTGCTCGCCATCGGTTGGTTTCGCGATCATCGCTCTACCCCCTTTTCCCATGGTCCGGAACGCGGACTGATATTGCGACCCGATGGCGAATCCAATAGCTTGAACACGTAAGCTCCCTTTGCCTTTTCGCGCGGCGATCCCTGCTCGTCGGCTGGTCTGTGTTTCACCAGGTCAGTTGGCAAAGTTGTCTTGCACGACCTTTATAAAGGGAGATAACTCGCGAGGCTGTTCAATACCGCTCAGAGTGATGGTCATAATTGCTCAAATGGTAAGAAAAGCAACTGTGGTGGAAACGAGATCCGAAGCGCACGACAGGGGAATCTGATTGCCATCTAGTGCGGGTTCCGCGTCATCCAGGAATCGTGTGCGCGCGGGTAATGAATTTCCTGGGCGCAGTGCCCACAACATAGGACGGGTAACCGGTCACCCCGGTCAGGATTGCTTCACCAGAATCGGCGAGGACTTTGCCATTCTCCGGCTCGCTCGCGGCGGTAAAGTCCACACGATACCCAGGGCTTGGCCCGCGTTTTTGCTGCCGTTCAACGAAACGCAACGGTACCCGAAGAGAGGCAAGACGTTCTTATTCCACGACCCAGGTCGTGAATCCTTTTCCCAGGCGGACGAGTTCGTCGGCTGGATTCGTTTGTAGATGCTCACGAAGCCAGGAGAGTGACCGCCGCCCGACGACAACGGTGTGACATCCACGCTCTCGTGCCAACGTAAGGATCTCTTTGGGTACATTTCTTCTGTCGCTTGGATAGCAGAAATGAACTTCGATTTCTTCACGCGCAAATCCCGCCCGGCGCAAATTTGCATAAGCAACGTCCAAAGACCCTGATAACTTTTTCTTTTTTGCCGACACCCAGAGATGCCGGCTGGCGCGTAGACGAGCTTCCAGCCATTCTTCCTTCTGGGGATCCTCAGCGCCCCCGAACTCCATCAATTCAGCCGGTGGCGAGGGCAGAGTATGCGCCAGACAGACCCCAAAACCCCGGCGCCCGCCTAAGATTTGAGCAACGTAGGCTACCGCTCGCATCGATGCGAGCGAATTGTCGACAACAACAAGTAGTTTGGTATTCGCCATCTCGTTTCTCCTCGAGCCTTTCGCTGGTTTTGAAGCGCAGCGAAGAGCCGGTTATGGGGTCTTGACGACCTTGCGCCCCGCCTTTGTCGACTCGCCTGGGCGCGCCATCGATAGCCTTAAGCGGGTTTTGGTGGGATGTATTCTGTCTTGCCCTGATCCTCATGGGTCTGCACGGGCCTCTCGGGGTGGTCGTCGGCATCCTCCACCCCTTCCAGGATCCCGGCCTCGTAAGCCTGATCAGTGTCGGCGAGTTCTTCGACGGTCTCTTCAGAAGACTCCGCATCTTGTGAGAGACCTTGAGTATCACCTGATTGCCCGGCGCTGTCCGGGCCCACCTGTCCAGGATCGCTTCCGAGTTCGTCGAGCTGCGCTTCGTTATCGCGCAAGAAACGTTTCACCATGAAAACCTCCATTCCGGGCCGTTCTTATGGATAACCTGTCGCTTGGTCGGTGCTGCGCAGATGCGAATCGGCCGGCTCTTGTTCCCTCCCGGCGTGCAACGCTTCTGCTTCCGTCACCGCTTCCTTACCCGACACCTGTTTGGTCCCGCTTACGCCAGGTTAGGACAAGTGTTGCGCCCCGGGCCTGAGAACCAAGACGCCAAGCGGCGGAAGCGTCAGGCTGAGCGAGTAAGGCCTCCCATGCAGCGGGAGTGGATCCGCTTCCACCCGGCCGCTGTTTCCCATGCCGCTCCCGCCGTAGAGTAGAGCATCGCTATTCAGGGCTTCTCTCCAATCGCCGTTCACGGGCGCCCCGACGCGATAGTCGTGGCGGGGCACGGGTGTAAAATTGCAGATGAAGAGAGTCACGTCGGCAGGATCCTTTGCCCGCCTCAGGAAAGAGATGACACTCCGCTCCGAATCGCTGCAATCCACCCACTCAAATCCGGAGGGTTCGAAATCCACCTCGTAAAGGGATGGTTGTCCCCGGTAAAAAGTGTTCAAATCGCGCACCCACCGCCGCAATCCGGAATGTAGCGGATGCTCCAACAAGTGCCAATCCAGGCTGCTATCGTGGTTCCATTCCCCCCATTGCCCAAATTCGTCGCCCATGAACAACAGCTTCTTCCCGGGATGGCCCCACATGTAGCCGTAAAGGAGCCGCAGGTTCGCGAACCTACACCAGTCATCGCCGGGCATCTTGGTAATCATCGAACCCTTGCCATAGACCACTTCATCGTGCGACAGAGGCAATATGAAGTTCTCCGAGAAAGCGTAAACCAGGCTGAAAGTGAGCTTATGCTGGTGATAACGGCGATAAACCGGGTCCTTCGACATGTATTCAAGAGTGTCGTGCATCCAACCCATGTTCCATTTGAGGCCGAAGCCGAGCCCGCCGAGATACACCGGTCGCGACACCATCGGCCAGGCGGTGGATTCCTCGGCCACCATCATGGCATCGGGAAATGCGGCGTACACTTGTGCGTTCATTTGCCGCAGGAACTGAAGCCCGTCAATGTTCTCCTTGCCTCCAAACTGATTGGGAATCCACTGTCCTTTCGGGCGTCCGTAATCGAGGTAGAGCATCGAGGCGACGGCATCCACGCGCAGGCCGTCGACGTGATACTTGTCGAACCAAAACAGGGCATTGGCAATGAGAAAATCGCGAACCTCGGTACGGCCATAGTTGAATACGAACGTATTCCACTCGGGCTGCTCGCCCTGCCGTGGGTCCGAATGTTCGTACAGGTGCGTGCCGTCGAAATAACCAAGCCCGGCCTGGTCTTTGGGGAAATGCGCCGGGACCCAATCGACGATTACTCCGATCCCACGCTGATGAAGGCAATCCACCAGGTACATGAAATCCGCAGGCGTGCCGAATCGGCTCGTCGGTGCGTAATAGCCGATGACTTCATACCCCCAGGAGCCATCGAAGGGGTACTCCATGACGGGAAGAAACTCGACATGCGTATAACCCGCCTCCTGCACATAGTCGGCGAGTTGCACCGCCATTTCCCGGTAAGTCAGCGGACGGTTTCCCTCCTCCGGCACCCTCCTCCAGGAGCCGAGATGAACTTCATAGATGGAGACGGGGCACCTCAGGCCGTTTTTCTTTGCGCGGTTCGCCATCCACTCGCCATCTCCCCACGTGTAGGTGCTGAGGTCCCATACCCGGGAGGCAGTTTGCGGCCGGATTTCCGCGGCAAATGCGTACGGATCGGCCTTATCTACTTCATAGTCCCGGTACTGGGACGCAATGTGATACTTGTATCGCGCCCCCTGTCCCACGTCCGGTATAAAGCCCTCCCAGATCCCCGTTGTTCCGCGCGATTCGAGAGCATTCGACCGCGGGTTCCATCCGTTGAAGTCCCCGAATACGCTGACCTGCTTGGCGTTGGGCGCCCACACGGCGAAATGAACGCCGCGCTGCCCGGCCAACTCGCCGAGGTGCGCCCCCATCTTCTCGTAGGCCTGGTAGTGTGTGCCTTCCTCCAGCAGATACATGTCGTAGTCGTTTATCCATGGAGCTTGCGCTGAGGTTCGCATCGGCTCTCACCTAATCGGAAGGGTGACTCTATGCTCCAGTTGCACCGCCGGCCCCCTCACCCTTGGAAGCTTGAGCGGCAAGGAACAAATAAGCCACCCGATCACAAAAAGCCCCGCATCGCTATGATCTGCCCCGTCAGTTCCTTGCTTGAGCCAAGCTTGCGACTTAATGCTTCACTGCAAGAGAAACGGCGTCAAATATGACTCAGGTGCTCGCTTTGATGCGGACCATCACCAGAGAGCGGGGCGCGACCACGTACGAATCGTCTCCCAGGACTGGCGAGGGCTCCCGTCTGCCGCTGGATTCCTGAGTGTCCAACAGGAGCTCCCAGTGCTGCTCCGGGGGGTGGGCTGGTAGAACAAACGGGACTGACTCGTAATGGGCATTGAGCAGAATGAGAAGTGTGTCGTCAACGATTCGCCTGCCGTGCTCGTCAGTCGCCTCGATAGCATCGCCCGCGAGCCGCTCCCCGACGCAACGCGTTTCTGGATTACACCAATCCTCGTCCGTCATTTCTTTCCCATCCGGCCGGAACCAGCTGAGGTCCTTCATTTTTTCACCCCGAATCTTCCGTCCATAAAAGAAGTTTCGCCGTTGCAGCGAGGGATGCTGCCGAAACAACTGGGTCAGAAATCGGGTGAAATCCAGTAACTGTTGCCGAGGCGTGTCCAACTTCCAGTTGATCCAGGAGATCTCGTTGTCCTGACAATAAGCGTTGTTGTTCCCCTTCTGGGTCCGCCCGATTTCATCGCCAGCCAGCAGCATCGGCACCCCCTCGGAGAGAAGGAGGGTGGCCAGAAAGTTTCTTTGCTGGCGCGCGCGAAGAGCCAGAACGGCCGGGTCGCCCGTGGGTCCCTCTGCCCCACAATTCCAACTCTGATTCTCGTTGATGCCGTCGCGGTTCTTCTCCCCGTTCGCCCCGTTGTGCTTGCCGTTGTAACTCACGAGATCGTACAGGGTGAAACCGTCGTGAGCGGTCACGAAATTAATGCTGGCATGGGGCCGCCGGCCGCTGTGCTCATAGAGGTCGCTGCTGCCGGTAAGCCGATATGCCAGATCAGCGGTCTGGGCGCCATCCCCCTTCCAGAATCGCCGGACCGTGTCCCGATACTTACCGTTCCACTCCGCCCAAAGAATCGGGAAGCGCCCCACCTGATATCCGCCCGGCCCTAAATCCCAGGGCTCGGCGATGAGCTTCACCCGGGAGAGGACCGGATCCTGTTGGATGATGTCGAGGAACGTTCCCAACTGATCCACTCCGTGCGGCGTCCGCGCCAGGCTAGCCGCCGCGTCGAACCGGAAGCCATCCACGTGCATCTGCTCCACCCAATAGCGTAAGCTGTCCATGATGAGTTGGAGCGTGCGCGGGTGCATCATGTTGGGAGAGTTGCCACAACCCGCGTAATCGCGGTAATAGCGCCGGTTCTCGGGAACCAACTGGTAGTAACTGGCGTTGTCAATCCCGCGGAAGCATAACGTCGGCCCCAACTGGTTTCCTTCGGCGGTGTGGTTGTAGACGACGTCCAGTATCACTTCCATCCCCGCGCCGTGCAGGGACTTTACCATGGTCTTGAACTCCGCCACCTCCTCGCCTGGACGCTTGGTGCTGGAATATCGCGCCTCCGGCGCGAAGAAGCCGATCGTGTTATATCCCCAGTAGTTCGTCAACCCCTGATCCACAAGATACTTGTCTTGTACAAACCGCTGCACCGGCATCAGCTCTACGGCGGTGATCCCCAACGAATGAAGGTATTCAATAACCGCTGGGCATGCCAGGCCAGCATAGGTCCCCCGCAATTTCTTCGGCACCTCGGGGTGGCGGACCGTGAACCCCTTGACGTGCATCTCGTAAATGACCGTCTTGTTCCAGGCAGTCTGAGGGTGCGTGTCATCCTTCCAGTCGAAACTATCGTCCACAACCATGCACTTGGGCATGTTCACGGCGCTATCGCGGCCGTCGCAAGAGAGATCAGCATCCGGATGACCTACGGTGTAGCCGAAAAGTGCGTCACCCCACCGGAGGTTACCGGCGATGGCCTTGGCGTAGGGATCGAGCAGAAGCTTGGCGGGGTTGAAACGATGGCCTTGCGCCGGCTCGTAAGGGCCGTAAACTCGGTAGCCATAGAGCTGCCCCGGGCGCACTTCCGGCAGATAAACATGCCACACCTGGCCGGTCTGTTCAGAGGCTGCTATGCGGGCCGTTTCCTTGTTTCCTCCTGGCGCCTTAAACAGGCATAGCTCCACTTTGGTGGCGTTTTCCGAAAAGAGCGCAAAGTTCACTCCCTTACCGTCCCAAGTTGCACCCCGCGGGGATGGCTTTCCCGGCCATACTTTCATACGGTCCTCCCTCACCATGTCGCGCAACTTCACACCGCGGGCCGCACGATGGAAGCTATGCCAGCAACTCGGCGATGTCCCCCCCCAGACTGTCATGGGTCAGGATCCGGGCCGTGCATTTCACGTCTCGCCCATCCAGCGCCCCGCAGATCTGTGGTTGTCCCTGATGCTTTGGCCGGGTTTCGCCTCTGGCGTTGCTTACCTCCGCCGTCGGTTGTGTTTCCCCCATGCGCTGTGAGGAGCTACCACGCGAACACGCGGGCGCCGCTGCCCGATTGGCGGACCCGCCCGGTTTGGACGGAACCAGCCTGTGTGGGAGTCACGTTCTCGCCAGTCGTACTGGGAAGATTCAGTTC
>Ga0326727_10022523_pt1 | contig 12158 bp, 8 predicted proteins | sample MB2enrmetagenome_FD_207643 | JGI IMG/M metagenome (GOLD analysis project Ga0326727, IMG submission 207643) | Lab enriched peat soil microbial communities from McLean, Ithaca, NY, United States - MB29MY | ecosystem: Environmental > Terrestrial > Soil > Wetlands > Peat | place: USA: New York... | reverse complement strand
CAAGGGTCGGCTGCTTTGACACTGACCCCTTCCAACAACCCGTCCAGCTTTGGGCAGCCGGTGACGTTCACCGCCTCCTACAACTCCAATGGTGCACCGCCGCCATCCGGCAGCGTTACCTTCAAGGACGGCACAAACACGCTGGGCACCGGGACGCTGAGTGGGGGTGCGGCAGCCATTTTGGCCTCGGCGCTTTCCGCGGGAACTCACTCAATCACCGTGGTATACGGCGGCGATTCCAATTACAAGGCAAGTACATCGGCGGCGCTCACACAGAAAGTCAACAACGCATCGTTGAGCTCAACGCAGACGACGCTTACGAGCTCGCTGAACCCCTCGATCGTCGGACAGCCCGTGAACCTGACGGCCACGGTGACCGGATCCGGCGGAACCCCGACCGGCACCGTCACGTTCAAGGACGGCTCGACGGTCATCGTCAGCGGCGTCGCGCTTAGTGGCGGGATGGCCACGTTCCAGGATCCTTCTCTGACCGCCGGCACGCACTCCCTCACTGCCGTCTACTCGGGGGACTCCAACTATTCGTCGAGCACCTCGGCGAAGCTCAGCGAGACCATCTTCAGCTCGCCGGACGCCACGACAAACACCGTCGTCAGCTCCGCCAACCCCTCGTCGCCCGGCCAGTCGGTGACTTTCACCGCGACGGTTACAGCTTCCGGCGGATGGGTGCCCGGCAATGACGGGTTTCTCACTTTCTGGGACGGAACAACGGAACTGGGCACCGTCGTGGTTCAAAACGGAAAAGGAAGTTATCCGATCTCCACGCTTTCGCTGGGCACGCATTCGATCACCGCCAACTACGGCGGCGACCTTGTGTTCGCTCCCAGCACGTCCGCGGTGCTCACGCAGACGGTCAGCAACACAATCACAACGACCACGTCCCTTGCGAGTTCGGCGAACCCATCCACTGTCGGTCAGGGGGTCACCTTCACGGCGACGGTGACTCCGAACGGTTCCGGCACTCCCACCGGAACGGTCACGTTTAAGGACGGCGCGAGCACGCTGGGGAACGGTTCGCTCAACAACGGACACGCGACCTTCACGACTTCCTCGCTGTCGACGGGTTCGCACTCAATCACCGCGGTTTATGACGGCGATTCAAACTTCAGCGGGAGCACATCGGCCGTGCTCTCGCAGACGGTGAGCGGCAACACCGGAGGCACCACCTCCACTTCCGTCTCCGGTTCGCCGAACCCGGCGAGCGTCGGACAGGCGATTACGTTCACCGCGACGGTCAGCTCCTCCGGTTCGGGCACCCCCACCGGGACGGTCACCTTCGAGGACGGTGCAACCGACCTGGGAACTTCGCCGGTGAGTGGCGGACAGGCGGTATTCAACACTTCAGCTCTGTCGCTGGGTGCGCACTCGATCACAGCAGTCTACGGTGGCGATTCCAACTTCACGGGAAGCATGTCGGCAGTCCTGACCGAGACTGTGCAAGACTCGGCGGCTGGTACCACCAGTGCACTGGCGCACTTCGCGGCCGGCAGCACGTGGACCACGGGCATCTTTGTGGTGAACACGGGTAATCAGGCCGCCGGTTTTTCGATCGCATTCTTCGACGATGCCGGCAACCCAGCGGCTCTTCCCTTCAGCAGCGGCGCCACCAGCACGCTCGCAGGCAGCTTGCCGGCCAACGGATCCGCGTACTTTGAGGCTGCCAACCCGCTGGACGCGTTGATCTCCGGCTGGGGGCGCATCACCTCCGATCCCTCCATCGTGGTTCAGGCATTGTTTCGAAACGACGCCAACGGCTCATACTACGAAGCAGCGGTGCCATCGTCCGCGGGCGGCAAAGAGTTTCTCATCCCCTTCGATGCCACCACGTTTGCCGGGAACGGCCAGCAGTTCTACACCGGCTTCGCCGTGGCGAACCTGGATCAGTCAACGGCGACGATAAGCTGCATTGCCCGCGACTCCAGCGGCACGGTGATTCCGAATGCTATCCCGGTGCCCGCGCTGAGTCCGATGGGACACTGGGCCAACTATCTGTTCCCGGCGCTGGCCGGCCTGCGCGGAACCATCGATTGCTCTTCCAACACCAACATCGCCGGAATCGCGCTGCGGTTCATCGGCACCAGTGCGTTCTCCTCACTGCCCGTGATTGCCGATCCCGCGGGTTTCAGCGGCGGATCAAACGCGGCTCTGGCCCATTTCGCGGCGGGAGACACCTGGACCACCGGATTCTTCGTGCTGAATACGGGAACGTCGCCCGCGCAATTCTCCATAGCGTTTCACGACGACAACGGCAACCCGGTCGCTCTGCCTTTCAGTACCGGTGCCACGAATACGCTGTCCGGAACCGTGCCAGCTCAGGGGTCGGCTTATTACGAGGCGGGCAATCCGCAGGCTCCGCTGACCTCCGGCTCGGCGCAAATCACCGCCGACCCGACCATCGTGGTGCAGGCGCTGTTCCGCGACGATTCCAGCGGCCGGTATTACGAAGCGGCGGTGCCGTCCAGCTCCGGGAGCCAGGAGTTCCTGTTCCCCTTCGACGCCACCACGTTCGCCGGAAACGGACAACCGTTCTACACCGGCTTCGCCATCGCCAACCTCAGCGGGAGCCCGGCGGATCTCATCTGCACCGCGCGCGATCAGAACGGCGTGGTGATTCCCGATGCCGTTCCGGTTCCCGAGTTGAGCTCATTCGGACACTGGGCCAACTACCTGTTCCCGGCGCTCACGGGCATGCGCGGAACCATCGACTGTGTTGCCAGCACCAGCGTCGCGGCCACGGCGCTCCGATTCATCGGCACCAGCGCATTCTCTTCACTGCCGGTGATCACGAAATAAGTGCCGGCCGAAAATAATGATCCACGCGGATCGATCCGCGGCCCTTGGTTCTGATGCAGTCAGTCAAGAAAGGATGATTCTCTAATGGAAAGCGCCGTTCAGGATATGCCAGCCGTAGAGATTGCGAAGGAGATTGAACTTCCGGAGAAGGAACCGGTAGCGCCCTCGCCAATGTCGCCCATCGAAATTGGTTTTGGCGGAACGATCTCGGTCAAGGGCGTAGTCACACCGCCAGGCTCCACTACGAAAGCTTCGTTCTCGAAGGGAAAAGTGGATGTCGAGAAGGCCATTGAGACGACTTTCGGCGAGGTCAAAGTTACGCAGCAGGTCAAACCCGGCCAGATATCTCGGATCGGAATCGAAATCGAAAACACCCATCTCCATTTCTCTGTGGGGTTTTCGGCGCATGCGGACTTTCACAAGCCATTTAGCTTTAACTTCAAAAAGTCGATAGACCTTGTCGAGTTCAGACTCAGTCTGGCCCGGTTCGGCGTGCCAGGGGAGTACACGTTTACAGGCACGTTGGAGATCGAGCTGGACATCACTACTGCGATGAATAAGCTATGGCCCGGATGGCCCAACATCCTGCGGCTGGCCGCCCAGCAGAGCCGGCTGGCGTTACAGGCGGGCGGATCCGCGGCTCGCTCCGTCTTCCTTCTTGAGGGAACAGACGGCATTGTCACGGCAACAACAGCCGGGGCGGTTGTGCAAGCTTTGGCAATCGGAAGCGCGTACCTCGCCTGGGTCGCGTTCGGACTCTACGAGTGTGGCAAGGCGATGCGGGACGGCAACACGATGGCGGTCCGCTTTCGGTTCTGTAACGGCTATGCCAGAGTTCTGGCTGAGATGACGTCAAACCGGACCGCGCTCACCGAGGGTGAAGTGAAGGGGCTTCTGTCCAAAGGGAAGAACTGGCAAGCCGATCTCGCGAAATGCAGCCAGGAATACATCAGCGCATCCAATGGGCCGGCATCGATCAGATTGCTGGATCGTGCCGAGACAATCGGGCAAGTAGCCATAGCCGTGGATATCGACAGATTTATCAAGGACCCATCCAACTCACCCACTGCATGGACTGACGTTCGCAGGCGGCACCAGATGCTCTACGGCGCGGATACAGAGACCAGGCGGCGTCGATATATTGAAATCCTGTATCGCCAGGTGCAGACTAATGCAGCCCGGCTCGGTATCCCGTTGAAGTAGACCCTTCCACCAGTTTGAGCCAGGTCAAAGGGAGAATTCATGCGTCGCCGGAGAATAATCGCGGGTGTTTTTCTACTGATGTTCGGCACGCTCGCGCTGCTGCGAATGATTGGCAACCCGCGCGTTCAGACGCTGCATGGCTCCGATGTCCTGGGGCTGATTGCCTCGGGATTGTGCTCAGGGGCTGGACTCGTACTGCTGCTGCGCAGAATCGCGTTTCCGGGCGATTAGGATATCGGTCGTAACTTACGCGGATGGTAAGATCGCTCTCATGCCCAAGTTTGTCATCGAACGGGAGATTCCCGGAGCCGGTCAGATGACACCGGAGCAGCTTCAGGCTGCCGCGAGGGAGTCGCTCCGCGTGCTCGCGGACCTGGGGCCGCAAATCCAATGGCTCCACAGCTATGTGACCGACAACAAGGTCTATTGCATCTACTGGGCTCCGAGCGCGGAACTAATTCTGGAACACGCCAGACGAGTCGGTGCTCCCGCCAACCGCATTTCCGCTGTGCGCTATTTAATGGACCCCGCCGCCGCTGACGCAAATTAGACGCGGCTCATTGGGCCGGTTTGATGTTCTGATTCACGCGGAACAGGTTTTCGGGATCGTACTGCGCCTTGATTGCCGCCAGGCGCGCCTGATTTCCCATGTAGCTGGACGCGACTCGTTCCTCGCCCTCATCCATCAGGAAATTCACATAGCCGCCTCCGGCGGAATGAGGATGCAACGCGGCCCAATAATCCCGCACCCATTGGCGATATGCGGGCATCGGCGCTGGGTCCGGAGTCACCGCCGCGATGATGTGCACGAACCTCACGTCCCGATACGCGAAGGCGGTGTCAGTGCTGCTCACATCGTGAATGGCTCCATCCATCGGGTAGATATGAACGGCGGAGTTGACGGTGGGAATCCGCGGACCGAACTCCACGTGTTCCGCGATCGCCTCCTCCGTCAGATCGTGCACGAAATCCGCTTTCCAGTAGTGATGCAATCCGTGCGGCAACAGCCCGTCGAACAGGGATTGCAGAAACGGATAAGGCATCGGATGGGGCAGCGCCAGCAGCGGCGGCCCGAACTCGCGCAGCGGCCTGGTGATAGTTTCGGCAGCGGACATGTCCCCGGTGCAGGCGCACATGATGGCGCAAACCGTTTTCCCCCACAGTGGTTCGGGAAACGGTGGACCTGGGGGAACAATCAGGAACGCGAAGAAAGCGCTCAGCTTGCGCGGAGCGGTTCGCATGAAGTCGCGGAAGAACCGCAGCACTTCGGCGGCTTGTTCCAACGAGTAAAGAATAGGGCCGGCATAAACTTCGGTGACTGGGTGGAGGCGGAATTCAAACGATGTGACGATTCCGAAATTGCCGCCGCCGCCGCGAATGGCCCAGAACAGATCGGGCTCGCGAGTGGCATCGGTCGTGCGAAGCCGGCCGTCGGCGGTCACCACCGTGGCTGACAGCAGGTTGTCGCAAGCGAGTCCATAGCGGCGCGAAAGGTATCCGAAGCCACCGCCGGTGGTGAGCCCACCCACTCCGGTTGTCGAAATGACACCGCCGGGCGTAGCCAGCCCGAAGGCGTGGGTGGCCTCATCCACATCTCCCCATGTGCACCCGCCCTCCACCTGCGCAGTGCGGCGTTCCGGGTTCACGCTGATACCGCGCAATCGCGACAGATCGATCGCTATGCCGTCGTCACACGTGCCAAACCCGGGCGCGCTGTGGCCGCCGCCGCGAATGGCGATCGCCAGGTTCCGCTCCCGTGCGTAGTTCACGCAATGGATGACGTCGGCGTCGTCGGCGCACTGGACGATCGCCGCCGGCCGGCAGTCGATGGCCGCGTTGTATACACGGCGGGCCGTTTCGTATTCAAGATGATCGGGGAGAATTACGCGGCCGCGGATTGCCTCCGCGAAGTTATTCATCAGTCCCCCTCATCCTTCGTGGCCCATTCGATTACTTCGTCCAGAGCCATGTTCCAACCCTTCATCCAGTGCGCCGAAGCATCCGCGCCAGCCTCGGCGCGCGCGCCGGCGATCAGATCCTGGATGCGAGATCGCTCGGTGGAATTTTTCGCGGGAACATGGAAACGCTCGCGAATTCGAGCGGCCGCTCCGCCCAGCGTGAGGACGCGCGCTGGCTGGGTCATCTGCCGCGCCAGAAAGGCCATCGATTCCAGAATGCGCGGAAGGTCCGCTTTGTTCTCGATTCCGTAGAGGCGCAGGCTTTCTTTGTACCGCGCGCCGGCGGCCGGCAGATTCGCCTCGGCCACATCCAAACCGGCCAGATCGTGCAGGCACGAAGCGGCTCCGGGAGCAAACCCCAGCGCGCGGAATTCCTGCAAACCCTGCTCATAGAGGGAGCGCGCCTTGTCGTTGTGGCCTTGTTCGCGTTGTAGATCGGCACGGTGGCTGATCGTCCAGATGGCATTTTCCCGGTCGCCCGCTTCCTGAAACAGACGCCGGGCCTCCAGGTAGAGGCCTTCCGCGTAAGTGTACTCGCGCTCCGCGGCGACGAGGTCCGCCAGGTTGCCAAGAGCACCAGCCAAAACACCGGAGGGAAACTCGGCTCGTGCTATCTCCACCGCTTTTTCCGAGAAGTACCGGGCCTTCGCCATGTTGCCCGCGAATTTGCTGGTGACGCCGATCCGGGTGGCCACCGTCAGCATGCCCGTGCGATCGTTCGCTTCCCGGAAGAATTCCCAAACCGTGTTATAGGCGCTGTCGTCCATCCGGTCGAGTTCGTGGCCGAAGCCGGCTTCCCAATACCTGCCCCAATTGCGCAAATACGGGAAACGATCCGCGCCGGGGAGGGCGAGCATTCGGGAGACATAGCTGCGCCCTTCGACCAGCAAGCGGAGAGACAGGAAATAGGGCGCCAGGGCGGTGGCAAGACGAATTCCCCATTCCACTTCGGAAGCGAGAGCCAGCCAGTCGAGCGCCGCCCTGAAGTTTCCCAGGTCCGCATCGAACCGGTGTTTCCCGGCGCGCTCGCGCCGCATTCTGGGCGCTTCCTCCTCCGCCAGAACCATGAAGTACGCCGCGTGCGCTTTGCGGGTATACGGTTCTTCACTGGCCTCGGCCAGACGCTCCCGTCCGTATTCGTGCATCGTATCGAGCATCGTGAATCGAGGTTCGGCATCCTCGGCGCTTACGCGTCGAATCAAGCTGTTGTCAACGAGCAGTTCCGTGGCTTCCCATATATCGATGTGCAGGTCCTGGCGCGTGTCGCATACGGCCTCAATCGCCTCGATGGTGGCGCCTCCCACAAACACGGCCATTCGGCGGAACAGCTTCTGATGCCGGGCGTCCAGGAGGTTGTAGCTCCAATCCAGAGTGGCCCGCAGCGTGTGCTGGCGTTGCGGCAAATCCCGCGGACCGCCAACCAGTACGCCTAAGGGGTCGCGAAGGCGTTCGAGAAGAGTCCCGAGCGACAGCAGCTTGGTACGAGCGGCCGCCAGTTCGATGGCCAGCGGCAGGCCGTCCAAACGTGTGCAGATCTCGGAAACGACCCGCAGCAGCGATTCGTCAGGCACGCTGTCGCGTAGCCCCGGTGCGCGCTCCAGGAACAATCTGGCTGCGGGAGACCGTGCCAACCCACCCTTGTTCGAGGCAGCGCCTATCGGCAGCGACGGCACCGCGAATTCATATTCTCCATATATGCGGACGGCGGCCCGGCTGGTGATTACGATCTTAAGCTGGTGCGAAGCCAGCGCCGCCACGAAGGGGGCGGCGTCCAGGACGTGCTCGAAGTTGTCGAGAATCAGCAGCACTGGTCCGGCGAGATTCTGAGTCACGTGCCGCACGATGGCCGCTTCCACATTTTGTCCCGGCAACTGTGTGACCCCCAGGGCGAAGGCCACTTCGGACGGCACCAGCGCGGCCCGGCTCACTTTTTCGAGAGGCACGAAACACGTCCCTCCGGTGAAGCGATCCGCAAGCTGGCGGCCTAGTTCAATAGCCAGCCGGGTCTTGCCGATTCCTCCCGGTCCCGTGAGCGTAAGCAGGTGAAGATCGGGGCTAAGGACCAGTTCGCGCAGATGAGCAAGCTCCTTTTCGCGTCCGAGCAGCGAGGTCCGCGGCACGGGGACGCTGTGGACCGGTGCGACAGCAGTCGTCGTCTGGTCCAGACGAGTGAATATAGCCAAAAGCTCACGCCGCAATTCGCCGGTCGATTCAAAACGTCGCTTCGGGGATTTCGCCAGACAGCGTTCCACCACCCATTGCAGCGGTGCCGGGGCCTGCGCATTCAGGCTGGTCAGAGGCTCCGGCTCTCCGAACAGAATCGCCGCCTGCAATTCGGGAATCGAATCTCCGGCGAAAGCCTGCCGTCCCGCCGCCATTTCATAGAGCACGGCCCCGAAGGAGAACTGATCGGACCGGAAATCCAGTTTTTCCCCGCGAGTCTGCTCTGGGGACATGTATCCGGGAGTGCCCAGTACAAAACCGGGAACGGTCGGCGGGTTGAGCGTCGCGGTTGGAGTTTCGGGTGTCGCAAGACGCGTGGCAATACCGAAGTCGAGCACCTTCACCCGGCCGTCGGCGGTCACCATAACGTTTTCCGGCTTCAGATCGCGATGAAGAATGCCGCGCTCGTGCGCCGCCACCAGCGCCTCCACAATCTGGGACGCGATGTGGAGAAGCTCCGCGAGAGACAGGGGGCCGTTGGCCATCTTCTGGCGAAGCGTTTGCCCTTCGATCCACTCCATGACGATGTAGGGGCGTCCGGCGGCGACATCGATATCGTGAATGGTGATGATGTTGGGATGGTTCAGCGCGGAGGCGGCGCGGGCTTCGCCAAGCAATTGCCAGGCATTCTCTTTCGACTGGCGGCCGGCGCGGAGAGCTTTGATCGCCACCTTGCGGTCAAGCCGGGTATCGGACGCGCGATAGACCTCGCCCATGCCGCCGCTGCCGACAGCGGTCTCAATCCGGTAGTGGCCCAGCTTCGATCCGATTGGAATTGAGGGCGGCGCCGGTGGAATTGAACGTGGCGGCGGTGGCGCGCCTTTTTCGATCTCCCAGGCGGGCTTCTCGAGAATGTGGCCTTTGTTTTCCTGCGCCAACATCCTGCCGACGACGTTGCGCACTTCCACGTTTGCGTTCGCGAGAAGCGCAACTCGAGCCTCCGGCGCGGAATCTACCGCGGCTTGGTACAAGTCCTCGATTTGCTTCCACGTTTCCGGGGTGAGACTCATCGTGGTGGGCAGACCGGCACCTCCGCATTATGCCGCACCCCAACCTCAGCGCGCGGATGGTCGCAGCTCGGGACGGCTTTCACTTCAACAGGCGCAATCGCCCGGAAGAAACTGGCAGAGCCGCCGAAAAAATCGCTGGCGTTTCCACGATGGCCTATACTCGACAAAGCAGCCTGTGGCGGATCCGCGCATTTCAGAAACTACGCAGCTACTTCGCGCCTGGGCCCAAGGCGACGAACGGGCCCTGGAGGAGCTGACTCCGCGAGTGTACCGCGAACTGCGCCGCCTGGCCGGGCACTACATGCGGAACGAGCGTTCCGGCCAAACATTGCAGGCAACCGACCTGGTGCATGAAGTCTACCTTCGCCTGGCGGATGTCAACCAACTGGACTGGCAGCACCGTGCGCATTTCTTTGCCGTGTCGGCTACTCTGATGCGGCGGATCCTTCTGGATCGGGCTCGCCGCCGGTCGGCCGCCAAACGCGGCGGGAATCCCCAGGCTGTCGATTTGGACGAAGCGCTCGATTTATCGGCGTCGCGTTCGCGTGAGCTGATCAGGCTTGACGACGCCCTCACCGCGCTCGCCGGCTTTGATGCCCGCAAAGCCCGCATCGTCGAATTGCGCTTCTTCGCCGGCCTCAGCGTGAAGGAGACCGCCGAGGTGGTTGGAGTCTCTCCCGAAACGGTGATGCGCGATTGGAAGGTTGCCCAGGCCTGGCTCTTGTCTGAAATGAGCGAGTGACAGCCTGGCTTTACCGGCGCTGCGCCGTCCCACATAATGAATTTGAATGCAACAAGTTAACGTTGGCATCGTGGGCCTCGGCACGGTTGGGCTGGGCACGCTCACGATCCTTGCCGAAAACGCTGAACAGATTGCCACCAAGCTCGGCTTCTCTCTTTGCGTGAAAGCGGTGTGCAGCCGTACCGTGGACACCAAGCCAATCCCCGCCGCGTTAGGGCCTGTTCAGAAGACCACCGACTGGCGCGAGGTGGTGGCCAATCCCGACGTGGATGTTGTCGCCGAATTGATCGGCGGATCGCATGTGGCGCGCGAAGTTGTGGACGCGGCGATTCGCAATGGCAAGTCCGTGGTAACTGCGAACAAGGAGCTGATGGCCCTGTATGGCAGCGAAATCTGGGACAACGCCATCGGGCAGGGCGTCAACCTGGGGATTGAAGCCAGCGTAGCGGGAGGCATCCCGATTCTCGCCGTCCTGCGTGAGGGCATCGCGGGCGACCGTGTTACCGCGCTGTTCGGCATTCTGAACGGCACCTGCAACTACATCCTTACCGAAATCGAAAAACACAACACGCCGTTCGACATGGTGCTGATGGAAGCGCAACGCCTGGGTTATGCCGAAGCCGACCCCACCATGGACGTGGATGGTTTCGACGCGCGCTCAAAGCTGGCCATTCTCGCGGCGCTGGCGTTCGGCGAGCGCATCACGCCTTCCGACATTTACACGGAAGGCATCCGCCGCGTGATGCCGGTGGATTTCCTGTATGCGCACCAGATGGATTACACGGTACGGCTGATTGCGGCGGCGCGGCAGACGCCATCGGGGCTGATTCTCTCGGTGCGGCCGTCACTGATTGCCAACAGCACCATCCTCGCCAGCGTGCGCGGCCCCTATAACGCCGTCTGGGTGCGGGGCCAATACGGACAGGATACGTTTTATTACGGGCGTGGCGCGGGAGCGCAACCAACCGGAGTGGCCGTCGTGTCGGACCTGATGCGTGTGGCGCGCGAGATTCGTTCGGGAAGTCCGGCGCGCGTCTCGCCTTTCGCGCATGAGCGCCTGGGCGAGTATGAACCCATCTCCATTGAGCGGTTGAAATCGCCTTATTATCTGCGCTTCCGCGTGGAAGATAAACCGGGCATTATCGCCAGGCTTGCCGCCGCGCTTGCCGCGCAGGGCATCAGCATCGACGCGGTGCTGCAGCTTCCCGAAGAGAACTGGCGCGACTTGCCCTTCGTCATCACCACCCAACCCACCACCGAAGAATCGTTGCGCGCCGCGCTTAAGGAAATGTCCACGCACGATTACCTGATTGAGGCGCCTTTCGCCATGCCCATGGAGGCCAGGTTGTGAGACCAGAGGCCAGGTTATGAGATTGCCGGTTGCGGTTCTCGCTATCGCTGCGACGCTGGCGGCCTCGGCGCAGGTGGCCACTGAAGTCAATCGCCGATATCAGGACCCTCAGCAGCGTTCGGCCATCGGCAACGGCCTGGGTGACCCATCGCGCGACGCTCAGGAGAAACCGCGCGAGCTGGTTGTGGAGATGCAGCTTCGTCCCGGAATGACCGTGGCCGATGTGGGCACGGGCGTGGGTTACATGCTGCCATTTCTCGACGCCGCCGTCGAACCGGGCGGTCATCTGATCGCCGAGGACATCTTTCCCGATTTTCTGGACAAGGCGCGTGCGAAGGCCGCCAAAGTAGGGCTGACCAATGTCGACTTCGTACTGGGCTCGGAGACCGATCCGAAGCTCCCGGCCGGCAAAGTGGACGCCGTGCTGGTGCTGGAAACGTATCATCACTTCGATTATCCGGAGAAGATGCTGGCGGGAATTGCCCGCGGTCTCGCGCCTCGTGGCTGGCTGTTTATCGTGGATTATTACAAGCGTCCAGGTGCGATGCCCGGGCAGGACGCCGTGCATCACATCCGCCTGGACTTGGACGGCGTGGTGAAGGAAGTGGAAGCGAACGGGTTCAAACTCGCGTGGCAGCGGGAGCACATTCCCGGCAGCCAGTACATCGCCTGTTTCACCAAATCTCGCTGAAGCTCCAGCTACAATAGTCGCGAGAAATCGATCATGCCCTTCTGTGGAAACTGCGGAACCAAACTCGCTGACGACGCGCGCTTCTGCACCGGCTGCGGACAGCCGCAGATTGTTGGAGCATCGCCCGCCGCCCCGGCCGCGCCCGTAGTCCCGAAACTCGAGTACACCA
>Ga0326727_10022520_pt1 | contig 12159 bp, 10 predicted proteins | sample MB2enrmetagenome_FD_207643 | JGI IMG/M metagenome (GOLD analysis project Ga0326727, IMG submission 207643) | Lab enriched peat soil microbial communities from McLean, Ithaca, NY, United States - MB29MY | ecosystem: Environmental > Terrestrial > Soil > Wetlands > Peat | place: USA: New York... | reverse complement strand
AATCCGTGGAACCATCATCACACACAACAACAATATGCGCAAACTTCTGAGCACCCAAAACTACACTGGCGATGGTTTTCTCTTCATTGTAAGCTGGAATGCCAGCAACAACAAGCACATCTAACCTGTCTAATAATTCCCTGACATCTCCAATTTCAACCAATTCAGCCAACTACCAATTTTCTAAGACACGAAAGATCATCATTAACTCTATAGTTATAGGCATCTTTAACCATTCGCTCAACCAAACAACCGAAAACAAACCCACACGTAACCAAAGCCTTCAAAAACTTACCCACCGACACCTAACCCCTCAAACGCCGCCCAAAACTATCACTCAGATGCATCGCAACCAAGAAATTCGCAAACGACAAATCAGAGGCCCAGCGCTTAGCAGAAACATTACCCCAACCCGCCGCTACGCAGCTGATTTTCCCAGCTAAAGAAACCCCGATAGTTCTCACCAACCGCTCAATCGTGCTCTCCATCGCAAACTCCAACTTTCCCATTACGGCCGTCAGCAATTTGGCCAGCTTTACGCTCTTGACGCAATCAACGCATTGCAGGGTGAGATCTATAATGGCTCGCTCAACCCGGCTAAGAGATCTAAACCAAACACCGCGCCTTAACGCAAGTCTCTTGGTTTGAGCAAGCATTCCAACAGATGGAAAACTATCATGTTTTCCCATCACTTTCAACCCCCAATCATAATGACATTCCCATGCGATAAGGATAAAAAACTTTCGCATTCATAACTCTTCCAAAAAACAACTAACTCCCACCAGATCTATGCATGAACGAGGCAAAGTCAACAAATGAAGAAAAACAAAGATCCTTTTCAAAGATAATCATGCTGACGAGAAGAACATTCGAAAACTCTCATCGACGCCCCACGGCCGTACACAAAATGTAATGTTAGCTGCACGTTAGCCGGACCATTCTGTTTGAACCGGCATTTCGTTTACGGTTAGTTACAAAAGTTTTAAGTGCAAAACAACAAAATAGACTACATATCGGGGTAGAACGGAAAATGAGTAGCCTTAAAGAAAAAGTCAGCAAAATAAAAAACCTAGAGGCCGAAAAAGATAACCTTCTGGCTGAAGTTAAAGAACTCAACGAAATGGCTGACGCCAAAGCTAACGCTCTAGCAAACGAAATAGCATCATTAAAAGACGATATCCAGTCAATCAAAGCCCTGATGGAAACAGAAAAAAAGCGTCCTGCTTGAATCCAAATTTCATTCGGTGGTTGTTGCAAAAGTTTTAAGTGCAAAACAACAGGATAGACTAGTCTGTCGGGGTAGCGTGGAAAATGAGTAGCCTTAAAGAAAAAGTCAGCAAAATAAAAAACCTAGAGGCCGAAAAAGACAACCTTCTGGCTGAAGTTAAAGAACTCAACGAAATGGCTGACGCCAAAGCCAACGCTCTAGCAAACGAAATAGCATCATTAAAAGACGATATCCAGTCAATCAAAGCCCTGATGGAAACAGAAAAAACCCACCAAACACAAAACGACCTCCTCGAAGAAAAAACCGCAGAAGTCGAGAAACCACAACCACCACCAAACGACCTCCTCGAAGAAAAAACCGCAGAAGTCGAGAAACCACAACCACCACCAAACGACCTCCTCGAAGAAAAAACCGCAGAAGTCGAGAAACCACAACCACCACCAAACGACCTCCTCAAGGAGAAGAATGAAGTTGAGGTAAAGGAACTTGTGGAAAAAACGATTGATGCGTCGAACAAGCTGGGCAGTCAGGTTTTTGCAGCTTCACCTTTTAATCAGTATTTTGACGATTGGCTTGCTAATCTGAGGCAAATCGACTCGGAGTTTGAGTCAAATCCAGCTATAAAGGTAGACGAGCAGTTTGTTAAGGATAGTTCGCAGATCTTCCAAGATGTTGAAAGCGCTTTTGCCCAGAAAAAGCTTGAAGAGGCACAAATAAGAGAAGTTGCGAAATCTTTAGCTGAAAACAATCATCTCCTTGTAGAAGCCGATAAGGAGTACGCTGAAAAATCGAGGGCGCTAAGCCTCAAAAAAGAACTGGAGACTGACCCCCTGCTGTACCGAATCCGCGAATTGATGAACGACATAAAAATAACGGAAGATACGAAGAACAAGATGTTCAAAAAGAAAACCACGGATAAACTTGCTCAAGCAAAAAAAGAACTGCAGACTGCTGAGAACGAGTTGGAAGTGATACAAAGCAAGTTTAACGCTGAACAAGATAAGCTTCATGAGAAATATGAGAAGAAGAAACAGGAACTCACAGGTCAAGTGGAAAGTTTACAAAAAGAGCTTGAAAAACTGGAAACCGACACGACGGCACAGGCAAGGCAGGCAGCGTCCAACGCGTTGGCTAACGCCATAAATGCACTAGTCCAGAGAAACCTCTTAATTGCTTAATCAATAGCCAGAATGGACAACCTGCAGGCTTAAGAAAACTAACTATCTTCAAGATTGACTTGGTCAGAAGTGTTTGGGCCATATTTCTGTCCACTAACTTTTAGCTTCTTTTTCCTTTGCCTCAGAATGCAGATAGGTCTTCAAAGCTTACGCTCTATTGACCGAGTGAACGAAGGTGCAGTTGAAAGCTTATTTCTTAATCATAGCCAAGAATTCGTCGATGGGTGTTGCCGGCATACTTGTTATTTGGACTGTCCCACGAGCGCCTAGTTCTATGGAAACTCGCATAATGGCTTCGTTGTTTGGCGCCTCAACAATGTTGATGAAATCATAACGCCCTAAAACAGCGTACTGCTGCAAAACTTTTGCGCCTAAGGCTTCTATTTCCTTATCTACCTCTTTTATTCTTTCAGGTCTTTTCCTAATTGTTTTCCTGCCTTCAGAAGTGAGGGTGGACAAAAGAATGTATATTGGCACAAAACCACCTGTCAGATAAGGTAGAGGCAATAAACTGTTATTCTTTGTGGATTTAATTTTTGTTGAAAACTGAAACACTGGCTTAACCAAAGTATTTTTAAAAGGGTTAAATTGCAACGTATAGTCTTTTCTTCCGAAGCAAATAGATGGGTATACAGCGAGGAAAACGACATTGCTAAACTGTTAACCCCTTAGATTCTCAGAATAAATCATTTCTGCTTAACTGCATTTACCGAAAATTCATAGGGCTTAAATACTTTAAGAATGAATCAAATTTTAAAGAAATACGGTGAACTATGTGACTTTTCTAAAAGTTGCAAAAACAATAGATATTCCCGTGGGCAAGATGAAGCATATGGAAGTTGATGGACTGGAAATTTTGATTGCTAATGTTGAAGGCAAGTTCTACGCCGTAGGCGATAGATGCCCCCATCTTCATGCTACGATATCCGAAGGCACCCTAAACAAAACAGTTGTTACCTGCCCTCGTCATCTTTCAACGTTTGATATAGTAACTGGAAAAGCTATCTCTGGAGTACGCAGCAACTTACCAACCTACGATGCGAAAGTGGAAGGCGACGACTTACTCGTTAACATTTATTGACAGCTAAATGATAAGCGGCAAACTCTGAACTCTAATTTAAACCAAAACCACAATGAAAAGCTTGTTAAATTAGGGTTCACGATTTGGGGATTGGAAAGATGTGCAAGGTTAACGTTTACGTATCATTTTGCTTCTTGTTTTTCCTTTTGTTTGAAGCGGCTGTTTTCCTTCGAGCATTTATTTTCTGACGCTTGACCTTAATGTTATTTGGAGTCGCGGTTTGCGGTTTATCTTGGGCGTCCATGTTCGACGATTGAGGTTCTGGTGTTTCTTTCGGCGAGATATCGACGGCTTGTTCAGTTGCCGAAGCAGGTTGATTCTCTTCAACATTTACCTTTGGCAGTTCAGATTCTGGTGTTTCTTTCGGCGAGATATCGACGGCTTGTTCAGTTGCCGAAGCAGGTTGATTCTCTTCAACATTTACCTTTGGCAGTTCAGATTCTGGCGGCAAATTGAGGCTTTGCGCCATAGCCGAATTTGCAGATTCACTTTCTGGGTTTTCGATTTTCTGATCCGTTGGAATGAAAGTTTGCGGTTTATCCTCCATAGTGATACCTGACGATTGGTCTTTAGGCAGAAAATCTGCGGTCTGCGCGCTAGTCGATTGACCCGTATGAGTATCAATAACTTGTATCTTCGCCCACGGACGCCTGCGGCTGACTATGAAAACAGCTACCAACACCACGGCGATTACAATAACTATCAGTACAACCCACAATGCACTAGAAACCCCAGCACCTGCAGTTTTGGCGCCGCCAATCGCAAGCACAGGATCAGTAATGCTACCTAAAGTAACCGTTATGGTCTTCGCATTTGGATCAACAGTGGAAAGCAACTTTACGTAGCTGTTTGAAGCGGCCACGTACTTGAAAACCGCGTAGGGCGACTGGAGATTTTGAACGTCACCAGATGTGTAGCTCATGGTAACGGTTGCCTGCGAGAAATCAGCTGCATTCATGTTGAAAGTAATAGCTATGAAATCACTCAACGAATCCCCACTTGGAATAGAAGCGGTAGGTTGCGGATTACCGCCATAAGCATCAACGGTCACAGTTCCCGTGGCACCAGGGGTTCCCTGAATTACATACGAAACACCAACCGCAGATACACTCCCAGTAAAGGTCCCGTCAGAAGCAACAGTTACATTGGTAGTTTTCGAAGTTGTATATTGTGCTCCAGCCAAACTAAGAGATAAAGAAAGCAACAGAACAGTAACTACCGAGATTACCAATAACTTTGATTTACTAATCATTCTTAGGTTTCCCCTACCAGTTCAGCTATATCAACTGAGTTGCTTAAAAGGTTTTTTTTGCTTTCCCTAAAACACGTATTCCCAACAAAAACAAAAAACGCTACCAGATGTTAATGTTAAAAAGATACCTTAAACTCCCGTTCCAAAGCACCAAAAAAACAAAAACCAAAACCAACAAAACAAAATATCGCCTACCCGTCCAACCCCCAAACCGGGAACTAACAAAACCAACAACATAAAACAACCCCAAACTAGACAAAACCACCCAAGGCATCAAAAACAAAAACCTATCGAAAACTAAATTCTGCGCCGCAAACAAAATTGCCACACAAGCCACAAAAATCCACGAAACAAAAAAATTCGACACCTCAGACCTAAACTTTAACAGAAAAAAGAACCCAACAACTGAAAGCAAAACAAGCAGCTGATTAGCAAAAACGCCCCCCAAAACAAAATCTACAGTTTCTCGAAATCCACTCAAAAGGTATCCTCCATTGGGAAGACCCAAACTTGACTGTGCGGTACTAAAAACAGATGCTGCAGGTGAAAGGGAAGATAATTGTGCTCGAATAAAATCACAAACCAATCCAACCCCAACAGTTGCGACAACAAAAGTAGCCTTCAACTTAAACCGACCCCACAAACGCCTTTCACGCACAGCCAGACACAACTCTAAAAACAAAAAAGCCGAAAGCGAAAACGCAAAAACAAACCAAGTCCATGAATGTGAAAACAAAATAAGGACAGACACACCTAACAAAGCAAAAAAACCCAAACTAGACCAAGAATCAAGAACCCTAAAAAACAAAACCACGTAAACAAGTATCAAAATCAATGCTAACATGTTGGCAAAATAACCGGAGTAAATCAAACCCAAAGACTGAAAAGAAAAAGGCACAAGCAAAACACCAAAAACCCACACAGCACGAAAACTGCAAACCAGCCTCAAAACAAACAGCGAAACGACGCCAAACAGCACAATCAACAAAGCAGCAACTGACTGAACAACCTCTAACGGTGAAGCAAAAAAGGACAGAGCATAAGCCAAAACCAAAAACAAAGCCCTGTCATTAGCAAAAGCGAAAGACAAAGCGGAATTAACATTGACGCTGTGCATGTAAACAATCCACTGATAATAACCAGGCGAATCAACGCTCACCAACATGTTAGTCGGATTAGTCCAAGGCAAAACAGTAAAAACAACAAATAAACAAGAAACAACAGCCGAAACAACCACAGCCAAAACAAGAACAAAACGACCACCCAAAAAATCTAACCCGCCATCCAAACTTGGCCGAAACAGACCGCTCAAACGATGAAGAAACTCACTAAACCGCTTACCCTTGATTCTCGCAGCTAACCAATCAGCAGACACCACCTTGACTGCATAAGCAGCAACACCCAAAAAAACAAACAGCAAATACACATAGGGCAAGAAAGGATAAGCCAAATTCGAAAAAGTCAGCTCAACATTGGCCCAATGCAAGCCAACTGGGCTATACCCTAAATTCAAGGCAACCGGAACATTAAACAAAGCTAAAGCAGCCACCTCAAAAAAAGAAACAACCAAAACAGCACCAAACACCAAACGCAAAAATAAACTAAAATGAGAAACCCCAAAAAACCTAAAAGAAAACGCAACGCAAAAAGCAATAACCAAAGCACTAACCAAAGCTAAAGACACCAAACTAACCAACCCAAAAACAACCAAAAAAACCCAAATAACCAAGCCGAACAAAACAAAACCAACAAATAACCGGTAAAACCGTCCAACCGAACGGAAACCTAAAGCGAAGAAAAGCCAAACCAAAACAATAAACAAAGCACCACACCAAACCCCAACGTCCCAAGGAACCGAAAAGAGGCTGCCACTTACAACATGCTCCACCATCCCCCTGCTAGACAAAACAAAAAAAGACAAACCAAAATAACCAGCCAGATAAAACAACAAATACACCAAGCACAAACCAAGCGAAAACCAAACTAGCCAAACTAACCGCCCACCCAAACGCCGACCACACACAGAAAAAAAATTCTTAATTAAAAACAACCCCAAACCCATTAGGCGCAGACTAGAGACTTTAAATCTTCACGTAAAGTGGCCCCTGGCGCAAACCCCAACAAAGACCTTGCCCCAGAAATATCCCCGTAACAAAACTCAACATCACCCACAAGAGACTTCTGAGATCGGATTTCCAAATCAAACCCCAACTGAATCCAAAACCTCCCTAGCCATTCGCACGCACCCATGAAATTTCATGACAACGATTATTTATCTTAACAAGTATTTGTTTTGTTGCTCTCTTCAAGCAACATCTGTAGGCCCCTTGTTAAGTCAACAGATGCTTTGAAGCCCAAATGCTCTAGGGCCAAAGTTGGGTCGCCATAGCTGTTTCGTATGTCGCCTATCCTTGCAGGTCCATACTTAACGTTTGGGTTTTTTCCAGTAACCGTCTTCAAGGTGGCGACAAGCTCATTAATGCTTATTGGCACACCCGTACAAACATTAAAAACCTCGCCTTTCAATCCGCTCTGCCCTAACGCCAAGATTACGGCTTTGACGATGTCGCTTACATGTATGAAGTCTCTGGTCTGCTCTCCGTCGCCATCAACAGTTAAAGCTTCGCCGCTACTGATTTTTTGGATAAACTTTGTGATGACGCCGCTGTAAGGGCTCTTCCCGCTTCTCAGACCATAAATGTTGAAAAACCTCAAAGCAACTGTCTCAAGCCCAAAACAACCCGCAAACGCGCAGCAATATGCTTCACCTGCAACTTTTGACGCGGCGTATGGAGAAATCGGATGAAGGGCAATATTTTCTTGAACAGGCAGAGTCTTTACATCGCCGTAAACGGCTGTTGATGAAGCAAAAACAAACTTCTTCACATTATGTTGGGTAGCTGCATGCAGCAGGTTAAAGGTTCCGTCTATGTTAACTTCATGATTTTGGCGTGGGTCAGCAACGGAAGCTGAGATATCGATTAAGGCGGCAAGATGAACAACAGAATCAACGCCCTCAAAAACCTCATTCAGAAGGGATTTATCAAGTATGTCCCCGCGGCGAAAAATAAACTTAGGATTGTCAAACACTCCGACAAGGTTCTCCAACTTTCCGTTACTCAAATTATCCAGCACAGTCACCGAGTAGCCTAATTCAAGCAGCTGCGGAACCAGATGCGAACCGAGAAAACCTGCGCCCCCGGTAACAAGGACACTTCTACAACTTTTAGTCATAATGCTCAATCAACTTTCGAACTTAAAACTAATATTGTTTTCGCACACACAAAACGCACTTGTTAAGGAACTATTCCAAAGAAAAATCGGAGCAATGAAAGGAGACTTGGAGCCGCTCACGGGATTTAAGTATGTTACGCCTCGTCAGGGCTCCGTCTTAAACGTCTGACGGCTATAACGGTGAACACTGAAACGATTTCAGGAACAGTTATGCCGACGGCGAACACAGGCTCCGAAAAGAACCCCGACGAAATTGAAGATACTACTACGAATTGTATCGATACATGATGTACGCCAGAGCCTGCTGTGAACCAAACATAGAAGCTTTTGCCGTCCTGTGTGTAGCCTTGGTATGAAGCCGCCAAACCGTCGATGTACACTTCTGGGCTTGCCCCGTAACTTATAGCAGTTTTTGGAATAGTCATGTTACCAAAGGCTGATGTACCGTTTGCAGCTGCCATCGTGAAGGATAACGTAGTTGTCTTGGTGGGTGAATATGATGCTATTTCAGCATCAGATATCTGTGAACTGGTTACGTTTCCGCTGACTCCAAGATTAACTTTTGCTCCAGTACCGGTCGTTGCAGGTACAGTTGTTGCTGACCCAGTTGGAGTAGGTGACGACTTTGAAGTAGGAGTAGGAGTAGCTTTAGGCCCAGTTGTCGGAGCTGCTGTCGGAGTGGACGTTGGCGCCAATGTTACTGTAAACGCGTTACTAGTGCCAGTTTGAGAACCGTCGGTAGCCGTGATAGTAACTCCTGAACCAGCGGCGGTCACAGTAACGAAAGTCAACCCTACTCCCTTAACGAAAGCCTTCATGGTACCTGGAGTAATTGACCCAGCAGAATACGTCAAAGATGGCGAACCAGTGTAGCCTGTAACTGTGTTGCCATACGCATCTACAGCTGTAACCGTTATGTTGAAAGCAGAACCAGCGACCTGAGAGCTTATAGTATCAAAAACAAAATTGTTCAGAGCAGCAGCATTAACCGTTATGTCGTTTTCAAAGCCAGAAATCGAACTATTCACAGTATCATTAGCCATGATAGACTGAGAACCAGCCGTAAGCAAAATAACACTAAAATAACCAACACCATCCGTAAGCTCAGCATTTGAAGACAAAACAGCCTCACTATCACTTGAAGAAATTGCAACCGTACCAGCATAACCCGTAGCCACGTTACCAGATGCATCATAGGCTGTAACCGTAAAAGTGTGAACAACACCAGCCACAGTAGGACTGGGAAAACCAGAAACCACAAGGTAATCACCAGAAGCAGCACTCACCGTTATCCCAGTCTGAGAACTCGTAATTGAAATAGTCGCCGAATCGGTAGCTGTAATTGATTGAGAACCAGCAGTCTTCAAAGTAACACTAAAAGAACCAACACCACCCGTAAGCTTAGCATTAGCAGGCAAAACCGCCTTACTATCACTAGAAGTAATCTTAACCGTACCAGAGTAACCCGTAACCGTATTGTTATAGGCGTCAACAGCCGTGACAGTGACAGTATGAGCAACACCGGCAATAGTAGAAACCGGGAACTCAGAAACAACAAAGCTTGCAGCACCGGCAACAGTCACCGTTATCCCAGTTTGAGAGCCAACAATCGAACTGGTCAACGTATCAGTGGCAGTAATCGACTGAGAACCAACAGTCTCAAAAGTAACACTAAAAGAGCCTGTGCCAGACGAAAGCCCTGAATTAGCAGGCAAAACAGCTTGGCTATCACTAGAAGTAAACTTAACCGTACCAACATAACCAGTCGCTGTGTTTCCATAAGCATCCTTCGCCGTAACCGTAACAGAACCAGCCGCACCAGCAACGACCGGATTTGGAAAACCAGAAACCACAAACTGAGTAGCGGCACCAGCAGTCACCGTTATCCCAGTCTGAAAACCGCCAATCGAGTTCGTGGCGGTATCCGTAGCAGTAATCGACTGAGAACCAGCAGTCTTCAAAGTAACACTAAAAGAGCCTGTGCCAGACGAAAGCCCTGAATTAGCAGGCAAAACCGCCTTACTATCACTAGAAGTAATCTTAACCGTACCAGAGTAACCCGTAACCGTATTGTTGTAGGCGTCAACAGCCGTGACAGTAATGGGGTGAGCAACACCGGCAATGGTAGTGCTCGGGAAACCAGAAACCACCAAGCTTGCAGCACTCGCAGCATTCACCGTTATCCCAGTTTGAGAACCCGTAATCGAACTAGTCACCGAATCCGTAGCTGTAATTGATTGAGAACCAGCCGTCTCCAAAGTAACACTAAAAGAACCAACACCACCCGTAAGCCCAGCACTCGCAGGCAAAACAGCTTGGCTATCACTAGAAGTAAACTTAACTGTACCAACATAACCAGTCGCTGTGTTTCCATAAGCATCCTTCGCCGTAACCGTAACAGAACCAGCAGCACCAGCAACGACAGGACTTGAAAAACCAGAAACCACAAACTGAGTAGCGGCACCAGCAGTCACCGTTAAAGTAGCTGTACCAACGGCACTACCAGCCTTGGCGGTAATGGTAATCGAGCCCACTACAGACAAAGTAACTGAACTACTGCTCCAAACACCACTCGACCAACCGGAAGTCCCCGTACTAGAAGGACTAAGAATCCCAGAAGAAGCACTCAAACCAACAGAACTACTATAGCTTGTAATCGTGTTCCCATAAAAATCCTTTGCCGTAACTGAAAGAGTGAAAGCAGAACCAGCCGCCGCAGAACCAGGAACACCAACAACAAAATGATCCAGACCGGCAGCATTCACCGTTATCCCAGTCTGAGAACCCGTAATCGAACTAGTCACCGAATCCGTAGCTGTAATCGACTGGGAACCAGCAGTCTCCAAAGTAACACTAAAAGAATGAACACCCGCATCACTCGCCTTAAACGTATAACTAGCAGGTAAAACCGCCTGACTATCACTAGAAGTAAACTTAACAGTTCCAGTATAGCCAGTCGCTGTGTTTCCATAAGCATCCTTCGCCGTAACCGTAACAGAACCAGCAGCACCAGCAACGACAGGACTTGAAAAACCAGAAACCACAAACTGAGTAGCGGCACCAGCAGTCACCGTTATTGAAGTGCTCTGGTTAGAAACTGAGCCGTCAATTACGGTGATGGTCTGAGAGGGAGCAGTCTTCAAAGTAAAACCGGAAAATGCGTGAGCACCATTATCACCACTAACAAATGTGTACTTACTTGACGAAGTGTAAGGCAAAGTCGCTTGAGAATCAGATGATGCAAAATAAATCGAACCCGCGTAATCCGTCTTCACATTTCCATAAGCATCATAAGCCGTGACATCGACCCCGCCGAAACTTGAACCGGCCGTCACCGAACCGGGGACAACAATGCCAAAGTGGGCCAGAGCTCCTGAAGCGACCGTGAATGAGTTACTCGTCCCAGTTGCCACACCGCTGCTAGTCGCCGTAATAGTAACGCTTGAACCTGCACCAGTCACAATGACTGAACCAGTCCAAACACCGCTCGAGAATGCACCAGTGCTAGTTGGAGTGATCGTTCCAGTTGAAACACTCAAAGTTGCAATGCCGGCGAAGCCGCTATTTGTGACGTTATCCACTTTTTCCATAATCGTTATGGTGAATGACACGCCAGCAGTTTGGGGACTGGTGACAGGATTGAATACAAAGTCACCGTTAACTTGAGCTTTGGCCGACATACTTGAGAGTACGCATATTGCTAATGAAATTAGGAAGACAATTGTTACGATTTGTTTTTTCATGTTTTTTCATTCTGAAGTTTCTTGTTGATTCAGATTTGTGTCAGTTGCCTGTTCGGCATTCGCGGTCGATGTTTTTTAACTTTTTTTACTCTTTTATATCTTATTCCTTAACGAAAACAGGCAGCACCGCTGTATTTGTAGGAGCGCGCGTCAGAGTGGCGCAGGCATCTTCACATAACGCACGGGACTATTACTGTGTATTCCCAATCAAACCTCCTGTTGGCTCGCAGTCACATAAATTTGTTCGAATGCAGTACGTAAACCGCTGAGTAAAACTCCTATAGTGAAATTAGGAAAGGCTAAAAATCTTAGAAAGCGCGCGCTGGCTACCTACTTTTTATTTTCTTTATCTGGTTAGAAATTTAGAAATGCTGACACGTGGTCACTAGGATATTCAAGATCGGATGCTAAACAACGACTGTTGCATCTTTACACAGCTACGG
>Ga0326727_10022519_pt1 | contig 12161 bp, 8 predicted proteins | sample MB2enrmetagenome_FD_207643 | JGI IMG/M metagenome (GOLD analysis project Ga0326727, IMG submission 207643) | Lab enriched peat soil microbial communities from McLean, Ithaca, NY, United States - MB29MY | ecosystem: Environmental > Terrestrial > Soil > Wetlands > Peat | place: USA: New York... | reverse complement strand
GAAAATCCATAAAAGGCCGAACGAAACCAGCCTTTCCTTCTTCCAGAAATAGAGGAACGCAACCAGGCAAAGCCCCAGCACCAGAAACCCCGCCATCACTCGCGGATCAAGCAGCCTGGCGCTTCCGTGGAAGACATAGAAGGCTCGAAGATCCACCGGCCAGATGAGCTTCCAGATGTATTGAGCCACGAGCGCGAATGACGAGTCGAACGCCTCGTGCCGACCGATCTTCGGCAACTGCACAACGGGTGCGAGCCCGCCGAAGATCCGCAGCCTGAACATCAAGTAAGCGGCATCCAGCAGCCACAATGTGCCATACCGTGAGAACTTCTGCCTCAGGCTCGTCTGCGCCCGGTCCTCACGCAGAAAGTGCTCGAAAAAGGTCGCGGCGAAAGGCAAAGTTGCGGCGGGTTCCTTGGCCAGCAGCGCCAGCGTGAAACTTAGAACCATGCCAAGCTCCGCCGTCCCGGATCGCTTTCCCCCAGGCTGCGGGACTTGGAAGAAGAACCAAAAGGTGAGCAGGTAGAAGAAGGTGAGCTGCAGGTCAGTAACGGCGGCAACCCAGGCAACCGACTCGCTGTGGATCGGATGCAGTGCAAACATAACCGCCGCCACGAAGCCCAGCGTCCTGTCCTTGAACAGCCATTCGGTAACAAGGAAAATGAGGCAAACCACGCCGGCGTTCAGGAGCACGTTGGCGAGATGAAACCCGTAGCTCAGCGGCCCAAAAACCCGGTAACAGATGAGATACCCCAGCATCATCAGCGGGCGGTAATAATTCGTCGTCCCCTGAGCCCCGACATACGACCACACATTGGTCGTGAAAATCTCGCGCAGGTAGGAGAAGCTGCGAATGTAGGGGTTGAACAACACCTGGCGGTTGTCATCCTGCACGAAGCCATTCAGTAACGAGTTGAGGTACGGCAGGACGGCCACAAGAACGAGAACCGCGACCAATTCAGGAGTCGTGAAACGGCTGATGCCGCGAACTGCCCCGGCCGTGGTCCCCCGCTCCCTGCTGGCGGCAACCGACTTGGAACAGTCAGCCTTCATGGCTTCTCCTCAACGCCACCGGATGGCCCACTTGCCTTCCTGGCGCTGGAGACGCAGGAGAGAGAGAGCACCGCCGCCCATGCTTTCGGAACAGGAAGCGCAAACCCCGCGTTGCCAAACTTTCTGAACAGCTGGTTGGCCAGCCAGAAGCTCACCGGAGCCAGGAGCAAACCGGCGACGACATCAATAAGGTAGTGGTAGCGGAGGTAAACGGTGGAGACCCAAAGGCTCAAGATCAGCGGGGATAATGCCCAGAAAAGAGTGCGGGAGTTGCGCAGGGCGTAAAGCCACACGAGAAAAGAAATCGCCACGTGCATGCTGGGGAAAACGTCCCGGCGGATACGGGCTAAATCCATGAATTCGATTTGCTGGTTAAAAATAGGAATGGGCTGGCTGAGCGGGACGGTATACAAATCGTGCATCGTGTACATCGGGCCAATCGCGGGCACCAGGACGTATCCGAGGAGTCCCAGAAAACTGACCACCATAAGCCCGCTCATCATTTCACGAAAGCGCTGGCGAGGGCGGCACAAATACACAAAACAGGCGACAAGCGGGATGCACAGGATGTGAAAGAAGTAAGAGAACTCCATCCACGCCGTCAGCGGCGGCGTGATAAACCGCTGGACCGCCAGGCTCGCCTGAAACCCGAACAATCGCTGGTCCAAGGCGATCAACGCCTGATCTCGGTCGCTTGAGACCAGCAGATGCGTCGCGTCCCCCCAGAGCGAGTAGTACATGAGCAGAATCAACAGAAAAGGAAACCAATCCCTGACGATCTCCCAATAGGGGCGTATGAATGTTTGCGGGTCCCCGCCGGCCTCCTTCGGTCCAGCCACGAAGTAATGGATGAGTTCCTTGGCGAGGAGCAACGTCACGGCAGGAATAATAATCAGCACGTCCGCCGGGCTGAGGTTCCGACGCTCCACCCCGCGAACGAAAACACGGAGAGCCAGGCTGAGCAGAAAGAAGCACAGAGCTACAGCGTCTTCCAGCCGCAATCGGAACGCGAGCCGGCGGTTATTGGGCATACAGATCTTTCAAAGCCTGAAATCTTGTCCGTGCCTCAGTGGAAAAGGGAAGCCTGGATGCCTCGCCCAGAACATTGAGAGCCTGTGCCCGATTCCCTTCCAGGAAGCAAGCATGCGCCAGACCTTCAACAGCGGATTGGTCAGTCGGAAGGACTTGGAGCGCGACCAGGAAGGCCTGCTCCGCTTCCATGTACTTCTGCTGTGAGGTCAAAATCTGCCCGCGAAGAATGTGGGGAGGCACGAAAAAGCGGTTTTGAGTGATGAGCCGTTCCGTAATGTTCTCCGCCTCATCATACCTTCCCAGAAGAAACAGGGCGACCGCAAATCGATATGCGTCTGTTTCGTCCAACTCGCCACCCGTAACCTGCCGCATTGCGGGCAAGTCATCCGCAATCGAGGCAAACTGATGCAAATTCATTTTTGCAACTTCAAGCCCCGCCCAATAGCGCGGAACGGCAGGGCGCAGCATGACTGCCTGATCAGTGTTGCTGTAGGCTTTGAGAAACCGCGAGTGCTGCACATCATGCAAACCAGCCCAGTAGTACGCCTCCGCTGCGACATCGTAACCTACGTTCCGGGCGCCAAGCCCGGCCAGAACCACGATCACAAGGTAAATCCAGACCCTGGCCTGAGCCAGCCTGCCCGCCAGTCCGTTGTGACTGGCAAGGCCGAGGCCTTCCGCAGCCTTCACCGCCAGAAGGCTCGCCAAAATGACGCCCAGGATCTTCAGCGTCTCCTTAAGAAAAAAGCCAACCAGCTCCACGTCATTGCTCCGGGCATTCAAGTCCTACGCCTACTGCAGCAAATTCAGATCGACTGAGCTTCGAGGACTCAGCCGGACACACCCCGCGGCATCCAGAATAAGAGGAACACCCGATGGATCGCGAGGCGCCGCCCGCAGGTAACCCGAGAGAACCAACTCCTGAAAGGACCGCGCCCTGCGCCCTTCCCGGGCGTTGAAGCGGCCGATCAGCCCGTTCAGTTTTCTGATCTCCTCCTGGGCCTCAATCGCCATAAGGTGATCTTCCGCACTCTTCCGGATCTGTTCATTGCCTGCCTGTCGTGCAATCTCGGACCACAAGAAGACCGACGTCGCATTTTGACCACCCTCCGCCGCCACCTTCGCCGCCATAACGCGCATCCACTCCATGGCGCCGGGCCTTTCACTCCCGGCTTGAAACGCCCGCGCAGCGGCGGCGTAATCCTTCAAATCCCAATAGTAAATGAAACCGACGTCTTCCCATAACCTCCAGTAGTCAGGATTCGCGACAATCCCCCGATGCAAAAGCGCCAGCGCTTCCTGCGGTTGACCGGCGCCTCGCGGCGGCTTCTCAGCAAGGAAAATCGAGCCAAAACGGTAGGCAATCAGCAAGTGAGGATCGAGGTCCGTCGTAATCTGAAGCAGAGGCCCCAGGAGTTTGAACTCGCTGGAATGCTCCAGTCGTTTGCCTCCGAAGTATTGCACGACTCGCGTCCAGTAAAGGTCGGCGAGCAGCCCTTCGTACCCCAGGCTGAGATGGCGCAGGAATCTGCCCGGAGGCAGAAACAGAACATCCCCCGCCTTGGCGTCACTGCCCCTTCTTAGATCCAGATTCCGCTGGACAGAGATCAGTCCTGAAAAGGAGAGAAGGAGCAAAAGCCAGCAGGCGCACCGTTGGAGGCGGGGCCGCGGAACGGATGTGAGAGGCTGAATCATCGGAATTCTCGTTCCTCAAAAACGAGAACGGCAATGCTCATCAGCACGGTGACGTAGAGAAGAGCGTAAAGAGAATTCCCGATCCACAGATAAGCTGGGATACTCGCCCCATGAGCGACCCGGCTGATGATGTTGAAATTCCCAAGATTAGGCAGCAGGTAATAGAGAACGTTGGCGCACACCCCCAGCACTCGACTCCCGCTTTCACCGCCCAACGCCTGAATGTCGTTCGAGAAGTTTCCGATTACATAAAGGCAGAATGTAAACACGGCGGAGAGCACGGGAGTGGAAATACAGGAGAAAACCACAGCGATCCCTACGACGATGGCCAGTTGAAGAAGAATGAAGTAAACAGCTCCCAAAAACGCAACGTCTTCACCGTTCAGCGAATGCTTCTGGTAGAACAGCGCCACGTAGAAGCCGCCGGTCATGATGGCCGTATTCACACAGAGAGTGAGCAGCAGTCCCGCGTATTTCCCGAGAATAAATTCCACACGGGATACCGGCTTGGAAAGGATGTTATAGATCGTCCTCCGCTCGATCTCTTTCGAAACGAGCCCGATGCCGATGAAAATTGCGATCAGCAGGCCGAAGACAGAAATCGAGGTGAGCCCCAAAGTAATCAGAATGATGCGTTCGATACCGACGGAAATATTCCCAAAGAGGATCGCCGCCCCGATCAACAGAAGCGCAAAGGCGACCAGGTTGTACAAAACTTTCTCGCGAACGGATTCCTTGAAGGTATGGATGGCAATCGTTGCCACTCGCATGCTTGCCCTCGTCATGAGTTCGAGTCACCAGCGCTCGTGACTCTCTGGGAAGACTCCCCCGAGCCACCCACCTTCTCCACGAAGTAATCCTCCAGCGACTTCTTCACGGGGTTGACCGAAATCAGCTTCGTTCCGCGGCAAAGCAGGACCTCCAGGGCGGTCTCGACTCTGCCCTCATCCGGTATCTCAAGGCGAACCCGGTCTCCGGTTCGAACAACCGACGACACGTAAGGCATCACTTCCGTAATGACATCCGGCGACGGGCTCTCGATCACCACTTCAGTGGCGGAGACACTGAGGGCAAGGATTCGGTTCAGCTCTCCACACCCCTGCAGCCGGCCGTGGTGAAGCACGGCAACGCGGTCGCAAAGCGTCTCGGCATCCGAGAGAATATGGGTGGAGAAGAATACTGTTTTCTTCCTCGCCTTCAACCACAAGATGACATCACGCACCTCCCTGCGGCCGAGAGGATCCAAACCCGACATGGGTTCGTCCAGAAAAACGAGGTCAGGGTCATTGATCAAGGCCTGCGCGATGCCCACGCGTTGAATCATGCCCTTGGAGAACCTGCGCAGTTGAACCTTGAGGGATGAGGCAAGACCTAACTGGCCAGTGAGCTCGGAGATGCGGCGGCGCCGCAAAGCGGACGGCAAACCAAACAGGGCCCCGATGTAGCCCAGGTATTCTTCAGCGGTCAGGTGATCGTAAAAGTTTGGGTTCTCCGGCAGGAACGCAACGTGAGCCCGGACGGAAGTGTCGTCAAGCGGCTGCCCCAGAATACAGGCTGTCCCTGAGGTGGGGAAGACCAGGCGTAAGAGCAGCTTTAGCGTCGTCGTCTTTCCGGCGCCGTTCGGTCCGAGCAACCCAAAAACCTCTCCAGCCTCCACGCGAAGGTCCAGCCGGTCCAGCGCTCGCCGGACACGATTGCGCCAGAAACCCAGGCGGTAGTCCTTCGTCAACCCAATGGTCTCAACAGCCAGCATGATCAACGCCCTGCTCGGAACGGCTGCAGCCCCCGCCAAGCGTAGTTGAATTTCGTCCGTCCCAATGCAGGACTAATATACCCGATGGAGATGGATCCATGGAAGCCTGACGAATCCAAAAAGAAAGGCCGGGCAAGACCCGGAGAATCAGGAAGCTCAGCGCCACTCACCGCCCTCCGAGTGGTTGCATGCCTCGCCGTGCAATCAGAGCCGGAAAGTCAGCCGGACAGGGCTGGTTGCGGTCGCATGACGCCCACAAAAAGAAAGGGAGGGTTTGCCACCCTCCCTACACCTTCGGTTTCGCTGATTCCAACAACTAGCCAGCCAGGGGCGAGTCAGTCGAACCGGCGGCAGCCGTGCTGTTCTGACGGATTACACCAGACTGATCTGTGTAATAGGAGTTTGTCCCCGTCGTTCCCGCACTGATCGGAGTAGCAGTGATGCCATAGGTATTGATCCTGCCGCTCGTGTCCGCGGTTCCCGCCGTATACGTGAACGCGTAACCACTCTTCGAGCTGGTGGTAGCACTGGCCGTCCCACCTGAAGTTCCCGCAAGAATACTGTCGATCAAACCCGAAGCGGTTGCGACAGGATTTGCTCCCGCAGCCGGTGGACCCAGGTTACCCAAACTCGCTGTGTACCCGGTGTTATATGTTGAAGCGTATGTAATCTCAGCCGTGTTCAGTGTGCGCAACGATCCAACGGCTGAAGCCTGATTCGCTGCAATCCGCGAACGAAGCAGATTCGGAATGGCAATTGCCGCAATGATGAGAATGATCGCCACAACGATCAGCAACTCAATCAATGAAAACCCTCGTGAACTCTTCTTCATTCATCCTCCTTCCCAAACTTGACCACAATGTAGAGATACTCGCTTACTACATCGCACTTTCCCTGCCAATCCAGCGCTTCCCAGACATTTTTCAGCGGCAACTCTTCCTTTTCAATTCATACACTTAGCGTTTTTCCCACAACACAATCTTCATTCTAAACATTCAGGCACACGATCCATGCCATTTTTTGTCGAAACAATATGACAAAAGTTGTCACCTCTATCCCGCCTGCAATCCCGCCGAGTGGGCGTCACTTCCGTCCCGCTCACCTCAGGGCAAGGGCCCAGCAGGGATATCTCTCGCCCCCCCGCGTCCGCAGGGGGACATCGATGCGAGCTTATGCAATTGCTTATGGCTCCGTGAATCCCCGTGGGATGCATTTCCCGATGCATTGGGGCGGGGGTGACACAGCAAGAGCGCACTATCAGTCAGCGCCCCAGTTTACGCAGGCCCGCCTTAACGGTCTCTTCGTTCGGGTCAATAGCCCTAGCGGTTTCGATTTCCCGCCGCGCGCTGGGAATGCGGCCAAAAGCAAGGTACGCCAAACCAAGCTGCGCGTGGGCGAGAGCGGATTTTGGCTGAAGCTCGACCGCCGATTGGAGGGCTCTGATTGACTCATCAGCTTTCCCCATCTTCTGGGCCAGGACTCCAAGCCGGAACTGAGCATTTCCGGATTGCGGCGCGGCCCTGACAATCTGCCGGTAAAGACCAAGCGCCGCCTCCTGCTTTCCCTCATCTTCGTACGCAGCAGCAAGGGCCAAGTAAGGCGCTTCGGTGTTCGGCGCAAGTACGATGGCGTGCCGGAACTCGGCGTCGGCAACCGCAAATTTCTTTTCGCGGGCGAGAACCGCCCCCAGATTCAAGTGGGCCGGAGCGGAGGAGGGGTCAACGGTCACCGCACGGGCGAAAAGGCTCTCAGCCTCATCCAGGCGGCCGTCTTGCAACGACAACAACCCAAGGTCAAAGAGGGCCTCGGAATCGTTCGGGTCACGAAGCAAAGCTCCCGCAAAAAGGTCGCGAGCTTCCTCCCGGCTCCCTCGTTTTAGCGCAATCTTCCCCAACGCATAGAGCGGCTTCGAAAATGTGACATTTATCTGAGCGCCGCGCCGGAGCACTTCCTCCGCGGCACTTGCATTCCCATCATCCAGGAAAACGCCCGCAAGATTCACAAAGGCTTCGCCGGCAAGCGGATCGTTTGCGATGGCTCGCACGTACTCGATGCGCGCAAGTTCCCGATCGCCCCTCAACCTATATTCGTTTCCCAAGTAGATATGGAACATCGCCGCATTGGGGTCCTCCCTCACTGTGGCCTGGCCGAGCGTGAAGTTATTGCGCCATGCCGGAAGCCGCACCAGGACCCGGACCGTCGCAGCCAGCAAGAGAACAAAACCGAGCCCGACGGCGGCGACCCTCAGCCAAGCTCGCCGTCCCCCTCCCATCCCCGCCAGACCTTCGCCGGCCAGCCAGCAGATTCCCACCGAGGGGATGTAAAGGTATCTCTCGCCATATGCGGGAACACCGACTCCCGCAATGTTCACCACGGGGATAAGAGTCAGGAAAAACCACACGATGGCGAAACTGACCGCGCGGTCCCGCTTCCACCAGGCCACCACAACGCCCACCGCCCAGAGTGCAAACGATATCCCCAGGTAAACCGCCGGATCATGCCAGGAAATCGGAGGCCGGAACTTCCAGGAGTAGGAAAGGTGTTGAGGCCAGAGAAGCTTGCCGGTGTATTCGCCAAGCTGAGTAAAGCCGAAGATGAAGGATTCCCGCGGGTGCATGCGGCTCCCCGGTCCAACGGTTGAAAGGTCACCAATCACGGCAAGATGGATGACAACATAAAACGCGGACATCAACAGCGTTGGCAGGTACCGGCCCACACGCTGGGCAAATCCGGTCTCTCGATCTCCCCGCACAAAATGCTCGTAGAGAATCATGAGGACGGGAATCGCCAGGGCAACTTCTTTAGACAGCGCGGCAAGGAGGAATGCCAGAGCGCTCATCCACACCCGGACGCGCGAAATGCCTCCTCCGCTCGACCGTTTTGTGTAAATCAGGAGAGCCAGCAGGAAGAATGCCGCGCATTCGAGATCAGAGATCCCCGAGATCGTCGCAATATCCTCGGTGTGGACCGGCAAGGCGGCAAATATCAAAGCGGCCCATAAAGGCCCGCTCCCATGCGGCCAGAACCTCTTGCCGAGCAGGTAGACCAGCACAACCGCCCAGGTATTCAGCAGCACATTGAGAAGGTGAAAAGGGCCGGGCCGGGGACCGAGCAGCATCGTTTGCACGAGAAAAGTGAACATGACTAACGGACGGTAATAGATGCTGTCGCCACGCGCGCCACGAAAGCTCCAAAAGCCCTGCGTGAAAATCTCTCGCAGGAAATGAAAACTTCTCACATAGGGATTGTCCCTGATCAAAATGACATCATCCCCAACGAAGTCATAGGACGTCGACACGATATAGAGGGCGAGGGAAAAGGCAATCAGGAGCAGGATTGCAAATCGGCCGGCGTTCTGGCCGGAAAGCAGACCTTCACGACGCTTGGGTTCTTCGGCAGGGGTAAGATTGAAAGGAAGACTCGCCATGCAATTGACCGGTTCTAGATATCGTATTTCTTGGCATAGTGCCGGAATGACCGGTAGGACATGCGGAGAAGATCCGCCGCGCGGGTTCGAATGCCTTCCGCCGAACGCAGCGCCGCCAGCAGATACTGCTTCTCGATTTGCGCCATTCGGCCCGCGAAATCCAACCCTTCCTTGGGAATCTGCGCTGCAGTCTCGTCAGTCCCCGCTGCTCCGGTGACGGACTGCGGCAGTTGCGCCAGGCCAACGCGGCCACTTTGCCCGTTGCTCACCGCCACGGCATGTTCGACAGCGTTCTCGAGTTCCCGAACGTTTCCCGGCCAGGGATAGGCCTTGAGAACATCCATGACGTCCGGATCGAAATCAAGCACAGACTTCCCCATCTGCAGAGCAAATTTTCTCAGGAAGTGCCGCGCCAGTGGATCAATGTCATCGGGCCGCTCACGCAAAGGCGGAACGTGAATCGGGATAACACTGATGCGGTAATAGAAGTCCTCCCGGAACTGCCCCTCCGCCACCATCCGTTTCAAATCCCGGTTGGTTGAGGCGATCAAGCGCACGTCGATAGAAATATCCGCAGCGCCTCCCAGTGGACGGACCATTCTCTCCTGCAGAACGCGCAGGAGCTTCACCTGCATGGCGGGGCTTGTCTCTCCGATTTCATCCAGAAACAATGTGCCACCCGTGGCGGACTCGATGATGCCCTTGCGGTTGGCGTCCGCACCGGTAAAGGACCCCTTAAGATATCCAAAGAGCTCACTTTCAAGCAGGGTCTCCGGGAACGCGCCACAGTTGATGGAAATGAAGGGTTTCTCACGACGCAAGCTGGCCTCGTGAATGGCGCGCGCCACAAGCTCTTTGCCGGTTCCGCTCTCGCCGGTGATCAGGACCGTACTCGTAGCCGGAGCCACGGTCCGCACCATCTCGAGGATGCTCTGAATCTGCCGGCTCTGGCCGATAATATTGTTCAACGCAAAAACGCGGAGCATTTCCCGGCGCAGACGGGCGTTCTCCTCGCGCAAAGCCAGTTCATGCAGGGCACGGTTAACGGTGTGCCGCAGTTCCTCGATCAGCTTATCCGTTTTGATGACATACTGATAAGCTCCCAGGTTAAGCGCACGGATCGCCGTCTTCACCTCGGGCACGGCGGTAATCAAAATAAAGGCGGCAGGATTACGCGTCTCGCGAACAAACTCAAGCAGATCAATGCCATTGAGGTCAGGCATACGAATATCGGAGATAACCAGGTCGTAGACCTGGGAATCAATCTTCTTCTTGGCAGCCTGACCGCTGGACACTGTCTCGACAAAGTGACCTTCCTTCCGAAACACAATCTCCAGCATCTGGCATATTGATTTTTCGTCATCCACAATCAGCAGGCGAGCCATACACCCTTCCTTCTGCCGAATTCTCCTCGAATACCTTACCCCCGGCCGGCGAAAGCCCGCTGGGAATACGCTGTGTCCGTGCCCTGGCCGGACTTCTTGGGCAAATCAATAATAAGCCGTGCGCCCTTGCCAGCCTTGGATTCGACTCTGATTTGGCCCCCGTGTCCCTGGATGATCTGATAAACAATCGCCAAACCCAACCCTGTCCCACCCGTGAATCCCGATTGGAAGGGTTCGAAGACCTTCCCGAGTTGCTTCTCCGTAAATCCAACTCCTGTATCGCTCAGGGTCACGCGGACCCGATCATTACCGATTTCCTCAATTTGGAACGCCAGCTTCCCGCCATCCGGCATCGCCTTGAGCGCGTTATCCGATATGTTCCAGAATACCTGGCGCAACTTCCCGGCATCCGCCCAGATGATAACGGGCGTGGAGGGAATTCGCTTCTCGATGCGAACTTTGGCTCCAAAGAGCGGATGGTGCGCCACCAAGACGAGTGTTTCCTCGATCAAATTCCCCAGATCGACATTCTGGAATTCAGCGGGAAGATCATGGCTATAAAAGAGAAAATCAGAGATCAGCTTATTGAGTCGCTCAGACTCATTGCTGACAATCTCAATCAACTTGGATTGGTCCTCGTCCAGTTGCGAAATCGACTGCAACGTCTTCACGGAACCGACAATCGACGCCAGCGGGTTTCTGATCTCGTGCGCGATCCCGGCTGCCATGCGGCCCAGGGTCGCCAGACGTTCTTTGTTGCGATACTCGGTTTCACGGCGCTTTTCTTCCGTCAGATCCTGGAAATTGTGCACATAGCCTACCGCACCGATTTCCGGAACGATCAGCGGAGAAACAGAAACACCCAGGATGCGATGCCCCCCGCGCGGAGGGGAGTAAATCACTTCCTGACGGATGGGAAACGGATTACCGTCGCTAGTCAATGGGACGCCGATCCGCAAACCCGGGAACAAGGACTGAATCGGCTTGCCGCGCAGATTTCCGGCATCCAGGCCCAGCATGGCAGCGCCAGAATTGTTCACCTCACTGATAAGACCCTGCAAATCCGTGCTCACCAGCCCGTCGCGCATGCTTTCCAGGATGTTCTCAGTCTTGGCTTGCAAGCTGGCAACTTGCCCGCTCTTGTCCCTGAGTTCCTCTCCCACCTTTCTGAGGCTTTCCGCCAAAAGGCTGGAAAGGTAGGCCACCGCAAAGAAGCCAAAAAGGCTCGCTCCAATTTTGACCTGAAGAGTTCCTAAATCCACTGAATACAGCGACGGAGTCCCGAAATAGCGAAGCGCCGGATAATGAGCCACGAGGTCCGGATAGATACTTGGAAGGTAGGCGGCTTCCAGGACTCCGCCCATGCATACGAAACTTATCGCCGCAACCAGGAAGACCCGCCCGCGAGGAAGAAGAACACTGGAAAGAATGATTACCACAAAATACAGTGAGAGGTAATTGCTATCCAGATCTCCGGTAACATGCAATACGGCGGTGATGATAAGGATGTCGGAGAAAATCTGCAGGTAAGCCTGCAAGAGGTAGTCATGGCTGAGTTGATTGTAAATCAGGTAATACAGGCCGACCACGTACCACAGAACAATAATAATCCCAAAGGACTTGAAGGATGTAGGGTTGAAAGGGGTCGCCACCAAAGTTCGGATGGCATAATCAATGGCGAAAACGAAACTGATGATGACGAACCGGATCTTGATGACCCAAGGAAGCCACGCCTTCAACTGGTCAGGGAAGCTAGTAGGGGTGATCGAATTAGCGGGAGAACGTTCTTGCATATAAAATGCTGCCGACTCACGAT
>Ga0326727_10022518_pt1 | contig 12161 bp, 13 predicted proteins | sample MB2enrmetagenome_FD_207643 | JGI IMG/M metagenome (GOLD analysis project Ga0326727, IMG submission 207643) | Lab enriched peat soil microbial communities from McLean, Ithaca, NY, United States - MB29MY | ecosystem: Environmental > Terrestrial > Soil > Wetlands > Peat | place: USA: New York... | reverse complement strand
TGCCCAGGCGCTGGATGCGGCCGAGCCGGACGAAGTGACCAGCCCTACATTTACATTGATTCACGAATATGACGGTGCGCGCGAAGGGCGCGCGGTGAAACTCTTCCACCTGGACGTTTACCGCCTGGAAGGCGAGCGCCAACTGGAGACTCTGGGGCTGGACGAACTGCTCACTCCGGACGCGCTGGTGCTGGTGGAGTGGGGCGAAAAATTCAAGAGCATCCGCAAGAAGGCTACGGGCGAGATTGTCATAGCTTCGGCGGGCGGGGACGTGCGGAAGATTACGGTGACATTAAAGGAGTAGGCGGAGCATTCCGCGCAGGAACTTTTAGATAAACCTCGATTTTTATCCGATTCAGCATCCCCTCAGGGGCTAGAGCATTTTCAAATTGAGTGTTAGCAAAATTCTGGGTGCCCCATCCTTTTCGCGTACTTTGCGAAAAGGGTGGAATAGCACAACTGTCCATTTCAACTGTAAACACCAGAACCGAAAATGTTCTAATGCGCGACCTGGATTTTATTGCGTTTGCGGCACGGCTGAAGCCGTGCCCTTTCAAAGCGTTGATTGATTCAAAGAATTTTTAGTGAGGCTTGCCGGGCAACACGAAATGTTCCGCGCAGCGCGGTTCGTAGGAATCCCCGGGCATTTTGATGGGGCTGTCGTAGGGCGCGGGCTGGCCCTGGATCAGCCGCTGCGAGTAAAAGGCGCGGTTTCCGCAGGCGCAGTAGGCGATACACTCGGTAATGCTGCCGCCATAGGCGTTCACAAACCAGGACAGGTTGAGCATTTCTCCAAAGGGAGTGGCGCGAAAGTCCAGGTCAAGCCCGGCGACAAGAACGTCATGGCCCGCATCGAGAAGGTACCGCGAGAAAGCAAAAAGGCCCTCCACGAACTGGCCTTCATCAATGGCGATGCACTCCACTCGCTTGCCGATATTCTTTTCCGTTTCGGCGATGACCTGAAGAACCTCCCATGGGTCGGTGGACTTGAATTCCACGGCGTTCATTTTGCCGTGACCCATGGGATTGCGGCTCTCGACGACGCCCGGTCCGCCCTTGGTGTCGTCGCTGGGCTTGAGGACCATAACGTATTGGCTGGCGTACTGGCGGCGCATCTCGGCTCGCCGCAAAAGCTCCGCGGTCTTGTTGCTTCTCATCGGCCCCAGAAGCAATTCCAACTTCCCTTGCATGTGATTCCCCTGAATGTATTATGGTTCCCGGATTTCCATCCTACCTCTTTTGGGGCCTGCAAAGGAAACGTGGCGCGCCTAGCGGCGATTACTTAGAATCCCATGATGTTATAGCCGCAGTCCACATAGAGAATCTCGCCGGTAATGGCGCTGGAAAGAGGGCTCGCGAGGAACAGGGCCGCGCCGCCTACCTCCGACTGGTCTACGTTGCGGTGCAGCGGTGCGCGTTCGGCGTGGGACTTGAGCATATCGCCCAGAGAGCCGACGCCGCGGGCGGCCAGGGTTTTGATGGGGCCGGCGGAGATGGCGTTCACGCGAATGTTGCGGGAGCCGAGGTTTCCCGCCAGATAGCGGACGGTGGATTCAAGGCCGGCTTTGGCCACGGCCATGACGTTGTAGTGGGGAACGACCTTTTCAGCGGCGTAGAAGCTGAGGGTCATGATGCTGCCGCCATCGGTCATCAGCGGCACGGCGGCGCGGCTGACGGCGATGAGCGAATAAACGCTGACGTCGAGCGCGATGCGGAAGCCCTCGCGGCTGGTGGAGATAAACTCGCCGTGCAGTTCCTCGGCGGGCGCGTAGGCCACGGCGTGAACGAGAATATCGATCTTGCCGTACTTCTTCCCGATGGCGGCAAAGACCGACTCAATCTCCTGGTCGTTGGAAACGTCGCACTGGAAGCCGGAAGCGCCGGGCAACTCGGCGATAAGACCCTCGGCTTCGAGCCTCATGCGCTCATTTTGATAGCAGATGGCCAGCGTGGCGCCGGCCATCTGCAGTTTTTGGGCGATGCCCCAGGCGATGGAACGCTTGTTGGCCAGCCCGAAGACAACGGCTGTCTTACCCGCCAGATCGATCATTCTTTTTTATTTCCTCCATGGTCCGTGTTTCGGGGAAACCGGACGCACCATTCATACAGAATATCAGAGCGGTTCTCCAATTTCGCAGCTTGGCTGGCGCCGAGCAATGCGGCTTTTACTTGAGGAAAAAGCCGCTGAGGGTTCTTCATTTCGCGCGAGGGCGACTGGAGAACCGCTTAGCCTCCCAAGTCCACAAGCTCGACATTGCCGACAGGTCGGCCGAGAAAGCGCGAGCCAAGGCGCTCAAACTTCTCGACGGAATCCGTGGCGAAGCAGCGCAGGGCCTGCGGGGCCAAAGGGAGAGCTTCTGTATCCTGTTGGCCGAAAGCGCGCACGGCAGTCTCGGCCGCGGACTCGGCGGAGTCGATAACCCTCATGCCGCGAGGTACGGCGTGCTCAAAAAGCGAGCGCAGCAGCGGGTAATGGGTGCAGCCGAGTACCAGCGTGTCAGGGTTCATGCCCAGGGCGGCGGCCTCGGCGTTCAATTCGTCGAGATAGATGCGGATGACTTCGGCGGTGATGGCCACCTGTGCCGCAGCGTGCGCTGCAGGGGCTTCCGTGGCATCGGCTGTATCCGTCCAGCCTTCCTCGACCAGCGGCACCAGAAGCGGGCAGGCTTTTTCGAGGGCGCGCAAGCCGCGAGCGTGGCATGCGGCGGCGTAGGCGTGGCTCTGCACGGTGGCGTCGGTGGCAATGACCAGCACGTCCCCGGTGCGGGAGGCAGCGGCAGCAGCTTCCGCGCCCGGCTCAATCACGCCCAGCACCGGCACGCTCACCGCGGCCTTGATGGCATCGAGCGCCAGGGCGCTGGCGGTGTTGCAGGCGATCACCAAAAACTTGGCTCCCTGCTCATTAACCAGGAATCGCGCGCTCTGGGCTGCGTAGCGGGCGATGGTGCGCTGGGACTTGGAGCCGTAAGGCAGGCGCGCCGTGTCGCCGATGAAGGCGAAGCGCGCGTGGGGCATATGGGCCAGCAGGGCGCGCAGCACGGTGAGGCCCCCGAAGCCGGAATCGAAGACTCCGATGGTAGGGGTTGTGGTGACGGTCATGTTCTCTGGGCTGCTCATGGGCGAATTTCCTCGGCCGGCACGGCATCGGCGGCCAGATAAGTGCGGGTAAGGTCGGCGTGGCCGGCAAGGGTCGAGCGCTGGGCGCCGTCCACCAGAAAGCGTACCTGGGTGACGCGCGGCAGATTGGCGTGGAGGGTGCCGCAGATGGAGAGTACGGTGAGCATTTCCGTCTCGATGCCGGAAGGATGGTTGGCCGCAAATGCGCCGGTGAGGTTGACGACCGCCAGTTGGGGGCCGGTTTGCTCGGTCTCCTGCGAGAGAGCGCCAGAGGGCCTGGCGCTGGAGTCACCGGGCAGGATTACGACGGTTCTTGAATCGGCGAGTTTCGGTTTGGCGGGGTTGGCAGCGCCGGGGCCAATATCGGCAGCGGGCAGCAAGAAAACCTGGATGATGGAGCTTGCGCCTCCGGGGACTGGGTGAGCTGCATCAGGAGCGGCATACAGGTCGAGCAGCTTACCCAGCACGGCGCGCGCGCGTGCGCCGGGATCGGCGGGCAACGGCAGGGAGAGAAACTGCGTAAGCAGAGAGCCGTCACTGTCGTTGGCCACCAACAGGGTTGCCTGTTCGGAAGGCGCTATTTGAGGAGCGCTGGTGGGCGCGGAATCCTGTCCTGCGATAAGCCGCTCGTGAGCACGCTGGCGCAAATGCCACAGGGTGACGCCCATGGCCACCGAGGCCGCCAGCAAAAGTCCGAAGATAATTTTTTGATAGCGGGGAATCACTGCTGGCGGGCCTCCGTGCGCCATTCGACGAGAGCCGCGGCCAGAGCCGCTGCCACGCGCGCTTGATAGCCGGGATCGCCCAGCCCGGCGGTTGTTTCATTGAGGGCGCCGCGCTCCGGGGCAATTTCAACGGCTACCGCGGGACAGGTCATGCTATCTATCGCGGGCATAGCCGTGCGGCCCAGGGTAGTGCTGATACTGGCCTGCTGCAGTGCGGAGTTGAGGACGCCGGCCAGCTTGAGCGAACGCGTGACCCAGGCGCCTTGCGCGGTCTTCCATGCGGGGAAACGCGTGAGCTGGGCCGGCGGCAGCGAAGAGACAAACAGGTGAACGCCTGAGCCGCTCTCGGAGGCGTGCAGGCTCAGGCAAACCTGCGCAGCCGCGTGGTTGGCTATCTCCGCGCGCTTCTCGGACTCGACGGCCGCATCGGATTCGCGGGTGGTGACGGCTTGAATGCCGCGCGCCGCCAGCAGCGAGCGCAGGCGTGTGCTCAGCGCCAGGGTGAAGGTCTTTTCAAATTGGCCGTTGGCCAGGCGTCCGCCGGTTTCGTCGCCGCCATGTGCCGCATCAAGCACCACCACGAAGCGGGCCTGTGGAGCAGACGGGGCCTGCTGCGCAGCGAGGGGCTGTGCGGCCATCCCGCTGGCAACCAGCGTCGCCAATGCCCACTTAATCCAGTGCATAAATCGTCAAACCGCTGAGCAGCTTGGGGAAGAAGTCGGTGGCTTTTTGCGGCATCACGTCACCGGCAAAGGCCACGTTCTTGAGTTGCTCCATGGAAACGGGGTTGGTGAGAAAGGCGACGTTGGCATCGCCTGCGCGAACCTGATCGACGGTCTCGGACGCGTCGCGCAGATAGCGGAGGTTGGTCTGCTCGCGAACCTTTTCCGCATCCAGGCCGAGCAGACGTTCGAGCACGATGGAGTGCAGGCAGCTTAAATCAAGTCCACGCTGGCGCTCAGGCAGGTGAGCGAGCGCGGCTGCCACAGGCTCGGGCTTGGCGCGCAGCAGGAAAGCCCCGGCGCGAGTTACAGCGGCAAATGCCGTTCCCTGCTCGCGAGTTAGCGTCTCGATATAACTCGATGCGTCAGGGGCGGCAAGTGGAGTGACAGAGAAAAACTCTTCGGCGGCGCGCGTGAATGCGTCCGGATCAAAGTTCGTCAGGCTATGAACCACGCGATGCGTGGGAAGAATCACCAGACCATCGGAGTCCATGTTGACAAAGGTCATCATGGCCGCGGCTTCAGGGTAAGCGGGCTCGGGCAACTGGCTCGTGGTGGATTCGATTTTTGCGGACGCGTGTTCCTTTGAGTAGTTCAGCGCCGTCTCGTAGCGATGGTGGCCGTCGGCGATGATGAGCTTCTTGTCGGCCATGGCCGCGGTCAGTTGACTGATGATGGCCGGGTCGCTGATCTTCCACAGGCGGTGCAATACGCCATACTCGTCGGCAGCCTCGGCATCGGCCGGGCCTGCGCCGTCATACAAAAGCTTCTCGACGCTGCCTTCGGGGTCGGAGTAGAGCATAAAGATCTGCCCGAAGTGCGCATGTGTAGCCTTGAGCAGGTTGAGCCGGTCGCTCTTGGGCTTGCTGAGGGTTTGCTCGTGGCGGAAAACGACCTTTTCAGCGTAGTCGTGCAGGCCGCCGAGCGCGATGAATCCGCGCCGTTCCTTGATGATTTCCGTACCGGGTACTTTGAAACGCTGCGCATAGGCGAAGATGCAGGGGGTGTTTTCCTGCGTCAGCACGCCCTGTTTCCGCCAGGCGGCAAAGTCGCGCGCCGCGCGGGTATAAACGCTCTCTCCGCGTTCGGCGTCTGACGGCTCCGGCTTGCCCAGGATGATGCGCACCAGATTGAACGGGCTGCGCTGGTAATAAGCCTGCTGCATGGAGGGAGAAATCTTGTCATAGGGCTGGGTTACCACGTCCTCGAGCCGAACGGAGGAGGGATTGTAGCGCCATGCGCGGAAGGGAAAAATATGAGCCATGAAGGCAGTCCTGCTCCCTGATGCAGCGCGAAATTTGCGCTCAAAAGCCCCATTCCGCACACGCCGGAACTGTTGCGCGCATGGGTCGATTGTATCGCAGTGGACTTTGCGCGCCCTGCGCGGCCGTCTCGCGAGACTGACCAGCGGAGGCAAGTGGCGTAAAGTGATGTTGAAGGCCAATCCGCGACCCGATTGCCTCAGCTTATCTTCCATGCTTGCACTATTTCCCATGCGTCTTCGCCATCAAGCGTCTTTCGTGCTTCTGTTTGCCGGCGCGGCTCTAGCGCTCGCCGCGCAACAAGCGCCGTCGCCTGCGCAAGCGCCGGCGACGGCTCCATCGCTCACAGTGGATCGCGACCCGGTGCGCTCACCGGAGGGCGAAGCGCCTGCGCCGCCAGCTGTGCGCAATCTGGGCGAGGGCTATGTTCTGCACGCCGATGTGGAAGAGGTGGCTCTCAACTGCACTGTGCTCGAAGGCAAAGAGCCGGTCCCGGACCTGAAGAAAGAAAACTTCCAGGTCATTGAGGATGGGGTTCCGCAGACGATCATCAGTTTTCTTCATGCGGATCTTCCGGTTTCCATTGCTCTGGTGGTGGATAACTCCGGCTCGATGAGCACCAAGCGCCGCTCCGTGAACAAGAGCACGCTCGACCTGATTCAGGCTTCCAACCCCCAGGACGAGGCTTTCGTCGTGAACTTCTCCGATGAAGCTTTCATCGACCAGGATTTCACCTCCGACGTGAACAAACTGCGCCAGGGGCTGAGCCACATTGAGCCGCGAGGCGGAACGGCGCTCTTCGATGCCGTGGCGGCCTCGGCCGACCATCTGGCGAGCGACGCCAGGCACCCCAAGCAGGTTCTGATCCTCATCACCGATGGCGAGGACAACGCGTCAACTCTCAACCGGGATCAAACCATCCGGCGCGTTCAGCAGCTCTCCGGGCCGGTCATCTATTCGATTGGATTGTTGTTTGGCAAAGACATGAGCCGCTCCGAGGTGAAGAGCGCGCGCAAAGCATTGGAGATGCTCTCGACCGAGACGGGCGGCATGGCGTTTTTCCCCAAGAACATTGAAGAGATTGACGAGATAGCCGCCGAGGTGGCGCGCGACATCCGCAGCCAATACATGGTGGGTTACCACTCGACCAAGCCGACCGGCGAACCGGGCTTCAGGCGCGTGCAGGTTACGGCCAAAGCCAAACATCACGGGAAACTCAACGTGCGCACACGCACCGGCTACTTTCCAGCGGCGAGGGTCGTCAGGCGGAATGCCTTTCCGGAGAGGCAGTAGTTTTGAGAGCTGAAAGCAGCCGCGCGCCGGAACGTCCCTCAGGCGTATAAACTGGAGCCCGCATGGAAACCGCACGCTTTAACTCACCCGCCCTGCGCATTGCCGCCGACATTACACAGCTTGTAGGCTCGACGCCGATGCTCGAACTGACGCGCGTTCGGCCGCAGTCTGCGGCCGCCGTCTTTGCCAAACTCGAATTCCTCAATCCGGGCGGCAGCATCAAGGACCGCGCCGCGCTGGGCATGATTTTGGACGCTGAAGCGAGGGGGCTGCTGCATTCCGGGTCTACGATTATCGAGGCCACGGCCGGCAACACCGGCGTGGGGCTGGCGCTGATTGGCGTCAATCGCGGCTACAAAGTGAAGTTGTTTGTGCCTGAGGGCTTCGCCGAAGAGAAGTGCATCCTGATGCGCGGCTTTGGAGCGGAAGTGGTGCGCACGCCCGTGGATGAGGGCATGGGCGGCGCGATTCAGCGCGCGCGCGAGGCGGGCGCGGCAATTCCCGGCTCGTTTATCGCGCTGCAGTTTGAGAACCAGGCGAATCCTCGCTTTCACCACGACACCACGGCAGCGGAGATCTGGGAGCAGATGGAGGGCCGCGTAGACGCATTCGTGAATGGCGTCGGCTCAGGCGGAACTTTCTCCGGCGTGGCCCGCTTTTTCAAGGAGAAAAATCCGGCGGTGATAACCGTGGCCGTGGAAACCGAAGGCTCGATTTTGGAGGGCGGCACGCCGGGCAAGCACAAGGTGGAGGGCATCGGCGTCAGCTTCATTCCTGAAACCTTTCACCGCGAGGTCTGCGACCGGATTGTAAGAGTCAGCGACGAGGATGCATTCGCGATGGTCAAGCGGCTGGCTGCCGAAGAGGGGTTAGTGGCCGGTTCCAGTTCCGGCGCGGCGGTGTTTGCGGCGGTCGAGTTAGCGCGTGAGTTAGGGCCGGGGAAGCGTATTGCCACGATTATTTCGGATTCGGCGGAGCGGTATCTGTCGAAGAAGATCTTCGAGGGCGGAGTGTAGGGACGCGCTCAATCGCAGAAACGCAAGCACCCCTGCCGCGATAAGCTAGAAGCCAAGAGGATCACCATGTCCAACTACAAATACTCGACCCTCGCCGTTCATGCGGGGCAGTATCCTGACCCGCTGACGGGCGCCGTGAATGTGCCCATTTACCTTTCCTCGACTTTTGAGCTGACCGGCATCGGCACGGATCGAGGTTGGGACTACTCGCGCGCAGGGAATCCCACGCGAGACCGGCTGGAAGAGGCACTGGCGGCGCTCGAAGGCGGGACGAGCGGTCACGCGTTTGGCAGCGGCATGGCGGCCATCTACGCGCTTGTGGCTACGCTGCACACGGGCGACCACGTGATCTGCTCGCATAATGTGTACGGCGGGACGGCACGGCTCTTCAATCTGATCGTGCGCCACTACGGCATCGAGATCGAGTACGTGGATACGAGCAACCCGGAGGCCGTGGCCGCGGCCATTCGCCCCGCGACGAAGCTCATCCACATTGAGACGCCCACCAATCCGCTGATGTCGCTCACCGACATTCATGCGGTCAGCGAGATTGCGCACGCCAAAGGCATCGAGGTGAGCGTGGACAACACGTTCATGTCGCCGGTGCTGCAAAGTCCGCTGGCGCTGGGCGCGGACATCGTGATGCACTCGACCACCAAATTCCTCAACGGCCATTCGGACGGGCTGGGCGGCGCGATTATCGGCTCGAAGCCGGAGCACAAGGAGCGTTTTCATCTGGTGCAGAAAGCCGCCGGAGGAATTCTGTCGCCCTTCGAGAGCTTTCTGGTTCTGCGCGGCATCAAGACGCTGCCGCTGCGCATGAAGCAGCACGAGGAGAACGGCAGGGCCGTGGCCCATTTCCTCTCGACGCAGCCGAAGCTCAGCCGGTTGGCTTATCCGGGCTTGCCGACTCATCCGCAGCACGCGCTGGCGGTGAAGCAGCAGAAGGGTTTTGGCTCGATGATGAGCTTCGACCTGGGAAGCATAGAGGCCGCGGGACGTTTTCTCGGCGCGCTAAAGCTGTTTCTCAGCGCCGAATCGCTGGGCGGGGTCGAGTCGCTGGCCTCGCATTCAGCCACGACGACCCACGCCGCGTTGAGCGATGCTGATCGCGCGGCGCTGGGCATCACGCCGGGACTGGTGCGGCTCTCTGTGGGCATTGAGGACAAGGACGACCTCATTGCCGACCTGGAGCAGGCATTGGCGGCGGTGTAAGAGGAGTTTCATGGCTGAATCGAAGCTTCTGCTCGGCATTGACACTTGCGGCCCCACCGGTTCGGTGGCGCTGGGGCGCTGGTCGGGCTCGGCTATTGACGTTTTGGGGCAGATTGAACTGGAGGGGCGCAGCTACTCCTCTACTTTGGTGACGGCCGTCGCTGAGTTGCTTGGTATTGCCGGGGTACAACCTAGTCTGCTCGATGCAATCGTGGTGGTGAACGGGCCGGGCAGCTTTACAGGCGTGCGCGTGGGGCTGGCCGCCGTGAAAGGTCTTGCCGAACCGGCGAAGATTCCCGTGGTCGCTGTTTCACGGTTGGAGGTGCTCGCCGTGAAGGCTGGCGTTCTGTCGGCGGCTCTGGATGCGCATCGGCATGAGGTTTTTTTGAGGCTGGAAGCAGTCGGTCAACAGGCAAGGGAACTGCTGGCCGGAGCCCGCGAGCTGGCAGAAGTGGATTCTCCTCCGGCGCGGATTGCCTTTTGCGACGAGGCCGCTGGACTGATTGTGGCGTTCGCGTGGCCGGCCGCGGAGCTGATCCGGACTGCGGCGCCTACGGCTGCCGATGCGCTCCGGCTTTCAGCGCCGAGGACGGTTGCCGGGGATTTTGTTGACCTGGCGTTGCTGGATGGGCATTATCTGCGCCGGAGCGACGCTGAGATCTTCGGCGAGGCTGCTGCGCCGGGGCCGCAACGCTCATGAATTTGGCGTTTACAGCCGCGCGCATTCGCCGCATGACGCCCGCGGACCTCGAACGGGTGACGGAGATCGCCGGGAGCCTGAAAGAAGCGCCGCAGTGGCCCCGTGCAGCTTTCGAACGAGCCCTGGACCCTGAGGCGCAGCCAGAGCGCATTGCGCTGGTGGCCGAGGCGATGGGCCAAGTGGCGGGCTATGCCGTGGCCAGCCTGTTGCCACCGGAGGCCGAGTTGGAGATCGTTGCGGTAGCCTCGGCGGGCCAGCGCCATGGCCTGGCGCGGCGGCTCTTTGCCGAGCTGGCTATCGAGCTGGCCGCAGCCCGAATTACAGAGGTCAACCTGGAGGTGCGCGCCTCGAACCAGCCGGCGCTGGGGCTTTACCGGCGGCTGGGCTTTGCCGAAACAGGCCGCCGGGTGCGCTACTACCATGACCCCGTTGAAGATGCGGCTCTGATGCGCCTCCGGCTTGATGACTTTCCGTCCTCGGCTGGCCACAAACCCAGGGTGTGATGGTCAAACAGGCCGGTTGTGACTGCGGTCACGCAAGAGGGTTTTTGGGGCAAATTCCACAAAGAAAGGTTACTTTTAGTCCTTTTGGGGCTTGCCGGTTGTGGCGTGACGGCGATATATGTAATTGTTCATTAATAAACGGAGGTGCTTGATGGATGAAATACAGGATTCCACGCTGAGCGCACAAATAGAACGCCTGCATGCCGAACATCATAGTTACGCTCAGCGGCTGGAAGAGTTGCTGCAAAAGCCCTATCTCTCGACCGAAGAACAGATCGAAGAAGTGAAGCTGAAGAAGCTGAAACTGCACGCCAAGGACCTGATTTACGCCCTGGAGCGCAGGCAGCCGCTTGTAGCTTAAGGTTTTGAAGCAATCGAGGAACGCAGGCGAATTGTCCGAGCGCCCTTCCGGTTCGGCCTTTATGCGGTTTTTGTGTGCCTGAATGCACCGCATTACGGTGCCGGCTCAATCGGCACGCGAGTGAAATCACCGTATAATCGTCTAGGACAATGGTTCGTGACGGTTACATCTACGGGTTGAGCTTCCTGGCGGTAGCGATTGTGCTGGCGCTGGCGACGGGCATTTGGGCGTGGGGCATACCGCCTGTGCTTCTGGCGGCATTTTTTCTCTGGTTCTTCCGCGACCCCGAGCGGACGATCCCCACTGGGCCCGGCCTGATTGTCTCTCCCGGAGACGGGCTGGTGACCGAAACGGCACCAATCGTCACTCCCGATGGACCGCGCCAGCGGATCAGCATATTTCTCAGCGTTTTTAACGTACACGTGAACCGTTCGCCCATTGCCGGCGTGCTCACCAGTGTGCGCTACCAGAAGGGGCAGTACCTGAACGCCATGAACCCCGCATCGGCTGACCGCAATGAGCAGAACATTGCCACAGTGCGCGGCGAGGACGGGGTTGAGATTACCTTCAAACAGATTGCCGGCCTGCTGGCGCGGCGCATCGTTTTCAGTTTGCGCGAGGGCGACGTGGTGGAGCGCGGACAACGCGTGGGTCTCATCAAGTTCGGCTCCCGCGTGGATGTGCTGCTGCCGGCACAGGCTGAATTGCGCGTGAGAGTGGGCCAGCGCGTGAAAGGCGGCGAGAGTGTGCTGGCGGCGCTGGCGGAGCCGCAGATAGAGCCTTTGGCGTCGACTGTGAATCAATCCATGAGCGCCAACGCGCTTCCAAACAAGTCTGACGGAGGCCGCTCATAATGCATCGCGACGCCGCACAGGTCAAAGCCAATGCACGGGCGCAGTTGCGCCGCGGCATGTTCATCCTGCCGTCTCTGTTTACCGTGGGCAACATCGCAGCCGGCTACTTTTCCATCACCGAGACGATCAAGTCGCTCCTCGACGCGGGCAACGCGCATACACATCTGGATTGGGCGGCCATCGCCATTATTTTTGCGATTCCCTTCGACGCGCTCGACGGCCGCATCGCCCGCATGACCAACACATGCAGCGATTTTGGCAAAGAGCTGGATTCGCTGGCCGACGCGATTACCTTTGGCGTAGCGCCCAGCCTGCTGGCGCTCATCTGGGGATTCCATTTTCTGCCGGACTCCATTAATCCGCAGTGGCACGAAAACATTCTTCACGCCGGCG
>Ga0326727_10022514_pt1 | contig 12163 bp, 9 predicted proteins | sample MB2enrmetagenome_FD_207643 | JGI IMG/M metagenome (GOLD analysis project Ga0326727, IMG submission 207643) | Lab enriched peat soil microbial communities from McLean, Ithaca, NY, United States - MB29MY | ecosystem: Environmental > Terrestrial > Soil > Wetlands > Peat | place: USA: New York... | reverse complement strand
AACGAAACATTCGCCATCGCATAGCCGGGGTTATTCTGGAACACACCATATGGAAATGGAAGACCGAGTTGCAAGAAGATGAACTGCACAAAAATCAGCGCAGCCAGGAACCAGAAACAGAAATCGTAAAAGATTCGAGTGTTCCTGGTCTTCATCGCCGAAGCAGCCGCCCAGACGGTCAGCAGCTCAACCACGAGGTAAACCGCTTGCGCAGCATTACCGCCGCTCAACTGTAATGGAGGACGGTAAAAAAAACCATCGTCAATTCCAACTTTTGGAGAATAAACAGGGATTCCGGAGAAAACAACGGGAAATGCTACCGCAGACAACACTCCAAGACAGCCGAATGCTAAGAGCAGTTTCTTCCCTCGAAACTGCACATCTTGTCGCCAAAACGGATTTCTAACCGCTCGGGCAAACAAAAAAAGACATGCTGCCAAGTAGAAGGGCTGAATTCCAGCCGATCCGAAATTGATCACGCTGGCTGCCTGGAACAGTCCGGAAAATAAAAGAAACCCCAGCAGCCAGTCTTCTCCTCTTGTCATGCAATAGAAGCCAAGCGCTGCAAAAATGACTCCGATTACCGTCGGCATAAACCCGTCTTCGCGCGCCGGCTATCGCTCCACATTCTGATGCCCTCGTACACTGCTTTTTGCTTGATGACATACGTGTCCGGACTGAACTTTCTAACAAGTAACCCGGCAGCATAATAGAGCTGGTACATCGCCAGCATAGGTATGGAGCTTAACGCGCCGAGATGCTGCAGCATGAAGTACACTCGATTTCGCGTACCATACCTGGCGGTAAATGGCGACTCGGACCCGCCTGTCAGTCTTCCCACCTTGTGCAATAGCTTGGACTGCGGGACGTAGACGAGCTTCTGCTTCATCTTCATCGCCCGGTACATAAAGTCAACGTCGTCGACATAGACGAAGTAACGCTCGTCCATCAGTCCCACTCTCTCAAACACAGATGCGCGAATCAAAACACAGCAGGTAGGAACATACGTAACCGCGCGCGGCGTATCGAATTGTCCTCTGTCGAGCTCCCCCTCGCCATAGTGCGCGCTGCGGTACCCCAGCCACGGCAGAAACCTTCCCCCTGCGGCCCAGATGCGGGAGGAATCATCGAAATAGAGAATCTTGGGGCAGGTCATCTCCGCCTGATATTCATCGAGAGCTTCATCCAACTCAGAGACTAACCCAGTGCCAAACTCAGTATCGTTGTTAATCAGGAGGACGGATGAGCATCCCGCTTCCAGCGCGGCACGGATTCCCTGGTTATTTCCTGCCGCAACGCCTACGTTCTGTGAGTTGGCAATAATCCTCAGCCGCTCGTCTTTGCAATCACCCAGAATTCGTAGCGTCTCGTCACTCGAGGAGTTATCAACCACAAACAGGAGGAAATTACGATGCGTCTGCGCGGTGAGACTGCGCAGGAAGTCCTTCAACACCGATGCGCTGTTGTATGTTACGGTGACAACTCCAATCAGATCCGTCTCACCCATGCATAAGTCCAATCTTGCGCATCTCAGCGAGCGACTCCTCATAGCCGCGCGCTTCCAGCGGTTCGCCCTCGCTCCAGGCAAGGAATTGCCGCAGGCCATCCGCAAACGTCCACCCGGGAACAAAGTTCAGCGTTGCCCGAAGCTTCTCGGTGGCAGCGCAGTTGTGCCGAATGTCGCCCTCCCGAAACGCGCCCGTGACTTCCACGCGAGAATTGCTCGAGAAGTATCGGACGATCTCGTTTACCACCTCCGTCACCGAGGTCGGAATGCCAGTCCCTACGTTCAAAGACACCGGCGCTTGCGCCCGAGCCTCGATGCAGCGCACCGTTGCCTCCACCACGTCATCCACGTACACGAAGTCGCGGCTCTCTTGTCCGTCTTCAAAAATATGAATCGGTTGATTCGCTCGCGCCTGATTGGAAAAAATCGCGAGTATCCCGGTGTACGGATTGCGCAGCGATTGGCCTGGTCCGTATACGTTCTGGTAGCGCAAGGCAAAACCATTGATGCCCAGTGCCGTGGCGTACATCAGGGTCATCTGCTCCTGCACTTGTTTGGTCAATCCATATAGCGAAGACGGATGAAAAGGCGCCTCCTCGGGCGTAGGAGCTATCGATGTCGCAGCGCCGCAATCCGGGCACTTCGGTTCGAACTCTCCACGCAACATCGCCTCCCTGGTACGAGGATGCGGATAGACCACGCCATGCTCGCGGCAGGCAGCAGCGCCCTCTCCATAGATCGCGCGCGAGGAGGCGACGACCACGCTTCTTACCGAGTACTTGCCCGTGAGCAGAAGTTCCATCAGGCCTGCGGTTGCCCCGATATTCACATCGCTATAGTGACGCACGCGATACATCGACTGGCCAGTACCGGTCTCCGCAGCCAGATGAACGAGAACCTCCTGCCCCCGCAGCGCCTCGGCGCACAGTTCGTGATCGCGCACATCGCCGCGGAACAGGCGAACCTCCTTACGCAAATCTGCCGGCAGTTCTCCACGGTCGCCGTGAATCTGGGGGCTGAAATTATCCAGCACCGCAACCTCGTATCCAGCCTGCAGCAACCGCCGCGCAACCCGCGAGCCAATAAAACCCGCACCACCCGTAATAAGTAATTTCAATATCGCACCCATTTACTTCACAAAGCCATTCCGAAGCGCCCACGGAGGAGTATCAAGCCCGTAAATCAGAGGACGGTACGGCGCATTCTCAGCGACGTAAGGCAGCCATCGGACTCCGTACTTTAGACACTCCTCATCATATGGCTGCACGGCCCCGAAACCTGCATCCTTAAAGTTTCGCATAAGCGCATCCTTACCGAAGAGTCGCATTTCAAGAACAGATCCGGGCCCGCCGTGAAAAATAATCTCTGAAAACTCCTGACTCCGGCCATCGGAAGTTCGATTGCTCAAAACCCAACCGCTTCCTTTTTTGTGAATTGAGAACTCATGAAGCTCTGGAAAGTGCTCCTTCGTTTCTCCTTCAACGTAAGGCACGGTAAATATCATTACCCCGCCGGGCTTAAGAAGGCGTCGGGCGTTCTCGAATGCCTTCAATATCGGCGGAGAGATATGCTCAAAGACATCACTAGCGATGATGAAGTCATAGCGCCCGTATTGCGAGGGATCGACGCATGTAATATCGAGCAATGGCTCCTGATGATAATAGGTGTTAGTGTAGGCGAGTTTCTCCGCTAGCTGAACAGCGTAACCATCCCAGTCGCTCATGCCTACACCAACCAAGTCCGGCCGCCTCGGAAATTCCGGAAGAACCAGACTCGTACCGAAGAGTTCCGTGGACAGCGCGTGAATGATGCTGCGCCACCGCACATTCGAGCCGCAGTGGAAACAGCTCCAGTATTCTCGCGATATTTCGTCGCGCGGAAATGACGCTCTCTTGCCGCAAACATTACAACGAAAGTGGAGGAAGTTGCCACGCGGGCCTTTCAAATACTTCCAACCCCACTCCATTCCCCGCCCTAAGCAAGAAAGCCTCCTTCGGGCGAATTGCCAAGGCACCAGGCGTCGGAGAAGCCATCTCCCTATGGCACTAGGTCTAACTTTCATTGCTCTGCTCGTCTCCGAATTTCCTTCATTCGTTATTGGTTCAATCATATGCTGCGGCTTTCGGGAGCCGGTTCAACCCATTGATGCATCTCATGCGAATAAACTTTTATGACTCTTGCCGGAGCGCCAGCTACGATTGAGTAAGCTGGAACGTCACGGGTCACAACCGAATTTGCTCCGATCACGGCACGTTTCCCGATACGCACATTCGCCAGAATGACGGCACCAAAACCCAGGAAAGCTCCGTCTCCAATCTCCACGAAGGAATCATCGTTGGCGATCTGAGCGCCAATGTTGTTTACGCTGATGTCATCGTACGGGTGAGTTACGTCGACAATCGCGCATCGGCCCGTGATCGACACATCTCGCCCGATTGTCACTCGATTGTGACAGACAATTTGAACACCTTGTTCGATGAGGGTATTGGCGCCGATTGTCAGTGAAGGAGTCCTTCCATAAGAATCGCGAATAGCCTCCAGACGAACGCCATCGCGAATGGACACATGGTCTGCGATCTCGATACAATCGGCGTTGCAGATGAACATTGGCCGATAGATTACCGTGTTGCGTCCGACCTTCTTTAGAAGAACTCGATAGAAAAGCTGGGTCTTCGCCTTCCAATACACACTGCGCAGGCGAAGGATCTTATCTGAGAGCGGAGCGCGAAGAAATCGGAGGAACATGGACCATATCATACGCACTCAATCCTCGGGCATGAGGTGGAGTCTGACCCAGCACTTTTCCGTACCCTTCGCGAATTATTTGTCACATCTCCCCGGCTCACGCTTCACCCCTCACCGCCCTGCGCAGTCTAGCAGACACGTCGGACGCTGATCTTCCAGCAACCGACCTGAAGATTCCGGCCATACATAAGCAGCACGAGAGCGCAAGCATCAGCGCTGCAACAGCGTAGCCGGAGGGCCGGATATACTTCTGCGAGAGTAGAGCACAGCAAACTGGAGCCGCGCACAGTCCTGGAACAGCAATCGACCGCAGATAATCCCATCGAGACACGCTGATGCATTCTTTGGTTCTCGCGACGTTGTAAAAGACATTGGCGCCAACACCTACAAACGCCCCGATCAGTGTCCCCTCCGCCACTCCGATTGCGCCGAACTTCATCCCCAGCAGGATGCTTGCTATGAAGTTAGAAACCCCTTCCATGAGTGGACTTACAACAATCAACTTCTGCTGGCCGGTCCCCAGCAGGATCGATGCGTATGGCGCTCCGGTCAGACGCACCACATTCGCCACGATAAGGACGATGAGTATCTTCCCACCCTCAGAGGCAAATTGCGATCCAATCCACAACTTAATAAGTGGAGCTGCAAAGACGATCAGCGGTAACCCCGTCAGCAGCAATAAGAGCGTCCCCACTCTCGTTGCCGCAATCAGCAGCCCGCCCAGGGACGCTGAGTCTTCCCGCGCGCTCAGTCCCGCGGCATGGGGCATGATCACTCCGAAAATCGCGTTCTGCACTCCCGCGATGAACGCAACCAGCGTCGCCGATACCGAATACGGGGTGACGGCATTGAACTGAAACCGTCCCACAAGAAGGATATCCACACCGCTGACTAACAGCATCGCAAAAGACCAGACGCTTAGGCTGGCGCAATAGCCCCATAACTCGCCCGCCATCTTCCGAGTAATCAGTTCCCGGCGAAACTTCACCTCCGGAGCAAGCGACCGCATCATGACAAACTGCGCGATGTAAGTAATCAGATTCGCCGCTGCTACGGTCATCGCCATAAAAAAAAGCGACTTCCCGGTAAAAGCCGAAATCGCCAGACCAGCGGCGGTCAGCAATTTCCCCGCCCCAACAGTAATTGCCACGACCTCGTAACGCTGGAGCCCGACGAAGACTCCGTTCCACGCGGAAGCCGGCAGTCCAAGAGCCGTAGAGATGCCAACGATCATCATGCAGATGCGCATCGGCGCCACAAATGCCGGAGGAACGCTGGGAAAGATCCGATGTACGGCAAGAAGAACGATGACAACGACCAGAATGCCTAAGAACGAGGCGACCGCCAAGGCTGCAAATGCCGTACTAAAGATACCGTCGCGCCACGTCGCATCGCCCTTTTCACTTGCGAAGGCCACATACCTGCCGATCGCCGTTTGCAAGCCGAAGTCGAGATATCCGATATAAGCCACTACCTGCAGAACAAGCACCCAAACCGCGTAGTTCGTAGCGGTCATATGCCGCACCAGAATCGCCGGCAAGACCAGTGCTATAACAGCCGCAGTTCCACCCCGACACAGGTTTGCGATCGCATTCTTGACCAGGCGACGTTTCAAACGCAGCTCGCCTCCAGAACCTGTTCAAAGATGAGTTTCATCGCGCGCCCCCAAGCATCCCAGTTCAGCTTTTCTTCAAATGCTCGCCGGCTGGAGCAAACTAATCGGTCGTACACGGCTGGCTCCCGGACAAGTTCCAGAATCTTGCTGGCGTATTGCTTTCCAGTCGCATTCGGAGCCATCAGATACCCGTTTTCTCCATCTTTCACCACGCCGCCGACTCCGCCGGTGTTCCGCGCCAGCGACGGTAACCCATGCGCGCTCGATTCGCATAAGACGATCCCGCTCGCCTCCGCAAGTGTTGGAAAGAGGAAGAAATTCGCCTCTAAGAATAATTCCGACAGCTTCCGCCGCTGGGCTGGATCTCGTTTGTTCAAGAACGGAATGACCTCAATCTTCGGATGCCGGAACCGCGCAGGTGGAGCGCAACCGCAAACCACAAGCCTTGCGTCTACCCCCTGGTTCAACAACTCCATCAAGCATTCGTAAGCAATCGATCCGCCTTTGCGCTCCCAATCCACACCGACCCAAAGCAACCCCGGGGCTCCCATAAGTGGATGTCGCAAAGCGGCCTCTCGTGGAGGAATGTCATCGTTCTCGAAATTTGCCCCATACGGAGCGCAGAAGACCTTACGCTTATCCAGCTTGTAGTGCTCAATCGCCGTCCTCGCGGCCCATTCGGAGGCGTAAACTGCGGCGGTCAGCTTGCCAAGCGCTGCAATTTCAATTCTTTCCCCCTCGAGACGGGAAAATTCAAATAACGATGTGCACCCAGGATAATAATCAACGATGTCTTCCCAGTTCATGTCCGAGAAATAGACGATCGGGACCTCAGTCGAAAGATAGGCCAGCTCGGCGGAAGCGTTTGGCGCAAAAATAACGTCGCACTCCGAGCGCAGAATCTGCGGAGCATAGACGTTGGCGAGGCGTTTCGACAGAATTCGATGATGGTCGCTGGAGATACGACGCTTGAAGAGCGCATAGCTGAGATGGTTCAAAGCGCTTCCCGCTTTTTCAATCGCTCTGGTCTGGAAGCTCCTATCCGGCGGGAAACAGAAAACCTCGCCCACGTGCTCCCGCAATGCTTTCATCATGAAATACGGGTAGCCCGATAGAGAACGGACGTCGGTTACGTCAGCGCGATTTAGAATACCGATTCTCATCAGGCCTCACCCATTGCACTCGATTGGCTATTCCCGGTTAAACAAAAGCGCTCGTAATGTCTGGATTCGAGTGACGTTCTCCATCTGGCGATTTGCCTCGGCGAACTGCGCTGAAATCAGAACCCAGAAAGCCGACAGCAGAAATGCGCCCAGGGCCGCGAGTACCACCACGACCGAAACCGAGAGAGACGAGGCCCGATCCGGTGGCACTGCCACATCGGCCACTTGAATGACGGCTCCCTGGCGAGCCTCGTCCAGCTTCGCGATTTCAAGTTGCTTCGCAATCAACTCGAAGATCGTCTCGTGATATTTCACGTCGCGGAAGCGGCGTATGTATTCCATGCCGGCTTCCGGCACCTTCCCCTTGGGCACCACCAGGGAATCGGATTCCTGCTCAGAGCCACCCAGCTTCGCGAGTTGTGCCTGCAGCGCCGCCAGTTGCTGGCGCGCCAGGACCAATTCCGGATTATCGTCCGTAGCGAACGAACGCATGCTCTGGATTTGCACCTGTTTGGCCACCACCTGCGCGCGCAACATACTGGCGGACTCAATGAGCAACTTAGCCTGGCTGTCAATCTGCAGTACGCCGGTGGTCTGCTCTGTGCGCTTCATCGCCTCTTCGGCGTTCGCGAGGTCGTCCTTTGCTGCGCTGAGCTGCTGCTGGAAGAACAGGCGGCGCTGTGAGGCCTCGGTAATCGCGAGGCTCGCCGAGAGCTTACGGAATTCCTCCACGTATCCGTTGGCGATATCGGACGCCAGCTTCGGATCCCGGTCGCGCACATTGATGCGGATCAAACCATCCTTGGATCCGAGCGCGACTGTCGCGTGCTTCTCAAACGCCTTCCGCGCGTCTGTCATCCGCTTCTTTTTGTACCGTGCCATCAGCCCAAAGCGCTGAATGACCGCGTCCTCCACGGTTCGCGTGCGGAACAGAGCCACGTACATGTCGCCGGGATTCTTAATTCCCAGACTGCCCCCCGCCATCGAAGCCAACGCTCCCGCTCCGCCACTCAACTGACTCATCAGCGTGTTCGCCATCGATGAGTTCTGCGCCGGGGGCAAAATCACGGTTTCTGCCGTGTACTGCTTGGGAAGCAGGAACACGATTATTGCCGTGAGTACCGTCACCGCAGCCGTAAAGCGCAGTATGAACCGCTTGCGCCGCGCCAGAACGATCAAGATGTCCAGCAGCGATATCTCTTCCGGCACTCTTTCGGTCCTGATTTCGCTGCTGTGATGGAGAGTCTCTGTCGACAAGTTTCCACTCCTCAGTGAATCACTGCCAGCGCTGCGCCGGTCAGAGCCAGTTGCGATGTGATCTGTGACCAATCGCGCAGACCCCTAATAAAGTTGCCGCTGATCTTGTTCGGCACCACAATCTGGTCGCCCGGATAGAGCCGAAGCGAAGCGAATTTGTCGCCCGAAAACATTCCGTTCACCGTCGTGCTGGCGACCACCGTTCCGTCGGCACGAAGCACGAAGGCGTGCTTCATGTCGGCCTGGGGCTTGCCCTTGCCCGCCATCTTCAGGTAATCGCCCGACCGGCTTTTCGGATTAAACACGAAGGAGCCCGGGTTGTATACCATCCCTACAACAGAAACTGTCGCCGGCAGATGCGGAACATAGATGCGGTCATTGTCCTCCACCGCCAGCGGAGGGTAGGCGTCGATCGAGCTCGCCGTCGGTTTCAGCGAGAGCACCACCCGTCCGGTCGCCCTTACGCTTCGCAGTTGCGCAATCAGCGCCTGCTGCGAGCTCTGCTGAGCCGCCAGCGTCTGCGCGTCTTCGCTGCTTGCCCGCGTTGCCGAACTCACTGCCGCCTGCCGCAACTCCACCTCCATCGTGCGCGCCAGCTCGTCGATGCTCTTCTGCTGCTCCATTCGGGCTGATTCTCGCGTGTATTCGGTGCCGTAGATGTATGCCGCGGAAGTCACTCCCCCCGCCCGTTCCAGCACACTGCGCAGCAGCTCACCCGGTTCCACCTCGTAAACACCCGCCCGGACAACCTCGCCTTCCACGCGAACGTAGCGCACCCGCTGCGCCTCCGGCACGGCTACATCAGCCTGGGAGAAGATTGTAATGATATCGTCCGGCAGCAGTTCAATATTGTTCGCCGGGTCGTTCTCCAGAACCGCTTTGCCCAGATTGAAGGCCAGCAGCTTGCTTGTGAGATCCGCCGGATTGACCCTCTGAATGATCGCGTAATTCCAGTTCACCTCCGGAGAGGTGCGATGCAGGTCGTAGGTGAGCTTTTCGCCTGCCAGCTTGCGGCGCTCTTCTTCCCGGGCGAGAATATCCGTGCTCTCCCGCGGCTGCTCCGACCCACGCTCGCGAAGGGGACGGTCCGTGGTGGCACCCGCTCCCAGAAGATCAAGATCAGGATTGCGATCCTGCATCTCCGCATCGCTCGCGCTCCTGCGATCCAGCGTTGTCTGTCCGGTTTCGCGCGAAGTTACTCCCTCGCGCGTCTCTCCCTGCGTACTTGTGCCCAGGCGCTGCCGCTCACCCGGGTACTGCCTCGCCTCCGGCGGCCTCAGCACCGGATATTCCGTGCTGCGCCCGCTCACCATCGAGGCCCGTTCCATCCAGTACGGACGCGTCAGCAGAGCTTCAGCGTTCGGAATCAGGTCGCGCACACGCATTCCCGGCTTCCATGAGTAGCGTCCCGGATTGACCACATTTCCCCGCAGCGTCACCGCGTCGGTGTAGCGCGGAACGAGCGAGAGCACGCGTACGATGTCGCCATCGGCCAGCGGCTGCGTGCGCGACTGATCGTCCAGCGGAAACTCCAGCACCGAGTGCTGCTCGCCGCCGATGCGCTCGATCGTGATCTTGGTCGCATCCGCCATGTTGCTCAGTCCGCCGGCGACCTCAATCAGCTCTCCCAGCGTCGAGCCCGGCTTTGCCTCGTAAATTGCCGGAGCATTCACCGATCCGGCCGCGGCAACCAGCGGTCCCACCGGTGGAAAGCAGATCACGTCGCCCGTCTCCAGCGGGATATCCTTCGACTTATCGCCCTTCACCAGCAGCTCGTAAAAATCCATGTGCGCGACGGTCTTGCCGTCGCGCTGCACCTGGACATCGCGCAGCGAGCCCTGTGGCGTCGGCCCGCCCGATGCAAAGACCGCATTCACCAGCGTGCTCAGCGAGCTGATCGTATACGTTCCCGGGTAATGCGCCTGCCCCACTACGAAGACCTGGATCGAGCGGATTCGGCCGATGCTCGCCGTCACATTGAAGTTGCGATATACCTTGCCGATCTCCCGGCTCAGCGTCTTTTCCAGATCGCTGTAGCGTACGCCCGCCACCGTGATCGGTCCAATGTGCGGGATATAAACCTGCCCGGAGCGATCGACGACGGCGCGGAGCTCCGCGTTGATCTGCCCCCAAACCTTGATATGCAACTCGTCGTCAGGACCGATCTGGTAGCTGCCCGGAACCTGTGCGCGGTCGGTGGGAGCAAATGTACTGGGCGGCTGCACAAACAGCGACTGGCCGAAGAGCGGCAGCGGACGTCCAACCGTGTCCTTCACCAACTGCTGGAACTCGGTCTTGGGAACTGGTCTCTCCTCGATCCGTTGCCGCTCCGAAGGATTCAGTGGCGTCACCGTTCGCCGCTCAAGGCTCTCCGGCTGCCCGGAGGTCAACTGCGGCGTCTGTAACACCGGAGTCTCCGGCATCCGGCGGGGCGTGGTGGAAGTTCCCTCTTCGGTACAGTCCGGCGCAGCCGCGCGATCCGCGGGAGACATCGTCGCACAATCGGTCTGCGTATGCTGTTGCGTCGTTGTCGTATCCTGCCGCGTCGCATCCTGCCCCCAGGCCATGCCCAGCAGCACCGCGGCGAGCAGCGGAATTGAAAAATACCTCAACAGTTTGCGCATCTGCCTCTGATCACATCCTGCGTCTTTGATTTAAGGGAGTATTCTCTCACACCGGAATAGCTGCCGCCGATCAGCTTTCCGCCACCGCACAGCCATACAATTCGCGGACCACATCCGCCAATCCCGTCTCCCAGCTCCCCGGGCGGAAGCCAAATGTCCTCTCAAACTTCTCATTCGAGAGCACGGAATTCCGAGGACGCCGCGCCGGCATCGGATACTCCTCGGTGGTAATGCCCACCACATTCTTTACCTTCAGGCTGTCCCGCTCGCCGAGCGCTGCTACGATGGCACGCGCAAAGCCGCACCACGAGACGCTTCCCGCCGCGGTCGCGTGATAAATACCTGCGGGAAATCCCTCCCCTGCCGTACTCCACTCGCGCACCAGCCGCGCCGTGGCCTCCGCCAGTTGGAGCGTACTCGTCGGCGCGCCCACCTGGTCGTCCACAACCCGAAGCTCCTCGCGCTCGCGCGCCAACCGGCGCATGGTCAGCAGAAAATTCTTACCCTGCGCGCCGTAAACCCAGCTAGTCCGCAAGATCAGATAACGCCCGCCCACTGCCGCAATCTCGCGCTCGCCGGCCAGCTTGCTGGCTCCATAAACGTTCAGCGGAGCCGTCGCATCCTCTTCGCAATACGCCCCCGGCTTGCTGCCATCGAAGACATAATCGGTGGAGTAATGCACCAGCATCGCTCCCAGCTTTCGAGCCTCCTCCGCCAGCGTGCGCGGAGCATCGCGATTGATGGCGTAGGCAACTTCGCTCCGGCTTTCCGCCTCATCGACCGCCGTGTACGCCGCAGCGTTTACGATCGCCTCCGGCCTCGTCCGGGCCACAAGCTCGCGGATCGCCTCCGTCGCGGCCAGGTCGCAGACCGTGCGATCCGCGGCCGCGAGCTCTCCCAGCGAAGAAAGCCTGGGAATCAGCTCCCGTCCAAGTTGTCCGCCCGCTCCAATCAGAAGAATCCGCACGCTCACTCGAAGACCTCGCACTGCCGCAGCGGCAGGCCCGCTTGATCCTTGGCCGAGAGCCGCGCCTCGCCCGCAAGCGGCCACGGAATTGCCAGCTCAGGATCGTTCCACAGCAGCGAGCGCTCGCACTCCGGCGCATAGAAATCCGTCGCCTTGTACAGTACATCCGCGCTCTCGGAGGTCACCACGAAGCCATGAGCAAAACCCTCGGGAATCCAGAAAATCTTCTTATTCTCCGCGCTCAGCTCCTCGGCCACCCACTGCCCGAAGGTCGGTGAGCTGCGC
>Ga0326727_10022513_pt1 | contig 12163 bp, 13 predicted proteins | sample MB2enrmetagenome_FD_207643 | JGI IMG/M metagenome (GOLD analysis project Ga0326727, IMG submission 207643) | Lab enriched peat soil microbial communities from McLean, Ithaca, NY, United States - MB29MY | ecosystem: Environmental > Terrestrial > Soil > Wetlands > Peat | place: USA: New York... | reverse complement strand
GCGAGAGGTTTAATGTTCATGAAGAAAAGTCCCTCCTTAATGTTTATTTAATATTTGTTAGCACTCGACTCTATTGAGTGCTAACAATATATCTATAATAATATGCAAGGGGCCACCGGAAAGCAACCCCCCCAATGCTCCGAAAATAAGCATTAATAGCATATATCCTTTATATATCGAGCTATTGCTCACTATTTTAAGCGTTAGTTATTATTAATTCCTCCAAGGCCCCACCCGGAGTGCATCTCCACTTCATCTAAACACTATAATTGCCCAATTTCCACCCTTTTATTCATCGTTATATCTCCGACAGCAATTTTTGTTGACGTTGCGAGACTTCCTCACACATGGACCCCAACATCTCACAAACCTTGGCATTCTTCAGATTGAGCAGATATATTTTTGTTTTGCCAATCTTCAGATTGGCATCATGGTGCTCTCGCTCGATGAGCATATTTTCTTTTAGCGTGTATCGGATGAACTCTTTAACTTGGGAAACAGAGCGCCCCAGAAACTCTGTTAAGGCAGCTCTCGCTTTCGTTGAAGCAACATAGGGCAAACGAGTTTGTAAGTTTCCAAGGATTTGAATCCCTTGTTCCAAATCCTGCTCCGCATGATACTCTGTCTCAGGCCTTTCATGAAGGAGCCACTCTAAAATATCTTGCCCCTCACAATAAGGTTGCAAGGTATGATGAACACTTCCCGTTACACCAATGACTTTTACTTCTTTTCCCCAAGCTCGGACTTTTCTCACGAATGAAAGAAAGTCTCCATCTCCGGTAAGCAACAAAAACATATCAAAACTCGACGTTCGTGTCAGCAATATTTCTTGGGCCTCAAGCATTAACTCCAGATCAGCGGCATTATGGCGGAGTCCCGTACTGGCATAATTATTCTTTCCAAAGACGTGTCGTGTGAAGACATTCGTCTTTTGAAACGTCGTTTGGGTTCGCCAAAACTCTTCTCTGTCAAAGTTAGCGTAAAGATAGATCGCCAATAAATCCACTTTGTTCTGCGCGGCATAATATTGCAAATACTCTTCCAATTGCTCTGGCGTTAATTCGTAACCCAGCTCTAATAATCCTGTCCAAATGTTTTCGTAATCGACAAACGCAATGGCTTTCACAACTTTCACCTCACAAGCCCTTATGTCTACCTTATTATACGAAATAGTATGGACAGAGGTGACAAGCCTTGCCAAGCTTTAAGTGGTACCCCTTAACCTGGAAGTCAGATGTCAGAGGCCAGAGATCAGATCGGGGTTTTCCCTTTCTGATCTCTGGCCTCTGTTATCCGGCCTCTGGTTTTGTTGCGCATTCACTAGCTTCCCCTTTAAGGATTTGGACGCCATGGGGAAGGGCTGGAGCGATCACTGCAAAACATTCGCGTACCGCTTTGGGGCTACCCGGCAAATTGATAATCAGCGTTTGTTTCCTAAGGACCGCCACAGCCCGGCTGAGCATCGCCTTGGGCGTCACTTTTAAGCTTTCCAGCCGCATTACTTCGGAAATACCCGGCACCATTCGATCCGCTACCGCAAGCGTGGCCTCCGGTGTAACATCGCGCAGCGAAAATCCGGTACCACCAGTTGTCAAGATCAAATCTAGGCTAAGTTCGTCTACCCAGTGACGCATTCTTTCGGTAAGTATCACCTGGTCATCAGGGAGCACCACATACTCAACGACAACCCCGCCGATTTCTTGAACAAGTTCAGCAAGGATTGGTCCTGAGAGATCTTCCCTTTCTCCGCGCGCTCCTTTGTCACTTGCCGTAATGACCCCCACTCGCAACATTAGGTCATCACCTCAATGCTATCTCCGACACGAACTACTCCACCTTCCAATAAGCGAAGGAAAATTCCCTCTTTAGGCATGACACAGTCTCCGGCCTGATAGAAGATTGAGCATTTCGTATGACATTCTTTGCCGATTTGAGTGACTTCTCCAATGCTTGTTTCCCCGATCTTTAGTTTCGTTCCTATGGGCAAAGTAAATAATTCCAGTCCTTCCGTCGTCAAGTTCTCCGCAAAATCCCCTGGTCCAACCTTCAAACCTTTGTCTTGCATCGTCTTTATGCTTTCCATCGCCAGCAAACTAACCATACGATGCCAATCTCCACCATGCGCGTCTCCTTCGAGACCAAAGTTCACTTTCAAGATCCCTTCACCCACATTCTTTTTACGCATTCCTTTTCTTTCACTTGTACAAACAGCTACTATTCTACCCATTTTAAATCCCTGCTTTCAGCCGAATTCCGATTCTTCTCTCACGAAATGCCCACTTTTCCCCCCAAGCTTTTCAACCAGATAAATATCTCCAATTGTCATTGTTTTATCCATCGCTTTACACATATCATAAATAGTTAAGGCAGCAACACTAACCGCTGTCAGCGCTTCCATTTCAACCCCGGTTTTCCCATAGACCTTTACGACAGCTTCAATGTCTACCTCACCCGGCTCCACTAGTTTAAACTTAAGTTTAGCTCCCGTAATCGCTAAGGGATGGCACATCGGTATTAACTGAGAAGTTTGCTTTGCTGCCATAATCCCCGCCACTTGAGCCACGGCCAAAACGTCTCCTTTGGCGATCTGCCCTGCCCGAATACGTTCCAACGTATCCGGCTTCATCTTCACCCTCCCACGGGCTACTGCAACACGCGCCGTCTCTGCCTTACCGCTAACATCCACCATCCGGGCGCGACCTTCCTCATCAAAATGCGTTAAATCAACCACTGCCTACCCTCCGATCTGCGACATGACGCGTAACCCTTGCGTTGCTTCGTAATTCATCCGATGCTCAGCCGGCTTATGCCAAACTGCTTGGGCAAACTGCTCCAGAATCTCGGCATTCGAACGTCCACTTCGCAAGGCTTCACGTAAATCCACTTCATGTTTGCCATGTAAACATGGTCTCAGTTTCCCATCTGCCGTTAAACGAACCCGATTGCAAGTATCACAGAAATGACGACTCATGGCGCTGATAAAGCCAATACTACCTGCAAAGCCACTTGGGCAAAAATACTCCGCAGGCCCCCCCCCGCGAACAACGTATTTTGGTTCACACTCTTCGAGCTCTAAAAGCTCCTTCATTTCTTGAATGGGAACAAAATCGCTCCGATGCTCTGAGCTGATTCCGATTGGCATGAGCTCGATAAAACGGACGTGGAGTGGATATTGCTTGGCTAAGGTCAAAAAGCTAGGCAACTCTTCCAAGTTAAAGCCGCGAATGACTACGACATTGATTTTAACCGGATTCAATCCTGCCTCGAGGGAACGAAATATTCCCTGAATCACCTGCGCCACATCACCGCCACGGGTAATATCGAAATAACGCTGAGGATCCATAGTATCCAAGCTGATGTTAACCCGCTGAACACCTACAGCTTTTAAATCGAAGGCCATTTGCGGGAGTAATATTCCATTGGTAGTCAGCATAAGATCTTCGACTCCTGGAATCTGAGCACCCTCCCGCAGGAAATTCAACAATCCTTTGCGGATCAAAGGCTCTCCCCCTGTGATCCGAAACCGACGAAATCCTAATTGCGTACTTAGCTTCATAAGGCGAAGGATTTCTTCAAAGGAAAGAATCGATTCATGCGACATCCACCCTACGCCCTCAACGGGCATGCAATATTTACAGCGAAGATTACAGCGATCTGTCACTGAGATTCTGAGATAGTCTATTTGCCTTTGAAATTGATCCTGCATTGTAATGCCTCTTTCTAAACTTAGATTTCCGGAAATAAAAAAACAAAGCATTTAAACTCCTGATGGAGTATAAAATTCCTTCTATTCTACAAAATAATACATTATTCTCAATCTTAAATACTATTCAGTTTTTTGTGAATCTATTGTAAACTAGAAGGAAGGAATGCTCAGAGGAGGTTTACATGCCAAATGAAACGGTCACCCATTGCATACTTAAAGCGAACGGGCCACTGCTCGAATGGGTAGAGGACACAGTGGTTCGAGAGGTTCCGTTAACCATACACTACAATCGCGAAGAAATTGCCACACTTTTGTGCTCCCTTTCTCAAACTGAAGAGCTCACTTTTGGATTTTTGCTCAACGAAGGGTTTATTCGTGTTTCCGAAGATGTATATGAAATTCGCCACGACCCCATTGATCACTTAGTATGGGTCGAAGGCAAACCATGTCTTTTACAGAAAGAGTTAATGAGCAAACGCTTTGTTTCAGCCTGTTGTGGTAAAAGTCGAGCCTCATTTTGTTTCGCTAATGATGCTCTGATGGTCAAGCCGCTCACTTCGACCCATAGCATACCTCTTCAGGAAGCCTATAATTATGTTCAATTTCTCGAATCCCATCTCCCGCTCTTTCAAGCGACCGGAGGAATTCATAGCGGAGGGGTTGGCTCTCAAGGGGAAGCACTGCTGACAAGCTATGATATTGGCAGACACAATGTTTTTGATAAGCTGAACGGAAGCGCCTTTCGCTCAGGGATAAACCTAGAAAACCGAGTCATATTTTTTAGTGGCCGAGTTTCCTCAGAAATTCTACTCAAAGTTGCTAAAATGAAGGTTCCTATCCTTATCGCCCGTGGTGCACCTACCGATCTTGCCCTTTCTCAGGCGACCGCTTTGAACATCACCGTAGTAGGCTTTGCCAGGGAACAACGCCTTAATATTTACACCTGCCCTGACCGAATTATCCTTTAAGAATCTCCGACCACTCATAGGGCGTATTAACATTGCAAAAGACTTTGCTTAAATCAGCAAAAGCCCGAAGTTCCGATTCATCCACATACCGTACAGCACAAGCAGGGAAAAAATCAATAATCTTGAGGCGACTCGCCTCGAGATTATTTTTGATTGCAGGAAGACAACGTCGATGGTAAAAGGCGTGTAGTGGGTGGAGGCTGAAGTGAAACCGTGGAACAACGGCATCATACGTTGAAATCAACGTAAACAGAAAACGAATAACCTCCGCTCTCAGAAAGGGCATGTCGCAAGCCACAAAAAAAGCCCACTCATTAGTCGCCGCTTTCAAACCCTGATAGAGTCCTTCTAAAGGACCTCGTCCAAGAACGCGGTCTTGAATGACGGGTACTTCGTAGCGAACAAATAATTCGGGCTTATTACTGCTAATTAAGACTTCTGCAAATACTGTTTGTAAGATAGCCAGACTCCGCTCTACTAAGGGGCTTCCCTCCAGTTCGAGAAAGGCCTTATTTTGATTCATGCGTGAACTTTTCCCACCAGCTAATAAAATCCCGGTTGCCTTTAATTTTGGCAACTGTTCTCTGAAATCCTGCAATGGCTTATTGATTCTTATAAACCCCCTTGTCTTCAGCGCAGACTGTCTTAGCTATCAATGTACCATATCCCTACCTTTATGTCACGCCGCTAAATCTCTTAGCTGGACATAATCGATGAGGCAAGAGACCTAGCGGTTACTCCCTTTCCTTTATTCCAATAGAAAAGGATCAGCTTTAAGGCCTCGCCATCGTGAGCTCTTTCTCCTTAGAATACCTGACGATGAAGATAAGCTCTCCGCCGTACTTGCCTGCCGTTAAACTAAAAAAAACGAGGCTATCCTCGGTCCTTTTATAACATGAAATTATCCTCACTACAAATGCTTGCCGGCCACTAGGTTCCGTAGGGGCAATTGAATTGCCCCCCTACAGCTTATACTTTCTGATTAAATTAAATAAAAAATAGATGGACCTCACGAAGTGTCCATCTATTGATCAAGAACTAACTAATTTTTGAAATCTGCACACCACACACTTTATATTCATACGTTTTAGTGACTTTATCATACGCTCCATTGGTCAGTTCATTCGTTGGGGCATTAAAATAGTGGAAGGTCATAAAGACCATGCCGGTTGGCACCCGTTCCGTGATCTTAATTTTAGTCTTTACCTCACCACGACGGGATGTCACCTTAACAACTTCACCCATTTCAAGTCCGAGTCGTTTAGCATCCAACGGATTAATCTCCGCTAACTCCTCTGGCGAATGGATTCCCAAAGAAGCAGAGTGTTGAGTGAAAACGTTATAGTGAGAGAGTTTACGCCCGGTATTGAGTAGGAAAGGATACTCAGCATCCGGCGACTCGCCAGGCAACTGATTTTCTATCGCCACAAATTGCCCTAAACCTCGGCTGAATTTCCCTTCATGCAAGAACTTGGTACCGGGGTGTTCGGCAGTAGGTACCGGCCACTGCAACCCTTGGGTTCCCAGGCGGGCATGAGTGATCCCTCCAAATATAGGGGTAAGCTTAGCAATTTCCTGCATGACCTCTTCTGAGTTTTGATATTTGAAGGGATAACCCATACGAGTCGCCAGTTCACAGATGATGTCTCCATCTACCTTCGCATTGCCCAGCGGCTTAATGGCTTGATTGACCATTTGCACTCGGCGTTCAGTATTGGAGAAGGTACCGGTCTTCTCTGCAAAACTAGCCCCAGGTAAAACGACGTCCGCTAACTTAGCTGTTTCGGATAAAAAGATTTCTTGGACTACCAGGAAATCCAGAGCTTTAAGGCCTTTACGCACATGGTTGGCATCCGCATCGGTAATGACGGGATCTTCGCCTAAAACATACAAGGCTCGCAGATCTTTACTAACCGCGGCTGCAAACATATCCGGGATCATAAATCCAGGTTTAGGGTCCAGCGGAACCCCCCAAGCGGCTTCGAATTTTGCCTGTACTTCAGGATTGGCAACTTGTTGGTAACCGGGATAAACGTTAGGCAAGGCACCCATATCGCAAGCGCCCTGAACATTATTCTGCCCACGCATTGGGTTAACACCCGAACTCTCTTTCCCTAAATTACCTGTAAGCATTGCCAGATTCGCCAGGCTCTTCACATTATCCGTACCACAGACGTGTTCCGTGATCCCTAACGTATAGAAGATCTCTGCCCGTTCCGCGGTCGCGTAGAGTCTGGCGGCTTCCACGAGCTGCTCTACAGGAACTCCCGTTATCTGACTGACTAACTCGGGGGTATATTTCTCAATAACTTTTCGTGCGTCTTCAAAACCTTCCGTTCGTTCTGCAATGAACGCGCGGTCTTCCCACTCGTTAGCGAGAATAATATTCATAATCCCGTTAATCAGAGCTATATCCGTTCCTGAACGAAGTCTTAGCCAAACATCGGCATGTTCAGCAACATTAGTACACCGAGGGTCGACCACAATTAACTTTGAGCCCTTAGCCAATGCTTGCTTCATTTTCGTCCCAATCACGGGATGGGCCTCTGTTGGGTTTGAACCAATTACAAACATTGCTTTAGTGTGCGGAATTTCATTAATGGAGTTAGTCATTGCTCCCGATCCAAATGAAATGGCCAGACCGGCCACAGTGGGAGCGTGTCAAGTCCTGGCGCAGTGATCGACATTATTGGTGCCGATGACCGCGCGCATGAATTTTTGCATAAGATAATTTTCTTCATTCGTACAATGGGCGGAACTTAAGGCCGCAATTGAGTTCGGACCATAGTTTTTCTTAATCTCACCTAACTTCGAGGCAACTAAATCGAGAGCTTCATCCCATTCAGCCGGGACTAACACCCCATCTTTCCTGATTAAAGGGGTTGTGATACGATTTTTATTATAGATCATATCCATCCCAAAGCGACCTTTGACACATAAAGCCTTGCCATTGACCGGGGCATTGGGATTGGAGGTCACCCCAATGACTTTTCCGTCTTTAACATTCAGGTCAAAGTTACAGCCTACCCCACAAAATGGGCAGGTAGTTTGGACTTTAGTTATTTCCCAAGAATGCCCTTTGCCGACCATTTGCTTTTCTACCAGTGCTCCTACCGGGCAGACTGAAACACAGGATCCGCAGAAATCACAGTCTGATTCGTTATAGGGGAGGTTAAATGCCGGACCAACTTGAGCATCAAAGCCACGGTACGAAAAGTCCAGAATGCTTTTTCCCTGAATCTCACTGCATGCTTTGACACATTTTCCACACAAGATACATTTGTTGGGATCACGCAAAATGAAGGGGTTACCTTCATCGATTGGAAGATCCCGCCTTTCACCCTGATAAACTTCTCCAGTGACACCATATTCATAAGCATACTCAGCCAAAGAGCAGTTCCCCATTTTCTGGCAAGTCATGCAATCTAACGGATGATTGGCCACCAACAGTTCCAGAATTGTCTTACGAGCGTTTCGAACTTTCTCATTCTGAGTTTCTACTTTCATACCCTGAGTTACTTGCGTAACACAAGACGGGGGGAGATTGCGCATTCCTTCGATTTGAACAATGCACAAGCGGCAGGCACCACTGGCGGTAAGCTCCGGGTCATGACATAAGGTGGGAATTGGAATATCATTCCTGCGGCAAGCTTCCAGCACGGTCGATCCCTTCAGAACACTGACTTCACGTCCATCAATTGTTAATGTTAGCCACTCCAAATTGTTTCACTCCTTTCATTATGTCTTCCACATGATAGTATTGGGGTACTCTTAGCACATTGATAAATTTATTAACATGATTAGATACCATTCATAAACAGCAAAGAGTATAAACCCAATCCGTGGAATCTTCATAAATGCCTAATTTTTAGATTAATTCCAAGGCAAACTCTTTAAACGACTAAGAAGCGGGCCTTCGTCAAAAGGCCCTTTCTTCATCCGCAATGTGAATTCACAAGTTATACCCTGTAGTCTTATTCCGCTAATGAGTTGATCTTTTCCACAATATTGCCTAGACCTAAGAATTCCGTCCAAGTAACCTGAACAAACTCACCGTCTTTATTGACAAAAGGTCTTTCTGTCCGGTTAGGATTATACCTAAAATCAGAGCCAATCCGCCCTTTAAGACAAAGTGGCCGGCCATTGGCCGCTGATTTTGCAGTGACCCCAATTACTTTACCGTTCTTGGAGTTTATGTTGAATTTGCAGCCCGAATCACAAAAGGTACAGGTGACTTCTTCAGTCGTAAACTCCCAGGTTCTGCCTTTACCTACCATGTTTTTGTCCACAAGTGCTCCGACCGGGCAAATTGCCACACACCGGTTGCAATAAACACAGCTGGAAGCCTTGAGGTCAGTATCCATAAAGGTTGCAACCTTAGCTTTAAAACCACGATAAGCAAAACCAATTACATTGCGTTCCGTTACCGCCTCACAGGTGGCGACACATTTGCCGCATAGTATACACTTGTTAAGGTCCCTGAAGATATAAGGGTTGGTGTCCTCAATGGGAAGATGACGTTTCTCCCCTTTGTAATTTTGTCCTTTAACACCATATTCGTACGCATACTCCGCCAAGGAACATTCTCCCAGTTTCTGACAAGTCATGCAATCTAATGGATGATTGGCAACCAACAATTCCAGAATTGTTTTGCGCGCATTCCGAACTTTCTCATTCTGAGTTTCTACCTTCATGCCTTGGGTCGCTTGAGTAGCGCAAGACGGGGGAAGATTGCGCATTCCTTCAATTTGGACGACACACAAACGACAGGCACCGGCAGGAGTAAGCGCTGGGTCATGGCACAAGGTGGGGATCGGGATATCATTCATACGACAGGCCTCAAGCACGGTCGTCCCCTTCGGAACTCCGACATCGCGCCCATCAATTGTTAACGTAATCCACTCCAAAATGTTTCACTCCTCTCTGATTAGGTCCGAACAACCGCATCAAACTTACATTTTTCCAAACAGGATCCACATTTGATACAAGCATCTTCGTCAATCTTATGCGGTCCTTTCTTCTCCCCTGAAATACAGCCTACCGGACAATTTTTAGCACAGAGCCCACAACCCTTACATTTTTCCGCATCAATCGAATAGCTGAGTAAAGCCGTACAGACATGGGCCGGACACTTGTGTTCCAGAATGTGCGCTTCAAATTCATTGCGGAAGTACTTAAGCGTGGCCAAGACGGGGTTGGGCGAGTTCTGACCCAATCCGCAGAGCGAGGTCTCTTTAATAACCATAGCCAGATTTTCCAAAGTATCGAGATCTTCGAGTTTTCCCTCTCCTTTGGTGATCCGATCAAGGATGTCCCACATCCGCTTGTTTCCTTCCCGACAAGGGGTACATTTTCCGCAGGATTCTTTCTGGGAAAAGTCCAGGAAGAAGCGAGCGATATCTACCATACAAGTGGTTTCGTCCATGACTACAAGTCCGCCTGAACCAACCATGGCTCCGGCTTTGGTTAAAGTATCATAATCTACCTGAAGATCAAGCATCGAATCCGGCAAACAACCGCCCGAAGGACCCCCAATCTGTACTGCTTTAAAGGCCTTGCCATTTTGAATTCCGCCCCCGATATCAAAGAGGATATCTCGCAGGGTCGTTCCCATCGGGACCTCTACCAAACCTGTGTTGTTTATTTTCCCGGTCAGGGCGAAAATTTTCGTCCCTTTGCTCTTTTCTGTTCCGTATTGAGCATACCAATCAGCACCGTTTTTCAAAATGTGAGGAACGCTGGACCACGTTTCCACATTATTGATATTGGTTGGTTTTCCCCATAAACCACTTTGAGCAGGAAATGGCGGACGAACATTAGGCATTCCGCGCCTACCTTCAATTGACGCCATAAGCGCGGTTTCTTCACCGCAGACAAACGCCCCAGCCCCGGCTCGAATCTTAAGACGGAAGTTAAATCCGGAATTTAAAATATTATCACCTAGATAACCCGCTTCCTCCGCTTGGGCAATAGCAATTTCCATATGTTTTATGGCGAGTGGATATTCCGCTCGGCAATATACATAGCCTTCATCAGCACCGATTGCATAGGCGCCAATTAACATTCCTTCAATGACAGAGTGTGGATCCCCTTCCAGAACACCCCGATCCATAAACGCACCAGGATCCCCTTCATCCGCGTTACAGATAATATATTTTTTATTACCCGGAGAATTCCTGCAAAAGCCCCATTTAAGCCCAGTCGGAAATCCAGCCCCGCCCCGCCCACGCAAGCCGGCCTTCTTGACCTCCTCGACGACTTCATCAGGTGACATTTTCAAGGCATTCACCAAGCCCTTATATCCATCGTTATCAATATAATCCTGAATCTTTTCCGGATCGACAAAACCACAATTCTTTAAGACAAAACGAACTTGCTTCGCAAAAAAATTCGAATTGGCAAAGGTTGTTGCCGGCTTTTTGGTTAGCGGATCAATATAAAGCAACCGCTCGACAAGTTTTCCTCCCATGAGGTCTTGGGCCACAATCTCGGGTACGTCTTCGGGCTTTACCTGCGTATACAGTGTTTGTTGCGGTTCAATGATCAGCGTTGGTCCTTGTTCACAAAAACCGTGGCATCCGGTAGAAACAACGCTCACACGGTCCTGAATTCCCTGGCGGGTTATTTCTTCCTGCAATACGTCAATAATCTTGTGTGCGCCGGATGAGGCACAACCCGTCCCAGCACAAACGAGAATCCGTTGGTTTTCTGCCATCCCTTTATCCCCCTACTCGTATTTCGCCAATATTTCTACTACACTCTCTGGCTCTAAACGTCCATAAACCTGACCATTGACGGACATTACAGGTGCCAGCCCACAAGCTCCGATGCAAGCCACGATTTCTAAGGTATAACGCTCATCGTCCGAGGTCGCTCCATCTTTGATCTTTAAGGTCTTCTCAATCGTATCCAATATTCTGGCTCCTCCACGTACATGGCAAGCTGTCCCTAAACAAACATTAATTAAATTTCGTCCCACGGGAGCTAAGCGGAACTGGGAATAGAACGTAACCACACCATAGATCTTGGCCAAAGGTAAACGTGTCGCTTTACTAATGTGTTTAAGCACATCAGAGGGCAAATATCCATAAACCTCTTGGGCCTCTTGCAGAATCGGAATGAGCGGTCCATTCTCATCTCGATACTTGATAATGACTTCATCCAGTTTAATTTGCTTTGGGTCCACTAAATTCTCACACGTGGTGCACAAATAAATCCCCCCTATTGAAATTACCTTTTAATTCTTAGCCTGTTAAAATCTGTATACCTCATTCTCCGTGATCAACATCGTCATTTTGATATCGTGCTTGTCAACCGGTACTTGCTCAATAACTTGACATTGGAAACCGAGAGCGACTCTGGGGGTTAAGGGATTCAACAACATAAAGAAGCGATCATAAAAGCCGCCTCCATACCCCAAACGATTCCCTTGCAGATCAAACCCCGCACCAGGTACGATAATTAAATCGATTTCTGACGGTTTTACTTC
>Ga0326727_10022511_pt1 | contig 12164 bp, 8 predicted proteins | sample MB2enrmetagenome_FD_207643 | JGI IMG/M metagenome (GOLD analysis project Ga0326727, IMG submission 207643) | Lab enriched peat soil microbial communities from McLean, Ithaca, NY, United States - MB29MY | ecosystem: Environmental > Terrestrial > Soil > Wetlands > Peat | place: USA: New York... | reverse complement strand
AACGCGCACAGAGAACTCTACGAACTGCCCGAAATCATCGGAGCAGCAGACGCCGTTAGTACGGATATTGCGTCTGAACTATTTAGAAAAATCAACCCAAAGAAAAAAATTATCTCAACCACCCCAACCGGCGCAGAACTAGCAAAACTATTCACCAACATTTACCGATACGTCAACTTCGCGATTGCAAACGAGTTCGCAATATGGTCTGAAAGGTACGGTGAGGACGCGCATGAAATCGTTAAAGTCGCCAACGACGGTTATGAACGGTCGAAGATTCCAGCGCCGGGTTTTGCAGGTGGGCCCTGTCTTGGAAAGGATGGCTTTCTGCTTGACAACAATACAACCTACAGCAGCATTATTTCTACGGCCTGGAAGCTGAATGAAGGTGTTCCCCAACACGTAGTCCAATCGTTGATGCGAGAATTGGGCCCGCTGTACAAAGTCCGTGTCTCTGTCCTTGGCCTCGCATTCAAATCCGACAGCGATGACACGCGTCTATCACCATCCGCGAAACTCGTCGATATACTCAAGGCGTACGGCGCAGATGTTCTGGTTCATGATCCACATGTCAAAGGTACCGAAAGCCTAGAGAAAGTTCTGAGCAATCCAGATGCAGTTGTCTTGGCAACGAATCATTCTGCATTTCGAAACCTTGCCGATAGAATAGACGAATCGGGTTGCAAGATATTCTACGACGTTTGGGGTGTCTATAAACCCACAGATTTCAAAAAAACCGGTTACATGAGGTTCGGCAAGGCATGAACTGGACGGGCAAGCGAGTGCTCGTCACCGGCGGAGCCGGTTTCATCGGACACAGGCTCGTAAGAAAGCTGGTAAGCCTTGGCGCTACTGTGGCCGTGGCGGACGACTTATCAAAAGGCGCGACAAGGAACTTGGAGGAAGTATCTGATCACATAGAATTCACAACCTCTAACCTTCTGGACTCTGAGGTAGCAAGGAAGGCGATGAAGAACGCTGAGATTTGCTTTCACTTGGCGGCAAAAATCGGAGGAATCGGATACTTCCACAAGACGCCAGCCGAAAGCCTCCGGAACAATTCAATTATGAATTTCAACATCTGGGAGGCAGCGAGAGACACTGAGACAAAAATCGTCTGCCTCTCATCATCGATGGTCTTCGAACGAGCCACAGCCTTCCCCACACCCGAGACCTTGCTAGAGATGACACCGCCTCCTATGAGCGGTTACGGTTTCTCGAAACTTGTCGCAGAATACATAGCACGAACGTACCATGAACAGTATGGGGTTAATTTCCTCATAGTGCGCCCCTTCAATGCCTATGGCCCAGGGGAGATGGCAGGAGAATACGTAGGGTACGCGCATGTGATCCCCGACCTCATACGAAAGACCTTGTCGGGTCAATATCCACTTGAACTACTAGGCTCTGGAAAGCAGACGAGAAGTTACACATACGTTGACGACCTCGCCGAAGCGATCCTATACACCACCGAGAGGTATGAGAATACGGATTTCAATATCGGAAACGGCGTAGAGACATCTGTCTTAGAGCTTGCCCAAAGAATCTGGAAGTTATGTGGACGCGAGGAACCTTTCCAGGCGAAATATCTCCCAAGCTACACTTACGACGTGCAAAGAAGAGTGCCTGACGTGTCGAAAATTTTGGCGACGGGCTGGCGCCCAAGAGTCAGCCTTGAACAAGGATTGTCTCTGACACTTGAATGGATCAAACGGCAACCAGCGGTCGCACAATAGCCTATTCGCAGCGAATATCACTCTCCAACCAGCCAAAAAGTAGCCTGATTCCAGTAATCGAAGAGGATAATTGATGGCTAACGCGGCTAAGGTTGGAATAACCGAAACTCATGCACCGCGAGTAGTCGTATTAATCCTCAATTTCAACGGAATTGAGTGGCTCAAAACATGCGTACCCTCAGTTACGCGATCAACCTACCCCAACTTCATCGTTTACGTAATCGATAATGGCAGCACGGACGGATCCCAAAATTTCATCAGAACCAGATTTCCAACCGTCCGATTGATAACCTTCCAAACTAATTTGGGATTTGCAGAAGCTTACAATCGCGCGGTTGCCGAGGTTAAGGCCGAATACGTTCTCTTCCTGAACAACGACACTTCAATCTTGACGCGAAATTGGATTCAGCTTCTCGTAGAACGTTTGGAGATGAATTCGGATGTAGCAGCCGTAGGATGCAAACTTGTGACCATGAAGGATCACAGGCTATTGGATTCGGTGGGTGTAATGGGGATAAAGTATTGGCGCGGGTTTGTGGACATAGGCAAATATGAAACCGACCACGGCCAGTACGATACCCCACCGATAGAACCATTCGCCTCTTGTGGCGCCGCAATGCTCGTACGAAAAACCGCTTTCGACATGGTCAAAGGCTTTGACTCCAAATTCTTCGCATACGCTGAGGACGTGGACTTATGCTGGAGGCTACGGTTGGAGGGATACAAGGTCGCCTACGAACCCGCTGCCAAAGTCGCACACTACTACTCCGGATCACGAGAAACAGACAGGCTAGACCCACAGAAGCTATACCTTTCGCACCGTAACCTCATGCGTACAATTCTCAAGAATTGCGGATCATCCAATCTCGTTTGGGCGCTTCGAAACTACTTACTCTACACAATCCTGCTGGGCTTAGGATTCGCAATCATCGAGCCACGCAAAACCGCAGTTCTGGCAAAAGGAATTTTTTGGAACCTGACTAATCTCAGGAGCACGTTCGCCAATCGAGTAAAGATTCAGCGAATAAGAGCGGTACAGGACCAAGGCATTTTGAAGGAAATGTTCCCTAAGCTTGAGAGGTATCAGCCTCATGAACACGTAGCTTTGAGGAGAGTACTCGACATGTTATTTGAACACAGCATATTGGCAAAACAAATTCCTTGGGCTATAAAATAGACACTGCAGTCTGAGTAGAATTTCTTCATTCCTCCCTCTGAGCGGTTCTCGGAGAGCGAGGAAGAGGAATATCTGAAAGCCGACTTTCGAAGCTTCGGTGTGGCAAGGTCTCCAAGATTTTTTCCTTGCAGCATTAGATATCTACACTTGATACCCAGTTTGAGAATTGCCAACGAGTCGATGGCGAAGGCAGATTCGCTCTCATGGGAAGAGTTTCATTCGTAATCGTTATCTTACCGTCTTCTGTCGTATCGACCGACTTGAATTGAATAGGTTTAGTCGCTACTTCGACATTGTGGTCGTTTTAGCGGAGAAGGATTTCAAGCTTCGATACAGAAACTCTGTTCTAGGTTTCGTTTGGTCGCTTCTCAATCCGCTTGCTTACATGGTTATCCTGACGGTGGTCTTTTCTTTCCTCTTGCATTCGAGTGTACCGAATTATGCGCCTTTTGTTCTTACGGCGCTTTTCATTTGGAGATTCTTCCAAATCGCGACCTCGCAAAGTCTCTACAGTATTGTTGGCAATCCTTCGCTGGTTACACGTGTGTACATTCCTCGGACATTGATCGTTTTATCGAGTAACCTAGCAAATCTCCTGGGGTCTTCACTCGAGGTCATAGTGCTTCTACCTCTTCTAATCCTTCTGGGGGTTCATCTGGAGGTTCATGCATTGTTCCTTCCTGCCATTATCTTGATGGAATTCGTTCTCATCTTTGCGATATCCTTGCTGCTGGCATCCCTGAATCTGAAGTACAGAGACGTTAGCCAGATATGGGATATTGTGATCCAGCTCGGATTCTTCTTATCACCAATCGTCTACGACGAGAACTCCATTCCGACGCGGTACCAATTTCTATATTCACTAAACCCCATAACACGTCTCATTGAGGCGACGAGGGGTATGTTCTTCCAACAAGAACTGCCAGGAGCAAGAGACCTTTCAATTATTTTCTTGGTAATAGGACTCTTGCTCCTAGTCGGCCTCGCGGTCTTCCAACATCTGCAGGCTGGGTTCGCAGAGGAGTTGTAAGATTTGTCGGTTATTACGGTTGAGGATGTTTGGAAACGTTTTCGGATCCCTCATGAAAGAAGGATGACGATTCTAGAGCATGTCGCAGGTCTTGTCGCCGCGTCTGAAGCTAGAAGTTACGAAGAATTATGGGCGTTGAAGAGTATTCGGTTCAACCTTGAACGTGGGGAGTCATTGGGAGTGATCGGCCCGAACGGAAGTGGCAAGAGCACTCTGCTGAAAGTGTTGGCTCGTGTCATGAAACCTGACAAGGGAGCAATCAGATGTAAAGGAACAATAGCTCCAATTCTGGAGCTGGGTATAGGTTTCCATGGTGACCTGACGGTCAAAGAGAATGCCAAGGTTTATGGTGTTATCATGGGCCTTCCAAGATCACAAATGAAACGCCTTATGGGGCCAATAATACAATTCGCAGGGTTAGAGAAATTCGAAGACACGAAGCTCAAACATCTCTCGTCAGGAATGCAAATTAGACTCGGATTCTCAATTGCAATCGAATCAGCCGCAGACATCTTTCTCGTTGATGAAGCTTTGACTGTGGGCGATATGGAGTTTCGAGAGAAATGCTTAGAAAGATTTAGGCAGTTCAAGAAGGAAGGTAAGAACATAATTCTTGTATCACACACTCTGGATTTGATTAGAAGCTTTTGCGAAATGGGCCTCTACATATACAATGGAGAGACCAGAGCCTTTGGGCCATCAGAAGAGGCAATTCAAAGCTATCTCGATGATGTTAGCAAAGGTTTTCCTTCGACCGTTAGAGGTTAAACCTGCGTCGTTCTAATGTTGCCGCCACTGAATCCCATTCTCACCAGTTACATGGAGTTCGTATTCGCCTGAGTTTTCAATCCATTGAATACAACACGGTATATGGAGGAGTCAAGTCTCGACGATCCATAAGCCGGAACGGTGTGGCTGGAGTCGGTTGCTGCCCGTCTGGAGTTGATGTCCTGAATGGAGTTCCTTGAACTCAGGAGAATTGTGCGACGTAGTTTCGATGTTGCGAGAGACGAAGGATTTAGCTCGCTAACTTCACAGGCTCTAGAGAAACTTCGAATGCGAGCGTTTTACGTTCTCGGTCCGTCTGTGCCTGATGCGGATTATGCTGCCTGGATAGCGCGAAGCGAACCGTCCGACGCCGCTCTTGCAGAACAACGTCTTCTTGCAAAGAAGTTCAGCTACCGTCCTCTGATTAGCATAATAACCCCCGTTTGGAATCCCCCACTCAGTCTATTGGCTGAAACGCTCAAATCTGTTGTCACACAGACCTATGAGAACTGGGAACTATGCATCGTTGACGGAGGCTCAAGAAAAGAGGTAACAGACTATCTCAGGAAATTTGCGAAGAGCAATGAGAACACGAGAATCGAATTCTTGGAGAGGAATCTCGGAATTTCCGCAAATTCGAACAAAGCGCTGGATCTGGCCCGCGGCGATTTCTTTGCACTCCTTGATCACGATGATCTGCTAGCTCCTTTCGCACTATTCGAGGTCGTGTCCCTGCTAAACCAAAATGCTGACAGCGCCGTCATCTATTCCGACTCGGACCGCATGTTGTTCGACGGAAAACGGATTGACCCTCTTTTCAAACCTGATTGGTCTCCAGACATGATGCTCTCCGTAAATTACCTTGCACATCTCTGCGTACTCAGTTCAACGCTCACTAAGAGCTTGGGGGGCTTCAGAGCCGAAACCGATGGCGCGCAGGATTGGGATCTGTTCCTCAGAGGTACGGAGCACTGCGATAAAATTGCCCACATACCCAAAATCTTGTATCATTGGCGAGAAGCACCCTCCTCCGTCTCGGCAGTCGGCTTCCACGCCAAACCGTACGCTAGAACCGCGCAGCTCCAGGTTGTAGATCAATATCTTGAACGAAATCAACTACACGGGAAAGCGCAGCGACATGCATCTGGCGCTTTGCGGGTTAAATGGGAACTTCCGGACAGTCCTCTTGTTTCGGTAATCATCGCAGGTACTAACGAGACTGCCATTCGCCGTTGCGTTAACTCCATTAAACATAAGCCGTCTTACAAGAATTTTGAGATAATCCTTGCAACTTCTGAACCGATGGACCTTGATATTCGTGAGGTGCGCTCTGTGCCCCTTAACTCTCGGTTTGAGCGGTATGCTGCCTACAACGAAGGGGCGAAGAGTGCTTCCGGCAAAATATTGGTGTTCCTGGACTCTCTAACAGAGGTGTCGAGTGCAGACTGGCTTGAAGAGTTAACCGGGTGGGCTTCAACTCACGGAGCGGGAGCAGTAGGATGCATGATCCTAACAACTAACCATAGGATACTGCACGGAGGAATTATCGTTGGCCTTTCAGACTATCTATTCAGAGGCGCGCGAGAAGTCTCTTCCCTCGCCCTCGGGCACACAGAATGGCTTAGAGACCTGAACGCAGTATCCGGTCACTGTCTAGCCACCCCCCGCGAAGTGTTCCGTATGCTCGGCGGCTTTAACACCAACCTCGAAACCGTAGCTGACATTGGTTATTGTCTCTCACTACAAGGAATAGGCCGCAGAGTCGTTTACACACCTCACGCCAAGCTAATTATGCGTGAACAGGACCTTCCCCCACAGCGGAAATTGAATGATTTCCCGCAATATCAAGAGATAACTTCTCACGGGGACCGATACTTCAACGAAAATCTCTCCTACGAGCACCCTATCCCCACCCTTGAATGAATTGCCAAATCTGTTCTGGTTTCAAAGGCCTCGGAGATTTCGAAGACTAACAAGCAAATTTCGAGCGGGAATATTGTTAAATGAACGGAAATTGTTGAAATCAAAGACGATTGACTGTGTCTGTTAAAGCGAGCATGCAAGGACTTCGCCTTGCAGGACCTGACCGTATAGCCACCCAAAGATATCTGGAATTTTTCTCAAATAGAGTCGGAAAGACGATCTTGGACGTTGGCTGCGAGTACGGCGCATACAGTGAACCCCTAAACAAGGCGGGGTTGTACTGTGTCGGCATCGATCTGTCCGTGAATTACCTGAAGGAAGCTAAACTGGTTGGAGTTGATGTCGTCGTTATGGATGCTGGCCACTTAGGTTTTTGCGACAAAGCATTCGACACAGTTCTAATGCGCGACGTAATCGAACATTTAGAGAAACCAGAACAGGCCGTCAACGAAGCCGCCAGAGTCTCTCGACAGAATCTTCTGGTCACTACTCCTGCAAGTGACTCCTACTTTTGGCTCAAGGAACGGAGCCTGTACCTCGAGGGAAGTATCCCTCCCGATCACTTGCAATTTTACGATCAGCGCTCCCTTCAGGAGCTTCTGCGTGGAGACTTTAAGCTCGTAGAAGTGCAATTCGGTGATCCCATAATCCTCTATGAGGGATTGGCACCATTATGCTACTCAAAACTCTATGCCGAAGCTCGACATATTTCTGTCCCAGCAGACCGTCGAACGAGCGATTCACAAAGTGAGCTTGTGAGTTCATATCTTGAACCTGTGGGATTAGAGGAACTCTTGGGCTTAGACTTCAATATGCCCGCCCTATCAGAGTTTCACGCTTTCCTAGAACCGTCTAAGATGGAGAATCTCCTTCTCCGAATTTATAACCACAGACCGGATCTTCAGACCTCGTTCCCCGAGGTCAGGCAAGGGAACTATGGCAACCTAATAGCCTGGGCAACATCCACATATGATTCTTCGTCAGACTACCTTTCTATTACCTGTCAATTGGTTGCCTTCAGCGCCATTTGCGAGACTCTTGTATTCAAGTTCTGGACGCGACTTGAATCCCAAGTCAACCGGTTGTTTCCTGAAAACACGTTACGATGTACTTTCCGAAAGAGTGTCGGGTCAATTACAAGAAAAGCAGTCACTAAGCCCTTCAGATTCTATGCACGCTTGCGATCACGGAGCGCTACTAGAATGGGCAGGTATAGCAAGTGGATTTCGCGCTTTGCCTATACCGAGGGGATGCGCAATGACGCCCAGCAGGAAATCGACCGCTTTCTACAGAAACCTACGATTAGCATTCTAATGCCAGTCTATAACCCCGATCCGAAGTGGCTTACAGAGGCAATTGAGTCAGTAAAAACACAGATCTACCCGAATTGGGAATTATGCATCGCAGATGACTTATCAGCTGAATCCTTGAGAGAAACCATTCGAGACTACACCAGACAAGATAATCGCATCAAAGCTACTTTTCTGAAGGCGCATGAAGGAATCGCGGGAGCCACTGCTCAAGCGCTCTCCATCGCAAATGGTCAATTTGTTGGATTCCTAGACCATGATGACAAGCTTGCCGCGGACGCGTTGTTCGAAGTTGCAAGAGCACTAAACGTTCGACCCGAATTGGATTTCATCTACACCGACGAAGACATAATCGACGAACATGGGCACCGAGTCGATCCGTTCTTCAAACCCGATTGGTCTCCAGATTTACTTCTTTCCATGAATTATGTCCCACACTTACTAGTATGCCGAAAAGAAATCCTTCTGGAAGTCGGAAGCATTCGCAAGGGTTTCGAAGGAGCCCAAGATTACGATCTAGCCTTACGAGTGACAGAAAGATCTAACAGAATCGGCCATGTGGCGAAGCCAGTTTACAGCTGGCGCAGAACGCGTGAATCTACCGCCTCCACCCTTGCAGCCAAGCCATACGCTAGAGATGCTGCTAAGAAGGCATTGAAAGAGGCCATGGACCGTCGAGGCATTCAGGCAGAGGTCTTAGACGGATACAATCAATGGTATCGAATTAGATACAGGCCTGCGAACCATCCATTGATCTCAATCATTATCGTCACACACGACAGACCAGACCTACTGAGGGCTTGTTTGGAGAGCATTAGGACGAAGACGACCTACAAGAACTACGAAATAATCGTTGTCGACCACCGCAGTCAGGAAAAGAAGACCATAGAGTATCTGCGATCTTTGACATGTCAAGTCATCAGATATGACGAAGATTTCAATTTCGCCAAGATCAACAATTTTGCGTCCGAACACGCTAACGGAACCTACCTACTGTTTCTCAACGACGACACCGAAGTGATAGAATCCGGATGGCTCGAGGAGATGGTCGGCATCCTAGAGAACCGTACGGACGTGGGAATTGTAGGAGCCAAACTACTGTACAAAAACCGGCGAATTCAGCACGCGGGTGTAATCCTCGGTTGTGGTGGGTCAGCCGGTCACCCTTTTCGCGGGATTCCCGATTGGCACTCTACCTATTTTGGATTCGCCCACCTCATCAGAAACTGCACAGCCGTAACTGCTGCGTGTATGATGATTAAGCGTCAACTCTTCGACCGCCTGAAAGGGTTCGATGTTAACTTGACCATTGGAGGTAACGACGTGGACTTGTGTATTAGAGCGTATGAACTAGGGTACCTTACGGTTTACACCCCATACTCCGTGCTTTATCATCTGGAGGGCTCAACCCGACGCATATTTCCAGTAAGCGACTACAAATATTTCAGGCGGAAATGGGGAAAACTCTTGAGCGCTGACCCATTCTATAATGTCAACTTGTCCCTTGAGTCAGAAAAGAAGCTTTACACGCTAGATTTTCGCGCGCGACAGCATATACCTGCCTAACTCGTTTCTCTTCCGAAGTTTGAATAAATTAAGTGAAGAAGTACTAGTTGTTATACGACTTGCGGATTATTTGCCGCTCAATGAGCTGGTGACGCCCGTCGTATGTCAAAGCATGTATCTCCTGGTGCGCATACCACTCAACTCCCTCTACAAAGAAGAAATCTTAGTCGACAAACTCCCATTATGCGGTACATGGCCCGTTAGGGTCTTAAAGATACTCAACTCTGACTAACTTCCTTCGCGATTTCTTTCATCGTTCGGATACAGCATTTTGCGGATTTGACGTCCCAGAGGAATTTTCCGTCCGATCCGAAGCGACAGACTATTTTCTAATTGATCTATGTGGTTTTCAAGTTGAGATATATGGTTTCGAAGCTGGTCTATATGGTCTTGGAGGTAAGATATCTTCTCACTTGACGATGGAGGGTTCCATGTTCCAAAAGAGCCGTCAAACGTCTTGGCAAGGTTCCAATTTCCATCCTCATCATATTTGGTTAGTCTACTTGAGTCTATAATGAAATAACTCCTGTCGGTGCCGAAATTGTCGTATTGCACGTTCCCTCGTTTTCGTTCCTCTACTGAATATCGCGGTAGCCTTTCACTGAAGACTTTTCTTAGTCCATGCTCATATGACCGAATCTTGTAATGTCGTAGAATGAACTTGTTCGGCGAAATTTTTGTATCTACCTCACCAGGCAATTTAGGGTGATGCCCGTGAATTTGAAAAAGCGGCATTCCTGCGTACATTCTCCAGCAACGAAATTGATCATCATCGTGCCAACTGTAGTAGCGTAGTCGCTTTCGCACATCAACTTCCTTGCTATCGTGATCTTTCTCCGTAGGGAAGAATTCAAAGTTGTTGAACTGGATCATATTATACCCTCTTTCTCCCTCCAACTGAATGGCTCTGCTGAGAGTCACCCCTCGATAGGGAGATTCAAGAAACTCATCCGCCCCCGTCAGCAACATCCAGTTCGGCGAATATTCTATCGCCATCGCATGCAGTAACCTAACCATCGGCATGGCGTCAAATTTCTCACTCTCCATACGCTTGACTGAAAGTATGCCATTGCCGATACGCGCTTTGATGATCTCGAATGAACCGTCCTTTGATCCATTGTCCACCACAACAAGCTCGACTCCTTGTGAGAATAAGTGGTCAATTACCTGTCCAACGATATCGGCTTCGTTGTAAACGAACATCATCCCAACGATTCTCACGAGCATCACGATAGAATCATACGTTGTGTAGAGATGCATATATGGTAAAGTCAATGCGGACGAGTCTACAATCAGGCATGAGGCGAGGAGTTGACGGAACCCCTACGACGACCTCTTAGGAGAGCCAAGACACTTCTTTTGAATTCTCCGCGTCTTGTGCCGTCCGGTAAGGCTTGGTCAACTACGGGCCCGTAAAGTCGCATGAATTTGTAACCGTAACAGTTCTTGATGTCTGTAAGTTCACCGCTGAGCGCATCTCTCTCTTTCTCTAGCGTATCTCTCTCTTTTTCGATTTCGACAAGGTAGAGCTCTGTGAGTGCCGGATTTTCGAGGCTAAACTTTCGCCTCAATAGACGACAAGCTTCTAACTGCTCAGCGTGATGCTCATTGCTAATTCTATGAGGATGTATTCTACGCCAGTAGGTTACTTTAGGAATGTGTAGTGTGTCGCAACCGGTTTTTCCAATGAGTAAAGCAAGCTGGAGGTCTACCGCATATTTTATTGAAGTATCTAATCCATCAGACTGCAAGTAGAATTCTTTTCTGAAGAATCGCTCAGCTGGAGCTGTCCAACGTCCTAAAACTGCTGCCTCGAATAATGTCAAGTTGTCAGGAAGAAAATCGCCTGTACCCTTATCGGCGGTCGAGTCAACCCAGTTCGTCCAAACGTAACCAAGACGAGAATTACTTTCGAAAGACGGCATCACAGTGGAAAGGGAATCGGACAGAAGTTTATCGTCACTACCTAATTCCGTTACTACGGGACCACGTGCATGTTCAATACCTATTGCAGTAGCTGCGCCGCAACCTCCATGCTTCATTTGAATCAGTGAGATTCGATCATCCCATATTCTGGATTTGACAACTTCCACCGTTTGATCAGTTGAACCGTCATCAACAACCAAGATATCCCAATCAGGATAATCCTGAGCAATCACGGAGTCAATCGCATCTGCAATGAAACGTTCACGATTGTAAACAGTAATCAGAACAGTTACATGCATGAAATAACCATCACACAATCCTCTGTACAGGCATGAGACTTTACATTAAGACTATTGATTGCAAGGGCTTGCTGTAACGTCATGTTTACGTTGGTGAATTAGAATGATGTATTTGGATATGTAGCACAACTTGGTGACTTCATACTGGCCGTAGAAACTATGCAAGGATGCTGAATTGGCTGAGATAGTATGAGCTACAGAAAGAAGGTGGCCTTGTGTGGGTTTGTGGCTTCAGCCGCGGTTTTTCTTTTTTGTGTTTACGTTGCCTTTACGTTGTGCGGCTACTGCCTAACTAATCCGAATGCTCTAAGCCCAGGAAGGCTACCCTGGGAAACGGTTTCGAGTGATTATTGGAATATGGATGGGCTTTACGCTTTCTATGCTTTCCTAGGAATATTAGCCTTTTTTCTACTCTACACAGCGAGCCTT
>Ga0326727_10022510_pt1 | contig 12164 bp, 16 predicted proteins | sample MB2enrmetagenome_FD_207643 | JGI IMG/M metagenome (GOLD analysis project Ga0326727, IMG submission 207643) | Lab enriched peat soil microbial communities from McLean, Ithaca, NY, United States - MB29MY | ecosystem: Environmental > Terrestrial > Soil > Wetlands > Peat | place: USA: New York... | reverse complement strand
GCCTGTGAAGTTCACACCTCCCAATCTGCAGGTATTGGTATCTAAGAGGTAGGTCAAAGCAGCTTCTCGCGCGTTTCATGCTGGAGCTGGGGCTCGCGCACCAGTGGATCCTCGGCAAGACATCCGAAGGTTTTGTCAAAGAATCCCTCGGGCCACGACCCTGGTACAGCATTTTCCGCGCTACCGGCAGCTAAAGGTCTTACGACCACGAGCACATCAACATCAGCCTCAGGCAGCCCGGTGGGGATTGCCATCTGCAAGGTGCCATCCGGCATGACGCGGGTTTTCACGGAAAACGAAACCATTCTGCTTACTCCTTCTTCTATCATACCTAACTTCCTACCGCGTTTCAAATGCGTCCGCCGCGTTAGTCAATTTCCAACTCCTTTCCTTTTCCCAATCGCAATGCCTCCTCGTAAATAAAGCCCGCGACGGCAATGTCCCACAGGGCGATGCCGTGTGATTTGAAGAGCGTGATTTGATCCGTCGACGATCGCCCGGGATGCTTTGCGGTCACGACGGAGTGCAGCTCGATGACGCTCTCCCATCCTCTCCCCAGATTCGTTAGTCCCTGAATGAGGTCACCCGATTCCTTGCGGCTCTGTTCCACAGAATCCACCGCGATGAGGTTGGCGCGCCGTATTGCCTCGTCATCGAGTTCGCGGCGATTGGCCATGTTGGCGCCAATGGCATTAACGTGTGTTCCGGGCTGCAAGCATTCGCCGCGCACCACCGGCTGCTGAGCGGTGGTGGCGGTGATCACGATATCCGCGAAGCGCGTTGCCTCCTCAGCGCTGGAAGCAGGTTCCACAGGCACGCCCAGCTCTTCCGACATTTCAGCGCAAAAACCGTGCAAGCGATTTGCGTCGCGGCCGAAGGCTTTGACTCCCGTCAGCTTTCTCACCAGGGCGATGGCTTGGAGCTGCGTGCGCGCCTGCCGTCCCGTGCCCATCACCCCTACCCGGCAGGCGTCCGGACGCGCCAGGTACTTGGTGGCGACGCCGCTGGCCGCCCCGGTGCGAATGCGCCCCAGGTGGTCCGCCTGCATCAGGGAGAGCAGCCACCCGGTCACAGCGTCATAAAGTAGAACCAGAAATCGGAAGTCACTACGCGTAACGGTGTAAATCTTCATCCCCACATACAGCGATTCGGGCAGCGCTCCCGCCATGTAGTGTAACGACACACTGGGCAGCAGAATGCGCTCGCGCGAACGGTTGACGGCGCGGTCGTTGCCCTGCGCCACAAAGCTCGCTTCCACGCACTCTAGCGCGCGCTCCATCGGCAGGAGTTCGCGGACGTCGGATTCGGTAAGAAAGAGTGTCACGTTGGCCTCAGCGCGGCACGCTCGATCTCTCCTCATATGCCGTCAATATTTGGTCAAGTTCTTCCAACAGTTCATGCCGCAGGCGTTGGATTTTCTTCGTCAGACCGGGAAGGGTGAGCAAAATAAACACCGTGCGCGCCTGGGGGCGGACCAACCCCACGTATCTCCAGAGGTAGGCGCCTGACACCGGCAAAGTCGGCGCGTAATATCCCGCCACGGCTCTGCCCCGCCAATGGGCCAGGAGCAGAATCTGGATCGCATAAAGCGCCAGCGTCACGGCCCCGCGAAGTGTCCACTCCGTGGTACGGGCGCGAGGATTGTCCCGCTTGAACGATCCCGCCAGGAAGAGCACCAACAGGATCAGCAAGTGATTCAGCAACCCATAGAGAGCGATCGGCAGGCCCAGCACGGTCTCAAACCAAACGAGGGTCCGCCGCCATCCGGAGCGCAGCAGCGAATCCGCCTCCACGACTTCCAGTTCCCGCAGCGCGCATTTCCGCTGGAGGTGGCGGTAGTCGTCCAGAGATTGGCGCAAGGTGACCAGCCGTCCGGGATTCAAGTAATTCGTCTGCCTCACCCACTCCGTCACCAACCGGCTCAGCACAAAGCCCTCGGCGTCTTGTTTCCAGTCCGGGCGCGACGCCCAGTCCTCCTGCAAGCCGGTTCGCAAAACTTCTTCCAGATCCGCGAGGAAATATTCAAGGTCGGCGGGCCGAAGCTGAAAGGCGTTTTCTTGAAACCGTGCTTCGAGCGCCGCCACAAAAGCCTGTGGGTCGGCATCCTGCGCGGGCGCCGCGGGGCGGGCCTGGGGGCGGTCCATTGCCGCGTCCACATAAATCAGAATTTCGCGCGAGGGGAGCGCTGGTTCCGGCAGGAAAAGGTGCACAGGATGCACCGCCACGCGACGCCCCAGATGCTGCGCTTCGGCACGCCAAACCAGGGCCGCGGCGGTGGTGGCCGACGCGCCGGGCGCCCCCGGCCCAGCGGTTTGATCCGCGAACACCACCAGCGCTCCGCCGCCCGCCAGGATGTCGATGGCCTGCCGCAGGGTGGCCTCAGACGTTGGCCTCTCACCGTCATGAAGAATGATGCCCATGCGGCGAGCCAAGAATCGGGCGAGCAGACCACGGGCGAGACTTTCCGGCAGCAAACAATGGACGGGGCGCCCAATCGACGCCGACAGAATCAGCGCGGGCAGGAAGCCCGGCGGGTGACTCACCGCGAACATGGCCGGCCCTTCTGAGCTCATATCGCCGGCCTGGAGCATGCGGATTCTTCGCCGGGTGAGCGCGAACCACCGGCGGATAAACCTCCGGAATAAGCCGGCGCTGGAGGGAATTCCCGGACCTTTCTCCATGGTTGAGCTCAACCTCTTCCCCGCCCGGAACGTTTCGGGTGATGATGCTCCGGCGACGCGGGCATCGCATCGCTCTCCCATCCCGGCACCGTTCCTACCTCGCGAGTAATCGTATCAAACAGCCCATACACCTTCTGGTATTTCTGGCCTTTATCGTCCATCAGCCGGAGACGGAAGTAGGGAACATCATCGACCACCGCCACGCGAATTGGGAAGTAACCGTTCAATTTGCTCTCCACGAAGGCGGTGACATATTTGTGGTCCTTGACCCACCAGGTAAAAACTCGAATATGCGAGAAGTCTGCCTCCTGGGTGCCCTCGCGGTCCGCCGCGAGATACTCCGGCACGGGCTGGCCCTCATCATCGACGGTTTTGAGGACGACCCAGGCCACCAGGTTCGTGCCCTGGGCATACGGCGACAGCCTTTCGGGAATGTCCAGGGATACGAACCGTCCCAGCACCCATCCAGCGCGAGACTCAGCGCGGATCAGGTACCACGCGTCCCGCACGGTGGACGCGGAAGGCTGGCCGTCGGGCGCGGGACGGTCCACCAGGCGACGGCCGTAAACCTGCACCTTCAAGTTTTCCGGCAACTGCGCAAGCTGCGCCGCGTCGCGGGAGGGTTCAAGGCGCAGATTTACGAGGCCGCCCGTGTGGCCTTCCGCCTGCGCGGGAAGATTGAGCAGATCACGAAGTAGATTCTGGCCGCCCTCGTAGGTCTGGGAATCGAGCAGATCGACGTTCTCCACCCAACCCGTCAGGCCGTCGGACGTCCGGACTTGCGCCCAATTGTGAGTCCGCTTGATGATCTCCACACGCTCGCCACTCTTTACGGAGCCGACAACGATGCGCACTTCGGCGGGCGTGTCCACCACCTGGGCGCTGGCGGGCAGCACGTAAGCGGATTCGACAGGAAGGACGTGCGCCGGCCTGTACACAAAGTAGTAATAGGTTGAACCCAGAGCGACCAGCAAGAGAAGTAAGAGGAGTTTTTTAATGGCAGTACCTCGATCGAAAATCGGCATTTCCCGATGATGACGCCAACGCCGCCTTCATTCTACACTATGTACAGGTGTCAGCAATCAGCCGGAAGCTGGAGAAATGAGCTGTCAGCTCTCAGCTCTCAGCTATCAGCTCAAGCCCTGGCTGAACGCTGATTGCGAATAGCTACGGAGGAGGAGCTGAAAGCTGAGAGCTGACAGCTTATTACTTCCGAGGTGAACTACGAAAATCGACCGCACATTTATTTCCGGCCCTGACGGGCCGGTGGAAGCGCTGATGGAATGGAACCCACAGGTCACGCCGCGCCAGGTGGCGCTGGTTTGCCATCCGCACCCACTTTACGGCGGTACCATGCACAACAAGGTGGTGTTCCGTGCCGCCAAGGCCGCGCTCCTCTCCGGCCTCCCCACCCTGCGTTTCAACTTTCGGGGGGCGGGCAAGAGCACGGGGACTTTCACCGGGGGCGATGGCGAACGCGAGGATGTTCGCGCGGCGCTCGACTACCTCGCGGCGCATTTCCCAGGACTGCCAGTTTGTTTAATGGGATTCTCTTTCGGCTCGTGGGTGGGCCTGGCGGTGGGAGCCACTGACGCCCGCGTTTCCACGCTGGTGGGCCTGGGAATTCCCGCGGGCTCGCTGGACTTCGATTTTCTCCGCGATGTCCGCAAACCCAAACTGCTTCTCCAGGGAACGCGCGATGAATTCGGCCTCGTCGCTCAAGTCTCGGAACTCTATCGTTCGCTTGCCGAGCCCAAACAGATTCACTGGGTGGAGGGCGCGGACCACTTTTTCGCCGGAAAGCTCGACGAGGTGCAGGAGGTCTTGCAGCAATTCCTCGCGCCAATGGCCGGCGAAATTCGCACCGCCTGATGTAGGGGGACGGCTTGCCGCCCCCTCTTCAGCGGGCCAATGGCCCGCCAGGGTAGGGCAAGCCCTGCCCCTATAAGCGCTAAGATAAGCTGGATTCTGCTGTCTGCGGCTCGGCTCCACCGCTCCCAGCCCGCGAAGCGGGTGCCGTCATGTAGCCCACGGCGAAGCCGTGGGACCCCGGTCAGACAACAGATTAGCCAGCCCCGGAGGGGCGGCGTCAGGGCACTGCCGGTCGATTCGCGACCCTCCCGGCGGCCGGACGTCGCCCCTGCCGGGGCTCAGGTTGTCGCCGGTTCGATTTTCCCACGGTTGGCACCGTGGGCTACATGACGGCGCCCGCTTCGCGGGCTCTAAGGCGACCGGAGAGCCTATCTTAGCGCGTATGGGCCCCACCCCTACGGCTCATTGGCGTCAACCTACCTGAACTGTTTGGCAGCCTAGCGTGGAGCGTGCGGTACTTCAGGTTGCCACAATTCGATGGGATTTCCCTCCGGGTCATGCAGGCGGGCGAACCGGCCGTAGGGATAGGACTGCGGGTCAACCTTCACCTCGATTCCTGCGGCGCGTAGCTGGGCGGCCATTCTGTCGAGATCGCGGACGCGAAAGTTCACCATCCAGACTTTCTGAGGATCCCCGAAATAATGGCTCGTCTCAGGGAAAGGAGTGAAAGAGGTGGGGCCTGCCTCTTGCTGCCAGGGAGATTCCCCGTTGCTCGATGGCGTGAGCGAGATCCCCAGGTGTTCCTGGTACCAATGCGCCAACGCTTTCGGATCGTGAGCTCGGAAGAACAGTCCTCCGATTCCCGTCACTTTTTCCATTTCCGTTTCCCCCGCCGGCCCATGCCCGCCAGCCGCCCCCGCAGGTTGAGGAGAGGCCCTCGGCTGTGTGCCCGCCGGCGCCGCTATGCCGAGTTGGTTCCGGCTCAAGATGGAGCTTGAGCCAAAAGCCAATGATAGGATTCGAAGCAGTTTGCGCCTTTGAAAAGGCATATGAGCCTCCTTGTGTCCGCTCAACTTTCTGTGAGCTCGACCAGCTTTGACACGGTATTGATGTTCCGGACGGTTGCTGCTGCCCCGTTCAACGGAAGCTTCAGCTTTGAACGCCCCATCCCATCGGGGTAATAGACGTAGACCTCGCGCACGCCGGGCTGAACCTTCTCGCCGCCAGGCGCAACCACATTCTTGGCCAGATCCTTGGGCGGGGGATCACACAGGAAAGCCACTGCGACCTTCGCGGGCTCCTTATGGTGGAAGGGATTGGCGCCGAGGATCAAACGCATCTCCTCAGGCGTCCGCACCATCACGTCAATTTTCTTTCCCATCCGAGCGGCCAGCGCCTTCTCCAGGCAGGCCCGGACCCCCTCCTCAGACAGCCTGCTTTCAAAGATCACATTGCCGCTCTGAATGTAAGTACGGATCGCCTGAAATCCCAGGCCTGAACATAGGGCAGCCAGATCCTTCATGGGCAGAAGTCCTGTTCCGCCGACGTTGATCCCTCGCAGGAGTGCGACGAAAATTCCCAAGCCGTTACCCTTCCAAGTTTTGAAATGTGTTTTGCCTGAACAGCAAACTCTCTACGGAGCACCCAATCTAGGTCTGCCATTTTATCATCGTATGCGGCATTCGAAAAAGATCGAATACTCGCTACCTGAAAACCTGGACCGGGTTTGGTTATTATAAGTGCCCGAGGTTTGACAAGTCACGCTCTCTTAGGCACTATAAGAGATATGAGTAAAGCTACGAGGTTATCTAAGAGTTTTACGGTGGACCATTCCATCCTCGACTACCTTCAGCGGACGCGTTCCCGTCGTTCCCGGAGCGAACGCGTGAATGAACTGCTCCGCCGAGCGATCCTGGAAGAGCAGTATGAAGTCCTGGAAAGGGAGGCCGCTGAGTTTTTTGCTGTCACCGGAAAGACAGAACGCGCCGAGTCCAGGGCTTTCGCGGCGGCCAGCCGCCGGACATTCACACGGGCGGGTAATTGATGACGCGCAATCCGCCCAGCGGGTGGTTCCCTCGGCGCGGTGAGGTGTACCTTGTCCGTCTGGACAAGCAGCGCCCGGCACTGGTGATTTCCGCCGATGCCCTCAACCGCCACGCCCTCGATGTTTGCGTTGTACCCATGACCACCGTCGCGCATCCGAGATTTTCGCTGCGGGTTCAAGTGAAACCCGATGAAGGTGGCCTCAGCCGCGAGACATGGGCAAAGTGCGACCAGGTGACAACACTTGAAAAGACCCTCCTGATTTACCCCCCGTTAGGCCGACTGACGGACGAAACGCTCCAAAGCATCGAGCAAGGCATCAAGCTGGCGCTCCAACTGCTGTAGCAGGGTAGCGTAGACTTACGCGTGGTTGGCGTTAGTCTGGGGCTCTTCGTTCTTTCGTATTAATAAACGAGGTAGAACTTCATCGTATTCAGAGCCCCGGAGTAGTACGGAATGCGCACAACTCCGCCGTAGGGGGCCGGCTTGCCGCCCCCTTGGCGGAGAGTGCATCCCGGGTATCTGTATGAAATAAAAGGCATTCTTGTCCTCAGAACCTAGACCGTTTTAGGCTATTATAGAAAAACGCCATTTGGTATAATAAGGGCCGCACTTGTGAGTCCTTATTTTACTGAAATTCAATAAGCGGCTTAGGGAGCGCCTCTTGTTATGCGCGCAGGCCAATACGTAAAACAACCGACCGGGTATTCAGCTTTCATACCCTCTCCCCTACCGCCCGAGCCGCCCATTCGGATGGATGAGGAACTGGTCTGCTTGCTATCAGATGCTGACCGAGCTTTGGGACGGCTGGACGGAGTGGCTTCCGTCCTGCCCAACCCAAATCTTTTCGTGGCCATGTACGTTCGCCAGGAAGCCGTACTGAGCTCGCAGATCGAGGGAACCCAGAGCACCCTCGAAGACGTGCTGCAATTTGAAGCAGATGCCAAGGGAAATACCGTTCCCAAGGACGTCGAAGAAGTGGTCAATTACATCCGGTCCATGAATTATGGTTTGGAAAGACTGAAGGAATTGCCTCTAAGCCTCCGGCTTATCCGGGAAATCCACGCGCAGCTTCTGAAGGGAGTTCGTGGCGGGCAGAGGAGTCCCGGCGAATTTCGCACCAGCCAGAACTTGATTGGACCGGGAAACTGCACGCTTGCCACTGCCACATTCGTTCCGCCGCCGGTTTACGAGATGGGCCAATCATTGGATAACCTGGAGAAGTTTCTGCACGACACATCTATTCCGGTTTTGATCCATTGCGGATTGGCGCACGCGCAATTCGAGACCATTCATCCCTTTCTCGACGGTAACGGACGCGTAGGCCGCCTCCTGATCACGTTTCTGCTCTGCCAACGCGGCGTGCTGCGACAGCCACTGCTTTATCTCAGCCACTACTTGAAGCGGCACCGCGCGGAGTATTACGACCGCCTGATGGCCATACGAAGCAAGGGTGAATGGGAAGGATGGTTAAAGTTTTTCTTGCGCGGAGTCCAGGAAGTCAGCCGCCAAGCAACAGACACATCACGATCCATCATTGATTTGCGGGAGCTCCACCGCCAGAATCTCAGCGGCAATGCCCTGGGTATCCGCCTGCTGGAATTCCTTTTCGAGCAACCTATCGTGACAGTCCGCATGGTGGAAAAGCGGCTGGAGTGCTCTTTCGCTACGGCAAACAAATTGGTGGGGAAGCTCGAACATTTGGAACTATTGAAAGAGGTTACTCCGCGGAAATTCCGAAATCGATCGTACCGTTACAATCCTTATCTCTCATTGTTCGAAGATGCAAAGCAGCTCCCGACACAGAAGATGTAAGGGCGAGCGGCGCTCGGCCAACTTCAACGCCCGGCTGGCCACTATCATTACATTATGGAACTATATTGACACATCCCCTCACACGCGGTCAGCAAAGGCACCCTCGGCGCCTATTGTCTCAAAGGCGGGGTGGCCGCCTACCACGCCCGTATAACGAATCCTTTTCGTGTGCGCGACCATCCACGCAGAACGGTTTCAAGGTGATCTCCAATGGTCAGCGGAACCGCTTGGCCACTTCTACGCTTAGGGCGTTTGACAATGTGGATTCATGGGGGGTACCTCCACCGCCCGCCAGCCGTCAGTGGAGAGCCACTCAAGTATTTGATCTTCGCTTTATATTCGCCTATAATCAGTTTATGTAATCGGTCTGGTGAATCTGGCCATCCTAAATTCGAGGTTTGTTTTGAGTAATCGAGCGGGACTCCACGAACTGTGTTATAAGCGTTCGTTACAAACCCATGGCGGAACAAGAACAACTAGGAAGCGACGGTCTGGTAGCTAGAGCTAGCGGCGTGTGGGCGAAGGAGAAGCTCTATTATCTCGAACACTATTTGGATATCTTCTCTGTCGGCATGAATAAAAAGTGGGCAGGCAAACTCTACTACGTGGACCTGTTTGCGGGGCCGGGGAAATGCCGGATTCGCGAGACCGAAGAAGAAATCGATGGTTCACCCCTAATCGCTCTCAAATTCAATTTTGCGAAGTACTTCTTTGTTGAGGCCGACAAGAAATCCTGCCGGGCTTTGGCGGCAAGAGTCAAAGCCCGTGCCCCTGAGAAAAACAAAAACGTGGATATCCTTCAGGGAGATTGTAACGATGAGATCGAGAACATCAAGTTGCCACCTTCCAGCTTGGGACTGGCGTTCATAGATCCGACAGGGGTCTCTCCGCTTGCCTTTGAGACCATCCGCAAGCTTGCGGACAATCGCAAAATCGACCTCATCATTAATTTCCCCGAGGGCATGGGGATTCTGATGAATCTCCACCAATACACCCAGAATCAGAAAAATGCACTCAACCGCTTCATGGGCAGTGCCCGATGGCAGGAGGACTACCGGCAGACTCCGAGATCATTTAATGAAATATGCAAAGAAATAGCCAAGGAGTACCTGGCCAACTTGAAGTCGTTGGGGTACCTCGCGGTTGACGGCGAACGGATTCCAGTAAGAACGGACCGGAATTCGTTGCTTTATTACCTTCTGTTTGCCAGCAAGCATCGCAGAGGCAATGACTTTTGGCGAAAAATCAAGCTAATCGATCCCCACGGGCAACGTCACCTATTCCCATGAGGGCGGAACCGGTGGGGTTCTACTGAACCAGGCGTCTAGATCATGGCTGCGAATTCGGCAATTGAGTGGACGGAATCCACGTGGAACCCACTGACGGGCTGCACCAAGATCAGTCCGGGGTGCAAGCATTGCTACGCCGAGCGGATGGCCCTGCGCCTGAAAGCCATGGGCCAGCCGAATTATGCCGGCGGCTTCGAACTGGCGCTCCACGAGAATGCAGTGGAATTGCCGCTGAAATGGAAGAAGCCGCAGACCATCTTCGTAAACTCCATGAGCGATTTGTTCCACAAAGACGTGCCGGTGGAATTCATCGCCAAGACCTTCGATGTGATGCGCCGCGCCGACTGGCATAAATTCCAGGTTCTTACGAAGCGGTCGGACCGATTGCTGGAACTCTCGCCCATGCTTCCGTGGGCGCCGCACATCTGGATGGGCGTCAGCGTGGAGACGCTTCGATATGTACCACGCATCGACCACCTTCGCCAAACCAGCGCCATGATCAAATTCCTGTCCCTCGAACCGCTCCTCGGCCCACTTCCCGGCCTGAATCTTGAGGGAATCGATTGGGTGATCGTGGGCGGCGAATCCGGCCCCGGCGCCCGCCCTATGGACCCGGCCTGGGTTACGGAAATCCGCGACCAGTGCCTCGGCGCGCGCGTCCCCTTTTTCTTCAAGCAGTGGGGTGGAACGAGAAAGAAGAAAGCCGGACGGGAGCTCGAAGGGCGAACGTGGGATGAGATGCCTTGCAAGCCATTCGCTATCGCTCAAGCCAGCCTCTCCCGCGGCTTCCGTTTCGTACGGGCTGGCGCAGAATGAAACTCTGCGGCCACCGTGGCGCACAGCTTAGCTGTGCGCCAGCCCGCCTCAGCGGCTGTCAGCGGTGCCGCTGGTCATGGTTGACCCGGACGGCAACGTTATTTGGCGCTCGACGTGAGCGTCAGACGTCTCGAAGCTGATGGTTTGGTATTGACGGTCACCCCCCGTGCGGTGCTCGCCTGTTCCCCATCGTGAGTTGAAGAGCCTTTCCAGAAAGGAATCGTCGATGGCTCGCACTCCAAAGTCTGAGGAAGAAAAGCAGAAGCGCCGAGACGATATCCGAAAGGCCAGGGAAGAAAAGTTCAAAGTCCCACAGAAAATTGACCAGTTTGTAGGTCGTACTCGTTGGGTGGAGACGCGGAGACCAGACTGGAGGATAACAAGTGATCGAAGGACTAGCCTGTTCCTTACCTTTTCCAACTTCTATGAAGCCTCGGACAAGACGTGGTACGACATTAATCAGAACGACCTAAACCTATGGAAGTCCTATCCCCGCGCCTTCGTGATATTCGTCATGGGGGATTCCGCTCACTGCTTGGTTATTCCTGTATCCACCAGTGAGACTCTCCTAAAAGGTCTGGTACCGGCGAGCGACGGGACTTATAAACTGCTCATTAAGGAGAGGAGCGGACGGTACGCGTTTATTGAGCAACCTCGCCTCGATCTAGCACCATTCGAGAACATGTTCGGCTTGCTATCAGCGTAATTCAGATATGGCCAGCGCAAACCTGTTCTCTGATGTCCGCGATTTTGCGTTTCAGTTTCCCGTCGCATCCACGGGCGCGCCGGGGCGAGGGGTTAGACTGCCGCATTCGCGTCGCAGCATCGGAAGACGACCTATGCGTCATCCACAGACAATGGCTTGAGGATCAGGAGGAAGAGGAAGTGTTTTACACAGTTCATTATCAGGGCAAAAGTTGGCATGTTGAGGACGGAAACACGCATAGAGTGATAGCTCGATGTCCGACCAGGGGTGACGCGGATACGGTCGTGAATGGTCTGGTCGCGCTTGAGGAGCTTAAAGACGTTGTACGCGTGTCGGGGGTCGGCTTGAAAAACTTGTTGAGTATCGCCACTGAGACTGCTACGCCATAAGCAAGCAGCTGCTCTTCAAGGTCTCAGGTTTTTCGGTCGAGGTTCGCGCCGTATCCGCGGGCGTCACATAGCGAGATTCGACGCGCACGCACGTAGGCATGCCAAACCCCAATAACCAACCGCATTGTCAAGCCTGTCCGCGGTGCGACGCTTTCGAGGTACAATCAGTCGAGCGATGCTAACCCAAGCCGAAGCCGAGCAATTCATGCAGATGGTGAAGCACTTTGTCCGGCCACCGGCGACGATCACCCTTCCGCCGGGCGCAGACGACACGTACGAACTTGCCGATCCCAGTGACAGAGAGAGATTCCTGCTTGACGTGTGGCGGGGAACGCTGCGCCTTTCGAAATTGAAGTTTCAGAATCGGGTGCGAACCGCCATAATTCTGGTCCGGCTTGATGTCGACGGAGCGCCTCACACCAATCCGGATGGCGTGCGGATTCCGGGAACCCACCTCCATATATTCAAAGAGGGTTATGATGATAGGTGGGCATACCCGGTGGATGCCAGCGTATTCACGTTGCTCAGTGACCCGGGGAAGACGTTTCATGACTTCTGCACCTTTTGTAAGATTGAGTCACCTCCTCCCGTTCAAGGGGTGATCATATGATCC
>Ga0326727_10022509_pt1 | contig 12164 bp, 13 predicted proteins | sample MB2enrmetagenome_FD_207643 | JGI IMG/M metagenome (GOLD analysis project Ga0326727, IMG submission 207643) | Lab enriched peat soil microbial communities from McLean, Ithaca, NY, United States - MB29MY | ecosystem: Environmental > Terrestrial > Soil > Wetlands > Peat | place: USA: New York... | reverse complement strand
GCGCCGGTCGACCTCAAAGCGCTGCACGCCAAGATCGGCGAGCTGACGCTGGAGAACGATTTTTTAGAAGGGGCGCTCACCAAGGCGGGATTGCTGAGCGTAAAGCGATGATCGACCCGGAGCACGATCTTCCCATCCAAAAACAGGCTGAAGTACTTCAGATCAGCCGCAGCACGGTCTACTACCAGCCGCGTCCGGTTTCGCAAACGGATCTGTGGTTGATGCGGCTGATCGACGAGTTACACCTGAACTATCCCTTTGCTGGCAGCCGCATGCTGCGCGGCTTGCTCTGGCAGCGCGGCCTCGAGGTGGGCCGCCGGCACATCCGCACGCTGATGCGGAAGATGGGCGTCGAGGCGATCTATCGCCGGCCCAACACCTCCAAACCCGCGCCAGGACACAGGATTTATCCCTATCTGCTGCGCGGCCTGGCCATCACGCGGCCCGATCAGGTCTGGGCCATGGATATCACTTACATCCCCATGGCGCGCGGCTTCGTCTATCTGGCCGCGGTGGTGGACTGGTTCAGCCGCCGCGTGCTGGCATGGAAGCTGTCCATCACCATGGAAACTAACTTCTGCATCGAGGCCCTTGAAGAAGCACTTTCCACGAATGAAAAACCGGAGATCTTCAACACCGACCAAGGCAGCCAGTTCACCAGCGAAGCCTTCACCGGGCGGCTCAAGAAAGAAGGGATCAGGATCAGCATGGACGGCAGGGGCCGCTGGCGCGACAACGTCTTCGTCGAACGCATCTGGCGCTCGATCAAGTACGAAGAAGTTTACCTGCACGCCTACGCCTCTGTCAGCGACGCCAGGCAGTCCATCGGCCGCTACATCGACTTCTACAACACCACCCGGCCCCACTCCAGCCTGAAAGCGCAAACGCCCGATCAGGTATACTTCAACCGCCTGCCAGAATTAATGGCAGCCTAAGAACAAAAGCAAGAACTTCCACTTAAGGAAAAAGCAAAAACTATCCGAACTACCGGGACCAGCTCAGAATGCGATAGACGAAGGCGTCTTCCAAATACTTGCCGCCGAAGATCTGACCCCCCAAGCGCATTCCGTAGGTGTCGGCAGCTGAGGCAAAGGTGCGGCGTAGATCCCGAATGAACGGATTATCCATCGATCGCATGGAGATTGTTGGCTGCCTGTGAATCGATATTCCAGCCTTTTTCATGGCCGCATTGATTTCGGTGTACCCAGAGCGAGAGGACGATTGGTCGAGACGATCCGAAGCGATTACCAGTCTCCAATCCTCATAATCCGGAATTTTGGCCCAGAGAGCGACGTTGGGAGGTTTGCCGTCCCGATCCAGCGCATCAATCACTTCTTTTCCATTTTCAATATCGAAGTTCACCAGGACTGCTTGATCCATCGCAACACCCCTCCTTTCTCGGATTCCACCGCATCAATCAACAATTCCGCCTCCACTAATCCGCCTCGCAGGTCACCTATGAACAATTCATATCGGCTTTGCTCCGACCAATCTCGAACTGTCTCCCAGTCCAGTTTCAGTTCTACATTGCTGGCAACATCATTCTTCAACAGGTCTGATAATCCCGCTAGATCCAGCAACTTTCCTAAATCATGCGTATGGCTGTCATTGACCAGTTTCTTATTGGGAAAATCGTGTTGCTGCGTCCTCTTGGCAATGCAAGCCTTCAAGGCGCATTCAACCGCATACCCTGAAAGTTAGTATGCGCCTTCCGGAAATCCTGCGGCAAGCAGCGCCTTGGCTTCCTTTAGCCTTAACTCGGCGAGATGTTGAAAATCAATGCGGTTCATTGTCTTGTCTGGTACATCAGCTTACACCCAAATCGTTTACGCTCGGCTGAGGTAGGCGCCCTCGCTGGTGTCGACGCGGATCTTTTCGCCTTCGTTGATGAAGGCGGGAACCTGGACGACGAGGCCAGTCTCGGTCTTGGCGGGCTTGGTGACGCTCGAAGCGGTGGCCGACTTGAGGCCCGGCTCGGTCTCGACGACCGTCAGCTCGACGGCGGCGGGCAGGTCGATGCCCACGGCCGTACCGTCGTGGTAGCTGACCTTGATTTGCAGGTTGGGCGTGAGGTATTCGATAGCGTCGCCTAGCGTGGAGCCTTTGAGGACGGTCTGCTCGTAGTCGACCGGGTTCATGAAGTAGTAGTCGTCGCCGTCGTTGTAGAGGAATTCCATCGAGACCTCGTCCACCACCACCTTTTCAATGGCGTCGGCGGAGCGGAAGCGCTCCTCGAACATGGCCCCGGTGCGGATGTTGCGCAGCTTGGCCTGAATGAAGGCGCGCAGGTTGCCGGGGGTGCGGTGCTCGACCTTGAAGACCAGGTGCAGCTGGTCTTTGTGCTTGATGATCATGCCGGGACGCATTTGTGTGGCGGGAATCGACATCTAGTTGATGCTCCTTGCTTTTGTTGCGCGGATTGCGCGAAAGATTCGGTCTTGGCCCAACTTCCATTGTAGCTGAGGGGAATTGACAGAATCCCTGGCGCGCCGTCCGGCGATCCGATGGACCCCGCTTCTTCAACTCCGCGTGGAGTTGCGTTCACGCGGAGGTGCTAAGGATCTCATGAAGCTCAACGGGGAGACCAGCCTAAGGACATGCCTGGCCACAAGCGAAGTTGCCGTCGGCGTCTTGTGTCATGGTGGGCTCGGCTGAGGGATGCGTGTCCGGCGCCGAAGTGCTCAGGTCCCAGGCGAGCAATTGCGATCCGTCCGCGCTGAGGAAGAGCGTGGTGTTGAGGTTGTCCTGGGGCGTGATGATCTGGTTTCCTACCAGGACGCCTCCCTCGGTCGCCTCAAAATAGATGTGTTTAAAGGTTCTGCCTTGCGAGTCGGGATTGGCATCGGGAGCGGCGGGGGTAGCGCCGATGACCCCACGCTTAATCGCTTCGTCAAGAGAGAGGCTGACGGTAAAACTCATGCCATCGATGGTGACAATGACGCCGTCGCGGTGCTTTCCGTCATCGCCGAAGGGCTGAGCGACTTTGAACCAATATCGTGCCCGTAGCGTGCCTGTCGTCTTCTTGATGCGGTTGGTGTTGGGAAATCTCTGATAGAAAGTCTTGTAGGCGCTGGGGGTTGCGGCTTTGAGGGTTGCCTCCCACGCGGCAAACTCGATGGTTTCCGACTGGGCCGCAGCATCGATGACTGGAGTGAGGAGTTCCGCTTCGGCGACTCGTGCGGGCGCGACGGGTGCGGGGGCGGCAGGCACGGGCGCGGCAGGCACGGGCGCGGCAGGTGCGGGCGCGGGTGCGGCAGGCGCGAGTGCTGTAGGCGCGGCAGTTGCGGGCGTGGCCGGTGCCGGCATGGCAGGAGCTGGCTCCGCAGTTGCGGGCGCGGCCGGTACAGGAGCGGCTGGGGCAGGAGCTGCGGGGGCGGCGCTCAGAACGCCCAGCGTAAAGACGACGTTGATCGTGGTTTGAACTTTCACCGGCTCGCCGTTAACCAGGTAGGGCCGGTAGCGCCAGGTTCTGACGGCACTGAGGGCAGCGTCCTGCAAGAGGGCCTGCCCAGTAACGACATGCAGGTCTTCGACGCTTCCGGATTTCGAGATGGCGGCTTGGAGAACCACTGTTCCTTGAATGCGAGCGGCCATGGCGATGGGCGGATAGACGGGATCGGTCTTCTGCAGCAACATACCTGCCATGACGCCCGCGGGAATCTCGACTTTACGATAGTTCAACTTGCTGGCCAGCCTGCCGAATCTCGATTCAGAGGGGGTTTGCGAGTCGGAGGAGGTTTGGGCGAGGGCGGGGGTGAGAAGCGCGCAGAGGCAAGAACAGAGCAAAACGCAGGTAAAATGCCGCATTCCGAATGGCCGGACGCGGCGGAGATTCAGTAGAGCCATAGGAACTCCTAAAAAAGGGGGACGACCGGAAGTGTATCAGAAAACGAGCGGGGTTGGCGAGCGGCATCGGCGCGGATGAGGCCCCGTTCTTTCTGGAAATGCCGTAAGATGGTGATTGGATTGCCTTCTATCTTTTGCCCGCCGGCAAGGGGCAATACGAAGCCATGACCCAGCCTATGACAAATCCCGCATCCAGTTCAGCGCGTTTTTTTCTGACCACACCGATCTACTACGTGAATGCGCGGCCTCACCTGGGGCACGCTTACTCGACCATCCTCTGCGACGCCATTGCGCGGCGCAAGCGGGCGCTGGGCATCGAGACCTGGTTTCTGACCGGCACGGACGAGCACGGGCAGAAGATCGAGCGCTCCGCCGCGCAGGCCGGGCGCACGCCCATGGAGTTCGCCACTGCTATTGCAGGTGAGTGGCGCGGCATGTGGGATCGGCTGGGCCTCACCTACGACGACTTCATCCGCACCACCGAGGAGCGCCACAAGCGCGGCGTGCAGCACCTGTTCGCCACACTGCGCGATCGCGGCTTCATCTACAAGGGCGCGTACACGGGCCAGTATTGCGTGAGCGACGAGCTGTACGTTGACGGCCCTGCCGGCACGGTCTGCCCGGATTGCGGACGCGCGACGGAGACCGTCAGCGAGGAGAACTACTTCTTCAAGCTCTCGGCCTTCGAGCGCAAACTGTTAGAGTTCTACGAAGCCAACCCCGACTTCATGGGGCCTGAGTCCACGCGCCGCGAGGTGATCTCGTTTGTGCGCGGGGGCCTGAGGGATTTATCGGTCAGCCGGACGAGTTTTTCATGGGGCATTCCCGTACCTGGCGACGAGAAGCACGTGATCTACGTCTGGCTGGACGCACTTGCCAACTACATTACGGCGCTGGGCTACGGGTCGGATGCGCCGGAGGAGCAGGCGCGCTTTGCAAAATTCTGGCCAGCAGACATGCACCTGATCGGCAAGGAAATTAGCCGCTTCCATTGCGTCTACTGGCCGGCGTTTCTGATGGCCGCGGGCATTCCGCTACCGCGCACGGTCCGGGCCAACGGCTGGCTGCTCTTCGACCAGGGCAAGATGTCCAAGTCGCGCGGCAATGTCGTGAGGGCCGAGACGGTTCTGGAGGTGCTCGGCGCGGACGCGCTGCGCTACTTCCTGCTGCGCGAGATTCCCTTTGGGCAGGATGGCGGCTTTTCCTTCGATGCCCTGGTCCAGCGCTACAACGCCGACCTGGCCAACGGCTACGGCAACCTGGTGAGCCGAGTGGTGAACATGGTGCACAAGTACTTCGGCGGAGTGGTGCCGGAGGCGGGCATTCCAACCGCCGCAGAAGACGCTCTGCGCGAAAGTGCGGTGCACGCCATTGCGGCCTTCGGGCGGGAGTTCGACGAGATGAACTTCTCCGAGGCGCTGAAGAGCCTGTGGGTTTTGGTGGCGGAGACGGATGGCTACCTGACGGCCAACGCGCCGTGGAAGCGGCCTGTGGATCGTCCTGAGGCGGAGCACGTGGAGCTGCAAGCTCGGGTGCTGGCGACGGCCGCCGAGGCGATTCGGATTATTACCGCGCTGGTCTATCCGATTCTGCCGGAGTCGGCGGCGAAGGTGTGGCGGCAGCTTGGGCAGGGCGAGATTGCGGATGCCGCACGCAAGGCATTTTTGACGGAGATTGCATGGGGCGGATTACGGGCCGGAACGAAGTTTGGCGAACCCGCGCCGCTCTTTCCTCGCGCCGAGAAGGATGCGGCGGAACGGATGCAGAAGATCGAAGAGCAGAATAGCCTGAGCGTAATTGAAGCCGCGGGCGGCAAGGCCGTTTCCCCAAATGAGCCAGCGGCCAGGATGGAGCCTTCTCCGCAAGCTGCTCCTCCCGCAAAAAAAACCGCTGCGGCTCCGGCTGCAAAGAGCAGGGAAAATGAGGCAATCGTGAGCGAAGAAACCGAAAAGCAAAAGTTCTGGGATAATGTCCCGGTTGATTCAGTTGGCGTACAGGCCGGGGATGAAGCCCTGGCCTACGAAACAGTGGCGCAGGCTGCCAAGGAGGCTGCCGCTCCTGCTGCACCGGTTGCGGCGGAGCCGCAGTTGGCCCCACCGCAGGTGGCCGAGCCGCAACACATCACCATCGACGACTTCATCAAAGTCGATCTGCGCGTTGCGCAAATTCTCGTCGCCGAGCGGGTTCCCAAGGCCGACAAGCTGCTACGCCTGGAGGTTGATCTGGGCTATGAGAAGCGCCAGATTCTCGCCGGGATCGCGCAGTACTACGAGCCGGAGAAGCTCATTGGCCGCAAGATCATCATCGTGGCCAATCTTGCCCCGCGCAAGATGCGCGGCTTGGAGTCGAATGGGATGCTGCTGGCGGCTTCGCTGGAAGATGGCGCGCCGGTGCTGGCCGGATTCCTGGAAGATGTGCCCCTCGGCGCGCGGCTGAAGTAGCCACCTGCGGTGGGGCCAGCGGCTCGCTACTCGCTCGCATAGGGTTCGTGGTTCCCCGGTCTCAAGTCGAGACCGGGGGCACCCGCGAGTATCATCTTTAGCGAGGACAGATTGATGCATGATAGCCTTCCCAACCGAGATCAGGATCCGGTCTTAACGCTCTATGCACATTATTTTCTCGCGGCCGAGTTGATGCGCTCTAATTACGTCAAGCTTAAATCTAAGTTCAAACAGCACGGTCGTTTAAGCCGGAAGGATACTGTCGATTATGGCATTTATTTCTGCACTTGGCTTGGCTTTCTTGGTGTGACATGCGAAGGCTTCAGAAAACTTAGTTTTCGACTTTTACTGCAGAATAATCGTCCAGAAGACTTCCGCGAACTTATCCCGAAATCCGATTGGATAGGAGGAATGATAAAACAGCATGCTGATACGTTGAGGGAATTCCGGAATAACGTCTTCCATCTCCGGGACGATATCGGGCCGATTGAGCGATTTCTCGCTAATGAGTCTGTACTTCTTAAATGGGCCGAAGATTTGCATACTGCTTTTCGCGACTTATTTTCTGGGTCCGAGTCCTATGTGAAGTGCATTACATTATGTACAATTGTAAAATTGAGATGTTTGGTATCGATCCCTAAGTTTTGGCAATCTTATCTATCCCCCAAGACTGGGTGGCCCCGGTCTCGATTTTGAGACCGGGGAGTCCATGAACCTCAACCAGCGTGTTTTTCTGATCTTTGACCCCTGAACCCTGATCCCAGTTGTTCCATACACATAAATCGTGCTAATCTTACACATCGGGAGGCGCGGTGATGCGGACCAATATCGACATCGACGACGAGTTGATGCGCCAGGCGATGGCGGCCACCGGGACCACCACCAAGAAAGCGGCGGTCGAGGCCTGCCTGCGCAAGCTGGTCGCACTCAAGGTCCACGAAAAGAAGGTCGAGGAAGTCTTCCGCCTGCAAGAGATTGACCGGAAGAAGGCCGAGCGCGAGGGCCGTCTGGACGAGTGGCACGCGGCACTGGTGAAAAAAGGGAATTGGCCGGAGATGACTGCCGATGAGAACGAATATTGAAATTGATGACAAGTTGATGGGCCGCGCCATGGCCTTGAGCGGCAAATCCACCAAGAAATCCGTGGTCGAGGAGGCATTGCGCCTCGCCGTGCAGCTCAAGCGCCAGGCGGGGATTCGCGAATTGTGGGGCAAGGTCAAATGGGAAGGAAACCTGGACGAGATGCGTCAGGGCCGATTCATGAACTGGCAGGAAGATGCGGAACGGGCCGAAATGCACGGCCCTTCGCTCTCCGCATGGATTTCTTCCATGAAAAAGGTCTCGTAAAGTGAAAGGCTGCACCCGTGGTCATTGTCGATACATCGGTTTGGATCGATTACCTGAATGACAAAGCCAATGCGCAGACCGTATGGCTGAATTTTGCTCTTGAAAACAAGGATATTGGTTTATCCAGCCTCATTCTCTGCGAGGTTTTGCAGGGTTTTCACACCAGGCGTGAAGCCGATAAAACCTGCAATTGGCTGTTGAACTTCCACGTCTTTGAAACAAGCGGCACGCGTCTGGCCATTCAATCATCTGAAAACTATCGTTTCTTGCGGCAAAAGGGCGTAACCATCCGCAGCACAATCGATTGCCTCATTGCAACATTCTGTATCCAGGAAGGCCATGAACTCCTGCACAAAGACAGCGATTTTGATGGTTTTGAAAACCATCTCGGCCTACAAGTGCTGCATCCTCCAGCGATCCCTTTTGAACTGAGTTAGCAGGAGCTAACATTGCTGATTGATTCCCACGCCCACATTGACAGCCCGCGCTACGACGGCGACCGCGAAGCGATGCTGCGGCGCGCGTGGGAGGCGGGCGTGGGCGCGGTGCTGGCGATTGGCATTGGCGAGAATGCGAACGGGATGGACGGGGCGCTGGCCGTCTGCCGCGAGTTCAATGGGCGGGACGGCATCCCCAAGCTCTACGCCAGCGCGGGCGTCTATCCGCACAACACGGCGGAGATCGACGACGAGGTTCTGGGCAAGCTGGACCGGCTACTCGCCGAGCCGGAGATGATCGCCTGCGGGGAGATCGGGCTGGACTACTTCCACGAGGGTGCGCCGCGCGCAGCGCAGATGAGCGGGCTAGTCCGCCAGTTGGAGATTGCCGCCAGCCGGAAGCGGCCGATCCTGATTCATTGCCGGCCGAAGGATGGGACTGGACACGATTTTAGCGACGCCTGGGAGGATCTCTTCGGGATACTGGAGACGCACTGGCGGCCGACCGGGCTGGGCGGCATCATGCACTGCTTCGGCGGCGGATGGGAACAGGCACGGCGCTCGCTGGAGCTGGGCTTCCTGGTCTCGTTTGCGGGCAATCTGACCTACCCCAAGGCGCAGGCGCTGCGCGACGTGGCCGCGCGGCTGCCGCTGGATGGGGTTCTGGTGGAGACCGACGCGCCCTGGCTGGCTCCGGCGGCCCAGCGCGGCAAGCGCAATGAGCCGGCGTGGGTGGTGCAGACGGCGTCGGTTTTGGCGGGGCTATTGGGAGTGGAAGAGGAAGAGATCGCCGCGGCGACGACGAAAAATTTTCATCGGCTGTTTGGCTTTGTGGGTCTCTGAGAAGTATTGTTGTAAGGCAGGCATTGCTGTTTGGGGCTGAAACAGGCTGAGATTGAGTTCATAGCACGATTCGTTCCACCCCTACGGGGCGATTCATTCCAAAATGGACGCGATCCCAGGGTTTCACCCTGGGCTATTCTCGTCCCCTCCCTACGGGAGGACGCGCCGGCAGTATGGCTTTGGGGACGGAAGTGGGAAACTGATAGAGTTGCAGCGGCGGAGCCAACTGGCGAATGAGACCGGTGAATGCGCGCCTGGAAGAGGACTGGAAAGCCATGGCACAAGACAATTCGTTCGACATCGTGAGCAAGGTGGAGATTCAAGAGGTGCGCAACGCCATCGACCAGGCTCTGAAGGAGATTCGCCAGCGCTTCGACCTGAAGGACGCGCACTCCGAGGTCCGGCTTGCCGAGGGCGACAAGGAGATTCAGCTGGCCTCCGACGGCGAGTATCATCTGGAGGCGGTCAAGGAGATTTTGGGCCAGAAGCTGGTCAAGCGGGGCGTCTCTCTGAAGAACCTGACCTACGGCAAGATGGAGCCGGCGCTGGGCAAGACGGTGCGCCAGAAGATCAACTTGCAGCAGGGCCTTCCCACCGAAAAGGCCAAGGAGATTGTGAAGCTGGTCAAGGAAGGGAAGAAGAAGGCGCAGGCCAGCATCCAGGGCGATATGGTGAGAATATCGAGCAAGGACCGCGACGAGCTGCAGTCGATTATCGCGCTGCTGCGCGGCAAGGATTTCGGCGTGGAGTTGCAGTTCACCAACTACCGGACGAACTGAACCCCTGCGGTGGGCTGACTTTCGATTAATAACTGCGGGACGGTTGAAAGAATTTTGAACAATGGCAGCAAGTTAGCCACCGCTGCGCGGTGATCGCAAGTTAGCGAGTTAGCAGGATCCTTGTTGCGCAACTGGGTGCGGGAGTCAAGATACCCCTGATAGTCAGCCGATTAGGATCAACAGCCGTATTGCAAGATCAAGTACGAGAAGCGGAGAGCTTTGAGCACACTGGCGATAGCGACGGCAAAAGAGGTCTTCGAGCTGCTGCGGGACGACCTCGTGGCGATTGAACAGGAGCTGGGGCGCGACTCGGCCTCCGGCGTCAGCACCATCACGGAGATTGCCGAATACCTGAGGGGGGGCGGCGGCAAGCGCATCCGGCCCACGCTGCTGCTGCTCTCGTCGCATGCGCTGGGCTACACCGGCCAGGCTGCCATCCGGCTGGGCGCGGTGGTCGAGATGGTCCACTCCGCGACACTGGTCCACGACGACATCATCGACAGCGCCAATGTGCGCCGCGGGCGGCCCTCAGCCAATACCACCTGGGGGAACGAGAAGTGCGTGCTGGCTGGCGACTGGCTTTATATGCAGGCCTTCAATGTGGCTCTCAAAGAGAAGAACCTGCGCGTGCTCGACCTGCTGATCGGCCTGACCCAGCAGATGGTCGAGGGCGAGCTGCTGCAGATTCAGAAGCTGGGCCGGGCGGTCAGCGAGGCCGAATACTACGACCTGATCTATCGCAAGACTGCCTGCCTGTTTTCGGTTTCGATGCGGCTGGGCGCGGTGCTGGCCGGCGCCACGGAGGCTGTGGAGGCGAGCCTGGGCGCGTATGGCCGGACGGTGGGCCTGGCCTTCCAGATTGTGGACGACGTGCTCGACCTGACGGCGACCGAAGAGATTCTGGGCAAGCCGGTGGCCAGCGACCTGCGCGAAGGCAAGGCGACGCTGGCGGTGATCCACTCGATTGACCACGGCACGGCCGCCGACCGCCGGACGATTCAGCGGGTGCTGGACGACCGCAGCTTTGAGAATGTGAGCCGGGAGAAGATTCGCGAGATTCTGCTGCGCAACGGCTCAGTGGAGTACGCGATGGGCGTGGCCGACCGCTACGCCGAACAGAGCCGCCAGGCGCTGGCCGCGATCGCCGACTCGGAGTACAAGCGCGCGCTGCTGTGGGTGCCGGATTTTGTGGTGGCTCGGGATAAGTGAAGCCGCCCGCCTCCTACTTGAACTCCCCGAAGTGCAGATCTTCAGCGGCGCCGGGCTCGTCCAGGAACTGAATCGTCGTCGCCGGCCCCAGCTTTGCAGGCTCAGTCCAGGAGGAAAGTTCCCATACCACCTGCTTGGCCGGATTCACCTCGATGGCCTGTGTTGATCCCACCATTTCCTTGGGGTCCATGTTCCACTCGTTCAGCCAGCTATTGATGACCGTATTACCGTTGGGCAGCCGCCATGCATTTTGCAGGGAACCCATTTTGTACTGCGGCGTATCGGACTTGCTCCAGCTCCATACCGTGTCGCCGCGCCGCGTTACTTCACGCGTGCCCTGGCTGTCGGTGATCAGCACATTTCCATTGGCCAGTGGCGTCACGCCCCAGATGCCGACGCCCGGAAAGGACCACAACTCTTTGCCGTTGGAGTCGTACTCGGCCACCTTGTTCAAATCCATGTGGCCCACCAGCAGCGTGCCTTGCGGGGTCAGCCGCGCGTGGCGGAATTGGCCATGAGCGCCTGGCTGCCCGCTTGGCAGCTTGATTTCCTTTTCCACCGCACCGGTGACGATGTTGACCACGCGCGCCACGGCCTGACCGCCGTTCTGGATGTAGAGCACGCGCTCCTTGCCGATGGGCACGGCGGTATGAACCTCAAAGCCCGCCGGAGCGTCGTAGTTCCATAGCACTTTTTTCTCCGGCGTAATCAGAGTCACTCCAAACTGGTGCGCGAAGAGTATATTGCCGTTCGACAGCATCACCGCGTCGCTGATCTCACCGCGGCCCGCGGGGTCCGAGTAGCTCCATACAACCTTGCCGCCGCGCACGATGAATATATTGCGCTGATGCGACTCGCCGGCATAGAGAAAGTCGTGGCGCGCCAAATCAGTGGATTGAGCCTTGACCTGCTCATGTGCGGTCAGCCCGATAAAAATCCCCAAAACAACCAGTATTACTGACGATTTCCGCATGATTCGATCCTCTCTCTTGCCATTCTGCCAATTTACCGCCAACTCGCGGAAGGATTTTCCCTCGCTGTCAAGAATACACTTCGCACCCTGCCGGCGATTTTCAACGATAATTTGCCGTGTTCAACCGACTGAGATTTTTCGGAGCATAGAGTGCTATAGTTCTTCGCATGTACGCCCGCACCTTAATGTTCATTGTATTTTTGTTCTTCGGAGTATGCTTGCAGGCACAGCAGCCCGAATCTGCGCAGAAGCCAGCTTCCGCTCAAGGAACACCCGCCTCCAAACAACC
>Ga0326727_10022508_pt1 | contig 12164 bp, 9 predicted proteins | sample MB2enrmetagenome_FD_207643 | JGI IMG/M metagenome (GOLD analysis project Ga0326727, IMG submission 207643) | Lab enriched peat soil microbial communities from McLean, Ithaca, NY, United States - MB29MY | ecosystem: Environmental > Terrestrial > Soil > Wetlands > Peat | place: USA: New York... | reverse complement strand
AGGCCGACGCCGCGGCGATGGCGGCGCGGGGATGTGCGTTCGTGCCGACCCTGGCCGTCTACGAGCGGCTGGCGACGCTGGCACGCTCGGGTGCCCTCGGGCGGGACCGTGCCGAACGGGCGATCGAGGTCGGCGCACATCTCGGGGAGGCTGTGCGGATCGCCCGGGCTGCGGGCGTGAAGATAGCGCTCGGCAGCGACTTCGGCCATCGCGACGACCATGGGCACAACCTCGCCGAGCTCGGCTCGCTGCAGCGCGCCGGGCTCAGCGTCGAGGATGCGCTGTTGGCCGCGACCTCGCTCGGCGCAGAGCTTTGCGGGGTCTCGGACTACCTCGGGCGGATCGCCCCCGGTTACGAGTTCGACGCGATCGTGCTCGACAACGAGCCCGCCGATCTGTCGGGCTTGAGCGAGCCGGGCGCGGTCTCCGGCGTGTTCAAACGCGGGAGGCCGGTGGTGGCGCACCCTCGATTGCGGGGACACACCGGGACCACTACGTTAAGGTGATCAATTCCATCGGAGTTATAGGTGTACTCAGCCAACCCGAATGGCCCGGGACGGAAACGACCGAGGTCGAGCACGGTGGCACAAGGAGGTAGGACGTGACAGGCCAAGAGGACGCACCTGGGCGGACGACGACGAGCGACAGCGGGCGACGCTACAGCCGCCGTGACATGCTTCGCCTCAGCGCCGCCGGGGCAGGAGTGCTCGGTGCGAGCCCGTTGCTCAAAGCACGCGGGGCAGGCATCTCGGGAAGCCTCGCCAGGCGTTCGACGGCCACGTCGAGAGCTGCCGCTGCCGGCACGCCTACGCGCGGCGGCACGTTGAACTTCGGCCGCCAGACCGGGCCGACCCAGCTCGACCCGGCCAATTCGATCGTAGAGGGCGACGTCTACACTCTCGACAAGATCTTCGAGCCCCTGTACATCACGAGCCCGCAAGGCACGCTCGTCCCGTGGCTGGCGCAGGGCTATACGGTGAGCCCGGACGGCAAGACCTGGAGCTTCGCGTTGCGACCAGGCGTGAAGTTCTCAGACGGCAAGCCCGTCACGGCAAAAGACGTCGTGTTCTCGATCCACCGCGCCGCCACTGACGCCACCGGCCCGCTCAGCTTCCTGGACTTCGCGATCAAGTCCTACAAGGTCACCGACTCGAGAACCGTCACCTTCGAGCTCTCACAGCCCTGGGCGCCTTTCCTGTCGGACATCTCGGTCTTCGCCAACGCGATCGTGCCGGACGACTTCGGCGGCCTGAGCGAGTCGGCCTTCTTCGCCCACCCGATCGGTACGGGACCGTTCCTGCTCAAGTCGTTCGTCAAGGGCGCGAGCGCTCTGCTGGTGAGGAACGAGCACTACTGGCAACCCGGCAAGCCCTATCTAGACGGGGTGAGCTTCAACTACATACCCGACGACAACCAGCGCGTCCTGCAGCTCAAGACAGGCGCGGTCGACGTGATCTCGGCAGTTCCGCCCGCTCAGGTCGCCGCGCTCAAGGCCGACCCGTCGTTGGTTCTCGAGGAATTCGGCTCCTGGGCCGTCGACCTGCTCTTTTTCAACGAGAAGGTTCCCCAGTACAAGGACCGTCACGTCCGCCGGGCGATCAACTACGCGATCGACATCCCTGAGCTCGCCAAGGTGACGACGTTCCAGACGGCCAAGCCGGGCAACTCGTTCTTCCCGCCGAGCCTGGAGTACTACGCCAAGGTCCCGACCCTCGAGTACAACGTCGCAGCGGCGAAAGCCGAGCTGGCAAAGTCGGCCTACCCGCACGGCTTTTCGACCTCGATGCTCGTGCCGAGCGGCAACAGCCAGTACGTAGAGGCGGCGACGATCATCCAGCAGGAGCTCAAAGTACTGAGCATCAACGTCTCGATCCAAGAGCTCGACGATGCGGCCTACACGGCTGCCTTCGAGGCCTTCAACTACGAGACGATGATCAACGGTGCGACGAACGACATCAGCGATCCCGACGAGATGGCATCGTTCCAGGTCGACGTCCAAGACGGCGGCTCGCATTCGTTCTGGACCTACTACGACGACCCGGCGGCCATAGCGCTCGTCCGCAAGGCGGAGACGGAGTTCGACAGCAAAAAGCGCGCCGCGCTCTACGCCCAGATCCAGGCGATCGTCGCCCAGGACGCTCCGTACGTCGCTCTCGACTACCCGCCGAACATCTACGCTTGGCAGCCGAGCCTGCACGGCTTCGCCGTGAACCCGGGCGGGGCGTACCGGTTGGAGGACGTCTGGTTGAGCTGAGTGCCGAGCACGGCCCCTCTCCGTTCTACGATCGTGCGCTCGAGAAACTGAAGACGACGTCCGACCGCGCCCGGTTGCGCGACGTTGTCCCAAGGCGGGAATCAGGCTCGTCCTGCCGAGTCAACGGTTGAGCAAGCCGGTGCTGGGCCGAAGCGCGCGGTTCGGCCCACGTCGCAGCTGAATTACGATCCCCACCGGGTGACGGAGATCGCAGAGGGCACCGGAGGACGATGAGCGGAACGAGACTTCGCGGCACAGCGGTGATGCTGGCGGCAGCGGCTGTCGTGCTGGCCGGCGCGACGGTGGTCTCGGCCGTGACAGCCCCCACCTCGCCGGGCGCGTCCGGCAGGCCCGCCATCGACGCCGGGACGCTTGCCCGGTCCTCCATCCCGCCGAGCGCCGTCGTCATTCGCCCCGAAGCGATTCATGTCGGTGAGGCGTCGGCGGTCCCGCCCAGCAGCGCCGAATGCGAGAAGGAGCTGCAGATCGCCTGCTACGACCCCGCCCAGCTGCAGCTGGCCTATAACTTGGCGCCGTTGTTCAACAAGGGGATCAACGGCGCGGGCCAGACGATCGTCATTGTCGACTCGTACGGCTCACCCACGATCGGTCACGATCTGTCGGTCTTCGACGCAACCTTCAACCTTCCCGCCCCACCTTCGTTCAGTGTCATCCAGCCTGCCGGGAAGGTCCCGCCGTACACGCCCTCGGAGAATCGTGAGGGCTGGGCCGGAGAGGCGACTCTCGACGTCGAGTACGCGCACGTCATGGCTCCGGGCGCGAGCATCCTGCTCGTGGAGACCCCGACTTCGGAGAACGAGGGAACCAGTGGCTTCCCCCAGATCGTCAAGGCGGAGGAGTACGTAATCGACAATCACCTGGGCGGCGTCATAAGTCAGAGCTTCAGCGCTACCGAAGAGACGTTTCCCACTGCGCAATCACTGCTGGCGCTTCGCAGCGCGTACATCGACGCCGCCGCGCCCGGCAACGACGTGACGGTGCTCGCAGCTTCCGGGGACAGCGGTGCCACTGACGTCGAGTCCAACATGACGACCTATTACGACTTCCCCGTTACCTCGTGGCCCGACAGCGACCCCCTGGTGACCGGGATCGGCGGTACCCGGTTGCACCTGAACGCTATGGGCTACCGCACGTCTCAGGACACCGTCTGGAACGACTCCGGCGACGCCGCGTCCGCCGAGTTCGCCGGCACAAGCAACAGCGGAGCCCTTCTTGCCAGCGGTGGTGGCAAGTCGATCATCTTCTCGCGGCCCTCCTACCAGGACGGCGTGGCGGACGTCGTTGGCGTGCATCGAGGCGTGCCTGACATCTCGATGAGCGCGGCGTGTGACGGGGCGGTCGACGCCTACCAGAGCTTCGCAGGCCAGTCCGCGGGCTGGTACCCGACTTGTGGCACCAGCGAAGCCACGCCCCTGTTCGCCGGCGTCGTCGCACTGGCAGACCAGCTTGCCGACCACCCGCTCGGGCTGATCAACCCCGCCCTGTACTTTCTCTCGGCGTCGCAGGCACCGGGCATCGTCGGCGTCACCGAGGGCACTAACACCGTCTCGTTCACTCAGGACCACAAGGCGGAGACGGTGAAGGGCTATTCGGCCTCGCCGGGCTACAACCTCGCAACGGGAGTCGGCACGGTCAACGTGGCCAAGTTCGTTCCCGAACTTGTCGCGGCGGTGGCTGCGGAAGCGGCGTCACCTAGCTAGCGGCCGGGTTTGGTCCCCTTCACGACCGCCGCCTCGTTCACTACCGGCACGGCCTCGACATCGGCGAAACCGGCCTTCTCGAACATCGCAACCCACGCCGACATCGAGACCGGTCGCTCCTGGAACCGGAGAAGGTAGCGACCGCTGTTCTTGACGATCCTCCACCAGCCTCCCGGCCCCTTGCGCAGGAGCAGCTTCAGCTTCGAGCCGATGACCTCACGGTCCCGGGCATCGCCGCCGCGCCCGAACATCATGTCGCCGACCACGAGCTTGCCGCCGGGTCGCAGCCACTTGTACGCCTCGTCGACGGCAACCTGCTTGTCCTTGTCACGCAGGTGGTGCATCGCATAGTTCGAGACCACGAGGTCCACGGAGCTCTCGGGCAACCCCAGGCGTTCAATGGGCACCGCGCGCCCTTCGACGTTCGAGACGCCCTCCTTCGTGGCGTTCTCGAGCAGCAGGGTGATCATCTTCTCGCTCACGTCGACCCCGAGCACGGTGCCGCAGCGCTTGGCAAGAGCGAGCGTCACCTGCCCGGACCCGCATCCGAGATCGACGGCGAGAGCGCCAGGAGACGGGTCGGCCTCCTCGAGCACGCGTTCGACGACTTTGACGAGCCCCGGGTTGTTACCGGCGCCGTGGTCCCAGCTCGCCGCACGCCGGGTCCAGAAGCGTTGCTGGCGCGCGATGTTCCTGCTGGCACCCGGGTCATTCCTAGGCACCCGGGTCATTCCTATTGGCACCCGGGTCCGCCCGCTGTCGGCTGCTCACGAGCTCGGCGGGTTGAATTCGTAGGTGACGGCATATTTGAGCGTGCCGACGGTGCCGACCTGCGCCCCGCCGACGCTGACCGACAGCGAGGCTCCACCGGCGTAAGCTTCCAAGGTCGTCGAGCCGCCCGACACGAGGACCGGCTGAGCCGTGTCGGCGCCGATCGTCGAGGCGAACAGGTCCGGTCCCGGCGTGAGTGGCTTCACCACGACGAAGCACCGTTGCGTCGTCTTGATTGTCAGCACGTAAGGCGCGCCGGGTACCGAGTATGTGAACGAATTCGCCGTCCTTGCCGTCAGTGCCATCTTGTCCGAAGGCGGGCTCTGGGTAGTGCCCGTGCTCGTGCCACTGCCGGTGCTCGTGCTGGCGACCTGGCCTGGCGTGCCCACGACGTGACGGATCGGGTCCACCCAGGAGGGGTGGTAGTGCTCGACGACGAGCATCGCGCCGCCGATTGCGACGAGGAGGGCGAGCGTCCAGACGGTAAGCCGGAGGAAGATCGGCGCCGGGAGCTTGCGTTTGGAGCCCGGGTACCATATCGAGCCGTCCGGCAACAAGACACCATAGGCTGGGGCGACCGGGACGGCAGGGATCTCGGCGGTGATGGCCGTAGCGCCGCGGGTGTCGCCCGCGCCGGTGCCAGGCCACTGGCTGTTCGGCTCGAAAGGGGTGACCGCCGACCGGCTCGTCGCCGGCACAGCGTCTGGGCGCCCTCCCACCACGTGCCTTTATCCTCCAGTCGGTTCTTTCCGAAACGCTACCGCGTTGCTTCCTCGTCCACCGGCCAACGACACAGGTGTGATTTGGCTCTTGGTTCGCGTGACGCCCTTGGTTGGAACTCGGTACCCAGTGCACGAGGCGGCGACGGCGGTAGCTCCACCACCACGTTCGCCTATTAGCCCGCCTGCTCGACACCTCTCTCTGTCGAGAAGTCGTACCTGGCAGACACCGAATCCTTTCACGAGGACGCCGATTGGGAGACACCCCCCGTCTACCGGCGACACGGTGAGATGATCTGGTCTCGCTTGATGCTCACTCGTAGGCAGGCAGAAGCCGCACGCGAAGAGCTCGCCGCAGAACTTGAGAAGAGCGAACAACGTCGAAGATCCACATTGCAGGCGGGGTTGCTCGAAGGCTTACGCGAGCAACATTGGGCGTGCAAAGGCAATACAACACCTGTCCACGTGCACAGCGTTGGGGCGACTGATTGGCGTAACCGTGATTCTCTAGCCATTGTTCGCATCCCAGTAGCGGAGCGCGCGTAGTTTGGTCATTCAGGGACGGAGGCACGGTTGCCCGAGTTGGTTTGGGAAGGGAATTACGGATCGAACAGTCACAAGGTCGCCCCGACGCGAGTCGCGCTCCCGTTTCGGACCGTGGAGACCGTCAACAAGTCCGCCCAGGAGCGGGAGCGGTCGTATGACCTGTTCACCAGCGGTTATGCCGCCGACTGGTTCCACCGCCTGAGCTGGGCTGACAAGAAGTACCTCTTACCGGCACTGCCCGACGAGCTTGCCGAGCCCGTCCGATGTCGTCGCACCAACCTGCCCTCCGCTACCGACGAGTCGTGCGTGGCGGTCGACGATGCCAGGGGTCTTGATGGCTGAAGCATTCTCCAACAGGCTCAGGTCAGGGTCTCCGCAGCACTTGAGACTAAGACGCGAGGCAGTCACCACCGACGCGGCCATCAAGGCGATACGTCGCTTCGCCCTCGCGTGGCGTTCGCCTGTCGCCATTGCGCTTGCCGGCGCGATGTGGCTTCTCGACATCCGCGACTGGATCGGTAGGTACCGGCAGACCGCGCGCATTCCCCAGCTAGGCGCCGATCTCCAGTACTCGTGGCAGGCGGCGAAAGCCTTTTTGGACAACGGGCACCCGTATGCCAGCCCGTACTTCAATTATCCGCCCAGCAACTTGCTGCTCACCTGGCCGCTGGCGCTCTTCCGCCTCGGGTCGCTGCTTCACCCTCTACTGGGAGTATCGATCATCCTCTTGGGCGCATCCGTCATGATGTCGGCGGCAGCAGTGGGACGCCGATGGTGGGGGCTTTGTGCCGCCGTCGGGGTGTGGTTCCTCAATGGTTGCCTCCCGTCTTATCAGGTGCTCATCCTTTTGAATACGTCGGTCGTCACGGCCTTTGCCCTCGCGCTCTCCTTCCTGCTTTTATCCCGTGGCCGGTGGACAGCCGGTGCTGTCGTCCTCGGGATCAGCTTTGGCATCAAACCGCTCCTGCTTCCGGTGCTCATCGTCTTCCTCTTGGCACGGAAGTGGCGCCCCTTCGCAATTGCGCTCGCCATTCCGGTCGGTCTCAACCTGATAGCCCTTGCCGTCGTACCCCACGTCGGCAACGTGTGGTCGAAGCCGGGCTACCTCCTGTCGGGCGCTGGGGCGGCCTTTAGTCCGCTGAACGCGGCTCTGAACGGTGTTGGAGACACTCACCATTGGCAGCGACTATTCACAATCGGTCTTCGTGTTGCGGTGGCCGCACTCAGCGCGCTCGTCATATGGTGGGCCTGGTATCGCTTGCCCACGCTCGCGTTGCGGGTGATCACAGCAGGAAGTGCCGCCCTGCTCGGCGTTTTCCTTTCCGGCCCACTGGCCGAGGACCATTACATGCTGATGTTTGTGCCGTTGGCGATGACAATCGCAGCCGGCGGGTCAGCGATGTTGCTTCCGTCGGCGTGGGTCGGCATGGCTTGGGTGATGTACATCCATCCACTGCCGGCTCACTGGCTCGGTTCCACCTTTCCTGCCGCGAACTCAGCTTCGGAGGCGATCGGCATGGCCCTCGTACTGGTGACGATGGTCTTGGACTTGGCCCTTCGGCGCCGCCACGCCTCAGCCGATTTAAGCGAGAGCTCGATCATCTCGACGGACGCTGACGCGCCGTCGTCGCGGCCCGCAAGCGGGCTTCTCTGACTGGGACAAGGCAAACGTTGGCATCAGCTATGGCCCGGAGCTGTCCCTCACAAGGCCGTCGAGCCGAGATGGCCCGGCCAGGGTGGTCGAGCCGGCGGAAAATGTACACGACAAGGCGTGACCCCTCGAAGGTCCCGGCAGTCCACCTCGTCGGACGCGACTTCGAGCAGGCGAACATCGACCAGCTGTGGATCGGAGACGCGACCTACATCTCAACCGACGATGGGCTGGTTGTGTCTCGCACCGGTCATCGACGCCTGCTCGCGCAGCTTGCTCGGCTGGTCCATCACCGACCACCTGCGTACCGACCTCTGCCTCGACACCATCGAGGCGACAGTGGCGACACGAGGCGGGCGACGCAACCTCGCCGGCGGCATCGTGTTCACACAGACCACGGTACCCAGGGCGGATTCAATCGGTCGTCGCAACACCTCGATGATGGAGGTGTCAGGCAATGGGCGTCAGCCGGCAACAGAAGGCGACGTGGTCGAAGCGCGAGCGGAGATCTTCGCCTGGCTCAACTGGTACAACACGACTCGGCTTCACAGCTTGCTCGACTTCCGTCCGCCGATGTAGTACGTAGAGCATCTCGCAGAGCAATCTCTTGTAGCTTGACCAGTGTCTGCCGCGTGGGGGAAAGCTCAGTTAGCCTAGCCATGAAACTGGAGTTTTCGGGAGATGGGAGTGCTGTGCCGAAAGTAGAGGCGCTTCGCTCTAGCTTGCGCGTGCAGACGGTCGCGCACGCATTCACGCGGGCGACGCTGTTCAGATACGCGGAGGCTCTTGCCCAGTCGCTTTTCAACGCCCGGGCTGCTGAGCTCGTGGGTGAGACGGTGGTCGCCCTCGGCGACTCCTCCGGGAAGGCGGGGGTCGACGAGAGAACCCTGGAGGCGCTTCGCGGCGTTCTTGCCGACGGTGGCGCCGATTTCACCTATGAACGGTTCGGGCAGAACCTCGGCCACACCGGAGGGCAGAACCGCCTCTTCCGCCAGAACGGCTCCAAGCTCTTGCTGCTCTGCAACGATGATGTCGTTACCGGGCCGCTGGCCGTCACCGAGCTGGTCCGGGGCCTCCTCTCGCGCCCGGAAGTGGGGCTCGTCGAGGCTCACCAACTCCCCTTCGAGCACCCGAAGCAGTATGACCCGGTGACCGGCGAGACCGGCTGGTGCTCACTGGCATGCGCGCTCACTCCTGCCGAAGTCTTCTCTGAGCTTGGTGGTCTTGATGCCGAGTCGTTCTTCCTCCATGGTGGCGACGTCGATTATTCTTGGCGCGTGCGGTTGTCTGGTTACCAGTGTATTTATCAGCCCTCTGCCCGGGTCATCCATGACAAACGCGTGGACGCCGCGGGAGCATTGCTTGTCTCTCTAAAGGAGGAGCAGTGCATGGTGGAGGCCGATCTACTTCTCAGCAGGAAGTACGCTGAACCTCGTCGGTTCGACGACGTGCTCGCCTGGTACACCGAGCACGGGAGCGACGTCCAGCGTCATGTCGCCGCGGTCTTCGCGGAACGCCGGGCAGAGGGCCGCTTGCCGTCGCCGGTGCCCGGAGCGGAGCGGGTGGCTTTCTTTCTTGACGGCTCTTACGCAGTCCACCGCTTCGGGGTTAGCTTCGCTTCATTAGCACCAACCGAGCCCTCTCGACAGGCCCAATGAACCACCCGCCAGGACTGAGCTGGTAACTCAGTGAGCGAGTTCAACGAGCGCGGCTACGAGGAGGTGACCATTTACGAGCACGTCGTCGAGTTGCTCTCCTGCCACGCTCGCTACGAGGGAGTGCTCCTCGACCTCGGTTGCGGGTTTGGCCCCATAGCCGTTTCTTGCGCCGAGCTCGGCCTCGACTATGTCGGGATCGACGTCGAGAAAGATGGCCTCGAGGATCTTGCCAAGCGGGGATTCTCCACGGCGATGCTTGACGTCAGCGAGACCAGCACGCTCGTCGAAAGCCTCGAGGAAGTCCTCGCAGGCCGCCAGCTTGCCGCCATCACCGTACTTGACGTGATCGAGCATCTGGCTCACCCGGGCGATCTGCTCACGGCGCTCGCCGACATGGCCAACAGGCATACGGGCGCGCCGTTGGTTGTCAGCGTTTCCAATGTTTCCCACTTCGATCTTGCCGCAAAGCTGCTTTGTGGGCGTTGGGATGTTACCCCGACCGGGCTCCTCAACGAGAACTACCTTTCGCTCTTCGCACCCAGCACACTCGAGACCGAGTTCCGTCGCGCCGGTTGGAGGGAGATCAAGGCGGATGACTTCGCTATCGCCCGTAGCGACCAGCACTTCCCCGAGACCCTAACGGCGCTCTCTCCGGGTACGCCTCTCCACGACTTTCTCTTCGGGGTACGAGATCAAAGCGCTCCGGGCGCGCTCGTCGGCCAGTTCGTGCGCGCATACCTGCCCGTCGCCCCGCGCGAGCTGGGGGCCGTCCGAGCCCCGAGCACACCGGCTGTTTCTGAGTCCGCCGCAGCGCCATTTTTAAGCGTGATCGTACGTACTCAGGGCCGGCGCCTCATCACCCTGGAGGACAACCTCACTTCGCTCGCTGCCCAGTCCAACCGCGACATGGAGGTCATCGTCTGTTGTCACGGCACCTCTGATAACAGCTACGCGGCGGTGCTTGAGGTGATGAGGCGCCTCCCTCCTTGGCTTGCCGGAAGGACCCGGGCGATCCGCGTAGAGGGTGGGGGCAGGGCTCGCCCACTCGCGGAAGGGGTAGCGGCGGCAACCGGCCGCTACGTAGCTTTCCTCGACGATGACGATCTCGCTCTTTGCCACTGGGTGGAGGAGTTCGCCCGCCTTGTCGAACTCCATCCCGGCGCTGTCGTGCGCGCCGGCTGCGCCACTCACTCGATAGACGAGGAGCCGTGGGACTGCGGTGTCGGCTACCGCCAGACAGGGTCGACCCAGACTCTCTATCCGCTCGCGTTCGATCTTCTCGATCACCTGGTTGAAAACAGAACCCCTAATTGCTCGGTGGCCTTTCCGACGAGCTGCTTCACGGACCTCGGCGTGTCCTTCGATGACGAGCTGCCGGTCCTCGAGGACTGGGACGTGCTGTTACGTGCATCCTTACTGTGCGGTTTGGCAAGTACGCCGGAAGTGACCTCGCTCTATAGGAGATGGAAGCGAGGGTACGCCTCTCACGTCGAGCACCCCGAGGCGCAGTGGGAGAACGCCAAGATGTCGGTACGAGGCCGGCTCGACGCCAAGCCCTTCCTCGTTCCACCCGGCACGGTGAGTAGGGTCGTGGAGCTGCAGCTAGAGGTGGGTTCGCTCACAGACGCTCTCTCGACCTCGAGGGCTGAGCTCGGTGACTTGCAGCTTGAACGAGATCAGCTGTCGGTACGGTTGGAGGACACAGGACGGCTGCTGATGGTTGCCGAGCAGCGCGTCGTGGAGGTCACCGCCGTCGCCGAGCAGCGCGTCGCGGAGGTCACCGCCGTCGCCGACCAGCGCGTCGCAGAGGCCACAGCCGTCGCCGACCAGCGCGTCGCAGAGGCCACAGCCGTCGCCGACCAGCGCGTCGCAGAGGCCACAGCCGTCGCCGAGCAGAACGTCGCAGAGGCCACAGCCGTCGCCGACCAGCGCGTCGCAAAGGTCACCGCCGTCGCCGAGCAGCGCGTTGCGGAGGCCACAGCCCTTGCCGAGGCCAGGCTCATCCAACGTCGCGCTGCGGAGGCTCAGATCCAGGCCACTGCCGTCGAGCGTGACGCGGCGCTCCTCCGTATCGACGAGGTCGCTGGACAGGCCGCCGAGCAGGCTGCCGGGCAGGCGGCAGCTCGCGTCCGTTCCGAGTTCGAGGCCAGCAGAAGCTGGAGGGTGACGGCTCCGCTCCGCAAGGTTTCGCGGTTCATTCCAGGGCTCCGGCCGCGTTCTGATTGACAAGCAAGCTCAGGTCGGGATCCTGCGTACTGGGGGAGTACAGCCCTCTAGCAGAGCCTCTAAGCGCTTCGCCATAGCTTCTGGAGACCACCGCTCTGCGACGATCTCGAGACCACGGGCGGACAGGCGCAGCCACAGATCGTCGTCACGGTACAAGAGAGCGACTGCTTCGGCGAAGGTGCGTGCATCGTCAGCGATCAGCACGTCCTTTTCATCCTGAAGGTCCATCCCTTCGGCGCCGAGCGATGTCGTGACGACCGGCAGTCCGAAGGCCATCGCCTGTCCGATCTTGCCTTTCATCCCTGCGCCGTAGCGAAGGGGCGCTACGAACACCCTTGCCGATAAGAAGTACCTGCTCACGTCCGCCAGGTAGCCAGGCACCTCGATTCCGGCTCCTTCCAGTGCCAGTACTTCCGGAGGCGGGAAAGACCCTAGTAGCGTCAGGTGTGGTGCGGCGCCGAGGGAGAGTGCTATCTGCGGCAGGATCCCCTGCACGAGCCATTTCACGGCGTCGATGTTTGGTGGGTGCTCGTAGCCTCCGATGAAGCACAGTCCCGAGCGCGCCCGGGGATTTAGTTCGAGCGCGCACGACACCTCGTGAACGTTGGGCAGCACGAC
>Ga0326727_10022507_pt1 | contig 12165 bp, 10 predicted proteins | sample MB2enrmetagenome_FD_207643 | JGI IMG/M metagenome (GOLD analysis project Ga0326727, IMG submission 207643) | Lab enriched peat soil microbial communities from McLean, Ithaca, NY, United States - MB29MY | ecosystem: Environmental > Terrestrial > Soil > Wetlands > Peat | place: USA: New York... | reverse complement strand
TCCCGTGATTTCCTCCGTTCCCTGGCACCAGCTCCCCGCCATCTTCCCCGGCGAATTTCTGCGCACCGAGCCGTTCTTTGCCGCTGCCCTGGCCCTGCGGCCCGCCCCCATCATCTCCATTAATCTGTGGTTTGACGGGCCCATTACCGAGCTCGAATTCGTGGGCCTGCGGGGGACGACCGTGCAATGGCTTTTTGACAAGAGCCGCATCCTCAATGCCCATGACCACAACATCTCGCTGGTCCTGAGCGGGGCGCACGAGCATGTCAGCCGGTCGAAAGAAGAACTGCTGGCCATCGCGTTGCGCGAACTCGGTGAGGTATTGCCGGCGGCGCGCAAGGCCAAAGTGCTGCACTCGCTCATCATTAAGGAGCGCTTCGCGACTTTTTCGCCCAGCCCGGAAGCGGAGGCGCTGCGGCCGCCTGCCCGCACCCCCATTCCGGGGCTCTTCCTGGCAGGTGATTGGACCGCCACCGGCCTGCCCGCCACCATTGAAGGCGCCGTGCAAAGCGGTTACACTGCGGCTCGGGAACTCTTGAAGAACAGTTAGCGAGAGAAGGCGGAAGTCAGAATTGGTGATTTGCGACTGGTGATTTTCAATCAATTCATCAGTCGTCTCCTGGCTTCTTCATCCCAACAGCATCACGCATGGAGGAACCTTTGACGATTGTACGGAAAGTATTGGCCGCAACCCTACTCGGGACCCTCTTGGCGATTGCCGCGTGGTATGTTGCACTGCCGCAAGAGTTTTCTCCACGCTCATGGGCGGGGCAATCGCCCGATCACCCGATCTCCCGATCACCCGATCTCCAGGGCGCCTACCGGTTTGACCGGGGCGGATGGGTCTTCGTCCATCTCGAAGGGTCACCGCATCAAATCGGTTTTCAGCACGGTTATTTGCTCGCCCCGGAAATCCTCGACGCCTTTCAAGCGGTTAAACTACGCGACACGCATGACACCCATCGCGACTGGAGCTTTTTCCGGCAAACGGCGCGGGAAGCGCTGTGGCCCGGGATCGACCCTGAATATCAGGAGGAGTTGCAAGGCATCGCTGAAGGGCTGAAGGCCCAGGGCGTGGCATTGGACCTGGACGATGTTGTTGCCTTGAACGCCTTTGAGGAAGTCGCGGATTATTATGTTCCCTGGTATGACGCGCAGCATAAAGTGGCGAATGCCCCGCATCTGGTGAGCCCAGGCAACTGTAGCGCCTTTGTAGCCACGGGCGCCTACACGCGCGATCATCAAATCGTGATCGCCCACAACAACTGGACTTCCTACCTGGACGGGGAGCGCTGGCGGATCATCTTTGATATTACTCCCCGGCATGGGCAGCGCATCCTGATGGACGGCTTTCCGGGCGTCATCACCAGCGATGACGACTTCGGCGTCAACTCCGCCGGCCTCATGGTGACGGAAACCACCATCACCCAATTTGTAGGCTGGGATCCCCGCGGCAAACCGGAGTTCATGCGCTCACGAAAAGCCCTGCAATACGCGCGCTCCATCGACGATTATGTCCGCATCATGCTGGAGGGCAACAATGGCGGGTACGCGAATGATTGGCTGCTCGCGGATAACCAGACCGGGGAAATTGCGCAATTTGAACTGGGCTTAAAGGCTCACCGGCTATGGAGAACCAAGGACGGTGTCTTCGTGGGATCCAACTTCGCGCGCGACCCGGAGGTGATCGCCAAGGATACTACTTTCGATTCTCATAACCCCGCCTCCTCTCCCAATGCGCGCCACACGTGCTGGGATGAATTGATGGAGCAGAACAAGGGAAGGATCGATGTGACCATGGCGCAGCGTTTGATCGCCGATCACTATGACGCGTTCGAAAAGCGCGACGACGCCGATGAGCGCTCGCTCTGCGCGCACGTGGAGTCTTCGCCGCGCGGCGTGGATATTTGGGACTGGCCGCCCTACTATCCCGGCGGGGCGGTGACCGGCAAGGCTATGGACAGCGCGATGGCCAGGGCCATGAGTTTTTACGCGCGCCGCGGCCATCCCTGCGGGGAGGATTTTCTGGCCGCGCCCTTCCTCAAGGCTCATCCGGAATATGCCTGGCAGGCGCCCTTGCTTCGCGATATGAAGGCCGGGCCGTGGACGCGCTTCCGGGCCGGTGAGCACGCGCGTTAGAGCGTGGACGCTCGAATAAGGGATCTTACAACTTTGATCCCACCGCCACGCGGCGATTGGCGTAGAGGGGAAATCTCTCGGTCAGCGATTCCACCTGGCCGCGCACGCGCTGGATGGTGGATTCGTCGTCGAGGCTGTGCAGAACCTCGGCGATCCAGCTTGCGATCTGCCGCATCTCCGCTTCTTTCATTCCACGGGTGGTGACGGCGGGCGTTCCCACGCGAATGCCGCTGGCCACGGCCGGCGGGTTCGAGTCAAAGGGAATGGCGTTCTTGTTGACGGTGATGCTGGCGCGTTCCAGGGTTTCCTGCGCCTGGCGGCCGGTAACTTTCTTGGAGAACACATCGACCAGCATCAAGTGCGTGTCCGTGCCCTCGGCGACAATGCGGAAGCCCTCCGCCGCCAGCGCTTCCGCCATCACCCGGGCATTGGCAACAATCTGCCTCTGGTACGCGGCGAAATCGGGCTGCAGGGCTTCGTGGAAGCACACCGCCTTGGCGGCGATCACGTGCATCAGCGGCCCGCCTTGAAGGCCCGGGAACACAATGCGGTCAAGGTCTTTGGCGAATTGCTCCTTGCAAAAGACGGCCCCGCCGCGGGGTCCGCGCAGGGTCTTGTGCGTGGTGGTGGTGACAAAGTCGGCGTGCGGGAAGGGGCTGGGGTGCAGGCCGGCGGCCACCAGTCCGGCAATATGCGCCATGTCCACCATCAGCACCGCCCCCACCTCGCGGGCGATGGCGGCAAAGCGCGCGAAATCCAGAAAGCGGGGGTAAGCACTCGCTCCCGCCAGGATCAGCCGGGGCCGATGCTCCCTGGCCAGGCGTTCGAGTTCGTCGTAATCGATGGTCTCCGTTTCCCTGCTCACTCCGTAGGAAACAATCTTGTACATCTTCCCGGAGAAATTCAGCGGGTGTCCATGGGTCAGGTGGCCGCCATGCGCCAGGCTCATGCCCAACAGGGTGTCGCCGGGTTTCAGCACGGTCAGGTAGACGGCCTGGTTGGCCTGGCTGCCGGAATGCGGCTGCACGTTGGCGTGCTCGGAGCCAAAGAGCTTCTTGGCGCGCTCGATGGCAAGATTCTCCGCCATGTCAACATACTCGCAACCGCCGTAGTAGCGCTTGCCCGGCAAGCCTTCGGCGTATTTGTTGGTCATCACCGAACCCAGGGCTTCCAGCACTGCCTCGCTCACAAAATTCTCGGAGGCGATCAATTCCACCGTGCGGGATTGCCGGTCAACTTCCAGATCGATGGCACGCGCAATTTCCGGATCCACTTCGTGGAGCGGGCGCAGATGCGAACTGAATGAGGCATTCATGAATTTTTCTCCCGATAATAGTGGGCCCGACGCCCGGCGCTTCCCTGCCCTTGCGCCCAGGATGCTCGCTGACCTTTTCCTTCAGGGGAAAACCGGCGTGGTTTGGGGGCAAGGTAATCGGTCGTGAATCCGGCAACCGCCTCCTCAATGTGACCCACCAGAATGTGACCCACCAGGACGGAGGCGGTGAAAATTTTCCCCAAGCATTCTATCGAAGCGGCGCTCGCGACGCAATCGAGTCGCAAGCTTCGATATCTACGTCTGGCAGTTTGTGGGAGGAGTGCCCCGGCAGAATGCCTGGCGCGCCCCGCAGCAGATCCCCGCCAATACGCCGCAATCCGGCTCCCTGAGCAAAGACCTGAAGCGGCGGGGATTCAACTTTGTGGGCTCCACCATCTGTTACGCCTTCATGCAGGCCGTAGGCATGGTCAACGATCATACCGTGGAATGCTTTCGTCATGCCCAGCTTGAACGGCTGGTTAACAGCTCCCACAGGAAATGGCAATCCCACTTTACCTCTTGCCCTCAACGGAACGCTTCATGGCCACCCGTTTCAGGCTAGCGTGGACTACTTCGCCCCTGTCACCTCGAATCAATTCTCCATTCAACGCCCAGGAAGCCCCCCCGGGCAAAAAAATGCCTGCGCTGAACTTGCGCAGCGCAGGCTAAGGGGGATGGCACAAGCAACCCGTTATGCCTTAACGACCCGAAGATTGTTCACGACCGAGAAGGAGAGCCCGGTGCGATTGGCCACGATCCCTGCCTCGGTACGATCCATGGTCGAATTCACCACGCCTTCCAGGGTTATGTTGCCGTTTTTCACAATAATGTGAATCGGGGGAATCGCCAGATTGGCGTAAGGCGTGAACAGCGGATTACCGTAAATTGCCCGCGCCAACTGCATCCGCAGCCGGTCATCAAACTGTGAGTTGGGCAGGACTTCCAGATTGTTCTGAATTTCCGCCACTCCCCTTACACGCTCAAGGAAATTCTCCATATCCTTCTTTTTGAACGGCTGGGTGACTTCGCCGCTGACGATGAGCGTGCCGTGGTTCACTTCCAGGTTCACGTAATCGAACATCCCGTAGGCGTAGTACATGAGCAATTCATGCCCCGCCTGATTCACAATCTGCTGGTCGGTCAAGTCTTCCGCGCGCACGTCAATATTGTCCAGAACCTGGGTCACTCCCCGGACCTTCCGGGCCGCCTTTTCGGCGTCAAGTTTGCTTCCCAGATTATCGACCGTCCCGGTAAGCGTCGCGACACCGTTGCTGAGCGTCACCTGGACCGCGCCGTGCTTATCCACCTTCGCCTTGCCAAGGCGCACTTGAATGTCCCCCAACGCCTGAGAGTCGGTGGTCGGTGGCGCTGCCCAGACCCATCCCGCCCCCAGCACTAGGGAGAGAGCCAAAATTGGTAGTTTGTTACGCATGGTCATCCTCCTGTTTGATCTGCCCTGAGCCTCAAATGGGGGCCTTTGCCAATTCTTCCCAGCCCAAACCATTTTCGTTCTCCGCGTATCCTGCCTTGTCATGTCCAGCCATTTCCTTTCACACCCCCGTTAGACGCAACTGTTATGTTGGAAGTTTCATGTGTTAAGTAGGTTTTACTTTTGCAGGGTATAGCGCGGGTATCAACGGGCTTGGAGGATTGTGTAGTGGTACTGAGAAGGGTGGGAAAGCGGTCAGAGAGCGCATAGCCCCTTAGTTGATTTTGATGCAGAGCTTCTCGAAAAGGTGGCCTGACAATTGGTAGTCGTCCGTTTTGGGGTGGCAGCTTTTGGCAGGGGGGTCTTAATTAACCGAGGCAGGCAGACCCCGGTCCAGGAAAAACAAAGGGGCACGACGCTCAGTAGTGTTGAACGCCGTGCCCCTCCCAAATCCTGGTGAATTAGATTAGCTTTCTGATTTTTCCCGGATTACTTACCTACTGGCACTTCGCACAGCTCTCGGCGTTGTGCAACGCCTGGATCGCGGCTCTCACTGACTCCAGCGCGGCTTTCCTATTGCCGCAAAAATCGTGCTTGGCATCTCGCAATTCCGTGGCGGCTGAGCGGAGAGCGTCCTGGGCCGCGTGGATGTTCGGACAATGATTCGGCATCGGTACAGCCATAGGTACGGGGGCGGGAGCAGCGATGGCCGCCGAGGAGTTAAAGTTTTGCGCCTTGGGAGTCCCCAATAGAATCGCCAGGACCAGGGCGGTAAGCACAACGGTCAAAGTGACAATCGTCCTCTTCATTTGATCCTCCTGAATTGAAATTATACTACCCCGAGTTATTGATGGGGTTCATCATAAACAGAATGGGTACCGTTGGCAAGCATAAACACGAAGCATAAACACGAAGCATAAACACGAAGGATGAACACAAATAATAGACACGAAAATAAAGCGCCAATTCCCCGGAACCGGCTGCCGGGACTACCGGCATTGTCGGGACCAGGCTTTGAGCATATAATCTGCTTCCGGCCTAGCCGGGATTCGTGAAATCTGCTCGCTGCCCTTCCTTAATTATGTATCTGATCTACAGCATGCTTTTCTCGGTGGGTGTAGCACTGATGGCGCCATATTACTGGTGGCGAAAAGGGCGTGGGCACTGGGGGGAGCGGTTCGGGAGCATCCCGTTCCAGGAAGCCGCGCCCGGCGCCGTCTGGGTCCATGCTGTATCGCTCGGGGAAACGCTGGCGGTGGCGGGCTTGATCCAGGAGATACAACGGACCTTTCCCGGACGCCGGATTTATCTGAGCCATGTGACCCCGACGGGGCGCGAAGCCGGGGAGAAGAGATTACCGGCCATCGCCGGCCGCTTCTATATTCCGCTGGATTGGCGATGGGCGGCGCGCCGCGCGCTGGCCCGCATCAAACCTTCCTTGCTGGTGGTTGTGGAAACCGAAATCTGGCCCAATCTGCTGCGCGCCGCTCGGGAGTCGGGCGCCCACGTGGTCATAGTCAATGCGCGCCTGTCAAACCGCTCGCTGCGCGGTTATCGCCTGGCGCGGCCCTTTATGAGGCGCGTGCTCGCGGACGTGGATGAAATCTGCGCGCAGACGGCCGAGGACGCGGGACGATTCCGCCAACTCGTCGCCGACCCGGAGCGGGTGAGCATGGTCGGAAATCTGAAATTTGACTCCCAACCGCCACACCTTGGCGAGTTCGCTCGCGCTTTGAAGGCCGCCCTCCGGCAAGCTCAGCGGGGGCCGGTCTTGGTGGCCGCCAGCACCATGCCCGGAGAGGAACCGCTGGTACTAGAAGCCTGGGGTTTGATTCAGGCGCGCCACCCCCAGGCGCTTTTGATCCTCGCTCCACGCCATCCTGCCCGCTTTGAGGAAGTCAGCCGGGACCTGGCGCAGGCACAATGCAGATTTGTTCGCCGCACTGCCTTGCCCGGGGATGAAACAGCGCTATCGAGGCAATTGACCTCCACGGCCATTCTCCTCCTTGATACCATTGGCGAGTTGGCAGGGGTTTTCGAACTGGCTGATCTCGTCTTCATGGGGGGCAGCCTGGTTCCCACGGGAGGGCACAATATACTCGAGCCCGCCTACTGGTCAAGGGCGATCGCGTTCGGTCCCCACATGGAAAACTTCCGCGACATCGCCAGGTTGTTTCTGGATGCCCGGGCGGCGATCCAGGTCAGCAATCCTGAGGATCTCGCTCACGCCGCCGGCTTGCTGGAAAACCGGGAGGCAAGAGAGAGCATGGGGGGGCGCGCGCGGCAGGTTTTGGAACAGAACTCCGGCGCCACGGCACGCACCCTCGAACACCTACAGAAATACCTGGATCCTGACGCCAAAAGCCCGGAACCTTTCCCCCGCGAGGTCAAATGAACCTGCTGATGAGGCCATTTTCCGCCGCCTTCCGGATGGGCGTCACCCTGCGCACCGCAGCCTACCAACGCGGCTGGCTCCAGGTCCATCATTTGTCACGGGCGGTGGTAAGCGTGGGCAATCTCACGGTGGGGGGAACCGGGAAGACGCCGCTGGTGGCGTGCGTTGCCAAAATCCTGCTTCGCCACGGATGGAATCCTGCGATTCTCACCCGCGGGTATGGGCGCAGCAGCAAAGCCCCCATGATCGTGCTCGAGCCCGGCCCCGGCCGCCAGGCGGACGCCCGGGAAATTGGCGATGAGCCGGCGCTGCTCGCCCGCATGCTTCCGGATGTTCCGCTCGTCGTGTGCGCTGACCGCTATCGCGGCGGGCAGATGGCAGAAGAGCGCTTCCAGGTGAATGCGCACATTCTCGATGACGGGTTCCAGCATCTGCGTCTGGCCCGCGACCTGGACCTGGTGGCACTGGACGCGACGCAAACCGTTTCCGACCGCCTATTGCTCCCTGCCGGCCGCCAACGCGAACCCCTTGCCGCCCTGCGGCGCGCCCAGGTGCTGGTGCTCACGCGCACGGATTCAGCCGATCCGCAACCTTTGGAGGATTTGGTCCGGAAGATCCACCCCGCCGCCCAGGTCTTTCACAGCCGCACCGAATTGTTAGGATGGAGGGACGCGCGAAGCGGCGAGGCGGTGCCGAACGGAAGCATCCAGGCGCAGAAAGTTGCGGCGTTCTGCGGAATCGGCAACCCGCGGGCGTTCTTTGCCGACCTGCGCCGTTGGGGATTCAACCTGGTCGCGGAAGATGCATTTCCCGACCATCACGTATACACTGGCGGAGAGATGGAAAGGCTGATGGCGGGCGCCCGCCGGAAGGGAGCAGCGGCCCTATTGACGACGCAAAAGGATGCCGTAAAATTCTCCTGGGATCGGCCCCCGCAACTTCCCGTTCTGGCCTGCGAAATTGAGGCGCAGATCCTGGAGGCAGGGAATTTCGAAAGGACCCTGCTCGCTTATCTGCAAAAGGTCCATTCATGACGCTTTCTTCCCGCTTTGCGGATGTGCAGCGGATTCTGGTGCGGTCCACGAATTGGGTGGGCGACGCAGTCATGTCGATTCCCGCCCTGGAGGCACTGCGCGCAAGCTTTCCACGGGCGGAAATCGTCTTGCTCTCCAAGCCCTGGGTCAGCGAACTCTATTGGCATCATCCGGCGGTAAATCGCCAGATCATATACAAGCCCAGAACTGAACATCGCGGGCCGCTGGGGTTTTCGCGGCTCATCCGGGAACTTCGAGCGGAACGCTTTGACGCCGCCCTGCTTCTGCAAAATGCCTTTCAAGCCGCCTGCATAGCCTGGCTCGCGCGCATCCCGCTGCGCATCGGGTACGCGCGCGACAGCCGCAGCTTTCTCCTCCACGACGCCATCGAGCCACCCCCGTCTGCCGCCTACGGCCACGAGGCCTATTATTACCTCCAGATGCTTTTTCGCGCCGGCTTGATCGCTAAGCCCAAGCCGGTGGAGGAAATCCGCCTTCGCCTCACCGAAGCCGAGAAAGGCTGGGCGGTGAAAAAGCTGGAGGCGCTGGATTTAAGCGGGCCGCGATTCCTCGTGGGACTCGCCCCGGGAGCGGCCTTCGGCCCTGCCAAGCGCTGGATGCCCGAGCGCTTTGCCGGACTGGCGGACCGCCTTATTGGAGCGTTGAATGCCGATGTGCTAATCCTCGGGTCCGCGGCGGAGAAGCCCCTGGCGGAGGGCATCGCCGGCCTCATGAAGCACACGCCCACCATCGTCGCGGGGGAGACTTCCCTTCGGCAACTGATGGCGCTCCTGACGCGGTGCCGGTTGATCGTGGCCAATGACTCGGGCCCCATGCACCTGGCGGCAGCGATGGGAGTTCCGCTGGTGGCCCTCTTCGGCTCCACGAGCGAGCGCGCCACGGGACCGCTGGGAACGCGCATCCGCATCGTCAAGCGCGCGGCGGAGTGCAGCCCCTGCGGGCGGCGCGAGTGTCCGATTGACTTCCGCTGTATGGACAGTCTATCAGTGGAAGAGGTGTTTCGGGCTACCCTGGAACTCATCAAGCGCTGGAATATCACGCATGACCATTCCGGTTGAGCGCGACTTATTCTCCGGCAGGCGCGAGTGCCACCTCCGGAAGGGCCGGAGGGCAATTCCGCCTTTTCAACCTTGCGGTGTTTAGTGAATTAAACCCATGACGAGCCTATTGTCCGATCGGACGGCATTACTGGCCCTGGTGGAGCGCTTCCCGCATCAGCACGTCATCATGCTGGGGGACCTCGTCGCCGACGAGTCCGTTTACGGCGAAATCATGCGTGTCTCACGCGAAGCGCCCGTGCTCATCCTGAAGCAGCGCGAAAAGCAAGTGGTGCCGGGCGGGGGCGCCAATGCCGCGAACAACCTGGCGGCGCTCGGGGCGAAAGTCACTCCCGTGGGAGCGGTGGGCGAGGATGAGTCGGGCAACGCCTTGCTCCATTACTTTCGCGAAAGGCACATCTCCACCCACCACATCGTGCGCTTGAAGAATTACCTGACTCCCACCAAGGTGCGGGTGCTGGGTGGGCTTTCGCACTGGCAGCGCCAACAGATCGTGCGCATTGACCGGGAGCCGGCCCAACCCCTGGAGGCTAAGGTGCGAACTGCCCTGACCCGGGCCGCGGCGGCGCTGCTGGACTCTGCCACGGGCCTGCTGGTTGCCGATTACGGGTACCGCACCACTAACGCCCGGGAAGTGGATACCCTGCGCAAGCGTGCGAGCCGTCACGGGCTGCCCATCACCATTGATTCCCGCTATGACCTTCTCACCTACAAGAACCTGACGGCGGCAACGCCCAATGAACCGGAAGTCGAGGCGGCTTTCGGCCAGAGCATTGGCAACGATTTGGACCGGCTGCACGCTCTGGGAAGGAAGTTCCTGCGCCGCCAGGGACTCCAGGCCTTGCTGGTGACGCGGGGGCGCGATGGAATGGCCCTGTTCGAGCCGCGCCGGCCGCCCCGCCACCTTCCCATATTCGGGTCTGACCAGGCCGTGGACGTGACCGGCGCGGGCGACACCGTAATCGCGGCCTTCACTCTGGCGCTGGCCGCCGGGGCGGATTTTCTGCAAGCCGCGGTGATTGCCAATTGCGCCGGCGGGATCGTGGTGATGAAGCGCGGCACCGCCACGGTTTCCCTCAGTGAAATCACGGAGGCGATCCGCAACGCATGAGCGCATCCATAATCCCCCGCCAAGAAGTGCGCGCCCTGGGCGAACGCCTGCGGCGGGAAGGCCGGCGCATTGCCTTTGCCAACGGTTGTTTTGACATTCTCCATGTCGGTCATGTGCGTTATTTTGAAGAGGCCAGGCGAGCGGGCGATGTGCTGGTGGTGGGGGTGAACAGCGATCGCGCCGTGGCCGCGCTGAAGGGCGAGGGGCGGCCGATTCTTCGCGAAGAAGGCCGCGCCGAATTGGTGGCGGCGCTCGAATCCGTGGACTACGTCGTGATCTTCGATGCACTTACGGCGTGCGAGATCCTGCTGGACCTGCTCCCCCATGTCCACTGCAAGGGCCCCGACTATACCGAGGAGACAGTCCCGGAACGCGAAGTGGTCAGGAGTTTCGGCGGAGAGGTGCGCATCGTGGGCGACGCCAAGAATCACTCCACGCGGGAACTTCTGGCCGAGATTTCCCGGCGCGCGCAGGAAGGATAGCGCCGCCTCCGCCGGCTCGAGGACGCTTTTCAGGTGGGAGGGATGACGGATCCGGCGCAGCGATTCCTGATTGTCCGCCTCGGCTCGATCGGCGACATTGTCCACGCGCTCCCCGCCGCGGGCGCGCTGGCGGAGACGTTTCCGCAGGCGCGGATCGATTGGGCCGTGGAGAAACGCCACGCAGTGCTGCTGGAGGGTAACCCGCATTTGCACCATGTCGTGGTCCTTGACACCCTGGATTGGCGTCGGCATTTGACCTCTTTGGCAACCTGGCGTGAAATCGGCTATGGGCTGGGCGACCTGCGGCAGACCCCCTACGATGCGGCCATTGATTTTCAGGGACTCTGGAAATCGGCCGTGGTGGCGTGGTGCAGCCGCGCCCAGGAACGCATTGGATTTGCCGATCGCTGGCTGCGCGAGCCCGGCGCCGGGGTGCTTTACACCCAACAGGTTTCGCCGCGCGAGCACGTGCATGTGGTGGAAGAAAACCTGGCGCTGGTTGAACGGCTGGGAGCGCGCACCAGGAAGTGGCAGTTCCCCCTGCCGTGGAACGATGACGATGATCAGTACGTGGATGATCAACTGGCCGCACTGGGTTCGGAGAACATTATCATCATCAACCCGGGGGGCGGCTGGCGCTCGAAATGCTGGTCTCCGGAGAATTACGCCGCGCTCATCCGGGAATTGGCCAGGGCCCGCCCTGAAAAAATCCTATTGACCGGCTCCCCATCGGAGGAACCCCTGATCGCCGAAATCTTGCAAAACGCGGGAAGCCAATGCGCGCACTACCTGCCCACCACCCTGGTGCAATTCATAGCCCTGGCAAGGCGCGCGCGCCTTTTCGTGGGAGGCGACACGGGGCCATTGCACCTGGCCGCCGCCGTCGGCACCCCCATCGTGGGCATTTACGGGCCCACTGACCCGGTGCGCAACGGCCCGTTTGCGGCCGATGACATCGCCCTCTCGAACCGCGGGCCGATCAACTACACGCGCCGTGGGGCAAACGCCGCGTATCTGCCCGGTATTTCCGTCGAGTCGGTCGTGGCCGCGGTGGAAAAACGATTGGCGAGGGCGCATGGATAGCCCCTACGCTCGGTGGGCCACCCGCTGGCGTGTGCCGATGGGATTTGTTCTGGGCCTCGCCTACTTGATGTTCTGTCGGCCGACGGTGAAGCTGCTTA
>Ga0326727_10022506_pt1 | contig 12165 bp, 5 predicted proteins | sample MB2enrmetagenome_FD_207643 | JGI IMG/M metagenome (GOLD analysis project Ga0326727, IMG submission 207643) | Lab enriched peat soil microbial communities from McLean, Ithaca, NY, United States - MB29MY | ecosystem: Environmental > Terrestrial > Soil > Wetlands > Peat | place: USA: New York... | reverse complement strand
CGACTCCGATGAGCGCATTGGCGGCGGCGACGCGGCGCTCGGCGGCGGCGATGTCGGGACGGCGCTGGAGCAGCTCAGACGGAACGCCGGTGGGGATGGAGGGCGGACCGCCGGCGAGTGGCTGCTCGGGGATGTGGAAGCCGGTCGCGGGTTCGCCGACGAGGACGGCGAGGGCGTGTTCATACTGTGCGCGCTGGACGCCGAGGTCGATGAGCTGGGCGCGCGCCTCTTCGAGTTGCGTCTGGGCCTCGGCGACATCGCTCTCCGTGCTGAGGCCGCCCCTGAGGCGGACCTGGGTAAGGTCAAGCGTCTGGGTGTAGGCGTCGATGGTGGCGCGCAGCAACTGGGCCTGCAGGTCGAGGCCGCGCAGTTGGAAGTAAGTGACGGCGAGCATCCCTTGCAGGCTGAGGCGCGTGTTGGCGAGGTCGGCGGCGGAGGCCTGCGCGCTGGCCGAGGCGGACTCGATCTGGCGGCGGACTGCGCCCCAAAAGTCGGGCTCCCAGGAGATGTTGAGAGGGATGAGGAAGTCCCAGTAATCGCGTTGCGTTGTCGGGCCTACCTGCGGCGCGTTGGCGGATATGGCGTTGCGCGTGGCCGAGCCGCCAAGGGAGACCGTGGGATAGAGCGATGCGTGGACCTCGCGCACCAGATCGTGGGCCTGCTGGTAGGCGTGCAGGGCGGCTGCGATGCTCTGGTTGGCATTGGCGCAACGAGTTTCGAGGTCGTTCAGTTCTGGATTCTGGTAGACGGCCCACCACGCGCCGCGGTCGGCGGCGTCGGCGGGCGTGGCTGAGGCCCAATCGCCGTTGTGGCCCTGGTCGGAGAAGGAGGGCGGCGCGGGGACGGGCGGGGGTTGATAGTTCGGCCCGACGGTCTTGCAACCACACAGCACAAGCAAGCATCCGGTGAGCGCGAGCGGGGCAAGCAGCGCAATGGAGCGATACGACTTCATGGCTTGGTCTCCGCATTCGGCGTCACGACGCGCACCAACTCGCCGTCGGTGAGCGAGTCGGGTGGGTTGGCGATGACTGGCTGGCCGGGCGCGAGGCCGCCGAGAATCTCCATGGTCGAACCGGAGTCGCGCCCTGCAGTGACGCGCACGATGTGTGCGTGGTTGGCGGCATCGACGGTGGCAACGTGAAGGCCATCGGGTTCGAGAATCAGCGCGCTGACGGGAACGATCAGGGCGGGAACATTGGTCGAGACGTTAAGGTGGACTTCGGTGTAGCTGCCGGGGAGAAGCTCGCCGGAGCGATTGTCCACGTCCACCTCTGCCAGCAGCGTGCGCGTCGCGGGATCGACAGCGTTGGAGGTGCGCACCAGCCTGCCGTGGAAGGTGCGGCCGGGATATTGGGGCAGCGTCAGCGTGGCCGCGACTCCGTTCTTGGCGTCGGGCGCATAGACTTGGGGGACGTTGACGAAGACGCGCAGCGTGCCGATGGCCGAGATGTCGAAGACCTCTTTGCTGGCGGAGACCGTGCCCGCGCCGGGCGTGGTGGTGCTGCCGGCGGGGGTGACGAGCTGGCCGATGTCGAGGTTGCGCGCGGTGATGACGCCGTCGAAGGGCGCCTCGATGCGCTCGAAGGACTGTAGCTCTTCGAGGCGATGCACGTTGGCCTGCGCGGAGTTGACCTGGGTGTTGCTGGCCTGGAGCTGCGCGACGGCGTTGTCAGTGTCCTGCTGCGAGACGGCGTTCTGGGCGATGAGGCCGCGATAACGGTCGGCGGTGATTTTGGCCAGCGCGGCGTTGCTCTCGGCGGTGGCGAGGTCGGCTTTCGCCTGGGCAAGCTGCTGGTCCAGCTCGGGCGTCTCGATGACGGCGAGCAGATCGCCCTTGTGCACATGCGATCCGATGTCGTGCGACCAGGACTTGACGTAGCCGGTGGTGCGCGCGTAGATGGGCGCCAGGGTGAAGGCCTGCATGTTGCCCGGCAGGACGATCTCGCGGGCGTCTTTCTCGAAGACCGGCTGCGCCAGCGAGACCGGCGGGGCCGCATTGGCATCGGTGTATCGCACAAGTTCGCTATTGGCATGAATGCGGTGCACGATGCCGACGGCGGCAGCAACGACGGCTACGATGAGGACGCCGAAGGCCAGCGTTAGGAGGCAGCCACGCGAGACCTCGGGCGTTGCGGATTCATCGGGATTGGTTGCTGGCAACTTGGGGTCTTCGGCATTCATCGTTGTCTCTCCGTGCGCGAGCTTCGCGTCAATACCATCGATCTCATCCAATTGCGATGGTTCATGCACTGGCCTCATTCGCGTCCTCGGCCTTGGTCCCTGCGCGTGGCTGATCGTTGCGGTGCATCAGGGAGAAGAAGACCGGAACAAAGGTGAGTGTGCCAAAGGTGGCCAGCAGCAGCCCGCCGATCACGGCGCGGCCGAGGGGCGCATTCTGCTCGCCGCCATCGCCCAGGCCCAGCGCCATGGGCACCATTCCGATGATCATGGCAAGAGCGGTCATAATGACGGGGCGGAAGCGGGTGAAGCCGGCGGAGAGCGCCGCCTGGGTCGCGCTCATGCCATGGTCCATCTGCTCCTTGGCGAAGCTGACCACGAGGATCGAGTTGGCCGTGGCCACGCCCATGCACATGATGGAGCCGGTGAGCGCGGGGACGCTGATGTGGGTCCCGGTCAAAAAGAGCAGCCAGACGATCCCAGCCAGCGCGCCGGGCAGCGCGGCGATGATGATGAATGGGTCGAGCCAGCTCTGGAAGTTGACCACGATGAGCGCGTAGACCAGGACGATGGAGAAGAGCAGTCCGTATGACAGTCCCTGGAAGGAGCTGTGCATGGTCTCAATCTGGCCGCGCAGATCGATCACAGTCCCGCGCGGGAGCTTTGCTTTGCTGTCGCTCAGTATCCTCTCGATTCTGCCTGACACGCTGGCCAGATCGGCGCCCTCGACCGAGCCATAGATGTCGATGATGGGCTGCGCGTCGTAATGACTCAGCGTGCCGGGCTCGGTGCCTCGCACGAGCGACGTGAGGTTGCCGAGAAGCTGCGGCTGCTGTGCGGATCCGTTGGTCGCGATGGGAAAGTTCTCCAGCTCCTGCAGGTCCTTCACCTCGTACTGCGGGGTCTGGACGGCGATGTTGTAGCTCACATGGTTCTGCGGGTTGAGGTAGAAGGACGGGGAGGTTTGGAAACTGCCGCTCAGGCTGGTGAGCAGGTCCTGCGCCACATCGCGCTGGCTGTAACCAACCTCCTGGGCGCGTGTGCGGTCCACATTGACCGTCCACTTGGGCTGGTTGAAGGGCTGCTGAATGCGGAGATCGGTGGTGCCTGGGACGCGACTGATCTGCTGCATCAACTGCTCGGCGATCTGACGGTTCTGGTCCACCAGCAGGCCCGTTACCTGCACGTCGATCTGGGCGGGAAGGCCGAAGTTCAGGATCTGGCTGACCATATCGGTCGGCAGGTAATAGAACTCCGTGCCGGGAAACTGCTGCGTCAGCTTATCGCGCAACGCGCGCGTGTACTCCGCCGTGGGCCGGTGTTTTTCCGCCAGGGAAACCAGGATGTCGGCGTCGCCGGTACCCACCGGGGCCGAGTTCGAGTAGGAGAGATTCAAGCCCGAGTAGGGGAGGCCAATGTTGTCGATGATGGTGCCCAACTGGGCCGAAGGAATCTCGCGACGGACCACGTCCTCGATCTGATCGCACAGCCGTGCCGTATCTTCAATGCGTGTACCGGTGTGCGCGCGCACATGCAGCTTGAACTGGCCGCCGTCCACCGAAGGGAAGAAGTCCTGCCCCAGCCATGGGTAGAGCAGCGCCACGGAGACGATCCAGAACGCGACGATCGAGAGCAGAAACGCAGGCCGATTCTCCAGGAAGAGCCTCAGGACCCCGTGGTACCAGTCGCGCAACCTCTCGAAGGAGTGCTCAAAGGCGATCTGGAAGCGCACAAAAGGATTGCGGCTGGCGCGCGCCTGCTGCACGCGGTCGTGCTCATGCCCCTTCAGCAGATATTTCGCCATGGTGGGCACGATGGTGCGCGAGAAGAAGTAGGACGCGAGCATGGCGAAGACGACCGCCTCGGCCAAGGGGACGAAGAGATAGCGGGCGACTCCGCCAAGGAAGAACATGGGCACAAAGACGATGCAGATGGCGAGGGTGGAGACGAAGGCGGGCACGGCGATTTGCGCGGCGCCGTCCAGGATGGCCGGCTCGACCTGCTCGCCCAGCTCCAGAAAGCGATTGATGTTTTCGATGGTGACGGTGGCGTCGTCGACCAGGATGCCGACGGCCAGAGCCAGTCCTCCCAGGGTCATGATGTTGATGGTCTCACCCAGGGCCGCGAGCATCAGCAGCGAGCTGACGATGGACAGTGGAATCGACACCGCGATGATGAGGGTCGAACGCCAGCTTCCGAGGAAGATCAGGATCATGGCTGCGGTCAGGCAGCCGGCGATGATGGCCTCGCGCGCCACACCGCTGATGGCCGATTTAACGAAGACCGACTGGTCGGCGATGGGCCGGATCTGGAGCGCGGGAGGCAGTTGCGCCGCAATCAGCGGCAGTTGTTTGCGCACATTGGAGATGATGTCCAGCGTCGAGGCGTTACCCGTCTTCAGGATGGTCATCAGCGAGGCCCGCTGTCCGTCGACGCGCACGATGTTGGTCTGCGGAGGAAAGCCGTCGCGCACATTGCCGATATCGTGAACGTAGATGGTGGCCCCGTTTACGGTCTTGATCGGCAGGTCGTTTAATGCCGCGATCGACTGCGGCGCGCTATTGGTCTCGATCTGGTAATCGACGTGTCCCATCTTCATATCGCCGGCGGGCAAGATAATGTTTTGCGCGCTCACGGCGTTCACCACGTCGGCAGCGGAGATTCCGAGGGCCTGCAACTTCTGGGTGTCGATATCCACCTGAATCTGCCGCTGCTTGCCTCCGTATGGGAAGGGAATGGAGGCCCCCTGCACGGTGGCGAGCCCGGTGCGAATGTTGTTTGCCCCATAGTCGAACAACTGCTGCTCGGTCAAGCCATTGCCGGCGAGCCCGAGTTGCAGCACCGGAACGCTGGATGCGCTGTACTGAATGATGAGAGGAGGCGTCGTGCCTGGGGGATATGCACGCAGCGCGGTCTGCGCGATGGCGGTGACCTGGGCCACGGCCTGCGAGATGTTGACCGTGGGGCGGAAGTAGACCTTGATGACGGCGATGCCATTCAGCGTCTGCGACTCGGTATGCTCGATGTCATTGACCGTGGTGGTCAGGCTGCGCTCGAACTGCACCGTAATCCGGTCGCTGAGTTGCTGAGGGGAGAGGCCGGCATACGACCAGATGATGGAGACAACCGGGATGTCGATGTTGGGAAAGATGTCGACCGGGGTGCGTTCGATCACCACCGGGCCGAGGAAGAAGAGCAGCAGCGACAGCACGACGAAGGTGTAGGGTCTCCTAAGCGCGAGACGGACGATCCACATCAAAACTCCTTTGGCCGAGGGCCTGGTCAGCATCGAACACGTGGAATCTGCAGCAAACAGCTCAGTGGCCCGGACCAGCAAACGAGAGCTTCAGCGAGAGGGGTTGCTGAATGATTCGCTGCCTATTAAACGATAGCAGCTTCCCGCAAGACGCACCGCTGCTTTATGTCCGCGCCGCAATCCGAAGCATACCGTTGCGTCCTCGCGTGCAAAGTGACTACGACTGCGATGGGTTCGGTATTCTGTATGAAATGGTTTTTCTTCCGTCCGTGATGCAATCGAAGAGGTCCACACTCCGCACAGCTCTCCCGCCGCTCCCGTGCAGGATGGGCGTTCTCTTCTCGACTCTGCTGGCCCTGGCGTTGGCGACGGTCTGGCCTGCACAGAGCCAGCCGCATGAGTCGATGGACGCGACGGCCCTGGTGCGCCGCGCCGTGCAGCACAGGCTCGATGCGGAAAAGAGCCATCGTCCGGTGCGCTATCTCATTCACCGGACCGACGAGCGCCACGACACAACCAAGGAGATCCTTGAGACCGTGGACGGCGACGTTGCGCGCCTGGTTGCCATCAACGGCAAGCCGCTGAGCGCCGAGGCCGACCGCGCCGAGCTAGACCGGCTGGACACCCTGGCCAACCACCCCGAGATGCAGGAGCATCGCCACAAGAGCGAGCAGAGAGACGCAGAGCGCATCGACCGCCTGCTGGCCCTGCTGCCGGATGCGTTCCACTACAGGTTTGAAGGGATGGCCGCCTGCGGCGCGGGCCAGTGCTATCGGTTGAGCTTCACTCCCAATCCGCAGTTCACTCCGCCCAACATGGAGGCGGACCTGCTGCGCGGCATTGCGGGCGAGGTGTGGATCGATCCGGCGCAGGAACGGCTGACCCGGCTGGATGGTCACTTCATCGCGGACGTCGAGTTCGGATTCGGGATTATCGGCAAACTGAACAAGGGCGGAACAGTGCTGCTGGAACAGACCGACGTTGGCGGGCACGACTGGGAGCTGACGCGCCTGACGCTGCATGTGACCGGCAAGGCGCTGATGGTGAAGCCGTTGAGCTATCAGATCAGCGAGGAAGCGAGCGGGTTCGCGCCGGTCGCACCCGGACTGAGGTACAGAGAGGCGATTCAGCTGTTGAAGCAGGCTGGCCCTTAGAGCGGCTGCGCCGTGATAGTAACGGAGGCGCCGGTGAGGGACGCAGACGAGGCGGTGAGCCGCATCTCGCCTGGCTGCCCGCTGGACTGCACCAGCGCCAGCGCGCGGCCTGCGAAGGCCTTGCGGCGATCACTTTGGTAGTTCTCGTGGCTGTCGGCCTGGCCGTTGTCCAGGCCGAGGATCCGTCCCGGTCCGCTGAGTGAGAAGACAATTTCGTTGTCGGCTGTCGGCACGACGCGCCTCTGGCTGTCGACGATCTCGACCGTGACGTGGGAGAGGTCGTCCCATTGGGTGTCTATGCGCGTTCGGTCCGCTGTTAGGCGAATCGCGGCGGGCGCGGCGGTGGTGCTTTGCTCCTCAATCATAATGACCTGGCCGTCCTTTATTCCGACGGCCTTCAGCGTGCCGGGCTGGTACGGAACGAACCACGCGAGATGAAGGTCGCCGGTGGTCTGCATGACTCGAGTACGAGCGGGGAAGCTGGAGTACCTTCCCTCCATGCCCATCTCCGGAAACATATAGCCCTGGACGCCGAGGCTCTTGCCGTTGAGGAAGAGTTCGACAGTGTCGCAGTTGGTGAAGCAGATGACGGGAATGATCTGGCCTTCGCTCCCAGCCCAGTTCCAATGCGGAGAGAGGTGCAGCACGGGGGTTTTGGTCCAGAGGCTCTTGTAGAAGTAGAAGCCGTCCTTGGCGAAGCCGCAGGAATCGATGACGCCGGAGCGCGAGGCCTTGGAGGGCCAGCGCGCCTCGCCAAGATAGTCGACGCCGGTCCACATGAAGTCGCCGCAGACGTAGTCGTAGACCTGGGTGAAGCGCTGCAACTGCTCGCCCTCGATGCGCTGGTTGGAGGGGGAACGGAACTCGCTGGGAGAGTCGCTTCGGCCGGGGATGAAGCTGGGCATGGCGCCGTTCTCTGTGCCGATGAAGCGGCGCTGCGGGAAGTCGTGGCGGTCGATGCTGTAGAACTTTTCGCGGCGGTCGCGCCAGCGGCCAACGTAGTTGTACCCAACCACGTCGAGTTCGGCGAGGAACTCCGGCAGCGCTCCGTGGGGCTCGGCGACGATCTGGTCGCAGGCCACGGTGACCAGCCGCGTCGGGTCATTGTCGTGCAGGATTTTATTCAAAGCGCGCAGTGTCTCGACGCCGCGGGGCACGTCCTGGTCTGGCACCTCGTTGCCGGCGCTCCAGATCACGATGGAGGGATGATTGCGGTCGCGCGCGATCATATCGGCCAGGTCGCGGGCAGCCCACTCGTCGAAGTAGCGGTGGTAGCCGAAGTCGGGCGTCTGCGATTTGGGCTCACGCCACTCGTCAAAGGCCTCGGCCATCACCAGGAACCCCATGCGGTCGCAGAGATCGAAGAACTCGGGTGTGTGGGGATTGTGGCTGGCGCGGATGGCGTTGCAGCCCATCTCTTTCAGCAAGGCGAAGCGCCGCTCCCAGATGCGCTGCGGGACCGCTGTGCCCACCGCGCCTCCATCGTCGTGCAGGCAGACACCGTTCAGCTTGACGCGTTCGCCATTCAGGAGGAAACCCTTGTCTGCATCGAACTGGATGGAACGAATGCCGAAGGAAGTGCTTGCGGCGTCCGCATCTGAACTGCCGTGGCGCAGCACCTGGCGAACAGAGTAGAGCGTCGGCGAAGTGTGCGACCAGAGTTTGGGCTGGGGCACGGCGATGCGCTGCACGAAGAGATGGCCGCCACCGGTGGGAATCTCTGCGTCGGTATCTGTCGACTGCACCACTGCACCACTCTGGTCGAGGACTTCACTCCGCAGCGTGCAGGACGCGGATTGCGCAAGCTGATTGCGGACGCGCGTGGAGACTTCGACGGTGGCAGTCTGCGCGGTGATCTGCGGAGTGGTGACGCCGGTGCCCCACTGCTCGATGTAGAACGGGCCGGTGTTGATGAGCCATGTGTGGCGATTGATTCCGGAGCCGGAGTACCAGCGCAGGTTGGGCTGGTGCGAGTTGTCCACGCGCACGGCAACGAGGTTGGGCTCGCTGCCGAAGTGAAGATGCGGAGTGAGGTCGTAGTAGAACGTGGTGAAGCCGTAGGGCCGTGTGCCAAGATGCTGGCCGTTGATCCACACATCGCTGCACTGGTACACGCCGTCGAACTGCAGCAGGATGCGGCGTCCCGCGTCAGTGCGGGGAAGCTGGAAACTCTTGCGATACCAGCCGATGCCGGTGGGCAGGTAGGCGCCCTCGCTGCCGCACGGCTCCGATTCGCTGAAGGGGCCACTGATGCTCCAGTCGTGGGGAATAATCACGGGCGTCCAGTTGCTGGCGGTGAACTGCGGGGCCTGCGCGCCGACGATGTCTCCCTTGGCAAAGCTCCATCCGTCGTCGAAGCTGGATTGGCGGACACGGGGCGGAGCGGCGGCCGCATTCGGCTGGCTGGCGAGAGCCTTTTCAAGTCCGATTGCGGATGCAACGCCAACCAGGGCCGCATCGCCCAGGAAGTCTCTACGCGTCAGTTCACGGCTCATAATGCAGTTCTCCTGTGTTGCCTGACTATAAATATTTTGCTCGACAACTTCAGCTCGACCTCAATAGGTTGCGACGGAGACGAGCAGGACAAGGGGCGCGGACGAGAAGTTGAGGCCGTAGTCGGTCTGGTCGCCGTTCAGGATTCGGCGGAACTTGAATGCGCCATTCTCGTAGGTGCCTTCTTCGACTTTCAGGAATTGGCGGTGCAGCCACTTGCCGTCGATCTGGGCAGAGGGGGTCTGTCCGCTCCCATTCTGAATCTGCTGCGACTTGCGCTGCTGCTCGGTCCCAGCCGGGCGGAAGTCAACGTGGGCGTTGATTCCGGCGACCAGAAACTGGTTGTCCTTGAGTTGCGCGACCAGGGCGCGGCCGGTCGGCTCGGAGCCTTGCCTTGGCGCGGCGCCACGGCCGGAGCCGTAGGTAACGAACGCGTCCCAGTCGCCGAAGTGAAGCGTCTGGGTGGGCTGGCCCGGGTCCTCCGCCACGGCCTGCAGCTTGCCCTCGAAGTTGAGGCGGGCGATGTCGCGCATCATGGGGCCGATGAGGATGTAGTTCTGCGCCGTCGGTTGCAGAAAGCTATCCTGCGCAGACGTTGCGCCTGGCTGCGGCGCGGGAGTCCGCGTGTAGTCCAGGCCGAAGGGCGAGTAGCCGATGGCCTGCCGTCCGAGGGCCGCGAAGAAGAAGCGCGCGGTGGACACGGAGCTGCTGGTTTCGGGGACGAAGAGGGCGTTGTCCGGACGATGATAGAGGTCCAGCACCTTCAGATACGTAGCGGTGTCGTTGCTGTAGATGTCGGGCGCAAGAACATCGGGCGCCTCCGCCTTCCAGATGTTGAGTACATTGTCGGTGGGGCCTCCCGACTCGTAGCTGCCGGGCGCGCCGGGCTTGATGGGATCGCGCAGCGCGGCGTTGACGTAGAGAGGCAGCGGGTAGACCGCCTTGCCCGCGGCGGCGATCTGCCCAACGTAGCGGGCAATGGCCCACGCATGGAAGTTCACCTCGGCCTCCGTGCCGAAGACATCCTGCCAGTTCGCGGTTCGCGATCCGGGTGATACGTTCATCGCCTTCAGAACATCGGCAGGCACTGGCGCGGCGAAGAGCTTTTCGGCAGTCGGCGAGTAGTCGCGCAGCGTTCCCCATGTCCCGGTCTCATTCTCCACCTGCACCATCAACACCGTTCGCTGCGGATCGGCAGTCTTCAGGTGCTTCATGAACGCGGTGAATGCGTGGATGTCTGCGTCGAGCGATGCCTGGGCAAAGGGCGAGGGCGAGTCGACCGGCTCTCCGCGCTTGTTGATGACGTGGGAGTACTTTTCGGGCTCGAGCTTCATCCACTCGGGCATGTAGTGCTGGCTGCCGTTCTTCCATGTTCCGAACCAGAGAATTACCAGATGCAGGTGGTGCGCACGCGCCTGGGCGAGGACCGTGTCGATCTGCGAATAGTCGAACTGGCCAGGCTTGGGTTCGAACTGCTCCCAGTAGATGGGCGTCTCGACCGTGTTGACATGCAGGGCTTCGGCCGCGGGCCACACCTGCGGCAGCGTGGCCGGCCAGTCGCTGGAGTTGTTGGTCTGCATGCCCAGCATCAGATAGGGCGCGCCATCCACCATGAGGGCGTAGCGGCCATCCTGCTGCACGATGCTGGGGATGGGGTGGTCCTTCGCCGGTGCCTGCGCCTGCACTGCGAAGCCTGCAAACGATGCCAATAGAATTGCCGTGCCGATAAAGTTCATTCTCATTTCAATCCTCATTTCTGCCGGGAAAGGCCTGAACAATTGTTTGATATTCCCTCGGGGGCTAAAGCCCGGTTGATTCTGCGACCACTACGGACTTGAGACCCAAGGCTGAAGCCTTGGGCTACCAGCCCGTCCCTTTCAAAGCAATAACCTGATACAACAAAACTCCTAGAAAAAAACCTTCCATTCCACGTCGTTGCCGGTTGGGGCGGTGAAATCCACCGTGAGCAGGCTGCCGTCGGTCTGCATTGTGGCGGGCGAAATGCCGCTAGGCAGTTCGACAGACTTCGCACTGAAGCCGTCCGGCAGAACGATGCGCAACTGGTAGGGGTCTCCGGAGACGGCGCGCGAGACACCACGCAGCATCCTGCGCTGCTCGTCATAGCTTAGCTCCTTCACGTCGAAGGCCATCTGCCGAATGTGGCGGCTGGTGGAGACGAGCACCGGATGGGGTTGCTTTTCGACGATGCTGTAGACGTCGCAATCGTACGGCTGCAAGGGACGCGTCGCGAAGGTTCCCTTGAAGCTACCAATCAACTTTTTCGTCCAGAATTCGTAGACGATGTACTCCTTGTCGGGGTCGAGGCGGAGGTCCTTCGCCGCATCCAGCTTGGTCGTGAACGTGTCGCGGCCCGGCCTGCCGGTGAAGTTGAAGACCGTAACGACGTTCCACTTGCCAAACGCGCGCTCGACCGGCATGTTCCAAATGTGCGCCGGTTTGCGCGTGAACAGGTCCACCGGGTAGGCCACGTCCATGGTCGGCGGGCTGATGCGCTTCATCAGTTCGATGCGGTCGTCGGGGTAGGGAACGTCGAAGGCTTCGGAGATGAAGAGCGTGCTGCCGGCGATGGCGTGAAAGACCGCTGTCACCTTGGCCTGGCCGTAGGTATAGAACTGGCCGTCCGACAGGCTGAACTTGTAGATGTGGAAGCCGTCGCCATCGTTCCAGAAGACGCGGCCGTTGTAGAAGGCGCGGTTGGAGGAGCCGAGGACCGACTCGGTGAAGAGGCCGGTGAACTCGGTTTGCGTGAGCGGCGATACGCCGGTCTCGTAGCCGTGGTCCGCGTCTTCGGAGATGCGGCAGATGTCGACGATGCCGTAGGAGTGGTCGACGGGCTGCATGTTGGAGCGGACGACGCGACGCGGCGCTTTCTGGTCGATGGCCTCGCGCCAGGGCATACCGCCCGCATGATAGGTCTCCATCGCGCTCATGTAGGGATCGTGCTGTCCCGGCCACTTGTCCCACCAGTCGGCGAAGTCCATCTCGGCGCGGCCGGTCTGGTCGGGGTGGTCGGAGGCCCAGGCAAAGGCGCGCTCGCGCTCCAGCTTGACGGCGAGCGGGTTG
>Ga0326727_10022505_pt1 | contig 12165 bp, 9 predicted proteins | sample MB2enrmetagenome_FD_207643 | JGI IMG/M metagenome (GOLD analysis project Ga0326727, IMG submission 207643) | Lab enriched peat soil microbial communities from McLean, Ithaca, NY, United States - MB29MY | ecosystem: Environmental > Terrestrial > Soil > Wetlands > Peat | place: USA: New York... | reverse complement strand
CGGGCATAAGTGTTGAGAGATACACGCCGGTCTTCCAAACCGAAATACGGGGCGCGATACCCCGATGCCCGACCACAGAGCGTAGCCTAAAAGTGAGGCGCTTGCTTCGGGAGCAAGATCAAGCGGGCGCGCTACCCGCCGCTCTGACCATTTCCGCGACGCGAACACCGGTGCCGGCCAGGACTTCACAGGCCTGGCTGCGGCGGTTCAACTCCGCCTTCACGTCGCGATTGGGTTGCAAACTTTGACAGTGAAGTCCCGGCTCTTAACCGGCGAGAACACGGTGCAAGTCCGTGGCGACCCACCAATTTGAACGCTCCCGTACCTCCGGCTCCACCATTTCTTGCGGGATGGAGTAACCAGCAACTCGGCGCTCTTTGAAAGCGTAGTTGTCGGTGCGAACCCGGCTCCCGCAGCCAATTTCCGCTCGGTAGTGAAATAGAATCACGTCTGGCCTACACCCAGAAGTCGGAGGGGCAGAACCTCCCCGGGCGACCAATCTTCGCCCTCCGGGCTGCGGCTCGGCGGGCCATTGCCTCGTGGCGTAATCAGGAGCGCGCCGGTCTCTGACACCGGAGGACCTGGAGCAAAACCGGGCGAGGCGGCCAATTTCCCCATGCCAATACATGGGAGGTTTGCCGCGCGTTGGGCGTATTGCATCGGCCTGCCCTGCGGTCAGCGCGTGTGTTTAGCGACGACGCGGTAGCGTAACCACGTCACGCTGCCCGGCAATTGTTTTCGCGACAGGAGGCGAAGAGTGGCAGCGGCTTTGGGCGGCGGGTCTCCGGGAATGTCGAAAAAGCCCGAGATGCCAACGCCGCCGTCGGCGATCGGCACCGTGACGTGGCTTATTTCATCAACAAGCCTGGCGTGGAGCATGGCGCCGTTGAACTTTCCGCCGCCCTGAAGCATGAGCTTGCGCAGATGAAAATGGGTGCCGAGCTTGCGAAGGGCAACGTGCAGGTCAACTTCCTTCTTGCCGCAGAAGAGGTAGGAAACGCCGGCGGACTGGAGGTGTGCCAGGTAATCGTCGCCGACGCGCTCGGTGACAAGCAGAACAACATGATCGCCGTCCACTTCATTCTCCTGGAAGCGCAGAACGCCTTTCGCATCCACACCGATTGCCAGTCGTTTGGCATTTTTGTCGGCAATGTGGTCACGACGAATGACCGGCTGCTTGGCGCGGGGCAGCTTCACGTTTCGGCCGGCAAATTCCTTCATCGTGGTCGTGCCCACGAGCCAGGCGCCGATGCCAAAGCTGGCCGCCGTGGTTTCGAAGAGTGTGGCGCTGTCTTTGCGGCCGGGAAGTTTGCCCCAGCGATCGCCCAGGATTTTGCCGTCGATGGTCGTACACATGTGGCAGATCACGTAAGGTCTCATGATTTTCTCCAGAGTTCGAATCCTTCAATGCCAACATGCGCCAAAACTATGCCGAAGGCCAGCCGGAAGCATGCGCCAGAATGTGCGGACATTTCCCTTTCGTTCCTCTGGGCAGGACATTGAACGATGATCGGGAACCGTCTCGATCCCGCCGTCGGCGAATCCTCAACAAAGGACAAACACCTCAGCGCGGAAAGCGCGGTCATATACAGAAGTTTTATGAGCGACATATTGAACAAAGCAATGGTGCTGGTGCTCAACCGCAACTGGCAGGCCGTCAACGTCCGCACGCCGCAGGAGGCCTTCTGCATGATGGCGACAAACGTGGCAACCGGCCTGGAAATCGAAGGCCAAAATCACATCCGCCCCGTGATCTGGGACGAGTGGATCACGCTGCCCATTCGTCCGCAGGACAATGCGGTACGGACCGTCCGCGGCCCGATCCGCGTGCCCAACCGTGATCGTGGCGGTCAATTACGCCAAAGTACCCAAGAAGCGCCCGAAGAGCTGTGCGCCCGCGCCATTCGCGAGCGCGACGGTAACCGCTGCCAATACACCGGCCGCGTGCTGCGCCCTGACGAAGGCAGCATGGATCACGTCCTGCCCCGCTCGCGTGGCGGCAAGAACGCCTGGGAAAACCTGGTTTGGGCGGGCAAGGACGTGAACGCGCGCAAGGGCAACCGTCTGCCGCACGAAGCCGGACTGAAGTTGCTCTCCGTGCCGCGCACGCCAAAGGAACTGCCAGCATCGGCGCTCATTCGCAACGCACACGGCATCGCGGAATGGAAGTTGTTTGTGCGGGAATGAAACAACGGGAGGGCGAGCGTCAAAGCTCGCTCTCCTTGGTTAAAACAGTAAACTTAGAAGAACGAGCAAGCCGAATCAAAGCCAATGTTCCGATAGTGAGGAAGCTGCGGCCACTAGTTCCGCGATAGTCCGCTCGATTCCTGGGAAATTCCCGGCCCGTTTGCATGTGCTGCTCGCCAGAGAGGCGAAAATTGGGTTGGTCATTCGTCGCGGACCATCAAAATCGGCCTGCACTTTGCTGTGGGATCGTAAGCGTGACACGTTCAAGCTGGGGCAATGGATGCATGGCAGGATTTACGAACGCCGCTGTGATTTGTCCCCCAATGGCAAATTGTTCATCTATTTTGCCATGAATGGCAAGTGGAAGTCCGAAACCAAAGGTGCCAGGACGGCCATCTCGCGCGTCCCGTATCTGAAGGCTGTCAGTCTTTTCGCCAAAGGAGATTGCTGGCATGGCGGCGGCTTGTTCCTGTCAGACCGCGAATTCTGGCTAAACGGCGGATCTGGCCACATCGAACTCCGAGCGGCGACAGATCTCCGCAGAAGAGCGGATGGGCATCCACCGCAATACTTTGGAGGCGAATGTTTGACAGTTTACTACAATCGGTTGCAACGCGACGGCTGGATTATGGGCAAAGAAGAGGATCAGGGGGCTACATTGTTTGAGAAGAAATTGGCCAAATCTTGGACCCTCCGAAAACTGGCATATTCAGAAATCGGCGCCCCGCCCGGACGAGGGTGTTATTGGGACGCTCACGAGTTGCGTCAGGAATCGACGGGTGCGTTCCTGGCTTTTCCTGAATGGGAATGGGCAGATTACGTGGATGGCCGGTTAGTCTGGGCGGTCAACGGCCAAATTCGTGTCGCGCGACTGGGCCGAGGAACACTCGTGGGCGAGAGGTTACTCCGCGACTTTAACGATATGAAATTCGAGGCGATTCAAGCGCCTTATTGATGGCAGATATGAACACGAAGGATTTTCTAAGGCTGGGCGTGTCGCTTGGTGAAGCAACGCGCCGGGCGACCGATTTTGTGGCCAAGTTCATCCTCGGCGGCGGCGACAAATCGCGGCTGCACGAGGAAGTTGCCGCCATTGTCGCCAATCCGTCGGCTTTCGTGGACGACCCTTTGCGCGGTGAATTTGCGAAAGCTCTTCTCAAAGCGCCACCTCCGTCTCGCGTCGAACCGGTCAAATATCGCCAGTGGGGAGAAGGCCTGGAACACGACGCGGTGATGCAAATGGAAAAGGTCTGTTTGCTGCCTGTCTCCGTCGCGGGAGCCTTGATGCCCGACGCGCACGTTGGCTACGGCCTGCCCATCGGCGGGGTGCTGGCAACGGACAATGCCGTGATTCCTTACGCCGTCGGCGTGGACATTGCCTGCCGCATGAAAATGACGGTGTTGGATCTTCCGTTGCGCGATTTGGAGCAGAAGCAGGACCGCCTGACCCGTGCCATCGAAGCGGAAACGAGCTTCGGCGTCGGCGCGACGTTTCGGGACCGCCGCGCCCACGAAGTGATGGATGCCGATTGGACGATCAGCCCGGTGACGAAACAAAACAAGGATCGCGCGTGGTCGCAACTCGGCACCAGCGGGAGCGGAAATCACTTCGTCGAGTTTGGCCTGTTCACGGCGCACTCAAGAATCAACGACCTTGGGCCGGGAACCTACGTCGCGCTGCTGTCGCACAGCGGCAGTCGCGGCACGGGCGCGGCGGTTTGCGATTACTACAGCAAAATCGCGTTCGCGCAATTTCCGGACTTGCCCAGCGAATTGAAACGGCTGGCGTGGCTGTCGCTCGATTCGCAGCCCGGGCAGGAATACTGGAACGCTATGGAATTGATGGGGCGCTACGCCGCGGCCAACCATGCCTGCATCCACCAGCACATCGCGGAAAACCTCGGCGCGCAGGTCTTGCTCGATTTGGAAAACCATCACAATTTCGCGTGGAAGGAGAAGCACGTCATCGGCGGCGTGGAACGCGAGGTCATCGTGCATCGCAAAGGCGCCACGCCGGCGGGCGCGGGCGTTCTCGGCATCATTCCCGGTTCCATGGCGTCGCCGGGATTTGTCGTGAGCGGAAAGGGAAATCCGGAGTCGCTCAATTCGGCCTTACACGGTGCCGGCCGCGCCATGAGCCGCAAAGCCGCCAACGAGAAGTTCAACTGGAAAGACGTGAACCGTCTTCTCCGCGAACGCGGCGTGACCCTCATCAGCGCCGGCCTGGATGAAGTGCCGATGGCCTATAAAGACATCCGCGAAGTGATGGCGGCGCAACGCGACTTGGTGACGACGCTCGGCCAGTTCGATCCGAAACTGGTGAAAATGGCGCCCAGCGGCGAACGTCCAGAAGATTGACAACGATGTCGCCCGCATCGCGTTTGGACGTGCCTTCAAAACGCTCAAGACAGATAGAAGGAGAGAGGCAACACCTGTGCTGTGGCGACTGAGGCAACCATTTCGTTGGAATGCTGATCGAAAAGTTTAGCCACAGAATAAGGGAAAAGAGCGAAAGGCGCTGCGGCTCAAGTTGTAGAAGCTGAAAAGTATTCCGCGCAAAAGTGGTAGGGGTGGCGATCGGCAAATCGACCCAAGTTGTCCATTACTGTGACAATTCGGCATTGGGCGGTGCCGCCATTTTTTAGCCCGCGCAGGCCGCGTCCGACCATTTGCATGTATCTAACCGGACTGAACACCTGCCTCGCAATGAGAATCATATCGGTTTTTGGAGCGTCAAATCCAGTGGACAGGACACTGTGATTGCAGAGGACGCGGATATCCCCGAACTGAAAATGCTGTAGAAAGTATCGTCGCGACGCTGTAGCGCTCCCACCGCTGACCGCAGCGGCAGGGATGCCACGCAGATTCAATCTCGCCGAAATCTCCTCCGCGTGCTGCACCGAATTGGCGAAAAACAGTATTGAGCGCTCTTCAGCTTTTTCAATTCGATTAACCAGACGCTCATTGCGGGTTTTGTCCTTACCGAGGCGCTGGTTTATTTCTTCAAGCAGCTTTTCAAAATCCAACCCTTCCCAGTCAAGCTGTGCGAGGCGGCTGATTTCATCGTCCGACAGGCCGATCCCTGATTGTAGTGCCTCGTGTATCGGCCTGGCCAGAACACCCCGCTCCAGCAGGCGCGCGTGCAACTGCTCCTGGTTTGCCGGCAGCCATCGGTTGTCAAACCGTTTGGCCAGCCGCTTTGATTCATCGTCATTTGTGCGAAAGGGTGTCGCACTAAGCCCGAGGATGGGCGGCTCATCTTTTGGTGGCGCATCCGTCCGAGGGGCTTCGGCATCAAGCCAGCGGAGCAGGTTCGTGTAGCTTGGGGTGATCGCGTGGTGACACTCATCCACGACAACCAAACCGGGTTTGTTCAGCCAGACGAGCCCGCCGGTGCCCATTCGGCTGTTCAGCGTTTGAATCGAGGCGACGACAACGACAGGCTTGTCCAGTTCTTGAATAGACGGATTGGAATTCCCACCCCACAAGCGGACAATGCGCAAATCTGTTTTTTGAGCGCCAAGATTGATCCACACCTGACGAAAAGCCTGCACGGCTTGTTCGCAAAGTTCATCAGTTTGGGCCACCCAAACCACGCTGCGTCGGTCACCTTCAGGCCTCAGCACAAGCAGCACTGCGGCTTCCACGGTCACGCGCGTTTTGCCACCTCCGGTGGGCAGGCTAACGACTGCACGCCGCCGTGTCGTAGCGGTGGCAACCAAATTCCGCACACCTGCCAATACCTCCTCTTGAAAGTCATGTAAAGGGGGCAATTCAATTGGCCCGCTTATGAATTCTTCACCTTCACGCCGCGACTCGGGTGAAGCTGCAAACTCATCCGGAAAGCCGATGCTGGCGACAAATGTCCGCGCTTCGGCGGTATTCCACCGTGAGGGAGGCTTCAAGCCCTCGGCCTCTAAAGTCTCCTTAAGAATCGAAAGGGTGGCAGGTCCGAATTGTGCCAAGGTCAGTTCAGCGAGCTGAGTTGAACTACATTTTTGAACGAAATCCAAGGTTGCCAAAGCGCCCAGAGTTTTTTGCAGGGGCTCGGACCGACCTCCGACTGCGCGCAACAAACGGTCGGGCAGCGAAGCGCCGCGCGCCACATGAGCACGGCGCTCATCGACCTGTGCGTCGCCAAGGCGCTGCAAGGCTTCAGCGGGTTCATATTGCAGCCATCCGGCAGCGGCGACTTCGTTCACAAGCAACCGGAGTCTCTGGGCACGGGAAAAACGAGCAAGCTGTGCGGAATCCAGAAGCAGGGTGTTCTCCCACATGAGACAGGGAACGGGATCTGCCGTCTCATCGAATGTGATGCTCAATCCTGAGAATGATTGGCAGGGGGCACTCGCTGTGAACTCCGGGCGTAGGACGGTCGCCATTTCGGGAATTGCGAAAATGAGGCGGCCAGGAGGCCCAAGAATCTCCGCCCAGCTTGGCTTGAACAGCTTGTCGAGGCTGCGCGCCCCGGCTTTTTGCCAGAGCGTAAGCCCATGTTCGTCGAGAGTGACTACCAAACGGTCCGGTCGTCGAGCGCGCCGGGCCAAGTCGGCAGAAGTTGTCACGTAAACTTCTGTCAAGGGAACGTAGCCATTCGTCCCCTTGAGACTGCTGGGAACTACATTGTCGCGGGCAGCGCTGGCCCATAAGTTCATCAGGGAATCCTGCGCAAGTGCCGATGAAGTTGCCAAGTGGGCGAACATCGCACCCCAGAATGCAATGAGGTCTTTTTGGCCAGGGGTTGGAACTTCTTTGACTATCGCGGCCAATTCATCAAGGACCAAATGCACTTCCTGCCAACCTTCCAACAAGGCCATCACGCTTTCCTGGCGTCGTGCGATCACGGACCTGAGCGGAATCGTATTATTGCCTATGAGGACGCCGCCGTGTTGGATTAGAAACCAAAAGAGCGGGTGGGCGACATCCAACTTCGGGTAAGCATCCGGCCTTGTGCAATGACCAAATTTGATTGGCTTCTTGAAATCCGGATGTTGCACCAGCGCCAGTAATTGGGCCGTAAACTTGGCGTTCGGAGGCCCGGCGAGCAATGCCAGCAGGGGCCAGCCCAAAGGCATAGAGAGCCTAAACGGTTCCAAATAATTGCTATACGGTCTGTTGCTGGCAATTCGGAGAAAATCTGATCGCCGTTCATTCAGCCACGTCCACAGGTCATTCTGGTTTTCACCCACGACGAAATCATAATTACCTGGTCCGCGTATTCCCCTTGGGCAGTCTGTTACGCCCAAAAACTTTACAATTGAAGCATCATTACTGTGTTCCTGGTCATCCACGAGCACGTTGAGATTCTTGGTATCTGTGTCCGTAAGAGCGACTAACGCTCCAGGTAGGACGACCTGATCGGACAGCGCCCATATTCCGTCGCGCCGTCGGACGCGCATCCGATTTCGCTTATATTCAATGAACTGATCGCGGACGGCGGCTGGTGCCATACGAAGGCGATCCCAGAGACTTCGCCATTCATCTTCGGCGGTTCGCGCAGCACCTTCAAAGCGAACTGCGCTGATTTTTGATTCGATCTTTGCGAAGGCTTCTTCGAGGAGGTCGCGCCACGACTTGTCGTCAAGTTGCTGGACCCTTAGCACCTCAGTCAAAATACGAAAGGCTTCCGGTTCATTGCGCAACAATGCAACGACATGAGAACGTCCAGGAATGATCACACCCTCCGGAGCAATGATCACATCCGACGGTTTGTGCAGATGGCCATCCTCAGACGGAACTATTTGGAGATTCGGGCGAATGACATGCCATTCGTGTGAGGCGCAATCATTCTCGTAGGCATCGGCCAATTTCAGGACCTTCATGGCTACTTTTGGGTCGAGCGAAGCGGCAGCGTTAAACCAGAGTGCCGCATCCCGCTTGACCAGATTCGGCACCTTGAGTGCGGAAGAATCTTCAGGACTGGACCTCGCGAGTCGCCGCTGAAGTTCTGCCAGACGGCTGTTGCGGTCTCTCGTGAGGCAAGCGGGATGAACAAGGACTTCTGCTTCATTTGAGCCGACAACTGACCAGGCGTGGGCAAGTTCTGCCAAGTCACGCGGATGGCGCCAGAGGCACCGGGGATAGCAAAAAGCCCCCTTTGTGTTGGGAATGGATGGCGCTTCTTCTATCGCTTTCCATAGCGCATTCACCAGAGGCGCGGCGTCCTCGTCCTGGCGCTCCATTTGTCGCGGAAAAGCATCCAAGGGGCGGGCCGGATCCTCTGCCGTTGCCAAAGCCGGCAACGTTTGGGCCACGAGGTCCGCAGCCGCACTCATCAAGGTTGTGTTCCACTCGCCGGCGATGATGGCGTTGCGGTCACTGTTGAGTTTCCAGGGAGCGTTCAGAATACCGGGCAATCGGGTCGGTGTATGTGTAGGAAAGAATGCCCAGAAACGGCCCGCTTCTTCACGAGTAGCATCGATCGGCACCGCCCAACTAACCGGAACGGAAGATTCGCGGGCGTGAATATGCGTCGCGTCCTGCAGGGCACGCTCGTCGGCGATGGATACTGATTTTTCAACGACCCGCCACCGCGAAGCCTCGTTGCCATCATGAAGTAAGGTGTCCGCTCCAGCCGGCTCCCGGCGGACGATCCGCGTTTTATCAGAACCCACGTCGAGCGTTACGGTCACTGGGACGGGGAGGAACAATAGGAATTCAGATGGGAAGCCTTGGATTTCCTGGAGTAATTGTTTGAGGTGCTCAGCATCCTTCACCTCGGCCCGAACGACAGTGGTTGCCCACACAAATCGGTCGAGGTTGGGGTCCGAAAGGTGCTCTTGTTCCCCCTCAAGCGTCCATGCAAGGCGCAAGCCAGGGGCATTGGCGAAGCCGAATCTTTCTCGCAGCTCCCGGCGGCACCGGTCGGGATCGAAGCGCATGGCGACTCCGGTGCTGAACAGGTCAATTCTGCCGCCGAGCTTGAGCAATGACTTGAATCCTAACCCAAACCGACCGATTTGATTTGCACGTTTAGGGGAAGAATGGGAGCGCAATAAAGCGTCAATTCCTTCATCACTCAAGGGGGCGCCTGTGTTCGCCACGTAGAGGCAAGAGCGGTTGAGCAAAACCTCCATCTTGCTGTCTTCTAAATTCGGTGCGCCGGACGTGTAAGCTTCCAGAATGGCATCGGCGCCATTCTGAACGAGCTCCAAAACTTGGCGATAACCGTAACCACCTGCAAGCACCGTCTGCTCTATTCCAAAGTGCTCCTTTATGTCGCCCGGGGAGGCCTGGTATGCGGCCAACCTTCCCTCGCGGAGGCGATCAATCAATTCGTGAAGATTAGTCATGGATAAAGCCCTAGCGCGCAAAAATGGTTTCGATCAGTAGAGCAATGGTTTGCGAATCAATGCCACCATCAGGCTGGTCGCGGGTTTCGATGAGCGTGCCGTTTGGACCGCCGCCTTCCTTTTGGAGCAAGATGTTGTGACGAGCATACCAATTCTTCTTATCCGCCCAGCGGGCGGCATATGCAGGGTCATGGAGGAGGCCACAGTGTTCCCAGTAGTAGGTCTTGCCGGTGTTGTCGTCTTCGATTGTGAAATCGGGATATTTTACGACTCCGTCAAACTCCAGCGGCTGTTCGTAGTGATAGTCGAGCTTTCGGTTATGAAGCTCGTTAGCGATAATGACCTCGGACTTGGAGCGGACGGCCTCCCCTCGTTTCGTGCGGTGAATGAGTCGGTCTTCAAGGAACTTGTCCCCAAGCGCAATTGGTTTAGGTGGGCCGAAGAGATTCGTAAGCCGTGTAGCGGTGGCGGAAAACTCCTCGGAGCTGAGGCGCTGGAGATCAATGGCCGAGCCTTGGTGCAAGATAACGACTCTTTGCTTTTGGCGGGTCAGTGCGGTGTAAAGCAGCTCGCGGGTCAGCATCACAGGCGACCGGGGCAGGACGAGAAACACAACATTGAATTCACTTCCTTGCGCTTTATGCACCGTAAGCGCGTATGCCAGCTCAAGGTCCGCCTCGCCTTCATCATCAAAATCAGAAGGGTAGAATTTGAAACCGACGTTTTGCTGTGTTGAGAATTCGACTTCCAGGCACGTTGGTTCGTAATTGTATTTGGCGGTTCGGATTTGGCCGACAACCATCCCAATCTCACCATTTGCGAGATAACCATTGCTTTCGGGCCTGGGGTTTATGCGGGAAGGGTAAACGTAATCGTTTCGATTATTGATGATTTTGTCCCCGTAAACTATTTGCTGCTCGCCACATGGCTTCAAGATTCTTCGTTGCCATGGAGGGACATTCGCCCTTGCAGTTTCCAGTTGGCGAGCCTTGTAACGCTCGTGGATGAAACGGTTGAGAACGTCAACGCCCCAAGGTTTCTGCCTGACAGGGGTCAGGATTTGCCAGGCTTCGGCAAGCTTCCCCGAACGCCCGCGATTGAAATAAACGTATTGCCCGAACATGTTCCCTCCCAAGGTGCAGGCAAAGGCTTGCCATTCCTCGAGTTTCTCCGGAAATTCGAGCGTTTCTGAGAGAACGGTCGGGAGGATATCCTTCAATTGATCCGGAGTTTGCCACGAAACGAAACGAACGGTTTCACTTTTGCGCTTACCGGCGAGTATTTCGAAAACGCGGTCTTCGCCCGGGGCAAGCTGGCTTCCACTAAACCACGCCGCGAGTTGTAGGTCGTCACGCTCTGGCTGCGAGGCTCCGCCTTCGATCATTTCTTGGCGGCGTGGAATGGTCAGTTCAGCATACCCTCTTGAAACGCGCGGAAAACGGGTTTCAATATCCGCCGGTTGAAGGTGCGCAATCGTGTCGGCAAACGGGCGGCCTGCTCCAATCGGTGGCAACTGACGCGGATCGCCTACGAAAATTAGCCTGTGGACACCGCTGAGGGCTTCGATCAGGGCGGCCATCATTTCTTCAGTCAGCATGGAGCACTCATCTACGATGACGGTGCGACCGACCTTTGCGCCGGGTTTGTTGGCGAGGAAATATCGCTGGGTCAACGGGTCGTAGCGTTTGGTCCCTTCGCGAGGGCAGAGGAACTGCGCCAGTGTTTTAGCCTCAAAATTCTGTGTGCCAGCTCTACGGGCAACATCCTCCATCCGGACTCGCGCTTTACCGGTGGGCGCGAGCAAAAGGATTTTGTCTTTGTAGATTTCGGACCGGCTGCAAAGGACCGAAAGCAACGTGGTCTTGCCCGTGCCCGCAGGTCCGACGAGGACGCTAAACCGGGAGGCAGCGATTTCTTCCAATGCCGCGGCTTTTTCCTCGCGCGCTCTCTCTTCCTTTTTTCTCTCCTCTGTCTCGCTCGGCAAGGGCCCGAGGAGTTGGTCAAGTTCGGACCGCCAATTGCCTGAGACTTTATTCCGTTGGCTTTGAGGGCTCACACGTTGGTCAATGGTCTCACGGATTAGCTTCCCGGCCTGGGCGAGACGTTCGATTTGATAGGCTGGACGGTCGTCAGCCATTTTGATCACCCGCACTTCCCCAGCAAACAGCTCATCCTCTGCGACAGCTAAAAGGTCGCCTGTGACGGGCGTGGTTTGCTCACCAGGCTTTTCCTCGCGCTGCCGCAGAGCGGAAACGAGGTCGGCCTGCGGCCGCAGCGTGTGCCCCTCCAAAGCGGCTTTCTCAAGGTCACGAATCACGAGAGCTCGGAGGCGACGCGAATCAACAGCAGTCTCAATTAGGGAAGGCTGGGGAATAGGAAAATGGGAACGGATGAAGGCGGTGGGGAACAGGCCACGGTCCACAGCATCAAGCCCGATGGAAACAGGAGTGAGCCGGGTGGCTTCAAAAAGCAGGTAGGGGTTCTTAAGGAATGCAGAATCATCGAGCAGGACACCAAACGTTTGTCGTTCTTCGGGAACCGCGACGATGTTCGCCTGTTCGACCGTCAGGTCTATTCGACTCAGTGCGCATCTCAGTTTTTAGACAGGTCTAGATGACGGTTATGAGGGAAGAGCAGGTGCCAGCGTTGGTTGCGCCAGAATGTTTCCAAACATAACAAGGCTTCA
>Ga0326727_10022504_pt1 | contig 12165 bp, 10 predicted proteins | sample MB2enrmetagenome_FD_207643 | JGI IMG/M metagenome (GOLD analysis project Ga0326727, IMG submission 207643) | Lab enriched peat soil microbial communities from McLean, Ithaca, NY, United States - MB29MY | ecosystem: Environmental > Terrestrial > Soil > Wetlands > Peat | place: USA: New York... | reverse complement strand
CTGCTGCTGGGCCTTATTGAGGTCCCTGGCTGAGGCTGCTCAAGACGCGAAATTGAGAGGCCGTCAGCGGGGAGAGCCGCTGGCGGCCTTTAACTTTTTTGGCAGGAAGGAAGAAATGCTAGAAGATCCGAGCACAAAATACCGGCCCGTGGCCGATTTCCGGCTGCACGACAGAAGCTGGCCTTCCCGGACGATCGATAAGGCGCCCATATGGTGCAGCGTCGATCTGCGCGACGGAAACCAGGCGCTAGTCGAACCCATGGATACCGCGCGCAAGCTTCGCATGTTCGATTTGCTGGTGGCGAGCGGATTCAAAGAGATCGAGGTGGGATTTCCCTCGGCTTCGCAGACGGATTTCGATTTTTGCCGCGAATTGATCGAGCGTAAGCGGATTCCGAGCGATGTGACCGTGCAAGTGCTCGTGCAAGCCCGCGCAGACCTGATGGAACGTACATTCGAGGCGATCCGCGGCGTGCGCAGGGCCATCGTGCATGTTTATAACTCGACCTCGACCCTGCAGCGACGGGTTGTCTTCGGAATGGATAAGGCGACCGTCAAGCAGTTGGCTCAAGAAGGGGCACGCCTGGTGCGCGATTATGCCGCCCGATATCCCGAGACCGCATGGGTCTTCGAGTATTCCCCGGAGAGCTTTACGGGCACGGAAACCGATTACGCCCTCGAAGTCTGCGAGGCGGTGATGGACGTTTGGCGGCCCACGCCCGCACATCCTGCGATCATCAATCTACCCGCTACCGTGGAGGTCTCAACGCCCAATGTGTATGCCGATCAGATCGAATGGGTGAACCGGACGATCAAGAACAGGGAATCGATCGTATTAAGCGTTCACCCCCACAACGATCGAGGCACGGCTGTGGCCGCGGCGGAACTGGCATTGATGGCGGGAGCCGACCGGGTCGAAGGCACCCTGTTTGGCAATGGCGAGCGGACCGGCAATGTCGATATCGTGACTCTGGCCATGAATCTCTATACTCAGGGCATCCATCCGGGTCTGGACTTTTCCAACATCGACGAAGTGATTGAATGCGTGGAGTTCTGCAATCGGATGCCCGTGCATGAGCGGCATCCGTACGCAGGCCAGATGGTATTTACAGCTTTCTCCGGATCGCACCAGGATGCCATCAAAAAGGGCTTTGCGGCGCAGCCGGAAGTTGGATTGTGGGGGGTTCCCTACTTGCCCATCGATCCCAAGGACCTGGGTCGCAGCTACGAAGCCGTGATTCGCGTCAACAGTCAGTCGGGGAAGGGCGGAGTGGCGTATCTCCTGGAACGCGACTACGGAATCCGGCTGCCACGGCGCCTGCAGATCGAATTCAGGCGGATCATTCAGCAAATAAGCGACGCGAGGGGTGGAGAGGTGACATCGCAGGAGATATGGGCCGCATTTCAGGCCGAGTACATCGATCGGCGTGCGCCATTTCTCCTGCGCGGCCATCATGACGATTCCGACGAAGAGACCAATCGGCTGACCGCGAAAGTGGCTAAGGATGACGTGGACCACATGGTTTCAGGAGCAGGGAACGGTCCCATCGAAGCGTTCATTGACGGCTTTCACCGCGAGTTCGGAATTAAGGTACGCATTGCCGATTATGAAGAGCACGCCATTGGTGACGGAGCCAATGCGCTCGCGATCTGCTTCGTCGAAGCACAGATAGGTGACTCGCCTTTGGCGTATGGCGTCGGCAAGCACGGCAATATTGTCAGCGCTTCATTGAATGCCATCATTAGCGCGGTCAATCGCTCACTGCGGCCAAAAGTGGAGAATGGTCGAGGCTAAAGAGGCGAGCCGGATCCTGCGGCGGCGCCGGCGGTAGTCGTCTTTGGAGACGTCTTCGTGGATGTGGATGGACGACGATTTCCCGATCCCAATAAGATGGTTTTCGATGCCTCGTCCCGCTGCTCCGGCTGCAGCCAGCCGCGATCATCGGCGATGATAGGAGAGGCACGCGCGAGGAACGAACAAGAAAGGGAACGCATTGCCGTCGGGCACGGAACAATCGGTGATCGTGGTCGGCGGAGGCGTGGCCGGCATGAGCGCGGCCTGCGCGCTGGCCGAGGCCGGGCTCCGTGTCCAACTCGTCGAGCGGCGTGGCTATCTCGGCGGCCGGGCCAGCTCCTATCGCCATCCCGGCGTGGATGAAGTCATCGACAACTGCCAGCACGTGCTTTTCGGCTGCTGCAGCAATCTGATCGGCTTTTATAAGCGTATCGGAGTGGCCGACCGCATCCACTGGACTCGCACCATGACCATGATCGAGCCGGGCGGGCGGCGCTCCGTGCTTGGATCCAGTTGGTTGCCGGCTCCACTTCACGGTTTGCCCAGCCTGCTCACGGCCAGGGCCTTCACGCGCCAGGACAAGAAGGCCCTCGTGCGCGCCTTTCGCGCGTTCATGCGGCCCGTTGCGCCAGAGTCAGCCCAGACCTTGGGCTCGTGGCTGCGGTTGAATGGCCAAACGCAGGGCGCTATCGATCGCTTCTGGCGACTGGTGATTGCGAGCGCCCTCAATGCCGATGTGGATGAGATTGCGCTGCCCTACGCGGCCAAGGTGATCCGCGAATTGTTCTTGAACTCGGCGCAGGCGGGCGCGATGGGCATGAGCTCCGTTCCGTTAAGCGAGCTCTACGCCGGCGCGGAACAATTCTTGCGCGAACGCGGCAGCGAAGTCGTATTCAACGCCGGTGTGGAGAGCGCGCAGTGGGACGAGGAGACCTCCGGGTGGGCGGTGAGTACGCGCGCCGGCAACTTGGTCGCGGGTCACCTGGTCCTTGCGCTTCCGTTCGAAGCCACGGCGAAGCTTTTGCCGAGCATGCCTCCGGCATATGGTGTGGAAACCCTCGCCAAACAAATCGATCGCCAGGAGCACGGACCCATCTGCAGTGTGCATCTCTGGTTCGACCGCGAAATCACGGAACTCGAACACGCCGTTTTGCTTGACCGCGAGATTCACTGGATGTACAACAAGAGCCGCTTGCAACCGGGTCGCAACGCGAAGGGCAGTTATCTCGAGCTGGTCGTGAGCGCTTCGCACAAATTCGCTGCGCTCAGCCGCGAAGAGGCAATCGATTTGGCGCTGAGCGAGCTCAAAGAATTCTTTCCTGCTGTGGCCGGAGCGAAGCTCGAAAAGGCTGCGCTGGTCAAGGAAGTCCGCGCTACGTTCACGGTGCCGCCGGGAATCGATGCGGCGCGGCCCGGTTCCGTTTCGCCGTGGCCGAACTGTGTTCTTGCCGGCGACTGGATCGCCACCGGCTGGCCTTCCACCATGGAAAGCGCGGCGCGCAGCGGCCATTTGGCGGCAGAAGCGATGTGCACGGCACTCGGCGACCGCCGGAAGATCCTGAATCCGGACCTGAAGTCGAGCGGCTTGATGCGGCTCCTCCGGTTAGCTGATGGCTGATAGCTGTTCTCAGTGCGCCAGCAAATATACGCCCACGCACACCAGCACCGCGGCCGCCCATCTGCGCCGGTCGACATTCTCCTTGAGGAAGATTTTGCCGGCGACGGCGTTGGTGACGAGCGTGAGCGAGGCCGAGGCAGGGCCGACGAGGCTCAGGTTCAGGTGATTGAGCGCAAAGAGAAGCGAGAAGAACGCCAAAGCCAGAAAAAAGACTCCCGCGAAAAACAGAGGGCAGGTAAGCACGGCACGGATAGCGCCTTTCAGGCCTGAGTGCGCGCGAATCACGTCCAGGTCGCCGATCGACTTCATGGCCGCCGCCGTCAGCACTTCGCCGGTCGTCGAGGCCAGCACGATCGCGGCAATCATCGCCGCTGCGACCCACGGATTGATGGTTGCCGGCAGGGGCACGGTGGCGGGTGAGATCGTCATCGCGTCTCGACCTCTGGTCCTGCGGGCTCAGGTACTACAGATCCCTCGGCATCAGGAGCGGGGTGCTGGGTGAGGGAGGGCCCTTGCGCGACGAACTCCACGCCGAGCGTGATGAGCACAATGCCGGCCCAGCGCTCGAGCGAGATGGACTCATTGAGCCAGAAGCGCGCCAGGAGCGCAATGATCACGTAGCCGAAGGCTGTTGCCGGCAGAACGAAGGTGAGATCGGCCCAGGAGAGCGCCGTGAGATAGCTGGCGAAGAATCCGATCAGCAGCGCAATGCCCAGTGCGACCCAGGGCGTGAAGACGGCCGCGATGAGCGATCCTGGGTGCGCAAGCGTAATCGCCGGCATGGCGGCCATGCCGCGTGACAGGCAACTGTCTCCCAACGGGGCGGAGACGGCTACCAGGCCCAGAATCAGGTATTGGCGCGGCGACAGTGAGTGGTTGGGCATTTGTCTTGCAGTCGGGTGAAATCGTCAGCTCAAGCGGGAAAAATCGGAGGCAGCTAAACCTGTTGACGAAACGAAAAGCAACCGCAGGTCCTTCGACTTCGTTTGGCCGGTTTCCCGGCCAAAAGTCGATCAGGATGACAATTCATGGTTAAACGAACTCCCGATTGCAGAGCCCGTTACGCGCCGGCGCCGGCGGCTGCGGGAGGCTGCGCCTGCTGCTTGCGCGATTCCTTTACCTGCCGGTTGCGTTGCGCGCGCAGCTTCAGGAACGACTTGGCCTCAACATAGAGCCGCGGCAGGTCACGATTGACGATGGCCTTCCACACCACGCGGAACGCCGCCTTGGGACGGAAGTAATACTCGTCGTAAAAGCGGTGCACCATCTCCATCACGTAGTCGGTGGGCAGGCCGGGATATTCGATGTGCGCCATCTGGTGGCCGCCGACGTCCTGCATGTCCTTGTTGGTGATGAAGCCGTTTTTCGCGGCGTATTCGTAGAACTCAGTTCCGGGGTATGCGTGCGCAATCGACACCTGGATGGTTTCGCAATCCAGCGTCTTGGCGAAGTTGATGGTGTTGCGGATGGACTGCTTGGTCTCGCCGGGCAATCCGAGGATGAAGTCGGCGTGAATCGTCAAACCGAGCGAGTGGCAGTCGCGCGCGAAGTCACGCGCCCGCTCCACGGTGGCGCCCTTCTTGATGTTCTTGAGAATCTGCGGATCGCCCGACTCGAAGCCCACGATCAGCAGCCGGCAACCAGCTTCGCGCATGGCCTTCAGGGTGTCGTAATCCGTAGTCACGCGCGACGTGCAACTCCAGGTGATGCCGAGCGGCTTCAACTTCTCGCAAAGCTCGATGGTCCGCACCTTCTGGATGTTGAAGGTGTCATCGTCGAAGAAGAATTCCTTCACCTCGGGGAAGTTCTCCTTGGCCCACTTCATCTCTGCCGCAACATCATCCGTCGACCGCTTGCGCCAGGCGTGGCCTGAGAGGGTTTGCGGCCACAGGCAGAACGTACACTGCGCTGGACAGCCGCGCGTGGAGTAGAGCGCGATGTAGGGATTCAGCAGGAACGGTACGTTGTAGCGCGTGACATCCAGGTCGCGCTTGTAGATCTTTGTCGCCCACGGCATGGCATCCAGGTCTTCTACCTGCGGCCGGTCGGGATTGTGCACCACCACGCCGTCTTTCTTGTAGCTGATGCCGAGAATCTCGTGGAGCGGTTTGCCGTTGGCGTATTCCACCACCGAGTAGTCGAACTCGCGCCGGCAGATGAAGTCGAGCGCCGAACACTCGTTCAGCGCGCGGTCGGGATCGGTAGTCACCGGTGGTCCCACAAACGCGATGCGGATCGATGGATTCGCCGCCTTGATCGCTTCCGCAAGGCGCTGGTCGCCCGCCCATCCCACGGTAGAAGTAAAGAGCACAAGGAACTCGTAGTTCTTCGAGATCTTGATGGTCTCCTCGGCGGAAACGTGGTGGGGCGGCGCGTCGAGCAGCCGCGAGCCCTCGAGCATGCCGGCCGGATAGGTAAGCCAGACAGGATACCAGTAGGACTCGATCTCGCGCGTCGCCGGCCAACGTGAGCTGGCGCCGCCGTCGAAGTTCTCAAAGGATGGAGGGTTGAGGAAGAGTGTTTTCAGTGGCATGGGCATCAGTCCAATTCTATCATTCGCGCTGATGTATTAGACGCATTCGCGGGCGGTGAGGAGCCATTCTTCGCAATGGAAGATACGGGCCGCCAAAAGCCATAACCACCATAGAATCAATGGATTTTTCGCCAGGCTTGCGATTTGGGAACCCCGACCCCTGAAAAGCTGCCCCTGACACCTTCTATGGCTTGGAATGCAGCTCGTCGAGCCAGTCCTGCATGTGACCAAGGGCCCGCAGCAGGTTCAGGCGTGCCTTGCTCAGGTCCAGTCCGGCGTCAAGTGCATCCTGATACTTCTGCCGCTCGTCGATGCGCGCCTGCTGCTCGACGGTAGGCGATAGCTGAGGCTGCGCGCCCGGCGCGACCCCCGCGCCGTTGCCCAGCTCCAACTGGGCCTCCACGCTCTTCAGCTGCTCACCGGCAATCTGCTGCTTCAGGCTGGCGATCTCGGCTTGCGCATCCAGTTCGCGCAGGCTTGCGCTCAATTGCACAATCTGCACGTCGTTCTGTTGCTGCGCCTGCTCCGCCTCAACCCGTGCGCGCAGTGCCTCGGCTGCCGATTCCAGCGATTTGGCGTGAAGGCCGGGATCAAAAATCGGAACCCTGATGGAGAAGCCGGTACTGAGGTTGTTCGCCGGAAGATCGTTCTTGTAGTACTGGTTGATGTTATTGAGCAGCGTCGTATTGCGATTGTAGAGAAGGCCGAAGCCTATTTCGGGCATCAGCCAGAGGCGTTGCTTATCGCCGTGCGCCTGGTGTTGCCTTGAGAGCGCCAGTGCCTGTGCCGATTCAATACCGGCCGTCGGCGTCGCTATCCGATCGCCTGAGACCGCCGGTATCTCGGGAATACTCGCGTGGTCGGGGGCAATCGAACCCACGGGCAATCCGGTGAGCGTGGCCAGCTCTTTTGCCAGGGTTGCGGCGCGGGCTTCCAGATGCAGCCGGCTCAGCTTGAGTTGTGCCGCCGTCAGTTGCGCCTGCAAGAGAGCGCTGAGCGGATCGACACCGGCCTCCGCGCGTTGTTGCTCGATCTCGACCAGCCGCGCCGCATCCTGCTCCTGCGCGCGCGCGGCTTCCAGTTCCCGATTCACCGTGTCCAGCTCGATGTAGGCCGTCGAAGCATCGAGGGCCGCCTGTTCGCGTGCATCCTTCAGCGCCAGTTGCGCCGCCTGCACGCCGGCGCGCGCCGCACGAATGTACTGGATCTGCGGCATGCTGAAGACCAGCGACTGGATACTGCTGTCCCAGACGGTGGGCAGCGAGCCCGTAAAGCCGACTTCGGGAAATGCCGGCAGACCCGAACCGAACGCGAGCGACGGGATGAAGACGTCGCGGGTTTGCGACAGTTGCGCATTTGCCCTTTGTACGTCGGCCTGCGCCAGCCTTACCGTCGTGCTGTTTTTCTGGGCCAGCTCCACCACGGTTGTCAGCGACACCTGCGCCGGCGCCGCGGCCGCAGCGGCGGCAAGAACCGCGACGGTCAGCGCCTTCAGCCACGCAGTGCGCGATTTGTGTGCGGTTATCACAGTCGGTTTTCGCATCAATGCTTCGAATCCTGTGCCGGATTATATTCGCGCGCCATCGCAGTTGCCGCGGCAAACTCGCGCTGGGCGCCCTCGGGGTCCCCGAGTTCCTGCTTCAGCCGCCCCAGACGCACACGCGCAATGAATGCGGGGGCCTCCTCGCTCTTCGACGAGCTCGCAAGATAGTCTTCCAGCATTTTTGCGGCCAGTGCCGGTTCGCGATTGGCTGCGATCAGGACGCCTGCGCCGTCATAAAGCGCCACGCCAGGATGCTTATCTTGTGCGGCCGCGCTCACGCAGCTATGAATCGCACTCTCCATGTCGTTCCATCGCTGCCGACTTCGGTAAAAAGTTCCGAGAATGGTCCACTGCTCCGCAGGATGCTGGCTGACCGCAATCGACTGCCTGAAGTCGCGCTCAGCCGTAAGGTAATCCTTGTGCGAAACGGCAATGTTGCCACGCAGTTCATAGGCCTTCGCGGGGTCCACCTTGTCCAGTTGCGCGGCAATGGCCTCGGCCTTGTCCGTTCCGCCGCCCACAATGCCGGGCGCATCTTTGTAAAACATGCCCAGATCGGAGAGCGCTCCGGCGTTGTGCCCGTCGAGCTGCACGGCCTGCTCAAATTCGCTGCGCACGCGCTTACCCAGCGAATACGCCGTCAGGAACGAAGCGCGAGCAGCCTTTTCGCCAAGTGCGCGTCCCAGCCACATGTGATCGATCGAGCTGCCTGGGTCCAGGCGCACCGCTTGTTCGCACGCCCTCACCGCCGCGTCCCACTGCTGCAACGTGAAACGCACGCGGCAGATCAGATTTTGCGCCTCGGCCGCGCCCTGTCCTTGAGCAGGCAGCGGCAACAGCAGACGCAGCGCCTGGTCTGCCTCACCCGCTTGCAATGCATCGTTGGCTTGCTTCAGCGTCGACGCGGGAATTTGTGCGCAGGCAAGGCCAGACGTAGCGATGGCCAGGCACGCCACGGGCAACGCAACTGCTCGAGCAAAGCGCCTCACCGGACTTCCTTGATCGGTACGCCCTCCTGCAGGGGCTGCCCGTTGGTGGTTCCCGTGGCGACGATGTCGCCGTCCTGAAGGCCCGAGAGAATCGGCACCTGGGTCAGGTTCGGAGGTCCGATGGTGACCGTGACGCGCTGCAACTCGTTGCCGACGACCTTGTAGACAAAATATTTTCCGTTCTGCCCGGGCTGCAACGCCTCGCGCGGCATGCTCAGTGCATTGGGCTCGCTTGAGATGGTCACGGTGGCGGTGACGTTGGTGTCGGGCAGCAGGTCGGCCTCTGAACCATCGAGATCCACCAGCACCTCGCCTACGTTGCGCGTGGTGTAGGTAACCACGGTGACCGGAAGCTGTACGATGTGGCCGTGCCATTCGCGGTCCGGCCGCGCATCCCAGCGGATCGTCACCTTCTGTCCTGTTGCCAGCCGGCCAAGGTCGGGTTCGTCAAAGTAGGCGCGCACGCGCTCGTTGTGCAGATCAGCAATCTCCACCAGTAGTTTGCCAGCCTCTGCGTACTCCGAAGGCGCGGCGTCCATGGTGTAGATGGTGCCCGCAATCGGCGCGTAAATCGCGGTCTGCGCCTCGACGTGCTGCGCCGCCGCCAGCGCCGCCTCGGCGTCGTTCAGTGCCGCCTGTGCGCGGGCAATCTCCTGGGGCGAATAGCGATGTTCCGCGTTCTGTTGTGCGGCATTCAGGCTGGCCTGCGCGGTTTCGAGGCGCGCCCGCGCAGCCGCCACTTCACCGGGCGCCGCGGCTCCCGTGGCGGCCAGCTTGGTCAGCGCGTCCAGGTCGTGTTGCGCCTGGTCGCGCGCCAGCCGATCCTGCTCCACCTCTGCGGCGGCTGCCTGCCGTTCGGCCTGGGTGCCGTTGTGCGTCGCGGCGTCCAGTCCGGCCTGCGCCGTCTTCACCGCGCTCTCGGCACTCGCCACCTGGGCCCGCGCCGCCACATCATCCAATGTCAGAATCAGCTTGCCCCTCTGCACCAGGTCGCCTTCCTTCGCGTACACGGCCTTCACCGTGGTGGCAAGCGGACTGTAGAACTGGTAATTCACAACCGGCTCGACGCGCCCGTTTGTGCTTACGGTGTTCAGCAGCATCTCGTGCTCCACCCGCGCCACGCGCACCGGCAACCGGTCCCGCAGAAAGAACCGCGCCGTGAAAAACACGGCAATCAGGACGACGCCCGCACCGATCCAACGCCATTTGCGGCTCATTTGCGTTCTTACTTCAGCCATGCCTTTAACCAGAGTCAGTATATAAGACTCGAAAAGCTGAGGTTACGATTCACACAAAACAATCGGCTCTGGACCGGGATTCCGACCGGGTGTCCCACCCTCGCTGCGCCTTTGTCTTTGTGTCCTGGGTGGGAACATTGACTCGTTGACGCGCTCCGCGCAGGCTTCTCAGTACCCGTAAAATGAACCCATGACCACCGCTCCCCGCTACACCGACGAGCATGCAAAAGCCGGCCTCGACTTCAACTTTCCCCCCATCGAAACCTGGCAAAACCAATTTCCCGGCTACGAGATTCAGATCGACGATCCCGAGCTCACTTCCGTCTGCCCCAAAACCGGTTTGCCCGACTTTGGCGTGCTCACCATTCGCTACATGCCAAAAGATCGCTGTCTCGAGCTGAAATCGCTCAAAGAGTACCTGTTCTGCTACCGCAATCTGGGCATTTTTCAGGAAAACATCGTCAACCAAGTCCTTGAAGACGTCGTGAAAGCATGCGACCCGGTGTGGGCCGTGGTGAAAGGCGAATTCCGGCCGCGCGGAGGCATCGGCACCACCATCGAGGCGCGTTGGCCGCGCCCGTAAACGCGGCTGATTTGTACCGCCGGGCTCCAGACTGGCTGTACTGAGGGCCTCCCGGCCCTCAGAGATTTCTGGATCCCTCGCTCCCTGTTTTCTCGGTTCCTTGTTCCCTTGGTCCCTGTCGTTGTGATATTCCTTGGAGTTCGCGACGCTTTCAACTGGACTTCAAGCCGCTTGCCAAATTTCTTAAGAAAGCTGCGTCCCCACAAAAGCCCCGCACTGGGTACGGTTCTGCTGCTGCTGGCGCTCAACCTGCTCAATTACCTCGACCGCTACATCCTGCCCGGCGCGCAGCCGCTTATCCAAAAGGAGTTCCACGCCACCGACCAGCAGATGGGCGCGCTCACTACGGCCCTGTTCTTTTTCTACATGTTTGCGGCACCGTGCAGTGGCTGGCTGGGCGACTGGCTTCGCCGCAAGCCCCTCATCATCACCGGCGCGATTCTCTGGAGTTTGGCCACGCTCGGCACCGCCTTTGTTCACAGTTACTGGAGCCTTTTTGCCCGTCGCGCGCTGGTGGGGGTGGGCGAGGCCACCTTCGGCATCTACGCCCCGGCGGTGCTCGCCGATTTCTACCCCGAGCGCGACCGCAACCGCATCCTCTCCATGTTCTATCTGGCCATTCCCGTGGGCGCTGCCCTCGGCTATCTGGCGGGCGGGGAACTGGGCAGTCTGTGGGGCTGGCGCCGGCCATTTCTTCTCTGCGCCATTCCCGGCCTTATCGTCGCCGCTCTCTATGGCGTGTGGGGCCGCGAGCCGGAACGCGGCGCAAAAGATCGTAACCGGGCCGTGCAAACGCGCATCGATTCCTGGGATGCGCTTGAGCGTATCGTCAAGCGGCGACTGCGTCTCTTCACGATGGGCGCGTTCCTCACGGCATGTGGAACGGCATTGATCACCTTCACCTTCGGCAGCGTCCGCTTCGTGCGACCGCGCCTGCGCATCTTCAAAAACCCGGCGTTCCTCACCTCGACCTTTGGCCTGGCCGCCATTACCTTTGCGCTGGGCGGTATCTCGGCCTGGGTGCCCACGTTCCTGCACCGCGCCAACGGCCTTTCCGTGGCCAATGCCAGTCTTGTGGTCGGCGCCATTACCGTGATTGACGGCATCGGCGGCACCATCACGGGCGGCTGGATTGCGCACCGCTGGCAGCGCACCGACCATCGCGCCCTCTACCTGATTTCGTTCTGGAGCGTCGTTTTCACCATCCCCTTCGGCGTTCTGGTGTTCTTTGGACCGCACGTCACCACTATTCCCGCGCTCTTTTTTGCGGAGTTCTTTATCTTTGTCAATACCGGTCCGCTCAACGCCGCCATTGTGAACTCGGTGCAGGGAGCCGTGCGCGCTACGGCCATCTCCATCAATCTATTCTGCATTCACGCCTTCGGCGACACCTTCTCACCGCAGATCATCGGCGCCATCAGCGACCACTCAACCTTGAGCATCGGTCTCGGAGCGACCCTGATTTCGTTGGTCATCGCCTGCTGGATCCTCTGGTACGGCGCACGTTTTGCCCCGCCCTACTATGAGGCGCAACTGCCGTAGCACGGCTTGCTTCGAAGGAGGCAGTTGCAGCAGCCTGCGTGGCAGGCGACAGAAGGTAGCGCCAGGCGCGCGCCTGGAAAAGGAGGGTGCCGACACGCGCAGCGAGGCCGCTTGAGCGGGCAAACTAGGACGAGGCTAGGATGCCCCTCTTACGGCTATGTGCCAAAACCACCAAAGAAGACCGAATGTGGCTGCCGCACCCGCCAAAGCGATCAACGCCATTCGTGTCAGACTATCGCGCGTTTTCGGCATCCCGAATTGCAGAGAGGCCTGGGCTTCGGGTCCGCCGGCACGGCTTTGCTCCTCCGGGGATGCGTTCGCCCC
>Ga0326727_10022503_pt1 | contig 12166 bp, 9 predicted proteins | sample MB2enrmetagenome_FD_207643 | JGI IMG/M metagenome (GOLD analysis project Ga0326727, IMG submission 207643) | Lab enriched peat soil microbial communities from McLean, Ithaca, NY, United States - MB29MY | ecosystem: Environmental > Terrestrial > Soil > Wetlands > Peat | place: USA: New York... | reverse complement strand
CTTCGGCGCTCAACTGGGGCAGATAGGTGGCTTCCACCAGACCAACGGCATCGGCGGCCTGCCGAGCCTGCTCCCAGGCGATGCGCGTGCTGGGATTGGTGCGTTGGGCCAGATCGATCAGTTCGGCCAGGCTGTAGGCGTGGGCCGGGTCGACGGGTACCGCACTCCCATGGATCGGCTGGGTATCCTCAACGTCCAACACCACATTGCCCGGCAGTTCGGCCGGTCTGGCGCTGTCCCAAGACGGCTGGGCCGATCCTGTCGACGCCCCATGAAACGGCTGATGACAGGCCGACAGGCCCAACATCGCGCCACACACGGTCATCATGACGAACGATCTCACGCCAAACCCTTTCTTCTTGTCTAAACATCGCGCAGGGACGGCGCCTGGTCATCGGCAACGGACTGCCGCAAGCGATCGGCGCGCGACGCCAGGGCCTGAAGCCAGGCCATCCTGGCTCGCAGCGCGCCGACCGCGCCGGCCGTCTTGCCGTCGCGCAGGGCCAGCTGTTGGATAACCCCGTCCGCCGATGGCGGCGGCAGAACCCGGCCGGAGTCGGCGGTTCCCGACAGCCATTCGGCCAAACCCTCAAGCCACCCCGCCAGGGCATCCCGGTAACCGGCGGTCGCCTCGGCCGAGGCCGCGTCGATCGCCGCGTGCCCGGCTTCCGCCGTTCCCAACAGCAGGGTGGGTCCCAGCAAGGCCTGGACATGGCCCACATCGGTGGCACCCGGACCATCTTCGCGGACTCGCATCGGCTCGAACAGATCGAAGGTCGCGAAGCGCGAGGCCTGAGCCAACGCACCGTCAAAGGCAAAGACGGCCTGGTCGGATTGACCCGGCAGACGTCCCGTGGTCGCGTCGGTCAGGCGCAACACATCGGCCAGACGACGGACCGCTCCGGCCAGGGACAGGCGCGCCTGCCGGGCGGCACTGACCGGCCACAGCTGGGAAAACACCAACCAGACGATACCATTGCCCAGCAACACGCCGACCAGTCGGTCGCGGGCCTCGGACAGATCGATGGTGGGGCCATAGCCGACCAAAACGCAGAAAAAGAAGGCCATGGCGATCTGCATGCCTGCATATGACAGCCGCTCGCTTCCATTGGTAATCCAGGCGGCGAAGAACGACAGCAGGGCGATGACGACGCATAGATCGCCAATGGACGTGAGACGGGGCATCACGAAGATGATGGTCAACAGTCCAAGCCCACCGCCGATGACCGCGCCGGTCAGCCGCAACAGCATCCTGTGCGACGTTTCGCCAAGGCTGCCCACGGTAACGAAGAAGCAGGTAATCATGGCGGTGCGAATACCGGGCCAGGCCACCATGTTGTAGGACACATAGGCCAGGATGCTGGCCAGCGTCACCTTCAGGGCGAAGCGCACATGGTCGGGGTTGGTGAAGGCGTCGGCAACCAGGATCTGCTTGCGCGGGGCGGGTTCGCCGGAACCGGGACGATCGGCGGCCAATCGCTCCTCCAGCAGGGCCGGCAACATCGCCAGGATGTCCATCAATCGCGCCAGCAGCAGAGACGCCTTGGGGTCTTCCCGCCAGGCCCGGTCATCCAGGTCCGGCAAAGGCAGCAGGGGCTCGACCCGCTTGGCCGCCACGCAGCGGGCAAAGGCCAGCAAAGTCCCGCCGCACCGGCCGGCGACTGCCGGCAAGACCGGCCGACCATCGGCCAGGGCACTCCACTCCACCACCAGGGTCGAGATCTCGTGCACCCGCGCCACCAACGCCTCGCTGGCGGCCCGCTGGCGCGGCGAGCGCGGATGGGCCAACCGCGACAAGCCGAGCAGGCGGGGAAGAATCCCGATCAGGCCCGCCAGTCCCTCGCCCGCATCCCCGTCACCACAAAGCCGATGTCCGGCCAGCGTCAGACGGCGCACCAAGGCGTCGCGAAACAAGTCGGCCGGGTCCTTTCCGATCAGCAGATTGACGACGACAACCGTACCGATCGGCAGCATGGCCACCACCCACAGCCACAGCACCATTTCGGTCAGCGCCTCGGCGTTGGGAATCACGTCGATCAGCGTCAAGGCCACCGACGCCACGAAGCCGGCCGCGAACGCGGCCGGCCCCAGCGGCGACACGCGGGAGAAAAACAGTCCGCCGAAGGTGATCACCGCCATCATCGGCAGGCGCAAGGCCGGCTCGTCCGCGGTCACCATATATCCCGCCAGCGTCGTGGCGACGGCAATGCTGGCGGCAATGGTCAGTACGACGGCGGTCAACACCGTCGACGTCACCTCTTCGCGGGAAGCAAAAAACACGATGTAGGCGGAATAGGCCGGCAATGGGATCCGAAAGGTCTCGGAAATCGCCACCACCAGCGTCGCCATGATCGCGACGCGCATCGAGGCGCCAAGGCGCCCCGGCCGGGGCGCCAACTCGGCCCTGAGGAAGTCCCAAAGGCGTTCCGCCCCATCCACAGCCATTCCCGCCTCGCAAGCCGTCAGGCGCCGTCGCCGCGGCGGATCACCACCACCGCCGTCTGGCCAAGACGCACCAGATCATCGGCCGGGTTCTCCAGACGGACCCGGACGGGAAAGCGCTGGGCCAGATGCACCCAGTCGAGGGTCTTGACCACCCGGGGCACGCCATTGACCAGGGTGGCCTCGTCGGGCAGGACGCCCCAACCGATACTGTCCACCACGCCCGTGATCGGACGGGTCGGATCGGACATGACAAACACGGTGGCACGGGTTCCCGGCGGCATCAGGGCCAATTCGGTCTCGCGGAAATTCGCCACCGCGTACCAGGTCCCGGTATCGATCAAGGTGAACAGGGGATGACCGGTGCTGGCGAATTCCCCCTGGGCGATCTCAAGGCCGATGACCTTTCCGTTGAACGGGGCCTTCACCTCGGTCTTTTCCAAGTCCCGCTGGGCCAGAGCCTCGCTGGCCCGGCTGGCCTCCAACTGCTGCTGCAAAGGCCGGACGCTGCTGACCGCCTGACGGGCCGCCGTCGCCTGCTGAATGGCTTGGTCCAGGGCAATGCGGGCGCTGTCGCGGGCCGTACGGGCCTGATCGATCTGCTGGGCCGTCACGAAACCCTTGCCAAGCAGGGGCTCGATGCGCGCCAGGGTACTGGAGGCCAGGGCGAACTGGGCCTGGGCATTGGCTATCCCGGTGTGGGCAGCGTCGGCCCGCGACATCTGCGAAGCCACCTCGTTCAAGGTGTCATCGATCTTGGCTTCCAGCGCGTGGGTTTGCGCCCGGGCGGCATCCAGCTTCAGGCGAAAAGGCTCGGGGTCGATGACGAACAGGACATCGCCGGCATGAACCGACTGGTTGTTGCGGACGTTGAGCGAGACGATGCGCCCCGAGACCTCGGGCGCCAGGTGGACGATATCGGCGTCGATAAAGGCATCGTCGGTGCGGGGCCGCGACTCCAGCCGCCCAGCCACCAAAGCGCCGCTGGCCATCAAAAGCGCGATCACGACGACCGCAAACAAGCGACCGAGTTGCTTTTTCATCAAAGACATCTCACGAAGTGTTTCCGATCAGTTGGCGAACCATTCCAGCCACAGCAGGAACGTGACCGCCACGGCCAGGCCAACATAAACCAACAGTTTAGCCGGCACGAATTCGTCGACGCCTGCCTTGGAAAGAACAAGCTTGGCCACAGAGGACACAAAAACCCCACCTGCGGCACAAAGCATCCAAGACGGAAAGAATGATCCAAGAATATTCTGTGATGGCGCATGATTACATCCGACCAGCATGACGCAGGAAATCACAGAAAAAATTGTTGTTTTTACGAATTTCAGCATTCAGTCCTCGAAATACGCCATCGGACAGGCCGAATGAGTCATTCCATCAGTCACAGAACACGCCAACGCGTCCCGCTCGCCGCGCCTGGCTGCAGGCGAAATCACGACTTATGATAGCGGAAACAGGTGATAGCGGAAACGCGGATGGGAAGACAAATGAACGTTCTTCACGCCGCCCGTGAAGAACGTTCATTCTGTCCCAAGCCCTTCCGAAGTCCCGTCTCGATCAGACCGGACGACGGACCTGCACGACACGGAAACGCTCGGCCACGAAGGCGTCGTCGCAGAGAGCGGCGTTGGCCGCGGGATTGGCCCCCGTGCCGTGGAAGTCGCTGAAAGCGGCCGACTGATTGGCGAAAACACCGCCGGTCAGGTTCTCGGAGAGCGCGACCCCAGCATCGATGGCAGCCTCCTCCATGCGGGCCAGGACCTCGGGATCGGTGGCATAGACGGCGGCGGTCAGGGCCCCCTGGGCCTTTGCGGTTTCGACCCCAAGGCGAATCGCCTGATCGATGTCCCGGGTGGCGACGATGACGCTGATCGGACCGAACAATTCTCGCCGGAAGGCCTCCTCCTGCCCGGCGTCGACGGTCAGCAGCAGCGGGGTGCGGACGCGGGCCTCGGGAAAGCGCGGATGGGACAGCGCTCGAGAGTCCAACAGCACCCGGCCAAGGCCGCGAGCCTGGTCAAGGCGCTCCAGCGTTGCCGGTGACTGGATCGCCCCCAGCACCTCGACGGCCCGCTCGGGATCGGTCACCAGCTTGGCCACGCCGGCCACGATCGCCTCGGCAACCGCATCGAAGGACATCGGCTGTCCGTCGGCGACGATGCCCTCGCGCGGAATAAAGATGTTCTGCGGGGTCGTGCACATCTGCCCGGAGTAGAGGCACAGCGAAAAGGCCAGATTGCGGACCATGCCGGCCAGATCGTCGGTTCCCTGGATGACCACGAAGTTGACCCCTGCCTTCTCGGTGAAGACTCGCGCCGCCCGCGCATTGTCTTCCAGCCAGTGACCGAACGAGGACGAACCGGTGAAGTCGATCAGGGCGACCTCCGGGCGCAAGGCCAGGTCCTTGGCCAGCGGCGCCTCGACCGTGTCGACGGCCAGGCTGACCAGATCCGGGGGATACCCGGCCTCGGCCAGGACCTGGCGGCAAACCGCGACCGTGATGGCCAGCGGCAGCACGGCGCCGGGATGGGGCTTGACGATCACCGGATTGCCGGTGGCCAGGCTGGCGAACAGGCCCGGATAGCCGTTCCAGGTCGGAAAGGTCGAGCAGCCGATCACCAGGGCGACGCCGCGCGGGACCAGATGATAGGCCTTGTCCATCAAGAGCGGCGGATTTCGTCCCTGCGGCTTTTCCCAGCGGCAGTCCTCCGGCACCTGGGATTGGGCGCGGACCGCATAGGCCACGGCCTCCAATCCGCGATCCTGGGCATGGGGTCCGCCGGCCTGGAAGGCCATGCCGAAGGCCTGACCGGTGGTCTGCATGACGGCATGCGCCATCTCGAACGAGCGCCGATTGAGCCGGGACAGGATCTCCAGGCAAACCCCGGCCCGCCCCCGTACTCCGGCCTTGCGCCAGACCGGCAGGGCAGCCGTCGCCCGGACAATCACGGCATCGACGTCGAGCGCCGGATAGCGGACGTCCAGGGCCAGGCCGAAGGGCGAGTGTTCCGCCCCCACCCAAGCGCCGGTGGTCGGCTGGTCCAAGCCGAAAGGCCGACCAAGATAGGCGCGAAACGCGGCCTCGCCATCGGCGGCAGCGGTTTCGCCATAGATCTTGCCGCTCATGCTTTCCGGATAGGGACTCCAATAATCCCGCGTGGCGATGGCCTCCAAAGCCTGCCGCAGCGTCGCCTCGTGCCGGGCGAAAAGCTCCTCACTCATGTCCTTGATTCCTTCCTTGAACCGGAGCGACATCGCAACGGGTTCGCATTTTTCGATACCAACTCTTGAAAATTTAGACATTTTTTGTATCTATTCAAGATCGAAAAGAGTCCCGTAAACCCGCACAAATAGTGGCGACTTTCCGTGGTATATGGCACTTTTTCTTGGTTTCTGCGGGACAACCGAAGCGCTACAACATGACACATATGTCTTAATGATAGCCGTTAATTTGCACCACGATGAAAGTTCAGGGAGGTCGGAACTGCATTCCCACGGACTTTCGTCGGCCAACGGGAAGGACACCACCGATGACGTTCAAGACCATTCTGTTCGAGACGACGGGCGGGGTCGCCAAGCTGACCTTGAATCGCCCGGAAAAGCTGAACAGCTTCACCCCGGAGATGCTTGGCGAGGTCCGTCAGGCCCTGGACCAGGTGGCGGCGCCGGCCAGTGGCGTGCGCAGCCTTCTCCTGACCGGCGCCGGACGCGGCTTCTGTGGCGGCCAGGACCTTGGCGACCGTGCCGTGCGGGCCGACGGCGCGACGCCGGACCTGGGGCGCTCGCTGGACAGCTGGTATAATCCGATCATCCTGGCGCTCCGTCGCCTGGATCTGCCGGTGGTTTGCGCCGTCAATGGTGTCGCCGCCGGAGCCGGCGCCAATCTGGCCCTGGCCTGCGATATAGTCCTGGCGGCCAAAAGCGCCTCGTTCATCCAATCCTTCTGCAAGATCGGCCTGGTGCCCGATTCCGGCGGCACCTGGATCCTGCCCCGCCTGGTCGGCATGGCCAGGGCCACGGCCTTGGCCATGCTGGGCGACCGCATCGAGGCCAGCCAAGCCGAGGCCTGGGGCTTGATCTGGAAGGTGATCGACGACGACCAACTGGCCGATCGCTCGCTGGCGCTGGCATGCCAGCTGGCGGACATGCCGACCCGGGGACTGGCATTGACCAAGCAGGCCCTGCAGGCGGCCGCCACCAACGGCCTGCCGCGCCAGTTGGACCTGGAACGGGATCTGCAGCGACGGGCGGGGCAGACCAAGGACTACCGCGAAGGGGTCGACGCCTTCCTGGGCAAGCGCCCGCCCCATTTCCAGGGGTGCTGAGATGACCCCTCTCGATCCGAGGGCGCACCCGATCGGGGTGGTCGGCGCCGGAGCCATGGGGGCGGGAATCGCCCTGGTGGCGGCCGATGCCGGTCATCGCGTACACCTGTTCGACGTCAGGACCGACGCCGTGGCCGAAGCCCGCCGGAGTATCGGCCGGACGCTGGAAGGACGCTTGACCAAGGGCAGGATGACGACCGAAGAACGGGATGCCGTTCTGGAGCGCATCGTCCCCGGCGAGCGCCTGTCCGACCTGGCGCCCGCCGCCCTGGTCATCGAGGCCGTCGCCGAGGATGCCGCAATCAAACGCGGCCTGTTCGCCGAGCTGACCGGGCTGGTCGGGCCGGAGGCGATCCTTGCCACCAACACCTCGTCCCTGTCGGTCACGGCCCTGGCCGCCGGATTGGCCGGACCGGAACGGGTCTGCGGCATGCACTTCTTCAACCCGGCACCGGTCATGCCGTTGGTGGAGGTGGTCAGCGGACTGGCCACCGCGCCCGACGTGGCGGCGAAGGTCGCCGCGACGGCGCGCCGATGGGGCAAGACTCCGGTGGCCTGCCGCTCGACCCCGGGCTTCATCGTCAACCGGGTCGCCCGCCCCTTCTATGGCGAGGCGATGTGCTTGGCCCAGGAAGGAGCCGCCAGCGTCGCCACCCTTGATGCCTTGTACCGCGAGTGCGGCGGCTTTCGCATGGGCCCCTTCGAACTGACCGACCTGATCGGGCAGGATATCAACGCCGCGGTCACCCGTTCGGTCTTCACCGCGACCTTCTTCGATCCACGCTACCGCCCGTCGTTGATCCAGCAGGACCTGGTGGATGCCGGCTGGCTGGGCCGCAAAAGCGGACGCGGCTTCTACGACTATGGCGGGCACGCCGAACGCCCGCCCGCCGCCACCGCGGCCGCCGGGCCGGCGCCGCGCCATCTGGCCGCCGAACCGGGGCCGGCCCTGCCGGACGGTTTGCTCGCGCGGGCCGCGGCGGCGGGTCTTTCCCTGGACGGCGGACGACCCGGAACCTTGATGCAGGTCGACGGCGTTACCCTGGCCCTGACCGATGGCCGTACCGCCACCCAGCGCGCCCGCGATCTGGACATTCCCGCCCTGGTGCTGTTCGACCTGGCGTTCGACTGGCGGTCCGCCAGCCGGATCGCCATCGCCGCGGCGACGGGCGCCGGCACGAACGCCGTCGCCACTGCCGCCGGATTTTTCCAGGCCCTGGGGTTCGCGGTCTCGGTGCTGGACGACGTTCCCGGCTTGGCGGTCATGCGGACCCTGGCCATGCTGGCCAACGAGGCGGCCGAGGCGCTGCACCAGGGGGTGGCCAGCGCCGCCGACATCGATCGCGCCATGGTCCTGGGGGTGGCCTATCCCGCCGGCCCGCTGGCCTGGGCGGAAACGGTCGGGCTGTTGCCCATCGTCACCGTGCTGGACCATCTGGCCCAGGCCTACGGCGATCCCCGCTACCGCACGTCGCCCCTGTTGCGCCGTCTTGTCGCCGCGAATGGCCACATCCATCAGCCGGTCTGAACCGTCCCCCGAGGAGTTGCCCATCAATGACCGAGGTTTTCATCTGCGATGCCGTCCGCACCCCTATCGGCCGCTACGGCGGCGTCCTCTCCTCGGTCCGGCCCGATGACCTGGCCGCCCATGTCATCGGTGCGCTGGTCGCCCGCAACCCGGGCGTCGACTGGCAGGCGGTGGACGACGTGGTGCTGGGCTGCGCCAACCAGGCCGGCGAAGACAACCGCAACGTGGCCCGCATGGCCGCGCTGCTGGCCGGCCTGCCGCAGGAGGTCTCGGCAACCACCATCAACCGGTTGTGCGGCTCCGGCATGGATGCCGTCCTGATGGCGGCGCGGGCCATCGGCGCCGGCGAGGCTTCGCTGATGGTCGCCGGCGGGGTCGAAAGCATGAGCCGCGCCCCTTTCGTCATGCCCAAGGCCGACAAGCCCTTTTCCCGGGACGGGGCGATCTTTGACACCACCATCGGCTGGCGGTTCGTCAACCCGTCGCTGGCCGCCCGCATCGGCACCGACTCCATGCCCGAAACCGCGGAAAACGTTGCCCAGCGCTATCAGATCGGCCGCACCGACCAGGACGCCTTCGCGCTCAGAAGCCATCGGCGCGCGGTCGCCGCCCAACGGTCCGGCCGCCTGGCCCGTGAGATCGCGGCCGTACCGGTGGCGGCGGCGAAAGGCCCGGCCAGGCTGGTGGAGCAGGACGAACATCCGCGCCCCGACGCCAGTCTCGAGGCCTTGTCCGCCCTTCGCGCCCCGTTTTGCGACGACGGCACGGTGACCGCCGGCAATGCGTCGGGCGTCAACGATGGCGCCTGCGCCCTGCTGGTCGCGTCCAGCCAGGCCATGCACCGTCATGGCCTGAGGCCGCTGGCCCGCATCGCCGGCGGTGCCGCCGCCGGGGTCGAGCCGGCGGTGATGGGCATCGGCCCCGTCCCCGCCACGGCCCGGTTGCTGACCCGGCTGGGACTGGCCATCGGCCAGATCGACCTGATCGAGTTGAATGAGGCCTTTGCCGCCCAGGCGCTGGCCGTTCTGCGCCAGTGGGGCCTAGCCGACGACGCCCCGCACGTCAACCCCAACGGCGGAGCCATCGCCCTTGGCCATCCGCTGGGCATGAGCGGCGCCCGCCTGCTGGCCACCGCGGCACGGCAGCTTGACGAGACCACCGCCCGCTATGCCCTGTGCACCATGTGCATCGGCGTCGGCCAGGGAATTGCCGCCCTGCTTGAAAGGCCCTGATAAGACTGACAAAACAACAAGACATTGGGAGACCGCCAACCATGAAAGCCCGCCTCTGCGCCCCCGACCGCGACCGGCTCGACCCCATTGAACGGGCCAGCCGGGACGAGGTTGCCGCCCTGCAGCTTGACCGCCTGCGATGGTCGATCCGCCACGCCTACGACAACGTGGCCCAATACCGCGAAAAATGCCGCCAGATGGACATCCATCCCGACCATCTGACCCGCCTGGACGACCTGCGGCGGTTCCCCTTCACGGTCAAGGACGATCTGCGCCAGACCTATCCCTTTGGCATGTTCGCCTGCCCCATGGAGCAAATCGTCCGCATTCATGCCAGCTCGGGCACCACCGGACGGTCCACCGTGGTGGGCTACACCCGGAACGACATCGACACCTGGGCCTCCCTGGTCGCCCGCTCGCTGCGGGCCGCCGGAGCGCGGCCGGGCCACAAAGTCCAGGTAGCCTACGGCTATGGCTTGTTCACCGGTGGCTTGGGCGCCCATTACGGCGCCGAACGCCTGGGCTGCGCGGTGATTCCCATCTCCGGCGGACAAACCGAGAAGCAGGTCCAGCTGATCGTCGACCTGGAACCGGACTTGATCATGGTGACACCCAGCTACATGCAGGTCATCCTGGACGAGATGGACCGCCAGGGCATTGTTCCGGAGCGTTGCTCGCTAAAGGTCGGGGTGTTCGGTGCCGAGCCCTGGACGGACCGGATGCGCGACCAGATCGAGCGGCGCCTGGACTGCGACGCCGTCGACATCTACGGCCTGTCCGAGGTGATGGGTCCGGGCGTGGCCAGCGAATGCATCGAAAGCAAGGACGGCCCGACACTGTGGGAAGACCACTTCCTGGCCGAGATCATCGATCCCCTGACCGGCATGCCGCAAGACGACGGCCAGCCCGGCGAACTGGTGTTGACCTCGCTCACCAAGGAGGCCTTGCCGATCATCCGCTATCGCACCCGCGACCTGTGCAGCCTGTTACCGCCGACGGCGCGCAGTTTCCGGCGCCTGGGCAAGATTACCGGCCGGTCCGACGACATGCTGATCATCCGCGGCGTCAACGTCTTCCCGACCCAAATCGAGGAACAGCTGCTGAAGAACGACAGCCTGTCCGCCCATTACCAGCTGGAGATCGACCGGGTCGGCCCGCTGGACGAGATGACGGTGCATGTGGAAATGCGCACCGACGTGTTCCTGGGCGAGGACGACCGCCAGACCATCGCGGCCGAACTGCGCCATCACATCAAGAGCTGCATCGGGATCAGCACCCGGGTCGACATCATGGAGCCCAACAGCCTGCCCAGATCCCTGGGGAAGGCCAAGCGGGTCATCGACAACCGGCCGAAAGGCTGACCGGAATACCGGCGGCCGGCCTCAGGTCAGGCCGCCGAAGCGGGTGAAATAGCCGGGCTGGGCCTCCGGCAAGGGGCCGTCGGCGGTTTCCAGAACCGCCATCAGATGGGATTCGGCAGCCCCCTGGACCAACCGGTAAAGGTTGCGACACAGCAGTCGCGCCGCCGCGCCCGGCCAGTCGGCCGGCAACAGCTCGTCGGGCAGCATGGGGTCCTTCAGCAGGGCCCGCCGGTAGCCATGGATCAACAACGAGCGCAGCACGCAGCTTTGTTCGGGGGTGACCCCATCGACCCCGTCCAGGGCGCGCCAGACCGGCCGGAAAATGTCGAGGAAAATGGCATAGTCGGCGGCCAGGCGATCGAGATCCCAGCAGGTGCGAACCACATCGCGCAAGGCGTCGCCGGTCACCCAGCTTTCCGCGGCGGCCCGCATGACCACCGCGCGGTCGCCGGTCTGGGCGTCGCCCAGGGTCTGGCGCACCACGTCCGGATCGGGATCGGGATGGACCAGCAGGCCGGGCGCCAGTTGGCCGAACCCCTGCCAACCCAGATCCCGTTCCAGGGTCAGGCGGCGATCGCCATCCCCGCCGACCAGACCGGTCAGCACCAGTGTCCATTGCCTGTCCCAGGGACGATAGGCGCCGGCGTAGATCCGACCATCCGCCACCTGGAAACGGCGCCGGCCGGTCTCGGTCAGGCTGTAATAGCTTTTCCGGCCGATCTGAACCGAACTCAGCCAGTCTTCCTTGGACAGGCGGAAGACCGACGTCCGCACGATCCGCTCGTTCAGGCCCATCGGCTCGACCACCCGGATCAGGCCGCCCAGCCAGACGCTGCCGCCGTGCGGCAGGATGGCGTCGCCCAAGACGGTAACGATCAACGATTTGGCCTTCGGCCGCAATCGGTCCAGGACAACAGCGATAAGATCGTCGATTCGGCGGCTGGCAGACATTTCGGCGGGAACGACAAGGATCGGAAGACCGAGGAGATGCCATCCTAGCCGGGGCGGCGCCGACGCAACAGCGAAAAGCGCAACGGCGGCGGCAAAGCCGTCCTTCTATTTTCATATTTTTCCCCAAAACCCGCTGCCTTCGAAATCATATTTATAACTTATGATTAGCAAATACCGCTATTTCTTTGGGGAATTTCCCATATAAAAATAATTCATTTTCCGTTGAAATATATTCATATGTGTATCACATTGACGTTTGAAGCGATCCTGCGGTGGCCGCGGGAGCAACAGACGCCAAGGAGCGAATGATGGGGATAG
>Ga0326727_10022502_pt1 | contig 12166 bp, 11 predicted proteins | sample MB2enrmetagenome_FD_207643 | JGI IMG/M metagenome (GOLD analysis project Ga0326727, IMG submission 207643) | Lab enriched peat soil microbial communities from McLean, Ithaca, NY, United States - MB29MY | ecosystem: Environmental > Terrestrial > Soil > Wetlands > Peat | place: USA: New York... | reverse complement strand
CAAGCCGTATTCCCGAAAGCCTCGCCGCGCCAACCACAAGACTCGGGCACCGAGAAACGGAGCGGAATGCAACGCAATGAATGCCGATTTCTGTAATCGAACCTTTTCAGGCGGTCATAGACCTAGCCTCCCGGTTCCCGGCTTTTCGAACGGCGCGCCACCTGCCCGGCCCCGTGGCGCGCCCCTCCGTCTTCAGCCCGGCCTCGCTCCAGGAGCCAGCGCAGAAACGCCAGGTCGCCTTCCACGAAATCGAGCGCGGCCATTTCCCCAGGCGCCGCCCAGCGGATCTCATGGAAGATCAGGTTGCGCGGCTCGCCGCCGAATTCCGTCACCCGCAGGAAAATCAGCTCGATAGGTTCCCTGCCCGCGTAAGTGTACGGGTAGCGCATGATCTCCGCGCCCACCGCGCCGCGGATGCCGAGTTCCTCACCGAGCTCGCGCTCCAGCGCCCGCTCGGGTGTCTCGCCCGGTTCCACTTTCCCGCCCGGAAACTCCCACTGCAGCGGATGAGACTGCCAGGCTTGCCGCTGTCCCACCAGGATCCGCCCATCGCGCTCCAGAATCGCCGCCACCACCTGAATCATGCCAATATTGGACCATAAGATGTACGCGGAACGGTTGCTGGACCATTTTCAGAACCCGCGCAACGTGGGCCGGCTCGATCCGCCGGCGGAGATGGTGGAAGTCTCCAACCCCGCCTGCGGCGACATCCTGCGGCTGTGGGCTCGCTTCGAAGGCGGCGTGGCCGTGGAGGTGCGCTACCAGGTGCGCGGCTGCACCGCGTCGATCGCCGCGGGCTCGGCGCTGACCGAGTGGCTGACCGGCAAGTCGCGCGACGCCATGCGGGCATTTCGGGCCGAGATGGTGGAAGAGGCCGTGGGCGGCCTGGCAACCGAGTCGAAGCACGCCGCGGTGTTGTGCGCCGACGGGGTCAAAGAGCTGGCCGCCGCCGGCGCACCCCCACGCTCATAGCTGCGGTTTCCGCTTGCCCGTCGAGGGCGTGCCATCGGGAACCACTTCCAGCGTCACGCCATCCACCCACGCCTTGCCCTTGCCCATGGAGATCGCGCCGAAGTTGATGGTCTCGGCGTCGGCGGCTACTCTGGCTACGATCTCGGCTTGAGTCCACTCGGCGGATTGCACCGGGCGATCGTCCATGTTGTCGTATGCGCCGGCCTTGCCGTTCGAGAGCTCGACGCGAACCCACATGCGCGCTTTGTCGGTGGCGGCGGACGCATCCAGCCTCAGCCAGGCCCGCAGCCGGATGGTCTTCCCACGGTAGGGTGCGGCGTTGATGGTCTGCGTCAGAATGCCGAGGGTCTCCACGCTGTTAGGTTCCACCCAGAGGGCGGCGCAGACCGAACCGTGGCAACCCTGCCGGCTCACTTCGCTGCGGCCTTCCGTGATCCAGCCGCCGGGCGCCTTGCCGGTCTGGCTTTGCGCAAAATTCAGGTTCTGCGGAGCCTCGCTGGGGACCAGGGACTTCGCCGTCACCCGCGTGCCGCCCGGAACCACTTCGAAAGTCACGCCGTCCACCCAGGCTTTGCCCTTGCCCACGGACAACACGCCGAAGTCGATCGTCTCGGCATCGGCGGCCACTTTGGCCACGATCTCGGCTTGAGTCCACACGGAGGACTTGACCGGGCGGTCGTCCATGTTGTCGAAAGCGCCCACTCTCCCGTTCGGCAGGCCGACGCGCAGCCACATCTGCGCCTTGTCTCCGGCGGCGGCCGCGTCCAGCTTCAGCCAGGCCCGCAGCCGGACGGTCTTACCGCGGTAAGATGCGGCGTTGACCGGCTGCATCAGGTTGGCGTAAGTCTGTTGGCTATCCGGCTCCAGCCAGACCGCGGCGCAGGCCGAGCCGTGGCAACCCTGGCGGCTCAGCTCGCTGCGGCCAGCCCCAGTGACCCAGCCCTCCGGCGCTTTGCCCGGCTCGCCTTGCGCGAAATCGAGATTCCGCGGAGCTTCGCTGGGAGCGGCGGGGACGTAGGGGACGAAGGCCTTGGCCGTAACCGGCGTGCCGTCGGGGACGATCTCGAACGTCAGGCCATCCACCCACGCCTTGCCCTTGCCTGTCGACACCACGCCGAAGGTGAGCTTGTCGGCATCGTCCTCGACTTTGGCCACGATCTCGGCCTGAGTCCACTCGGCGGACTTCACCGGGCGATTCTCCATGTTGTCGACAGCGCCCATCTTCCCGCCTGGGAGAACCACGCCGAACCACATTTGCGCGGAGTCGTCCGGGATGGTTGCATCCAGACGGAGCCAGGCGCGCAGGCGAACGGTTTTGCCGCGGTAGCTGGCGGCATTCACGATTTGCGAGAGAGTGGCGACCTGGTACGAAGAGCCCTCCGCCAGCCGGATGGAGGCGCAGACCGCGCCGTGGCAGCCCTGGTGAGCGACTTCGACCTTGCCGTTGGGCAACCAGCCGGCTGGCGTGCCTCCGGTTTCGCCAGCTTCGAGCGAGAGGTTGACCGGCTCCTTCGGCATGTTGTGCGCCTCGAACATCCCGGTGGTGGGAGTGGAACCGGCCACCACCTCGAAGGTTACGCTGTCTACCCAGGCGCTCCCGGCGCCCTCGGATATCACGCCGAAGTTGATCGTCTCCGCATCGTCAGCGACCTTGCCGACGATCTGGGCTTCGGTCCAGGCCGCCGAACGCACCGGCCGGTCGTGCATGTTATCGAAGAAGCCCATTTTCTGGTTGGGCCCGTCGACGCGCAACCACAGTTGCGCCGTGTCGCCTTTGGACACGGCGTCCACCCGCAGCCAGGCGTGCAGCCGCACCGTCATTCCGCGGTATCCGGCAGCGCTGAAGGATTGCATCAGGTTGCCGAACCCGTTCACCGGGTGCGTGGCGGGCACCAGCACCACCGCGCAACCCGTCGTGCCATGGCAGCCCGTTCGCCGCAACTCGGCCGAGTATCCCTGGCGCGATCGCCATCCCTCGACAAACCAGCCATCGGGCACTTTGCCCGGCTCGCCCTGCTCGAACGAGAGGTTGCGCGGGCCGGCCGGCGCTTCGGCTATGGCCGCCAGACCCTGCCGCGCGGCAGCCACCAACTGCACCTGGCCGGCGTACTCCTTCAGCACGCGCGTGTAGGCGGCGCGCGCCCGCTCGGTGTCGCCCAACTGCTCCTCGGCCTGCCCGAGTTCGACCAGCGCCCGCCCCGCCACCGGCTGGCCCGCGTTCTCCGCGGCGATGGACTCCAACTGTTTGATGGCGCCGGGCAGGTTGCCCAACACCTTGGCCTGATAGATGGCCGCTTCCAGCGTCTTCTCGGGGTTCGCCTCCGGCGGGGACGAGGCCAGCAGGCGCGCCGCCAGCAGGGTTGCAATCGCAAGAGTGGTTCGCATTACAGAATCTCCAGCTACGACTGTAAGCGGCCAGTGCGGAGATTCGGCCCCAGGAGTGTCATGTTTGTGTCACGTTTCTTGGTCGAAGCGGTAACCCAGGCCGCGCACGTTGCGCAGGTAGCGCGGGCGCGCCGGATCGGGCTCGATTTTGCGGCGCAGATTGGCGATGTGATTGTCGACGATGCGCGCCGAGGCGAATGCGCCGTGCCCCCAGGCCGCGTCCAGCAACTGCTCGCGGCTCACCACCCGCCCGTGGGCTTCGATCAGCACGCTCAGCAGGCGGAACTCGATGGGCGTGAGATCCACGCCGCGGCCGGCGGAGCGGACTTCGCCACGGCCAAGATCCACCTCGACATCGCCGAAGCGCCGGCACTCGCCCGCCCCTCCGCCCGAAGCGCGCCGCAGCAGGGCCTTGATGCGGGCGCGCAGCTCGCGCGTGGCGAAGGGCTTGGTGACGTAATCGTCGGCGCCCAGTTCCAGGCCCATCACCTTCTGGGATTCCTCGGCCTTGGCGGTCAGCATGAGGATGGGCGTGCGCAGGCCGGCGCGGCGCAACTCGCGGCAGACCTCGAAGCCGTCCTTGCCGGGCAGCATGACGTCCAGCAGAATCAGGTCGAAGCCGCCTTCGCGCCCGCGGCGCGCGGCCGTGCGCCCGTCGCGCACCACCTCCACTTCGTAGCCCTCCATCTTGAGGTCGTCTTCCAGGCCGAGCGCGATGGCCGGCTCGTCTTCCACTACCAAAATTCGCGTCATGATGGTTCCACCGCGGGCAGCAGGATGGTGAACGTGCTGCCCGTGCCCGGCCGGCTTTCGAGGCGCACTTCGCCGCCGTGCGCGGCGACGATCTGGCGCACCATGGCCAGTCCCACGCCCGTGCCCTTCACGTTGAGCGCCGCCGCCGCGCTGCCGCGCGCGAATTTCTCGAAGATCGATTTCCGCTCGCCGGCCGGAATGCCCGGGCCGCCATCGGCCACGCGGATGGCCACGCGATCGCCGGCCCGCGCCCACTCGACGCGCACGGCGGCATCCGGCGGAGAGTATTTCACGGCGTTGTCGAGCAGGTTGCGCAGCGCCACGGCCAAGGGCTCGGCATCGGCGCGGATGCGGCAACCGCTCTCGCCCGAGCGCTGAATAGCGCGCGCGCCCGCCAGTTCGCGTTCGAACGCCGCAACGGTCTGTTCGGCCAGTTGGCCGGCGTCGATTTCCGCGAACTTGTAATGGTATGCGCCGGCTTCCAGGCGGCCGAAATTCAGCAGCGTCTCGACCAGCCGCTGCAGACGCTCCGTCTCGCGAACCAGGGTTTCGTAATAGAGCTGCCGCCGCTCCTCGCTGGGCACGCGGCCTTCGGCCAGGATTTCGGATAGCTGGCGCATCGAGGTCAATGGCGAGCGGAACTCGTGGGAAACGGCGGAGACGAAATCGCTCTGCAGCCGCGAGACGCCCGCTTCGCGGCGGATGGCGCGCGCGATGAAGTACGAGCCGCTCAACAGGAACACCACCATCACGGCGACGGCGGCGCCGAGGAACCGTTGGCGAGCCAGCGCTTCCGCGCCGGCGGAACCGGGGCGCGAGGCGACGGCCAGGGTCCAGGGAATGCGGAACTCGGCGGCGCTGCGCAGCACCGCGCGGCCGTGGCCATCGCGGCGGCCGGCCAGCGTTCGGCCGTCCCCGTCGAGGGCCGCGCAGTAGACGTCTTCCCGCCTGGCGATCTGCTGCAGGACCGAATCCACCGTCGCATCGAGCACCTTGCGGCCCTCCGGCGAGCCGCGCCAGACCAGCAGCACGGGAACTCCCGCGGCGCGGATGACCTGCTCCGGAGGGGTGGCGCCGCGGGCCAGCGCGCCGATGGCGCCGGCAGCCTCGGCCAGGGCCACGCTCGCGGCATCCGGAGCCTCGTGGCGGCCGGCCAGCTTCGAGACTTCGTCCCAATAGAACTCGAACTGCCCGCGGCGCAACTGCCAGCGCGCCTCGCCGAGGTCGCCGAGCAGCCGCTCCGCATCTTCCCTTCGGCTCTGGAGCACGCAGATGGCGTGGCGCGCCACCAGTTCGGCGGGCACGCCGGCAACGCTCACTCCCGCCATGGCCGAGAGCTTCCGGTAGGCGGCCAGCGATTCCTCATTGCGTCCCAGCTTGCGCAGCACGCGGGCCAGGCGCAGCAGCGCCCCGGCGCTCACGGCCGCATCGCCGGCTGCGGCCAGCCGCTGGTAGCACGCGAGCGCGAGCGCCGGCTGCCCCTGGCGGAATTCGTACGTCTCGCCCTCGCGGAAAACCGCCGGCGGCGCTTTCGGTTCCGGCGCGGGGCGGGGATAGAAGAGCAGGCGGCCGGGAGGGGCGATGGAGACGGAATCCCCGGCGACGGCGAGCGTCACGCCCTGCAACTGCCCGTCGGCATCGAGGTCGCGGCGGAGGTTGGCCGCGATGCGGTCGGCGGCCTGCTCCAGGCGCTCGCGCGACTGCTGCGCCTCCACGATGCGTTCCTGCGAAACCAGGCTCCAGCCGAGCCATCCCAAAGCGGACACCGACACCAGCGTCAGCAACAGCAGGCTCACAAGCAGACTTCGCGGCGGCCTGAGCCAGTCTCGCAGCACCACTTTGCGAAGGTAGCACAGTATGAGGGAGGGCCGGGAAAGCTACGCGATCGCAGCCCGATCGAGGCCGAGCGTGAATTCGAGGGAGTGAATCACGCGGTGGTGATGGTTGGCGCGGTCAGCTTCGTACCCGGCCGCCGCCAGGGCGGCGGAGGCAAGTTGGAGGGCCGCGTTGTATGCAATGTTGAACTGCCAGTCCGGGACCAGGTTCGGCGTCCGGCAGGCATTCAGATCTCTATCGGCGACGGCGAACAGGTCGGCGATTTCCCGCCGGCTCGCCCTGTGCTCCTTGAGCCACCCGAAGTTGAGCCAGTCTTGCAAGCTCATTCTCGTCACCGATCAAAAAAACCTTCGGGCCAGACACGACACTCGAGAGGAAGTGCTGGCCTTGTGCAAGTTTACGACAGAACTCCTCGGTCCGATACACGGAGGGGTTCACTTCTCTTCCAAGGTCGCGTTGGGCCTCGGCGAGAGCCGTGACGACATCGTGCATCGATAGCCGCTCGCCCACGACCATGACGTCCACATCGCTGCCGGTGGTTTCGGCGCCGGTTGCCATCGAGCCGTAGAGAAAGGCGAGATCGACCTTACCGGCGAGACCGGCAAGGCCGCTCCGTAGAACCTGGGCCACGCCGAAAGTCTTGCGGATGAGTCCGTGCAGTTCCTCAAAGACCGGGCACTGGCGGTTGGCCTGGAAGTAGGTCTGCCGGCCCTCGACGGTGCGAGTGAGAATTCCGGAAGCCGCGAGATGTTCAAGCTCCCTTTGGACGGCGCCGGAGCCAAGTCGAAGCGCGAGGATGATTTGCCGTTGATAGAACCGCCGGCCGGCGTGGCCGAACAAAAAACGCAGGACGGCCTGGCGCGTGACGCCAAAGAGTGCCGCACCGATGGGATCCATTACGACCGGATCGCTGATACCCATATTGGGTATGATCGTACCCGTTATGGGTTCGATTGTCAACGCTGAGCCAGCCTGGCCGAGCCAGCTTGGCCGGCGCGGCTCGGAGAGTGGCGCTCGATTCCTTTGCATGGCGCGAGCGCCCGCAGCCCGCACATGAGCGAAAATGGGAGGGTGAAATCCTTTCGCAGAGAATTATGGTTTGAGGTCCCCGGCCGGCGAGCGTTCATCAACATCACGGGGCAGGTGGAAGACTGCCTCCGGGAAAGCGGTGTCAAGGAAGGCCTGGTGCTGGTGAACGCCATGCACATCACCGCGTCCGTCTTCATCAACGACGATGAATCGGGCCTGCACGCGGATTACGAGAGTTGGCTCGAAAGGCTCGCTCCCCACGCGCCGACCTCGCAGTACCGGCACAACCGCACCGGCGAAGACAATGCGGACGCGCACATGAAGCGGCAGGTGATGGGACGCGAAGTGGTGGTCGCCGCGACCGGCGGCAAGCTCGACTTCGGACCGTGGGAGCAGATCTTCTACGGCGAGTTTGACGGCGGGCGCAGGAAACGCGTGTTGATCAAGATCATCGGAGAATAACCGAGCCGCGACCGCCCTCGCGGTGCAGGCCGTCCCATCAGCCGCCGGCGAGCGAGCGGCGCCATGTGGGCGGCCCGCCATCGCCCCGCCCGCTACTTCACTGTCAGCGTCACCTCGCCGGCTTCGAGGCCCGGCGCCGATGCGCGAACCGCGATCGTGCCGCCGGCGGCGCCCGAGCGAACGAGCGCCAGAGCGCGGCCCTGATATGTCTTGCGGTGGTTGGCCGCGACCGGGCTGATGTCGGCTATGTCGCCGGTATCCAGGGCCGCCAGTTCGCCCGCTCCGCTTACCTGCACTTCCACCGTGGCGCCGGCCTGGTACACGCGCCGGCCTGCGGCGTCCAGCACCTCGACCGCAACGTTCGCCAGATCCTGTCCGCCGGCCGCGAGCGTGGCCCGGTCGGGCGTCAAGCGAATGTGGTGCGCAGCACCGGCGGTGGCCAGCTCAAAATGCGCGGCCTCCTTGCCATCGCGCTTGCCGATGGCGCGCAGCACGCCGGGGGCAAAGGGAACGTCCCAGTGCAGCACCGGGTTCAGGGGATCGGCCACGGGCTTTTCACCCAGCGAGCGGCCGTTCAGGAACAGCTCGGCGGAAGCGCAATTGGTGTAAACCTCAACCGGGATGGCCGGGCGCAGGTCGCCGGCCCAGTTCCAGTGTTCCACCACGGAGACGGGGCGGTTGGGCGACGCGGCGGCGCCGGCCTCGCGGGCGGCCGCGTACACCATCGGCCGGGCGCTCCACAGCGCCTCGCGGAGATACGCGATCGGCTTGCGGAAACCGCACAGGTCGAGCAGCCCGGCGCCGCTGCCGCGGTCGGGATAGCGGGCGGACTCGCCGAGGTAGTCGATGCCGGTCCAGAGGAACTGGCCGGCGACGTAGTCGTTCGCCGCCACGGCGCGCCACGCGTCCAGCGAGTGCGAGTTCTCGCTCCCCAGCAGGATGCGGTTCGGGTAGGTCTTGTGGTCGGCCGCGTAATACCGTTCCAGGTAGTTGTAGCCGGCCACGTCCAGCAGGTTGGCCAGGCCGGTGGCGTTGGAGGCCAGCGTGTCGGCCAGCGCCTCGGTCACCGGCCGGGTGCCGTCCAGCCGCTTGACATCGGCGATCAGGCGGCGCGCCGTCGAAACCAGATCGATGGCGTTCGGCATCCCGGGCTTGAGGCCGTCGCGGCCCATGGGGTGGCCGAAGGGATCGCCGGGATACTCGATCTCGTTGCCGATGCTCCACAGCACGATGGAGGGATGGTTGCGGTCGCGCAGCACCATGGCGGCGATGTCGCGGTCGGCCCATTCCTCGAAGACCTCGTGATAGCCGCGCGTGCCGGGCGTGCCGGCGTTCCAGCCCTCGATCCACTTGTGCTTGCCTCCGGTCCACTCGTCGAAAGCTTCGTCCATCACAAGAAGGCCCAGACGGTCGCACAGATCGTACTCCTCGGGCGCCATGGGGTTGTGGGAGCAGCGGATGGCGTTGACGCCCAGCTCCTTCAGCGACTTCAGCCGGCGTTCCAGCGCCGCTTCGGAGAATGCCGCGCCCAGCGCGCCCAGGTCGTGGTGCAGGCAGACGCCCTTGAGCTTGAGCGGCCGGCCGTTGAGGAAGAAGCCGCGGTTGGGGTCGAAGCGAATGGCGCGGATGCCGAAGGGCGTGCGGAATTCGTCGGTCAGCGCTCCCGAAACCAGGACGCGCGTTACGGCGGTGTACAGGTTGGGCGCGTCGAGCGACCAGAGCTGGGGCTTCGCCACGGCGGCCTGCTGCGCGATGACGTGGCTGGCGCCCGCCGCCAGGCGCTCGCCGGTGGAAACCGTGGCCACTTCATGGCCCGCGGGGTCCTCGATGGAGGTGGTCAGCATAACCACCACATCCTCGGCGGACTGGTTGACCACGGGCGTCTCGATCGAAACCAGGGCCTGCGCGTCGCCGGTCACAGGCGTGTAGACATAGGTCTCCCGGCGCACCGCGCGCACCGGCGAGGCGATGGTGAGCCAGACATGGCGGTAGATGCCGCTGCCGGTGTAGAAGCGCGAATCGGCCGCCACCGAGTGGTCCACGCGCACGGCCACCACGTTGGGAACGTTGCCGAAGCTGAGGTAAGGCGTCAGGTCGTATTCGAACGACGAGTATCCGTAGGGCCGGTGGCCCAGCAGGTGGCCGTTGATCCACACGTCGCTGTCGCGGTAGACGCCGTCGAAGGCCAGGAAGATCTCGCGGCCGCGCAGCGTGCTCGAGATCCCGAACGTCCTGCGGTACCAGCCGATGCCGCCGGGCAGAAAGCCGGTTCCGCTGGCGTTCGAGGCGCTATACGGACCTTCGATGGACCAGTCGTGCGGCAGGCGGACCTTGCGCCATCCGCTGTCGTCGAAGGTGGGCTGTTCCAGGCCCGGAGCGTCGCCCAGGTGGAATCTCCAGGCGTCGTCGAAACTGCGGCGCTCCCGGACGGGGGCGGCGCTCTGCACCGGCAGCGCGGCTGCCAGCAGGGCGATCAAGAGGAATGGTCGGGTGGTCAACGATTTGCTCCTGGATTTAGTTCAGCACGAATCGGGGATGGCCGGCGTGCGGGGCCGGCTGCCGGTTCCCGCCGCGGGCCCGCCGCTCGCGGTCACAGCCGCTCGGCGGCGATTACGGCGGACTCGCCGGTTCAACCCCGGCCCGGCTACGAACGGTCAGACTGCGAATCGGGATCCAGCAGCAGACGGATGCCACGAATACGGCGGAGGCGATGCCCATAATCCACCACCCATCCCAAACGAATGTTTCCCGCGGAAGATCCCACCCATACCATTGACCGGGCCACAGCCGGCGGAAGGGACGCGGGAAAACAAGGTCGAGGTATAGCGGCAGGGAGTCAAGGCAGGCCACCAGTGCACAAAACGCGGCGGCCCGGGGGAATTTGAAAGCGAGGGCAAGCGCCAGTAGAAACAGCAGCCCCCGAGATCGCTGTAGCGCGCGAGCAAACCGCCCCCAAACTCCGTCCCCGCGAACATCAACGCGCCTCTCGAGTAAACGGCCAGACACACCGCGCAGCCGGCGGCCAGCAGAAGTTTCCACCTCATGCGATTCATTATGCCGCTGTTTCGAGCGCGGCGGTCCACCACTCATACAGCAAGGCGCCCGTCGCCGCTTTCCCGGCAGACTGATCCCCGCGGCCCTCCGCGGCCAGCCCTCGCGGAGCCCCGCCGGTGGCTCCTAGCCCGACGCCTCGCGGACTGCCGGCCCCTCAAAGTAGCGGCAGCGGGTGCGGAAGCCGATGCGCTCATAGGCGCGTATGGCCGCGGCGTTGGCGGCGGCCACGTTGAGGCCGATGGTAGCAATACCGGCACGCCGCAAAGCCAGCACCACCGCCGAGGTGACGGTTTGCGCCAGGCCTTCGCCGCGATAGTTGGGGTGAGTGAAGATGTTGCCGCAGGCGGCCACGCTCTCCTGGCGGGAAACCACCTGCACGCCGCCCACGCTCACCAGGCGCCCGCCGCGGCGGATGCCGCGAAACAGGCCGGTCGCGAGTTGAAACGGGGCGAAGGCGATCCCGCCTCCATCGCTGGAAGCGTAGAGCTGCTCGATTTCCGCCAGGTTGGCGCTGGTGAGCGCTTCCGTTGCGCCATCGCGGGGGACGAAATCTTCCAGGATCATGCGGCACATTTCGTGGCACTCGCGATACTCGAAGATGCCGCGCGCGGCCGCCAGTTGATCGGGCTTGAGGTTGAGGTAGCCGGAGTCGTGCGGCAGGGCGGCCAGCAGCGCGCGCGCGGAGGCGGCGTCGCCCAGCACGAAGATCGGCCGGATGGCGATGGCGCGGAACACCAGCGCCAGGCTGTCGCCGAGCGCGAGCCAGTCGCAATGTTCGAACATGCCGTCGTCGAGATCGGCAAGGGCATACAGCGACCAGTCGCGGTCGCGATTCAGACGCCGGCGGATTTCGGCTTTGTTGGTGGTTGGGCGAGGGGACACGCTGGAGTGAAGTATAGCGTGGGGCGGGCGGTGAAGGGCCTGTCTCGAAGAGCCAAGTTTTCGATCGGGTGGAAGATGCGCCGCAGCGGGATGGGGGCGTTTCGGCCGCCTGGTTCCGTCTTTCGGTTTTCGAGTCGCGCCCGATCCGTCCACGGCCGGCAACAGACTTGTCATCCGGAGTTAGCCTGCATTTCTGTTTTGAGTAGCCGCCGATAACCTCTTGATGGCCTCCGACGCCTGTATTCATGCGGGTTTCAACGTGATGAAGACGCTCCGGAGGTCAACACCCAATGGGTGAAAAACAAACTGGCCTTCTTTCAACTATCGTTCAGGCGGTGAAGACGACGCGCCTGAGTTGCCATCGATTCCGCTCGAATCAAGTGCGGTTATGGCCGGGCTTGATCGCCTGCAACCTGGGAAATCTGTGGCCGGGGCGCCCATCTCCGGGCCGGGAACCGCGGAAGAAGATCAAGGGCTGGTCGCCGACCAGTTTTGAACAGCGGCTGGTGAAGACCGGCGGCCGGGTAGCGGGAGGGCGATGACACCAGCGACATCACTGAGACCAAGGCGCGGGGGCCGGAGATTTGTTTGCAGAAGGCCTTGAAAAGACAATCCTCCACGATTTTGGAGTTCTTCCGCAAGACCACGAACCCGCCTTTCGGGCCCCTAACCCGACTTTCGCACTTCGGAGCCCATTTTCCCGGCCAGCATGGCTTAAGTCTTTTGCCTACAATCCGAGAATCTGAAAACCGCTGTGGTGAAGACCTGCCCTCTTCCAATCCGACGGTTTTTC
>Ga0326727_10022501_pt1 | contig 12166 bp, 10 predicted proteins | sample MB2enrmetagenome_FD_207643 | JGI IMG/M metagenome (GOLD analysis project Ga0326727, IMG submission 207643) | Lab enriched peat soil microbial communities from McLean, Ithaca, NY, United States - MB29MY | ecosystem: Environmental > Terrestrial > Soil > Wetlands > Peat | place: USA: New York... | reverse complement strand
ACTGGTGTCGAAGATCTCGACTTTTCTGATGGTCTTTTCCGTCATCTCTTCCTGCAATCGATCGCGTTCCCTCAGGTTTTCCTGCCGTTGGGGACGAAAACCCTCACCTTATCATCATATCGTGGCTCAAGATTTCGGGCACTAATACGTCCGTGGCGAGCACATGGCGATGGGGAACCAGCGGAAGCAATAGCCTGGAAATGGCGCCGTCCTTGTCCCCTGCACTTCTTACACCGCCGGCGCGGCCGAGGGCTCCCGCGAAGGCGGCACAAGGGCGCCGGTCTCCTGGTCCTTGTACTGCAACTGATAGAGCTTCCAGTAGAGGCCGCGATGCGCGAGCAGCTCCTGGTGCGAGCCCATCTCGCGCAACTGACCTTTGTGCATCACCAGAATCGTCTCGGCCCTTTGGACAGTTGACAGGCGGTGCGCAATGAGCACACTGGTGCGTCCTTCGACCATGCGCTCCAGCGCCGAGCGAATGCGCAGCTCCGTGTCGGTGTCGACGCTCGACGTGGCCTCGTCGAGAATGAGAATGCGTGGATTGTAGGCCAGCGCGCGAGCGAAGTTGATGAGCTGCTTCTGGCCCGTGGAAAGTGAGTTGCCGCGTTCGCGTACCGGCTCGTCAAAGCCATGGGGCAGCGACTCGATGAAGTCAAGCACGTTCACGTCGCGCGCCGCATGGCGCATGGTGGCGTCGGAGATTTCCTCGTTGCCGAGGCGGATGTTTTCGCCGATGGTGCCCGAGAAGAGAAACGGATCCTGCAACACCACCGCGAAATGCCGGCGCAGCGCCGTCAAATCGTGTTCCCGCAGGTCCACGCCGTCGATGAGGATGCGGCCCGCGGTCACTTCGTAGAAGCGCATCATCAGGCTGGTGAGCGTGGTCTTGCCCGCGCCGGTGTGACCCACAATCGCTACCGTCTGCCCCGGCTCGATGGTGAAAGAAACGTCCTTGAGAATCCATTCGATGCCGTCGAGACCGGCGAGCTCCGCGCCGTCTGCCGCCCCTTGCTCGGCCTTTGCCACCGCGGCCTTCTGCGCATCAGTGAGTCTTTGATAGGTGAACCAGACGTGTTCAAATACGATCCGATTCGACCCGTCTCCGGCCACGGGATGCGCCGGGCTCGTGATCTCCGGCGCTGAGTCCATGAGCTTGAAGATGCGCTCGCATGCGGCCATGGCGGCTTGCAGGATGTTGTACTTGTCGCTCAGGTCCTGGATGGGCCGCCAGAAGCGCAACGAGAACTGAGTAAACATAATGAGCACGCCGATGGTGACCGTGGGCGGCAGGTGCAGGACGCCGAATCCGCCGCGCCACACCACGAGAGCAATGGCGACAGAAGAGAGAAAATCGACAGCCGGGTAGTAGAGCGCGTAGGCAAAGATCGTGTCCTTGAAGGCGATCATGTGCTGCTCGTTCACCTTCGAGAAATCCTTGAACGCGCGCTCTTCGCGGTTGAAGAGCTGCACCACGCTCATGCCCGAGACATGCTCTTGGGTAAAACTATTGATACGCGCGATGGCGGTCCTCACGCGGCGGTAGCTCTCGCGCACGTGGATGCGGAAGACGCGCGTGACGATAAGAATCAGCGGCAGCACCGCAAAGGCCAGCAACGCCAGCCACCAGCTGATGGCGAGCATGACGGCGGCCATGATGGTGAGCATGAAAAAGTCGTTCACGATGGCCAGCACGCCGTCCGTGAACATGTCGTTGACCGCATCGACATCCGACGTCAGGCGCGTGACCAGCCGTCCCACGGGATTCACGTCGAAGAAGCCCACGTGCATGCGTTGCATGTGCCGGAAGATGTTGCGGCGCAGATCGAACATGATCTTCTGGCCGATCCACTGCATCAGGTAGACCTGGACGAACTGGAAGAGATAGGCCAAAACCAGCATCGTCAGATAGATGGCGGCAAGCCGCGTCACGCCCGCAACGGCTCCGGCGGGAAGCAGGTGGGCGAGGGGGCTGGCATTCGCTACCCAATGCGCCACGGCGTTCGAGGGATCTTTTGCGGCCACGTCTGGCGCTAGATAGCGGTCGACGGCCACCATGATGAGGATGGGGCCGGCCACATCGCAGAGCGACTTGAGCGTAACTGCGAGCGAGGCGATGCCGGCCTGCAACCAGTAGGGGCGCACGTAATGGCCCAGCCGCCGCATCAGGTGGGCGTCGTAGACTTTGCCGGCAACGTGGTCCTCGTCGGGCCTGCGCCGGGTTTCGCCGCGGGGTTCCCCTAAGCCGGGTTTTGCCCCGGGTTTGGAACCGGATTTGGTCTTGTTGTCTTCTGATTCCGCCATCGGTCGGGTGGGGTGGGCTCCCTCTTTCATTGTACGAGGAGCGCGACGGACGATGGAGGGCCGGTAATGGTGCGGTTTCCGAATTGGCAACTGACCACGACGAATCAGGACCAGAACTCATCTGGAGCCGCTTGAGATCAGAATACTGGGATATTTATGTACGAAACCCAAATCGTTGAGGCGGAAGCAGTCGGATGGTTTGCGGGATCTTTATCGGATTGTGTCCATTCGGCATGGCCGCAGCGATGGTTATTTTCTTTCCACTAGGCGCCAAGCGCAGAGCGTGCATTCCACCGCTTGTCTAATGGCTTTGCTTGATCCCTGGCGTCGCTTGCTTTTATGGCCTGTCTCATTTGACCGCTCCGTCTTTCGCACCGCGGATCACGGCAGTCGGGAAACTTTATAACCATGTTGAGCGGCGGTATGGAAGAGATTCGTATTATGGCTATCGTTTCGTGCCCGATGGCGGGAATCCTGTCAACATTGAAACCGATATCATCCTTCCCAATTGGGATTCCCCCGCGATTTTCAATGGACGTACCTTTCGCGTTGTGTATTTAGACAGCAACGAAAGATCCTTGAAAAACGAGGCCATCGATATCGCCATCCTCTCGGGCAAAGATGCGGGATTTCACGACTTCGTCGACGCTCGTCCATCTGAGGATTGGCTCGGAATTCCAGTCGGGGCCGCTTTGTTTGCCTTCGGGTTCCTCGGACTTAGATATATGGAGGATGATTCCAATTCCGAGGCATCGGATGACGATGATCTGCCTTCGGTCTGAAAAGAAACGATTTGCACCGGTTCATGCTGTAACCGGAGGTCCTGCCCTAATGCGAACAGAGGCTGCGTTTTATTGCCTGCTCAGCGTCGCATTGTTAACCGAATGCGGTTGTCCGCTCATCGGGGATAGAACAAATCGCGTGTGGTGCCGATAAGTCAGGCATGGATCCGTACGGGCTGATCGATCAGGCGTCGCTTGCGGGTGCTCGGCGGGCTCAACCTCGGGCGGCCGCACCTCAGCCGAGTGACGCGGAAACCGGCGCGCCTTTCCTGGCACAGATCGAGCAGGCGCTGGGCGTGGAAACGGAGCCCGATTCGGAGTTCTTTATTGACAGCTGGACCGTGGGTCTTGCCGCGGCGTCGGAGAACTTTCTGCGCCGGCAGGAATTGAAGAGCCGCGAGCACGAAATGCCTGCGTGGGCAACTTTCTCTTCCTTCACGCCACGGTTCGTCCCCAACGTAGAGGCTTCAACTGGAGCGGCATGGCCGCTTCGTCAGCAGCGTTCGATGGCGGATCTGCGTTGGTTTGGCGACGGGCAAGAGGATGACCGGCAGCCGGCGGAAGAGGGGATGACTGGCCCGATGACACTTGAATCCGCTCGCCGGTTGCTGGGTGTTGCGGCGACGAGTACGCGGGAGCAGATCAGGGTTGCCTATCGGAAGATGGCGAGCCGGTATCATCCGGATCGGCTGGCGCGGGGCGCTCCTCGCGAGCAAAAGCTGGCCAGTGATCGCATGGCTTCAATTAACGAAGCATACCAGCTGTTGTGCACGGACCTGGTTGGGCGACGGAAAGACGCCTGCATCATGTGAGAAGTCAGGCGGCTGTGACTTTTGTTGGCGCCCTTGCCGTGCTCAACACGTGGATTGCTCTGGCAGCGTTTTTGCCGCGGTTCGAGCTGCATCCCTTGAAACAAGGCGAGCGTTGAGCGGAACTGAGCGCGCGTTCCTCCCTCGCGGTTGTTGGCTGTTAACCGGCAATCCGGAAACTGCTCCTCCAGAGCCGCCGTGAGTTGCCCGCCGCGCCTATTCGCTTGATCCCGCTTTTGGCGCGGGCTTCGTCTCCGGCTTGGGCTTGGGCGCAGGCCGCGAAACGCCCATACTAAGCAAAACAAACCCGAAGCCTTTTTTCAGCGTATCGAAGAAGCTCATGGTTCCACTTCCCTTTCGTTCTTCAGCGGCATCTCTGGTCCAATGGCCGCGCGCATCAGTGTTTTGACGCGGGCCTTGCCGCAGGCGGGGCAACGGCCGGCGTCGCCGCCGGTTGCTCACCCCGGACGATGGCCAGTACCACTTGAGGCAACGGCTTATCGGCGTTGGCCAGCAGCAAGCTTACCTGCCAAATCTGCGTCTCCGTGAGCGTGTCTTTGAAGGCCGGCATGCCGGTGAGCCGGATGCCGTTGGCGACCTTCCAGTAGGTCTCGCCCGGCGGGTCGTCGCTTACGCCCACCACGTGGCTGTTCTTGTGCTCCTCCATCAGCGCCGGAGCTTTGGGGTACATATGCGCGGCAAAGCTCGAGGGCTTGCCGTGAAATCCGTGGCAGGCCGCGCACTGGTCGCGGTAGACCTCGGCTCCGGCCGTGAGGTTGACTTCATCGGGCTGAATGGGCGGAGCTCCCGGCATCTCGCGGGCAATCCTCGCGTTGAGCGGCTCGTGCGTGAGCGAGCGCTCCATAGGCAGTGGCGGATCGGCTACGGCCACCGGCACGTGCCCCCATTGAAACCACGCCAGCAGCGCCAATGGCGCCAGAATCAGTCCTAAAATCACTCCCAAAACGATACGGCCCATAGATTTTTTCCCTTTCCGACCACCGATTTTATCTTGCAGGGGTTTTGCAGATTATTTCGGCAGTTTACGCAACAATAACAGGTACGCATCCGGAAATGGCGTTAGACTGATGGGGCGCATTGCTTCCCTCTCACCCTCCATCCCAGATTTCTCTGGCAATTCGATGCGCAGAAAAGGACCTGTCCGATGGCAGATCACTCGAAGATGAAACTGGGCCGCAAGGCCATCAAGACCGATAGCCGTACGCTGATGCTGGGCGACTACCTGACGCCCAGCCTGCCGCCGCCACCGCCCTCGGCCGACTGGACCAAGGGCATCACCTCCTGGGGCATGATGATCAACGGCCCCGACCCGGCGGAGCCGAAATATCCCAATGGCCTGGGCGACTGCACCATCGCTGGCTGCGGCCACGCCGTGCAGGTGTGGACCGCGAACACCGGCACGATGGTGACCGTCCCCGACTCCGCGATCCTGAGCTACTACGAGAAATGGGACGGCTACAAGCCCGGCAACCCCAGCACCGATAACGGCGGCATCGAACTCGACGTGCTCAACAACTGGAAGAAGGCTGGCTTCGCCGGCCACAAGCTCACGGCCTTCGCCGACCCCAAGCCGGCGAACCTCACTGAGGTGCAACAGTCGATTGCCCTCTTCGGCGGCGTCTACATTGGCCTCTCGCTTCCCATTACCGCACAAACTCAGGACGTTTGGGACGTGGCGCCGAACGGCGGCGCCAATGCCAAGCCCGGCAGTTGGGGCGGCCACTGCGTCTTCGTGCCCAAATACGACAAGAACGGCTTTACCTGTATTACCTGGGGACAACCGAAGACCATGACCGTGGCCTTCTGGAACGAGTACTGCGACGAAGCGCACACCCTGCTCAGCCAGGACTGGCTGGCTGCCAAAGGCTCGCCCAGCGGCTTCGATCAGGCGCAGTTGCTGGCCGACCTGAATGCGATTGTTTAGCCTCTTCGTTGCCGCTTTGCCCCTCCGCGCGTCTAAAGCAAAACCAGAGTTGCTATGCCCCGGAACCTCAACTGCTGAGTCGATGCGACCAACAGGGAGCAGCGACCTTCAAAGAATCTGAACAGGGCACAACAACTCTGGTTTTGCCGTAAACAGAGCAACTCAACGGACGAACCCCGGCACAAGCCTCCCCCCAAGATGTTTTAATACCAATGGGGGGAGCGTGCCGGCCGTTTGGGTGTGCTCTCGTACTCCCGTGGAGGAATCCCGATACCGATGCAATCTTTTCGCCGTCTCACCCTTTTGCTGGCGTTCGCATTGCCGGCCATGCCAGCCCTATTTGCACAAAGCTCAGGCAATTCTTCATCGAGCGCCACACCGGACCCAAGCCAATCCGGAGATCAGACAAGCCCCGGACAGCAGTCTGCCGCAGAATCCCAGGGGCAATTGAACGTCCAGGCACGCATCCGCCAGCGCCGCGAACAACGCCGCGCCACGGCCATTCATGACGCCTACGACCACAAGTGGGAGTCGTACATGGACATGGGCTACCTGCGCTTCAAGCCGGGCCCGTCGCCAACGCAGCGGCTCACCTACTACGCGTGGGAAACGGGCCTGACCCGCTTCTCCAGCGAGCGGCTGGGCTACACACTCGACGGCCGCGGCTACTTCGGCACCGCCTACGTGGGCCTGAATACCTACAGCCAGGGCGCGTTCACCCGGCCCGCGATCAGCATGTACAACGTGCTCGCAGGCCCTGTCTACCGCTTCTATCTGCAACCCAAGTACTCCATCTCGGGCCGTGTGCTGGGCGGCTGGGCGCACGGTAACTTCTCCGGCGATACCAACGGCATCTCTCCTCCGCTTCTCGGCCTCTACCCCGATGCCAACACGTATGCCGTCAGCGCCAGTGTCATTGGCGAGTACAACTTGACGCCGAGCGTCGCCTTCAAAGTTGCGCCGGAGTATTTCGTGACCGGTTTTGGCTCGACCACGCAGAACAGCTTCGGCTTTACGATCGGAATGCTCTACCGATTCGGAAAGCACTAACAGCAGCGATCAGAGAATAGAGATCAGGAATCAGAGATGCAACCGCGGGGCAGCGCGAACATAGCCCTCGGTTGCATCGGAATTCCAAAGGCCTGCAGTCTCGCTGACCTGTCAACTTGCCAACTTGCTGACTCGCGGGCTCGCCAACCCCTATAATGGCTTCCGCCATGAAAAACTTCATTTCGCGCCGCAGTTTTTTGCAATCGTCCACGCTTGCCGCAGCCTCCGCCGCTCTTGTCAATGCCGCACCCGCACGGGCTCAAGCCATTCCCGCCTCGGGAAAACCCTCACCCATCAAGCTCGGGCTGGCCAGCTACACTTTCCGCAACTTCACACGGGCGCAGCTCATTGGCTTCATGAAGCAGCTCAATGTGCTCGACCTGAATGTGAAGGACGTGAAGGACCATCTGCCCATGGATCCCGCGCTCGAAGCCGCTGCGCTGGCCGACTACGCGGCCGCCGGCATCAAGCTCCACGCGGCCGGGGCAATCTATTTCCCCAAGGACGACGAAGCGGACATCCGGTCAAAGTTCGAGTACTGCAAGCGGGCGGGCATTGGCGTCATCGTAGCCGGCGATCCCACCCCCGAGTCTTTGAAATGGATCGAGCGATTTGTGAAGGAGTACGACATCCGCATCGCCATCCACAACCACGGGCCTGAGGACAAGTTCTTCCCGTCTCCGTTCGATGTGCTCAAAGCCATCAAGGACATGGACCCGCGCATCGGCTTCTGCATTGACGTGGGCCATGCGGCGCGCGCCAACGCCAACCTGGTTGAGGCCATTCACGCCACCGGATCGCGCCTTTACGACATGCACGTGAAGGATCTGACCAACTTCACCAGCCGCGAAAGCCAGGTTCCGGTGGGCGAGGGCATCCTGCCCTTCCGCGAGATGTTCCAGGCGCTCATCGAGATCAACTACAAAGGCTTCGTCGATCTCGAATACGAGATCCATGCCGACGATCCCATGCCGGGCGTCATCGAGAGCTTCGCCTTCATGCGCGGCGTGCTCGATGGCATGGGCTATCTGACGAAGACAGTGGGTTAGCGGGTCCCGTTCTCAACTACGGCGTGTACTTGAACGACTTGTCTGGATAGGGCGGATGCGGCGGCACGCGCCGCGGATCCTGCTTGATTTCCTGCATCAGCAGATCGATTGCCGACTGAAGCTGCGCATCGGAGCCCCCAAACGTGGCATGCGGCAGGTTATCAACGGTCTTGTCCGGATCCACGCCGTGTCCTTCGATCAGCCAGATTCCATCCGGCCCATACACGCCGGTTTCACCAGCCGTGGCCACGCCGTTGTCGGCCTGTATGTTGCTGCCGGAAAGCCAGATCTCGCCGCCCCAGGTACGCACGCCGATCAGCGTGCCCAGGTGCAGGCGCTTGAAACCTTCGCTGAAGGCTTCGCCATCTGACGCCGTCCGTTCGTCGCACAGAACTACAATATGCCCGCGAAATGCGTACTGCATATTCCACCGCGGATTTCCGACACGCGGCTGCCAATAAAACCATGCCTTGCGCAGCAGCTCGCCCAGGAGCCACGAGTCGATATTCCCCCCTTGGTTGTGCCGCACGTCGATGATCAATCCCTGCCGGTCAAAAATCGGAAAGTACTCCCGCGCCCATTGATCGATGTCGTTCGGGCCCATCGCCCGCAGGTGCACGTACCCGATCGAGTCTTTCGACACCTCATCAACCTCCGCCCGCCGCGCGTATTCCCACTCCGCGTAGCGCATGCTATGGTCTGTCTCCTCGCTGATCGGCCTGGCGAGCACATCGCGCATTTCGCCCTTTGCGTTCTTCACCTTCAGCATCACCTGCTGCCCGGCCTTGCCACGCAGCAACTCGCGCTCGTCGCTTACGCTCAACAGGCGTTGGCCGTCAATGCTTAAAATCGTTTCGCCTTGCTTCACGAGTGAATCGGGCCGCGAAAGCGGGGGTGCCTGGTCGGGCAAGTCGGGATCATGGCGGTAAATGTGCTCCACCACGTAGCCGCCGGCATTTTCATCGCGGTGCAGCACCGCGCCCAGTGTTGCAATTTCAACGTGGTCGTCGGGTTTGCGATCGTCGCCACCCCTCACGAACGTGTGCAGCGCCGAAAGCTCGCTCACCATCTGGGCAATCACTGCGTTCAGCTCGTCGCGAGTTGCAACGCGATCCACGAGCGGCAGATATCGGTCGCGCATCGCGGTCCAATTCACGCCCTGCATGTTGGGGTCGTAGAAGTAGTCGCGCTCCAGCCGCCATGCATCTAGGAAGATCCCGTGAAACTCATCGCGGGGATTTGTCGAAACCGTCCAGTGCGAAAGATCGACCGCGCTCTTCGCCAGCGTCTTGGCTTCAGACAAATCTTTTCCCTTCACGTCAGAATCGAAGACGTAAAAGCCGTCGCCTTTGTAAACCAGCATCTTCTTGCGGTCGAGGGATATCTCGTATCCCTTCACATCGGCAAGCACTGTTTCCGGTTCGTCACCCTTGTTGGCGATATCCAGGCACTGCAGTGCGGCCTTGGGTTCGGGGACGTAACTGGTATTGGTCCAGCACAACCTCTTGTCCGTGGCGTCGAGCGAATCGTAGTTACCCGGCGGCACGGGAACCTCATCCACGCGCGTTTCGAGATCGGTGAAGTCAATCTTCACCTCGGGCGGCTTCTTCTCGCCTTTCCCGGCGGCCTTGTCGCTGTTATCGCTCTCCGGCTTCTTGGGGGTATCCGCCGGCTTTTTGTCTTCGGGGGCAGGCGCGGCGTTGTCTTTTTGCTTTTCGCTATCAGGCTTCTCTGTGTCCTTCTTTTCCGGGGCATCCGGATGCAACTCGTCGCCGGGCAGGAACGGCGAGCGCAGCCCAGGCGTGAGCGCAAGCTCGTAGATCTTCATCGTCCGGTCGAAGACGGGTTGCGGCGCGCGGGGTCCCCACGGCGAAGGAATGACTGTCTTGAGATTACGGTCGGAAAGGAAGTAGAGCCACTTGCCATCCGAACTCCACGCCGGGCTCCCGCTGTTGAAGCGGTCTGAGGTGATCGGCTTGATCTCGCCCGACGCGACATTAAGCACCTTGATCTGGTCGAATTCATTGTCAGCAGCCTCACCATAGGCCAGCCAGCGGCTATCGGGCGACCAGCTCAGATTCTCGAAGTCGCCGCTCATCGACTGCGCGATAAGCTTGTCGGTTTTGGCTTTGATGTCGTAGATCCACAACTGATGGTTCTTGTCGTGATACGCAAGCCACAGACCATCGGGCGAAGGAATTCCTTCCCAGCGCAGCACTTTGTCATCATGAGTCCACTGTTCGGGGGCGCCATCACCGTTGGCCGGAAACTTCCAGAACTCTGTCTCGCCGGTCTTCGTCGAAAGCGCCACGATGTTTTTGCCATCGGGCATGAAAATCGCTTCGCGATAACGCACATCCGATTCGCCCGCGACCTTCACGACCCTGCCCTTCTTCGCCGGCATAACGTAGATCTCGCCCCGCGCGGTAATCACAATCTGCGATCCGTCGGGTGATAGGTGTGCCTGGGTCAGATATTGCATCGGCTTGGTCACCCAGTGCTGGCGAAGCTGGTCGAAGTCCGAAACCAGCGTGATCGGAATCATCGCTTCCTTGTCGCTCCTGAGATCGAGGAGCCACAAATCCGCGCCCGATGCATAAATGATGCGCCCCTCGTCGAGCGAGGCAGACGAGACATCGAAGAAGTGCTGATGACTCTCTTCCTTCACGTCGTGGCCGTGCGCGTCCATCGACCAGACATTCATCACGCCATCGCGATCCGAGAGAAAATAGACGCGGCCGTTCCAGAACATGGGGTTCGTCGAGGTGCCAGGGTAGTCGCTGGTCAGCGGAACGGCTTCATTCTTGCCGTCAAAGCTCCAGATGTTCTCAGCCCAGCCTCCCTTGTAACGCTTCGTATTGCTCGACTGCTTCGGCCAGCGAGTGAAATAGAGCGTGTGACCGTCTGCCGAATAAGCCCCCTCTGCTGCCTGGGCCAAGGGCACAATCTCGCGCCCCCCATGATCGTCGACCAGCACCAGCTGCATTTCAGGCAGTGTAGAGTAACGGCTCGTTGCAATTAGCAGCCGTCCGTCCGGAGCCCAGCCTTCCGGCTGGGAATCGTCATCCCACGTACGGCGCTGAGGCAATCCACCATCGATCGGCATGGTGTACACCTCGCGCGGTCCCTCGTAATCGGCGCTGAAGGCCACCGTTCTTCCGTCCGGCGAGATTCGTGCCTTGTCCTCGACGCCTAGGCCGGTCGTGAGCCGCCGCGCGGCGCCGCCGTGCACGCTCACGGTCCAAAGATCGCCCTCCGAGGTGAAGACAATGGTGTCGCCGTGCAACGACGGGCCCGAATAGTAACCGCGGCGGCCCTCGGGAGCCTGTCCCCTGAGCGGAAGGAATGACACGAGGAGGAGGAGGGAGAATGCAAACTGAATCGCGCGACAACGCAAGGCAGGAAAGGTCATGGGAGGTCCTCCAATTCAAGATTGAATGGACAAGCTATCGATCGCCCGTCACAGTGCGGAGGCCTCATGATTCCGATCGGAAAGGAGCTTTCGAAAGCTGATAAGGCCTGCTGAGGAATGATACATTCTCAAATTCGAAAATCAATCCCCAAACGCGAACCCGGGGGCCGGGAGCTTCAGACGAGATGGTACATGCCATAAACGGCCATCACAGCGAGGCGCTGCTGCCATTCCGCGGGGCTGGTCTCATGGACGTTGGTTCTCTTCACCTCCACGGCGACGGGCATGTCGCAGACGTCGAACTCGTAGATAGCCTCCATGCCCAGGTCCTCGAAGGCCAAGAAGGTACAGGACGCGAAGGCCTGGCTATGGTTTCACCACCACAGCGAGTTGATGTGGAGGAATCGTGAGCTGGACGGGCAAGGTTGCGGTTCGATCGGCATGGAACGGCGTTGCAACCTGCACGTTCCCTGAGAGTCCATCGAGGCTCACGGTCACGGTTTGCGGCGTGGCATCGAAATTGACCACCACGCACGCCTCTCCGCTTTTGTTCGTCTGCAACAGCTTGAATACGGAGTAGCGAATATTCGCGCCGCCATCAACGGTCGCGCCCACGGTGTCGTTGAATCGCCCCAGGAACAGCAGGTCCGCGTACGCCTTGCGAATCCTGATCAACTCGCTCACGTATTGCGCCAACGGGCGCGTCAGCGCCTCATCGGCCGACGCGGTGTAGTGGCGCGGGGCCAAATCCCAGACCAATCCGTACCGCATGCCGTTGTTCATCTCGTTGTAGTCGCCGGGGGTGGTGCCGAAGATGG
>Ga0326727_10022500_pt1 | contig 12167 bp, 6 predicted proteins | sample MB2enrmetagenome_FD_207643 | JGI IMG/M metagenome (GOLD analysis project Ga0326727, IMG submission 207643) | Lab enriched peat soil microbial communities from McLean, Ithaca, NY, United States - MB29MY | ecosystem: Environmental > Terrestrial > Soil > Wetlands > Peat | place: USA: New York... | reverse complement strand
TATGTGACCGGTCCGTACCAAACCCGCGTACCCCACCCCCCCTACCCTGTGAGAGCCCCTTTTCGCCAACTTCGTCCTGCTAACTTTCTATGAATGAACAGTTTACAAAAACACCCCGGCTGCTTTCCGGCAAACAGACCCCCCCGGAAAACCCGATTTTCGGCCAGAAATACTGCTTTTTGACCGGTTTTGAGCCCAAAACGCACGGATCTCGAAGGTCGCTTTCCCCTTGCCTTTGCCCTCGAACCGTGTCCGCCCGCAAACCGTTTTGTTACTGTTGACCCATGCCCGCGCCAGCCGCCTCGACCGCTCCCGAACTCGAATCCCTCGCCGCCGAGGTCGTGGCCCTGGCGATGAAGGCCGGAGCCAGCGACGCCGAGGCGGTTGCCCGGGAAGGCGACGAGTTCTCGGTGAACGTGCGCATGGGCCAGGTGGAGACTCTCAAGGAATCCGGCTCCCGCGGCCTCGGCCTGCGAGTGTTTCTCGGGCAGCGCTCAGCGTCGGCCTCGACCTCCGACCTGACCGCCGACGGCATTCGCCAGCTTGTCGCGGGCGCAATGGCTCTGGCACAGGTCACGGAAAAGGATCCCTGCGCGGGCCTGCCGGAAACAGGCGATTTCGGCGTTCTTCCCGGCGACCTGCACCTCTGCTACGACGATGTCTACTCGCTGGATGGCGCGGAGCGCATCGAGTGGGCGCGCAGGGCCGAAGCCGCCGCTTTGGCGGTCGATCCACGCCTCACCAACTCCGACGGCGGCAGCTTCGACGCCTCCACCGGCCGTAAGGTTCTTGCCAACTCCAGGGGCTTTGTAGGCGGCTACCGCACCAGCTCGGCCTCTGTCTCCGCCGCGCCACTGGCGATGGATGCCGACGGCAAGATGCAACGGGACGGGTGGTGGTCCAGCGCCCGGAGCCTTGCGCACCTCGAATCTCCCGAGGCCGTCGGAATTGAAGCGGCTCGCCGGACCTTGCGCCGCCTCGGCGCCCGCCGCGTCCCCACCCAGCGGGTCCCCATTGTCTTTGCCCCTGAAGTCGCCCGGACACTCATCGGTTCTGTTTTTGAGGCCGCAGCGGGCGACTCCATCTGGCGGCACGCGTCTTTTCTGGCCGGAAAGCTCGGGGAACCAATCGCCGCCTCCGCCTTTACTTTGATTGACGACAACACCATGCTGCTCCCGACCGGCGCAGGCGGCTTCGGGACATCTCCTTTCGATGGGGAGGGCTTGCCGGCGCGGCGCACCATCGTCGTCGAGAACGGGACACTCCGGAACTACCTGCTCAACACCTACACCGCCCGCAAGCTGGGCATGAAGTCCACCCACAACGCGTCAAGGGGTTTGGCAGGCACCCCAGGCATCGGCTGCGGCAATCTGTACGTGGAACCCGGCCCACTCTCGCCGGAGCAAATCATCGCAGAGATTCGGGCCGGGCTCTACGTGACCAGCTTGATGGGCTTTGGGGTTAACGTCGTCACCGGCGACTACTCCCGGGGCGCAGCCGGCCTGTGGATCGAAAATGGCCAGCTCACCCACGCCGTCGAGGAGGTGACCATCGCCGGTAACCTTGCCGAGATGCTCATGAATGTGACCGCCATCGGCAGCGACCTGGTCTTCCGCGGGGCGGTGGCTTCGCCCACGCTGCGGATTGACGGTATGACCATCGCCGGAGCCTGAGTGGAGCCCGCCTTGCCCATCGACCTGCATTCGCTCCCCTTCGACCCCGCCGATCCCAAGGCCGCGCTCGCCCAACTCCCTGAGTCCTCCGCTGTCTTTGCTCTCTACGGCGCCGAAGTCCACTCCGAACCCTACATTGGGCGCACACCGAATCTGAGGGGCCGGCTGGAGCGGCTGCTGCAGCCCTCTTTGAAACATCCGCGCCGCTTGCAGCTCGCCGGGCGGGTGCGGCGCATCGACTATCGCCTGACGGGTTCCGAGTTTGAATCTCTGCTGATGCAGTTCTCCCTTCTGGAGGGTGTTTTCGGGCCAAAGGCGCTGGAACGCATGCACCTCCGCGCCCCGGCGTTTATCCGGTATCTGGGTTCGAACGCCTATCCACGCATCACCGTGACCCACCGGCCCAGCCAGCGCGAAGCCGCCTGGTCTTACGGGCCGTTTCAGTCCCGCGCCGCCGCCGAGCGCTTTGCCGACGAGGCCCTGAAGCTGTTCCTGCTGCGCCGGTGCACGGACGATCTCGATCCCAATCCCAGCCATCCTGGGTGCGTGTACTCCGAGATGAAGATGTGTCTTGCTCCCTGCTACCAGGGCTGCAGCGACGAGCGCTACGCCGAAGAAGCGTTCGCCGTCGAGCAGTTTCTGGCCACCCGCGCCGAATCCCGCCTCGTCCCTCTCCGCGCCCAGCGGGACCAGGCCTCGTCCGACCTGGAATTCGAATCCGCGGCGGCCCTTCACGCCCAGGTTCAGCGCGTGGAAGCCGTCCGCTCCCTCGCCCCGGAGTTGGTCCGTCCGCTGAACCAGCTTCGAGCGGTCATTCTTCAGGCCTCCACGGTTCCGGGGGAGGTGGCGGTCTTCGTCTATGAAAACGGCCGGCTTCGCGGCCCGTCGCCCTTCTCGACTCTCGGCATGCGTATTCAAAACGAGCAGTCGGGATCCACATCGCTTTTCGCCCAGCCCATGGCTCTGGAGCCTTTGCCGGAGGCGACAGGGATCAGGGAAGCGGGAGCAGAGAACGGGGAACAGGGATCAGGGATCAGCCCGGGGTCGCCGCAACTGGAGCAGCAAGAGGTGTCAGGGCCCTACCCTTCGACAAACTCAGGGCAGGCTTTCAGGCGTGCCGAAACCAGCCAACAGAACGGGGGGGCTTTAGCCCCTGAAGGAGGTCTTGAAGGAAACCCGCCCGCCCCGGCCAAACTCGCCCGCGGCCTTCTCGAAACCCGCCTGGAAGCGGCACTGGCCGCCCTTGCCGAGCCATCCGACGCCTCCAGCGCAACCATTCGCCAGGGCCATCTGGCCCTGCTCAAACGCTGGTACTATCGACCAGAGGCTCGCCGGCCCGGCGAAATCTTCTTTCCCGATGCCGAAGGGCGCTGGCCCATCAAGGCCATCCTGCGCGGTGTGGGACGGGTGGCCGCACGCATGATGACGCCAGGCAATCCGGCGTAGAACGGGGGGCTCAGCATATGGCGAAAACAGGGAACATCCGCGCCATGCTCAGCGAGGGCGAGGGGCGCATGGCCGCCGGTCGTGCCGCGGAGGTGGCCGCGCTGATTCTGGCGTCCCCGGCAAAGGGCTCGTGGCTAATCGAATGCCTATGGGATAAGGACCCGGGCGTGGCCAACCGCGCCGCCCAGGCTCTGGAACAGGTCACCCGCGAGGGCCTGGCGCATTTGGACCGGCGTCTGACCGCGATCGTCGATTCCTGGAAGAACTCGCTGCTCGGATTGCTGGGCGAGGCCACGGAACGCAAGCTGCGCTGGCATCTGGCGCTGATTGTGCCCCGCCTGTCGCTGACCGGGCCGGAATGCCGCCGCGCCGCGGAGACACTGGAGTCCTGGCTTGAGGACCGCAGCTCGATCATCGGGACCTGCGCCCTGCAGGGGCTCTACGATCTGACGCGGCGCGATCCCTCCCTGTCGGCCCATGTGCTCGATCTCCTCCGCATCCATAGCCGGACCGGAACCCCGGCCATGCGCGCCCGCGGGCGGCTCCTGCTGCGCGATCTGGAATCCTCCTGACGACTGCGCTCGCGGCCGCTGATACACTGGCCCAGCAGGGAGATGCCCCAAGAACCCATGGTTGAACTGCTACCCTCCATCCTTTCCGCGGACTTTGCCCATCTTGCCGACCAGGTTGCGGCGGCGGAGCGCGGCGGCGGCACCGTCATCCATGTCGATGTGATGGACGGCCATTTCGTGCCCAACATTACCCTCGGGCCTCCAGTGGTGAAGAGCCTGCGCAAGGCCACCCGGCTGCCCCTCGACTGCCACCTCATGATCGAGAACCCGGACGAGTTCATCCCGGCCTTTGCCGATGCCGGGGCCAACTGGGTCAGCGTTCATTACGAGGCCTGCCGCCACCTGCACCGCTCACTGCAAATGATTGCCCACCACGGGATGAAGCCAGGGGTGGTGCTCAATCCGGCCACCCGCGTCGACCTGCTCATCGACATCCTGCCCATGGTTCACCACGTGCTGATCATGAGCGTCAATCCCGGCTTTGGCGGCCAGGAATTCATTCCTTTCTCTCTGGACAAGATCCGCCGGCTGGCTGAATTGCGCCGGGAACTGGGGCTGGCATTTAGAATCGAGGTGGACGGCGGGGTGGCTCACGACACCGTGGCCCAGGTCGTCCAAGCAGGTGCGGAGCTTCTCGTGGCCGGCAACGCCGTTTTCGGCGGCGGGCGCCCGGAAGAGAATGCGCGTGCCCTGCTGGCGGCGGCCCGCGAGGCCGCCGGCGAAAAGAACGAGTAGGATTCAAGAGGATTCGCGGCGCGACTGGTCTTTGTTGAGAGGCCTCAAGCCGCAATGAGGGGTTATGAACCGGATATCGAAGAAGATCGCCGCGGTGGCCCTTGCCGTTTTCTTGCTGGGCGCAGTTTCCGCCCAGGCCAGGGAGAAGAAGGCCAAGCACAAGAAAGACGAGAACCTGGCCGCCAACCCGCTGGCCGGGGTCAACTCCAAGCAGCCGGATAAGGAGCTCTTCGACAAGGCCATGGTGGCCATGAAGAAGGGCCGCTTTGACGTTTGCCGGCTTGACTTGCAGACCATGCTGAACACCTATCCGGAGTCCGAGTACCGGATGAGGGCCAAGCTGGCGGTGGGCGACAGTTGGTTCAAGGAGGGCGGCACCGCGGCCCTTACCCAGGCCGAGGCCGAGTACAAGGACTTCATCACCTTCTTCCCCAACGCCCCAGAGGCGGCCGAGGCGCAGATGAAGGTGGCCGACATTTACTACCAGCAGATGGAGAAGCCCGACCGCGATTACCTGAATGCGCAACGCGCCGAGCAGGAATACCGGGCCATGATCAATCAGTTTCCTGACTCCTCCCTCGTCCCTCGCGCCAAGCAGAAGCTGCGCGACGTACAGGAGGTCCTGGGCGAACGCGAAACCGAGATCGGTCTCTTTTACGAGAGCCGCGAAAACTTTACGGCCGCGATTGCCCGTCTGTCGACCGTTGTGGACACTTACCCTCTCTATTCAAAAAGCGACCAGGCGCTGCTGGGCATCGGCGATGCTTATGCCGGCCAGGCGCATGTGATTCAAATGCAGGCCAACCTTCCCGGGGCCATCAAGGAGCGGCTCCGCTCCGCGTATCAGGACCGCGCCGCTGCTGCCTATGCCAAGGTCATCACCCGCTATCCCATGGCCCCCCATGTTGAAGACGCACGCGACCGCCTTGTGGCCATGAATCGTCCGATCCCCGAGCCTACCCAGGATGCGGTTGCCGAGAGCGACGCCGAAGAGCGCAGCCGGCAGCCCCTGCACTTTACGGACAAGACGCTTGGACTCATCAAGCACGGCCCCACGGTGGTGGAAGCGGTACATGTGGGCGAGCCAAGCCTGGACGACCCGAAGCGCACGCTGGCTCCGGATATCACCAAGCAGAACATCGCCATGTTCAACGACGCCATCAACGCCGGCCGGCCGGCCGCTCAGCCTCTCGGCGCGGCTACGCCCACCGGCGCCAATGAGCCTCCGCGCAGCGACCAGCCCTCCTCCGCGCCCTTGCAGCTTAAGCCGCCCGCGGGCGGCACAGGCGTGGGCGTCGAGGTGGTGAGCGCTCCCGCCGGTCCCGCCGCAGCCGATCCCAATGCCGTGCTCAAGGCCGTCGGGCCCACCAACACCGTCCTGCCCGCCGCGGAGAAGCCAGCCGAAGCCCCCACCCAGGTCAACGACATCAAGTCCGCAGGCGCCACCGCCACGCCGGTTGCCGCGCCCGGCGACAAGAAGAAAAAGCCCAAGGCCGACCTGGGCGACGAATCCTCCAGCAAGAAGAAGAAGAAGAAGGGCCTCGCCAAGCTCAACCCGTTCTAGGCTTTCAGTGATCGGCGTCACAAAATGAATAAAGAAGGGTCGCCCGAGAAGCGGCCCTTTCCATTTTCAGGCTCGATATGCAGCCTGCAAATCACTCAAAAATAAAAAAGTATCTAGCAACCGGGCTCGCCACAGCAAACAACGAAATGTGATTCAGATCACGCATGTGGCCCTCCTTCATGAAAATTCACCCGGCTGTGAACAGTCCTTTAACAAAGCCACGTAGCGTGTGATCTGAAAGTGACCGTCAGGATACCCCTGCCCTGGGGCGCAGCCCACCTCTTCGAGGTTGAAGTTTGGGTTTTTGTCTTTGGTAGAAGCCCTGCGATCAAAATCTGGTCTTTAATCTGGCGGTCTCAAGGCCGCATCTAGGAGTGCCATGCAAAAGAATTACTTTTCCATCGCAGTACTATCGCTGTGCTTCCTCGTGATGCTCTTCATCCCTCTCGCCGGCTCTAGCCAGACCGGCAAAGGATCGATCTCCGGGCGCGTGACCGACGCCGCCGGTTCGGTGCTGCAGGGCGCTCGAATTGAGCTCACCCCCAGCGCCGGATCGGTTGTTTCCGACATTCAGGGTGAGTTTGTCGTTCCCAACCTTGTGCCGGGTTCCTACCAGGTATCCATCACGTTCGTTGGCTTTGCGCCCTTTTCCAAAACGGTGGCTGTAGTTGCAGGCCAGCCGGCGCGGCTGGATGCAATCATGCAGGTTGCTTCCGCGACCCAGGAGATTCTGGTCACGGCCACCGATGTCCATGGCGATGCCGAGGCAATCAACCGTATCGATACCTCGGAAAACATCCTGAACGTGATCACCAACGATCAGATCATGAGCCTTCCCAATGCGGACGTGGCGGATGCGCTGGGCCGCATGCTCGGCGTGACGCTGGAGCGCGACGAGGGCGAAGGCAAGTACGTGCAGATCCGCGGAACCGAGCCTCGTTTGAGCAACACCACCATCGACGGTGTGCTCGCCCCCTCGCCGGAATCGACCGTCAATCAGATCAAGCTCGATACCATTCCTGCCGACCTGGTGGAATCGGTGGAGATCAACAAGACGCTGTCTGCCAACCAGGATGGAGACGCCATTGGCGGCTCGGTCAATCTGGTCACCAAGACCGCCGGGGATACACCTACCATCACCGCCTTCGGCAATGGCGGCTATACGCCCATCATCGACGGACGCCACGCAAGCCAGTTCGGCATCACGGCCGGCAAGCGCTATCTAGGCAAGAAGCTGGGCATTCTGGGCAACTACACCTACGACTACAACGGCCGCGGCATCGACGACATCGAGCCGCAGCCCGATCCGGGAACGCTCACTCCCAGCTACGACAGCATCGACCTCCGCGAGTATCGCTACGACCGCACCCGCTGGGGCGCGGCCACCAGCATCGACTACAAGCTCTCGGAAGGCTCCCTGCTCTATGCCAAGACCTTCTACTCCGATTTCAAGGACTACGGAGACAAGTGGGTCTACACCCTGAACGATAATGTGAGCCCTGCCAGCACACCGACCGGCGACCCCGCAACCTACAGCGGAGACGTGCCAAAGTACAGCACCTCAAAGCGGTCGCCGGACTACGGACTTGGTCTGCTCACCATCGGCGGCAACCACCTGTTCACCAACTCCTGGTTCAAGTGGGAAACGGCCGTGTCGCGCGCGCGCCAGCTCGCCGCCGCCGGCAATCCGGGTGCAAAATTCAAAGTGACGAAGTCTCATAAGAAGGATTCTTTCTGGGGCGACAACTGCGCCTACGATCCGGGAGCAAACCCGAGCGAGTACCGTCCCCAGTGGCAGGCTGCCTGCACGGCGTCAGGGGCAGAAACCTTCGATCCAAGCGTCTATCAGTTGTCCGAGCTCGACCTGACCAGCGGGCAGACTACGCAAATCAATCTGCAGGGCTCCGCGGCCTACGCCTTCAACTACCACGTCGGCAGCCACTTCTCCACCTTCGAGATGGGCGCCAAGGTGCGCAATCAGCACAAGGGCCAGTTCGCCTACTCGCCCACCTACGACAACGAGCCGGGCGGCATCCTAATGAGCCAGTTCCTCAGCCCCATCCACAACAACAACTATTACGACAAGAGCTACAACATGGGGCCGCTCACCGACTATGACTCCATCGTCGCTTTTGCCAAGACCAATCCGTCGCTGTTTCCGCTGGATGTGGACGCAACCCGCATCGGCTCCGATGCCAGCAACTTCAACCTGGAGCAGCGCATCACCGCCGGTTACGTGATGAACACCACCCAGTTCGGCAAGCTCCACGTGCAAGCCGGGCTTCGGTTTGAAGCCACCAACCTCAGTACCACCGGCTATCAGGTGACCACCAACCCCGACGGAAGCTGGGGCGGGACGACGCCGGTCAAAAGTTCAAAGTCTTACCTGGATGTCCTGCCCAGTGCGCAGGCCCGCTACGCCATCACCAACAATTCCGATGTGCGCGCCTCGTATGGCCGCGGAATCGCCCGTCCCGACCCCCAGGACATCATTCCGTACATCACCCTCGACACCTCGCAGTCTCCCTCCCTGCTGGGCATCGGCAATCCCGCCCTGGTTCCCGAGCACGCCAACGACTTCGACGTGCTCTACGAACACTATCTCACTCCGCTGGGCTTGGTGCAGGCTGGGTTCTTCTATAAGTCGCTCTCCGATCCGCTCACCCAGGAAACCCGCATCCTCAGCTCCGGCACCTATGCCGGCTTCAAGCAATCCCAGCCCACCAACGGCGGCACCGCCTGGGTTTATGGTGTCGAGATCGGCTATCAGCAGCGGCTTTCCTTCTTGCCCGGCGTTCTTGGCGGTCTAGGCTTCGCGGGCAACTACACCTACAGCGACTCTCAGGCTAAAGGAGTCGACCCGCTCCGAACCGACAGCCCAGCATTGCTGCGCCAGACCCCACATACCTGGAACCTTGGCCCGAGCTACGACCGTGGCAGAGTTTCCGTGCACATGGGCTTTGAGTACAACGGCGCCAGCATCTATGCCTACCAGTACGAGAACCTGGCCTATGCGACGGATGCCAACGGCAACTTCATTTACAACGCCAACGGCACACTGCAAACGGTTGCCAATCCCCAGGTCGGCAATACCGCGGGGCCGGCGGGCGACAACTATCTCTATGCCCACCTTCAGGTGGACGCGCAGGTCAGCTACCGGCTTCCCAAGGGCTTTGAGGTCTACGGGCAGGGCCTGAACCTGACCAACGAAGTCTTCGGCTTCTACAACGGCAGCCCGCAGTATGTGGTCCAGCGCGAATACTACCAGCCCACCTACGGAGGCGGTCTCCGCTGGACCTCTCACCACGAAAAGTAACCAGCATCTAATTTAGTTCCGTATCGCCCCAGGCGGCGTCACTCAGTGTCATCGAGTCGCGCCGGCTGGGGCGCTTCATTTTGGCAGGGAGGTTGAGCCAGGCCCCGGGAGGACGGCGGGTCTGGTCCCCGAAGTCTGCTAGAGTGAAGGGTAGTCCCCTTGTCCGATAACCCTCTCCAAATGGGTTCAACGCTGACACCGGGGGATCGTGCCTAACCCCCATGCCCCACGACCTGCCCAAAGCCTACGACCCAACCGCAATCGAAGATCGCTGGGCCGAGTACTGGGTGAGAGAGAAGCTCTTCGCGCAACCGGCTCCAGCCGCCACTGAAGCACCGAGATCCGCCCCGTTTACGATCCTGCTGCCTCCGCCCAACGTGACCGGCCGCCTGCACATGGGCCACATGCTCAACCAGACGGAGATGGACATCCTGACCCGTTGGCGGCGCATGTCCGGCCGCCGCGCCCTCTGGCTTCCCGGCACCGATCACGCCGGAATCGCGACCCAGATGATGGTCGAGCGGCAGCTTGTCTCGGAAGGCACCAGCCGCAAGCAGCTCGGCCGCGAGGCCTTTGTGGAGCGCATCTGGGAGTGGAAGCGCCATTACGGCGGGGCGATCCTGGACCAGATGAAGCGCCTGGGCGCATCCGTCGACTGGAGCCGCGAATACTTCACCATGGACGAGAACCTGTCGGTTGCGGTGAGGGAGGCTTTTGTCCGCCTGCACGAGCAGGGACTGATCTATCGCGGCGCGTACATCGTCAACTGGTGCCCCCGCTGCCAGACCGCCATCAGCGACCTCGAAGTGGTCTACGACGAGCACAAGGGCCACCTGTGGGAGATCCGCTACCCGATCCTTGGCCCTGCGGGCGGCAGTGTCTCGGATGAGTTCCTGACCGTAGCCACAACCCGCCCCGAAACCATGCTCGGCGACGTGGCTGTCGCCATTCATCCCGAGGACGAGCGCTACCTCCATCTCCATGGGAAGAAGCTGCTGCTGCCCCTAATGAACCGGGAGATCCCCATCGTCCTGGACGAGTGGGTGAGCCGTGAGTTCGGCACCGGCGCGGTGAAGGTTACCCCCGCTCACGACCCCAACGATTTTGCCCTGGGCGAACGCCACCATCTGCCGTCGATCAACGTGATGGACGACTCCGCCCACATCAACGCCGAAGGCGGTCCCTACGCCGGCCTCGACCGCTACGCCGCTCGCAAGCGCGTCGTCGCAGACCTAGAAGAGCAGGGGCTTTTGGCGGGCGTCAAGGACCACATCAACAACATCGGCCACTGCGATCGCTGCAAGACCGTCGTGGAGCCGCGCCTGTCCACGCAGTGGTTCGTCAAGATTCAGCCCCTCGCCGACAAGGCCATCGCCGCCGTGAAGCCGGGCCCGGACGGCAAGAAAGCGATCCGCTTCACGCCCGAGCAGTACGAGAAGACCTTTCTCAACTGGATGGAGAACATCCACGACTGGTGCATCAGCCGCCAGCTCTGGTGGGGCCACCGCATTCCCGCCTGGCACTGCGCCGCCTGCCGCAAGATCACCGTCGCGCGTGTCGATCCCGCTGCCTGCGCCCACTGCGGCTCGGCCGAAATCACCCAGGAGACCGACGTCCTGGATACCTGGTTCTCCTCCGGCCTGCTGCCCGTCTCCGTCTTCGGCTGGCCCCGTTTCGGCGCCGGGGCCGTGAAGGGTACGGGCTTCGGTCCGCACAGTGTCGGTGTCGTGAAGGGTACGGGCTTCAGCCCGTACAGTATCGCTCCGTTAGGAGAAGGGGCTTTAGCCCCTGAGGGACAGAATCGAGCCGACTTCGACAGCTTCTATCCCACCAGCCTCCTGGTCACCGGTTTCGACATTCTCTTCTTCTGGGTGGCCCGCATGATCATGTTGGGCTGCTGGTTCTCGGCCGACGTGCCGCTCCCAGACGGCAGCCCGCGTTCTCTTGCCGACTCGGTGCCGTTTCGCAAGGTCTACATCCACGCCCTGGTGCGCGACGCCAACCGCGAAAAGATGTCCAAGACCAAGGGCAACGTCATCGATCCCATCGAGATTGTGAAGCAGTACGGAACGGATGCCGTCCGGTTCACGCTGGCATCGATGGCTTCGCCTGGAACGGACATTGCGTTTAATGTGGCGCGCACGGAAGGCTATCGCGCGTTTGCCAACAAGATATGGAATGCGGCGCGGTTCATATTCATGAATGTGGACCGGGCCGCCGAGATCGGCATCACTGTCGACCCCGCCGCACTCGGCGGAATGCCCACCGCGGCCCCGACGGATCCCCTCGAAGCCCGCTGGATCACCCGTGAGCTGCACATTACCGCTCGTGCCGTAAATCATCAACTCGCAGAGTGTCGGTTCGATGAAGCCGCGAGCACAATCTATCAGTTCTTCTGGGGTAGCTTTTGTGACTGGTACCTCGAAACAATCAAACTCCGTCTCGATTTTACGGAATCGTCGAACAAGCCGGAAGTCCACAAGTCATTGACAACGCTCTTGCAGGTCTTCGACGCCGCATTGCGGCTACTTTCTCCGTTTATGCCCTTTATCACAGAGGAGCTTTGGCATTCCCTTCGGGGACCAAACACTCCGGAGAAGTCCATAGCGCTTACCGATTTCCCACAATGTAGCGATGAGTTTGTCGGGTCCCAAGTTATCCGCGGCACTGGAGCAGAGATGTCACGAGTGCAGGACTTCATTAGCAGAGCCCGCCTCATGCGCAAGAAACACGAGCTTCCAGAGCGATTCGACATCAGTGTTATAGCGCAGGCCAAATCCGAGGTGAGTGATGCACTCGACAGAAACTTCGACATTATTCAGAAGATTGGCCACGTTCGGGCCATTTCGTACTCAAGTGTC
>Ga0326727_10022499_pt1 | contig 12167 bp, 9 predicted proteins | sample MB2enrmetagenome_FD_207643 | JGI IMG/M metagenome (GOLD analysis project Ga0326727, IMG submission 207643) | Lab enriched peat soil microbial communities from McLean, Ithaca, NY, United States - MB29MY | ecosystem: Environmental > Terrestrial > Soil > Wetlands > Peat | place: USA: New York... | reverse complement strand
CGGACGTGGCACGGTACGCCGCCAGACAAGCCGAGACGGTGGTGTGGGCCTCGATGGGCTGTTGGTCGTAGTCCGCGCGCGCTCCACCGCGGCGATAGAATCCATTGCTGCCGATCGGCCGCAGTTGGCCATGCTGCGAAGTCTGTACACCCACAAGCCAGCGCAACGCCTCGATGCCTCGCTGGTATACCTTTTTTTCGCCCGTGGCGCGTCCACTGACAATCAGGGCGTGGGCCAGCTTGGCATTGTCATAAGCCAGCCCGTCTTCGAACCAGGTCCAGCCGGGCTGGGCGACTTTGTCGAAGAGGGCCATCAACCGCCCGGTCAACTCCTCGCGGACATGGCTGGCCAGGCGGTCGGCCTTCCTCCGGCCCAGGTACTCGTGAATGCCAATCAGACTGAACGCCCATGCCCGCGGCGAGGTGAAGTGCATCACGCTTGGCAGGGCCTGGGCAAAGAGCCGTTCGGACTTCGTCTGGTAGATCCAAAGCGGCGAGCGGCCCACCGCCGTCCCCAAAGCCCAAATCGCCCGGCCATGGCAGTCTTCGGATCCGTGATCGTCGAGCCACTGGCGGTCGGTACTGAGGAAGTTGTGAAAACGCGCCGCCTGGCGATTGAAGGCAGAGTCCAAAAATGCGGCGTAAGTTGTGCCAAGCGCGCGAACACGCTTCGGAGCCTCCTCCAACTGGCCGAGGAGCACTGCCAGAATAAGTGCGCGGGCGTTGTCGTCCGTGCAGTAGCCTTCCGAACGGTTCGGCGCAGTGAAGTTCGCATGTTGGAAGATGCCCGTCGAATCGGTCATATGGTAAAGATGACCCAGATTCAGCTCCGGCGATTCATGCGGCCGATGGATGGCCGCCGCGACTGCGGCAGGCTTGCGGGGCGCCGCCGCTCCCTGCCGCTGGGCCGCCTGGAAGGAGCCCATGTACAGTAGCGCCGTGTTGCTCCAGACCATGGCGCGGCCCAGCTTGTAGGCACGATCGCTCATGGCCTTACGGCGTGTTCCATCGCGCAATAGCCCGCTCACCTCGCGCGCAATCGCCCTCGGATCCGCGAATGGCACCAGCACGCCACGCTGGTCCCTCAGCAACTCGGCGGCATGCCAATAGGGCGTCGAGATTACCGCCTTGCCCGCGCCGAACGCATAGGCCAGCGTTCCCGACGTAATCTGGGCCTCGCCCAGATAGGGAGTAATGTAAAGGTCCGCCGCTCCAATGAACTCGGTCAGTTCCTTCAGGTCGACAAAGCGGTTGTGGAAAACGACGTTGTTCTCGATGTGGTTGTCCCTGGCAATGGCTTCCAGGCCGAGGCGGTAACCTTCGCCTCGCGTGCGCAGCTCGTGCGGGTGGGTGGCGCCCAGCACGATATAGACGAGGTCCGGGAACTCCGCCACCACGTCCGGCAGAGCACGGAGCACGTGTTCGATCCCTTTGTTCGGCGAGAGCAGCCCGAACGTCAGCAAGACCTTCTTTCCATCCACTCCGAAACGGCCCTTGTAGAAGTCCGGGGCAACGAAGGGCACGTCGGGAATGCCATGCGGGACGAGATCGATCTTGGCCTGCGGCGCCTGGTACACGTCCTGCAGGATGGTTCGTCCCCGCTCCGTCATCACCACCAGCCGGGTCGAGCGTGCGATCAGTTCACGCATCACGCCATGCTGGTCGGCGTTCGGTTGGAGGAGAACGGTGTGAAGCGTGGTGACGGCCGGCGCTCTCAGTTCGCGCAGGAGGGTCAACAGGTGGCTCCCGGCCGGCCCGCCGTAAATTCCGAACTCGTGCTGCACGGAGACAACGTCCACGTCGCTGGAGTTCAGGAAGTGGGCGGCGCGCCGGTAAGAACCGAGGTCCTGCTCCTCAATCTCGAACCGAACGACATCCGGATACCGGTAGCAACCCTCGAAATCGTTGACCGGCACGGCGAAGCAGTTACTTTGGGGATGCCGCGCCGCCACAGCCCCGAGCAGGTCGGAGGTAAACGTGGCGATGCCGCACTTGCGCGGCAGGTAGTCGCCCAGAAAAGCGATGCTTCGGACGCTGGACTGTGTTTTCACCACTGGACTCTCCTTTTTCCCGCGGTTAACCGGCAAATCTGCCACTCACGCGGCGTCCTCGAAACGCTCGCTGGCAGAGTCCGCTCTGTCGCGCGCCACCCGATCGGCGGCGCTCTCGCACTGGATGCAGCGTAGTGCCCACGGCAGGGCGGCCAGGCGTCTTGAGCTGATCTGCGATTCGCACTCGATGCAGATCCCAAAGCTCCCGTCTTGAATCCGGCGCAGTGCGGCGCTCACCTGGCGGAGTAGTTTCGACTCGCGGTCCACGTTGCGAATCGCCAAATCCCGCTCGGACGCGTATTGAATTTCGTCCATTTGGTCCGCGCTCTTTTCGATTTCGATGCCTTCTCGCGTTCGCAGTATCTGAACGAGTTCGGTCCGTTTTCGTTCGAGGCTCACGCGGAGGTCCTCTACATCGATAAATGCCATGTCCATACCCCCCTTCCGCCCATGCGGGTGCCTACCGTCTCCAGCACGGGACGGTCCACAATAAACCCCCCGCACCTGGAAGACATAACCGTTGAGCGGGAGCGTGGTTACCGGGAACTCACTGGCGCCGAGGTGCAATATCTGCACCGGAGTGCGGAATTTGCCGTCCCCGTGTAGCTCCGGCCCAAAGAAATCGCCCGCGGGCGACGGTGGTCACGAACGTGCCACTGACCATCGGGAACGGCTATGCGACCAACAAAAGCAATTCTCCGGCGCCCAGCGGCCCTTGGGCTGTTGTTCCTGTTTCTGACCCCGGCCGTCTACTCGTATTCCGTCCTCACCCACGAAGCTATCATCGATTCGACCTGGGACAGTGCGATCAAACCGCTGCTACTCAAACGATTTCCGAACGCTACCGGGGAAGAGCTTACGCAGGCGCACGCTTTCGCCTACGGAGGGTGCATCATCCAGGACTTGGGGTATTATCCGTTCGGCAGCAAGTTCTTCAGCGACTTGACCCATTACGTCCGGAGCGGCGATTTTGTTCTCAACCTGATCCGCGAGTCCCAAGACCTCGATGAGTACGCATTCGCTCTGGGAGCACTGTCGCACTATGCCGCCGATAGCAATGGCCACTCGCTGGGCGTCAACCGGGCCGTTCCCTTGTTCTATCCGGAGCTTGCACTCAAGTTCGGGAAGCAGGTGACGTATGCCGACGATCCGTATTCCCACGCCAAGACGGAGTTCGCTTTCGATGTCTTTCAGGCCGCCAAGGGCCACTACGCTTCCGCCGCATACAAGAGCTTCATCGGATTTGAAGTGGCAAAACCCCTGCTTGAGCGGGCGTTTCTGGATACCTATGGGATGAGACTGGAGAAGGTGTTTCTGGACGTCGATCTCACCATCGGATCCTATCGCCGCGCGGTCGGGTCGGTTCTTCCGGCTCTTACGAGAGTTGCGTGGCAGATCAAGAAACAGGAAATCAGGAAAGACGCCCCCAGCGCTACGCGTAAGACGTTCCTTTACAACTTGTCCCGCTCCAGCTACGAAAAGAACTGGGGTTCTACCTATAAGCAGCCGGGGATCCGGTCGAAACTTCTGGCATTTGCATTCCGCGTCGTTCCAAGGGCCGGCCCGTTCCGCCCTCTGTCGTTCAAGAGGCTGACGCCCGAGATCGAAAAGATGTACATGGAGAGCTTCAATTCGACGATCGCACAGTATCGCGAGCTGCTTTCGGAACAAAATGCGGGCCGTCTCAGGCTGCCGAACGACAATCTTGACGTGGGAGCGTTCACCGCGGCGGGGAAATATACTCTGGCGGATTCCGCTTACTCGCGGCTACTGCACAAGTTGCAGGGCCACTACACGGAAATACCCCAGGATCTCCGAGACGATATTCTCGCTTTCTACCGCGGCCCCGGCCTTGCGGATTCGACCAAGACCAGCGCCGGCGATTCGGCCAGGCTGGTCAAAGAGCTCGATCAACTGCGGGCCGTAAACCTGGACCTGACACGCAACCTGGCCCACGATGCGGCGGCCGGCGGGCCGCGCAACCTCGAGGTCTCCGCCGCGGCGGGATCCCCCGCTCGCCGGTGACCGCGACGTCCGGTGCCACCGCGATTCCACTCGCTGAGAAGCCGTGAAGGAATCGGGCGGACTGCCGAGTTGACCCACGAATGCGTCTGTCCCACATTGCGGTCGAAGGACTTGCGGCAAGGTGGAGCAGGCGCTTCCGCCTGCCAACCGATTCCTTCACGGCTCCCGGCGCTCGCAGCTCCGTTCGGAGCCACGGCCGCGACGGAGTAGTTGCCGGCAAAGGCACCGAACCACGCGGTCAATTACCTAGCTCCAGTGTCCCTCGACCAGAACGTAGCCGCCGTTTCTGTGGACCCAGTGATGGGCTACCCACCGGGCGTGCGGCCTCGGTGGCTGTTCCCACCTTCCTCCGACCCACACGAAACGTTCGCCGTCCCAGTTGTGATATCCCGAAATCCACACATGGTCGCGGCTCGGCGGAGGGCCCCGCCTCTCGACCAGCACGCGCGGTGGCGCAATGCGAACCACGATATCCGCCGCCAGGGCGCTGAAGGCCAGCGCGCCCGCGAAAACCAATCCGATCGCTCTTTTAAAAATCATTTTCGTCACTCTCCGAGCCTTAGCCATGCACGCACGTGGCCGTGTGCAACCATGCAATACGCCATCGGTTGGCTACGCGGGCACCGGCAGAAGCTGCATTTCAGTGCATCGCTTCTGCCTGCCGGCTCCGCAAAGCTTCCGCGCGCGCCGTCGAGTATGGCGGAATTGCAGCACCCGCGGCGGATGGCGACGATTCCGGTTTGGCCCCCAATCTGCTTCTTTAACGGTTTAACACAGGAACAAGGAGGTTCCACATGAAGACTCTCACGCACTGGCCCGCGCTGCTGGCGGTGGTTGCCGCCGCAATGCTTGCCGGGTGCTCACACACGGTGAAATCGCCCGATGTTTCGGGCAGCATCCGCACAGCACTCGATCAGGCGGGCCTGAAGCAGGTTTCCATCAGTCAGGATCGCGAGAAGGGTGTTGTGACCCTGGGTGGACACGTCGCCGCCGACGGCGACAAGGCGCAAGCCGAGAACATTGCACGGTCCATCGCGGGCGCCCAGGTTGTTTCCGACGAGATCGCCGTTCTCCCGGTGGGCGGCGAACGCGATGCCAGGGCCATGAATTCGGATCTGGACAAGGGCATCGAGCAGAACCTGGATGCCGCGCTCATTCAAAACAAGCTGCACGAGCGCGTCAGCTATTCGGTCAAGAACCGCGTCGTCACGCTGACCGGAGACGTCGACTCCCAGTCGATGCGCCGGGATGCCCAGGCCGTCGCGGGCTCGGTTCCAAACGTTCAGCAGGTAGTGAACGAACTGCAAGTGAAGAATCAAAGGGCGACCTCCTCGATGTGAGGCAGGTCCAAGGAGACTAGCGATGCTGTTATTACTGATTGTGCTTCTGGTGTTGATTGTGGCCGGCAGTGGCGGATATTACGGCCATCGCCGGTGGGGTTACGGGGGCGGTGCGGGCGTGGGCCTCGGCACCATCTTGCTCGTTGTGCTATTGGTCTACATGCTGGGCATCATTCACTGAGTCCGAATGTGCCGCGCCGGCTGCGAGCGGATTGCCCCACCGCGCGCTCCGGCCTGCCGACTGTTCCGCAGGCCAGCGCCCGAGACGGAGCAACTGACCGCCAGGTGGCTCCTGTTCAGGCTCAGGTAGCCACGGGGATTCCCATACGGAAGCGGCAAAAGCTGCACGCGAAGTGCAAAAACTGCCGGAGCCGTGACTTAAGTCTAGTCACTGCGGGTCATTGGTTTCAATGAGTTACAGCGGCCCGTGACTTAAGTCAAGTCACTGGGCTGCAGCGTAAAGTGGAATGCCGATCCCGCGCCCGGCGCCGATTCGACCCAGATCCGGCCCCCATGCCACTCGATGGCCTTCCTGCAGAATGCGAGCCCCAGCCCGGTTCCGGGACATTCGTTTCCGTGCAGGCGCTTGAACGCCCCGAATATCCGTTCCTGGAATTCCGGCTCTATGCCGGGGCCGTTGTCCTCGACCGAGAAGACCCAATCGGGATCCACCCTCCTGGCTGAAACGTGAACGCGCGGAGACGGCGCGCCGCAGTATGCGATGGCGTTTCCGATCAGATGGCGCAGGACCTTGGTCAAAACCTCGAAGTCTCCCGTAACCGCGGGCAGTGGGTCATGCGTAATGGTTGCGCCGCGTTCCGCTATCTGCTTGTCCAGCGAGAGAAGCGCCTGGCACAGCGCCGTCTCCATGTTCGCAGTGGAAAGCGGCCGGCCGTTGGCGCCCGTAGCCCAGTAGTCCACCACGTCGGCGAGCACCGACTGCATTCTCGCCGCTCCCTCCTGGATCCGCCCGAGGTACACCCCGGCATCGGAATCCAGGCGGCCGGCGTAGGTCTCGGCCATCAGTTGACTGTGTGCGGCCACCTCCCGGAGAGATTCGCGCAGGTTGTGAGCCGCCATCGAGACGAACTCTTCGAATTCCGCGCCGGCCCGGTCCACTTGGCCCTGAACCTGGATGCGCCGTTCGGTTTCCGCTTCCAGCGCCTGGCGCAAGCGCTCGATTTCATCCTGGGCGCAGTCTTGCGCTGAGTTTGCCATTTTCACTCCGCTCGCAGCGATCCGGGCTCCTTGCGGCCCCCGGGGATTGTGAACTTGAACGTAGCGCCCTTTCCAGCTTCCGATTCCACCCAGATCCGTCCACCCTGGCGCTCCACAATCTTCCTGACCAGCGCCAGGCCGATACCAGTACCGGGAATCTCGCTTCCGTGCAGGCGCTTGAACATGCCGAAAACCCGTTCGGCGTATTGCGGGTCGATCCCGACGCCGTTGTCGCGCACCGCAAACAGCCACCCCCCCGCGTTTCGCTCCGCCGAGACATGGATCCTCGGTGTTTCCCCGCCGCGGTACTTGATTGAATTGGAAATGAGGTTTTGGAAGATCTGCATCAGCGTGACCTCTTCCGCCAGCACGGTTGGCAGGGAATCGGAGGTTACGGTGGCGCCACTCTGCGCAATGGCTGCCTGAAGGTTCAGCAGCGTCTTGGCGAGCACGGCGCCGGAATCGACCGGGGCGAAGCCGTCCTGCTCGCGTTCGGCAACCTCCCAGTAGGCCAGCAGGGCCTTCAGCAGGGCCTCTATCCTCAGCGCGCCCTCCACGGAATAGGAAATGAATTTGTCGGCTTCCTTGCCCAGCTTTCCGGCATACTCCCGCCCCAGGAGCTCGGTAAAGTTCACGACCATCCGCAGAGGTTCCTGCAAATCGTGCGTGAGCGCGTAGGCGAAATGCTGCAATTCGGCATTGGTCGCTCTGAGCGCTTCCTCGGCCTGCTTGCGATCCGTTACATCCTCGATCGCCAGCAGGATCGTGCGGGCCTGCGAGCTCGGGTTGAAAATCTCGCTCCCGTTGAGGAGCATCACTTTTCGTCCGACATGTTCGAACTGGTGTGTCACCTCGAAGTCCCGGAAGGTCGCGTGCGCGGGGAGAACGTTCTCCAGCAGTTCGCGCAGCTTGGGGATATTCCATTGTCCGTTCCCGAGGTCGTAGATCAGCCGCCGCTCGGTCTCTTCCCGCGATGCCTGAAAGGTTTCGTAGAACGTCTTGTTGGCTTTCACGACCTGCAGGCTCTGATCCAGGATCACGAGCGGCTCACGCACCGTCTCAACGATCGCCTCGGCGAAGTCCAGACCGCGCTTGGCGGAGTCGATATCGATCAACATCAGCACGGCGCCGTCGATCTTGCCATTCGGTCCCACGGATGGCAGGATGCGCACCGAATACCAGCGGCCATGCGGGTCGCGGATATCGCGCGGAGACCGATTGCCGCCCTCCATCGCGTCGAGCAGCAGCCGGCGCAGATCGGGAAGTTCCACGCGAGGCTGCAGATCCGTGATCGACCGTCCGACATCGGAGGCGATCAGGTTCAACATCGGCTCAATGGCGCGCGTGAAGCGGCGAATGCGCAGGTCCCGCCCAACCATCGCCAGGGGTATGCTGATGCTTTCGAGAAGATTGGTCAGATCCCGGTTGACTTTGCTGAACTCCACGTTGCTGATCTTCAGCTCTTCGTTCAGCGTGTTCAATTCCTCGTTGGCGGATTCCAGCTCTTCCTGCGCGGTCTCCAGTTCCTCGTTGCCCGCCTGCGCCTCCTCGTTGGCCGCTCCCAGCTCTTCCAGGGTGGCTGCATTGTCCGCGACGATGGATTGCAGATACTCCCGGGTGGCCACCAGTTCGCGCCGCAGCCGGGCGCTTCCCCGGTTGTCCCGTGCAGCGAGCTTGCGCGTCGTCTTGGGGCCGCCGGCCGGCGCCGCGTCCTCGAACAGGACCAGGAAATAGCGCTCCTTGGAATCGGGCGAGCCGGCGAATGGGGTTACGGCGATCTTGACGTCTATTAGCTCGCCGCCGTCTTCGATCCGGAAGCCGTCCGCCTGGGCGATGGAGTTGGTCTGCCGGGCAGTCCGGATGGCCTTACCCAGACCGGCAATCAAGCCTTCGCGCGCCAGCCTTAGAAGGTTGTGCGTCGGGGCGCCCGGTGAAAATTCGAGGTACTGAGCCGGGCGGCCGCGTACCTGGACGATGTTCCCCTCGTTGTCAACGATGGCGCCGGGCGGACCGTGCTCGGCCAGCACCAGCCGGTCGGCTTCCCTCAACACGTCCGGCCCCACCCGGCCCTCGGCAGTTGTCTCCCGCAGATCCGCCCGGCCTTCGGCGTGGCGGCCCTCGCGTGGAGCCGGCGCCGGCTCGCTCGCCTCCGGCCGCACGCTATAGATCTTGTGGGTCTTGTCCACCTGCTGGAATGTCTCGGAGAGCGTGCCGATACTCTCCGATGGACCCAGCACCAGGAAGCCAGATGGCTTGAGGGAGTAATGCAGCGACGATAGCACCTTGAGTTGTAACACCGGTCCAAGGTAGATCAGCACGTTACAGCAACTGATGAGGTCCAGCCTGGAAAACGGCGGGTCCTGCGCCACGTTGTGCCTGGCGAAGACGCACACGTCGCGGACGATCTTCGAGATCTGGCGGCGGCGCTCCGTGCGGGTGAAAAACCGCGCCAATCGCTGCGGCGAAACATGCGCCAGCTCGGAGTCCTTGTACGCGCCGGCGCGGGCCTTTTCGATGGCCGTTTCGCTGATATCGGTGGCGAAAACCTCGAACGGCACGCTCACACCGGCGTCGTCCAGGAATTCCATCAGGCAGATGGCGATGGAATAAGCCTCCTCGCCCGTGGCGCATCCAGGCACCCAGATGCGGATCGGATCCCCGGGCGCCCGATTCTCGACCAGCGCGGGGAACACCTTCTTCTTCAGCGCCTCGAAGACCGCCGGTTCCCGGAAGAAAGCCGTGACGGTGATGAAGCAGGTCTCGCACAGCGCGGTGGCTTCCTCGCGGTTCTGCTCGATGGCCCGGCTGTAGTCCGCCAGTTTTTCGAATCCGTGCAGAGCCATGCGCCGCTTGATGCGCCGCAGAAGGGTGCTGAGCTTATAGTGCGTGAGGTCCACGCCGGTCGAGGTGCGTATCAGCCGGAGTATCTTGATCAGTTGCGGATCGGCGGACGGCTCATCCGTCTCCGCCTCGATAGGAACCTGGGAATGCCGCCCGATGGCCGCCAGTTGGCGCGCGATTCCCTCCGGTGGAAGGACAAAATCCACCACCCCGGCGGCGATGGCGCTGCGCGGCATGCCGTCGCACTTCGCGGTTTGCATTTCCTGAGCGAAGGTGGTCCCGCCCGCGGCCTTGATCGCCTGAAGACCGAGCGTCCCATCCGACGCGGTTCCCGATAATATGACGCCGAGCGCCTGGCTGCCCCGGTCCGCCGCCAGGGCCCGGAAGAAAGCGTCGACCGGCATGTTGCGGCCGCCGTCCGGCCGGGGCGGGGTATGCAGGACACCATCGGAAATAACCAAATTGCATCGCGGCGGGATCACGTAGACACGGTTGGCCTGAGCGCGAGTATCGCCCTTCACCTCAGCGACAGGCATCCTGGTCGCTTTCGAGAGCAACTCCGTCAAATGGCTCTCGTGACTCGGATCGAGGTGCTGAATCAGGACGAACGCCATGCCGGTATAGTCCGGCAAATGGCTGAGCAACTCCGTGAACGCCTCCAGTCCGCCGGCGGAGGCTCCCACGCCCACAATGAGGGGCGGACTGTCCCCAGCGCCCTCCTGGGCGGCTGGCCGCTTTGGGCGGGGCGAGTCAGGCGCACGCAGCGAACGCGCTACCCGGCCGAGCCGCTGGCTGCCGGTCCTCTTTGCCAATCGCCACCATTCCCTTTCTCACAAACGCCGCCCCTAGAGCACGTATGGGGCCATTCCCGTGCCCGTCTGATTGAAGTGTAGCTCCGTCACCCGCTCTTGGGGCCTGCGAGCAGATCCTTGATGATTTTGCCGATCTGCATGAATTGATCCAGACCCGCGGGCTTGGCGATGAATTGGGAAACTCCGAGGTCCTTGAGCAGCGCCGCGTCCCGCCGGGACTGCGAAGAACTCCACGCGCACACCGGGACTCCGGCCAGGTGCCCGGCAGCCCGGATCTCGCGCAGGATCTCTTCGCCCGTGTACTTGGAGAGGTTCAGGTCCATCAGGATCAAGTCCGGAATGGCCGCCGTGGCATAGGCTCCCTGCCGGCGGATGAAAGCGAGGGCTTCGCCGCCATCCAGCAGGTGCACGAGTTCAAACCGGAATTCCTGCTGCTTCAGCGCCCGGTCGAGAAGGAAGACGTCGGAGGCATTGTCTTCGATCACCAGAATGCGGGCTGCGGGAACGGCCGAAGCGTTTGTCAAGTGTAACTCCCGGCGGCCAGCCGTTGCCGGCCGCTCTTCATCATTTCACAGCCCATGGTAGCGCCGTTCACGGTGACACCTGCCTGGCCCTAACAATCCACCGGTGGGGCGCCGGCCCGATGTAGTAGAACGGGTAACAGGTCACCAGCGTCAGCACGTTCTCGCGCGACGGAGCGAGCACCCCGACATCGTCCGGATCGACGATGGTGAGCGACACGACAACGTACTTGAAGTTGCCTTTCAGCGTCGAGAGAAGGATTTCGTCCTTGACCCTCAGATCCTTCAGCGGGCGGAAGAACGTGTCCCGATGCCCGGCCAGGCCCACGTTGCCGGGCCGTCCGGGAAGCGCCGTGCCGGGAATGTGTCCGACGGCGCGGCGGAGCGTGGTTCTGTCGATCCCCTCGATGACCACCACGGAAAGGAGCAGACGCGGAATCTCGATGCGGCCGATCAGCCCTCCCGGCGCCACCACCTCCGTGGCAACCGGGAGAGCGGCGGGCTCCGTTCGCGGAGCGGCCCGGATCGCTGCGCGCCGGCCGCGTACCAGGCGGTCGAGATCCTGGCTCTCGCGCCGCTGAAACATCCAGGCGTCCACCAGGGCGAATGCGGTATAGCCCAGGAGCAGGACGGCGCAGGCCAAGAGCGCGCGCTGGGCCCACTTCAGAATCCGCCTGAGCGATTCCTTCCCAACCACAACCCTCATTTGGCGCCCTTTTCGTCAAGCCCCGGCGGAGCGCCGGCTATGTAGCCGGTGCGGGTGCGCACGCTCAGTCCTTCGTGGCCCTTCGCCCGGGCCAGCACCCGAATGGCGCGATACGCACCGTCGCGGGACGGGTTGGCGGGAACGTACCCGATGGTGTATTGATGGCGGATGTCGCGGGCGATGCGCTCGCAGATGGGCACCACTTCGGCGGTTTGGCTGGGGAGATAGACCTCGCCGCCGGTGGCCCGCGCCAGGCGCTTGAGCACGCCCGGGTTCTGGTCGGGATCGTTCTGGTCGAACAGACCGACGGTGTAGATCACGGCGCTGGATCGTCCGGCCAGCTTCATGACCTGGGCCAGGCTGTGCGCGCTCACGTTGTCGCCGCCATCGCTCACGACAATCAGCACTTTCTTATCCCGGCTGCCCGCCTGTAGCTCCTCCAACGCCGTGGCGACGGCGTCGTACAGGGCCGTCTGGCCTTCGGTGGGCCTGGACACGATCGCGGTTTCGAGTTTGGCGGCGTCATTCGTGAATCGGATGGCGCGGGGCAGCTCTAGCGTCACGGTCTCGTTGAAGTTGACGACGAACATCTCGTCGTCCCGATTGCTCGACCGCACGAAGGTCCGGGCCGCGGCGGTAACTTCCGCGATTTTC
>Ga0326727_10022498_pt1 | contig 12168 bp, 9 predicted proteins | sample MB2enrmetagenome_FD_207643 | JGI IMG/M metagenome (GOLD analysis project Ga0326727, IMG submission 207643) | Lab enriched peat soil microbial communities from McLean, Ithaca, NY, United States - MB29MY | ecosystem: Environmental > Terrestrial > Soil > Wetlands > Peat | place: USA: New York... | reverse complement strand
CGCAATCCGGTATCGGCCTGGCCATGCAGGCGCAAGAAGGATGGCCGCGGCGCATTGGAATCCTGGGTCTGGGCTGCGGCACTCTGGCCGCTTACGGGCGGCCGGGCGACACCTTTCGGATCTACGAAATCAATCCCCTGGTGCTCGACATTGCGCGGACGGAATTCACGTACCTTCGCGACACGCCCGCGCGAGTCGAAGTCGTGCTGGGCGACGGCCGCCTGGTGTTGGAGTCGGAGCCCAGCCAGCAGTTCGATCTGCTGGTGATGGATGCTTTTTCCGGCGATTCCGTGCCGGTGCACCTCATCACGCTCGAAGCCTTCCGCACGTATTTTCGCCATTTGAAGCCCGGCGGCATCCTGGCGGTCAACATCACCAACAAGTATCTGGATCTCGAACCGGTTGTGGAACGGGCCGCCGCCGCCTTTGGCAAGGCCGCACTGGTGTACGACTACACGCCCGGCGACGCCGACTTCCTGTGCTTCGAGTGCTCCTGGACCCTGATCATGGATGGCGCCACGGCAGCCGCCCATCCCGGCCTGCAGCACGCCGGCCAAGTGCTGCGTCAGGAGCGGCCATTCCGCGCGTGGACCGACGACTTCTCGAATATGTTCGGCATTCTGCGGTAGGGATTGGATTGACTTTGGCTAATCGTCGATAACCTCCGCGCTCTTGGCGAAGTACAGGCCCACCGCGCGGTCGATGTTGGCGCGCGTCAACCATACGGGCCGGCCTTCATATTCGCCGATAGCCTTGACCAGCCGGTAAATATCCAGCGGGTAGCAGGCCCGCAGGTGCTTCGAGCCCGCCGCCAGGCAGCGCTCGCGAAGGTACTCGGCGCAGCCCGCTTCACAGGGCACCTGCTGGGCCTCGACCACCCGCTGGAAGATCTGGTCGAACACCTCGGCGCCGACGTCTTCCACCAGCACTTTAGTCTGGATGCGCCGCAGGAACGCCTCATCGGCCAAGTCGTGCGGATTCAGGTTGGTCGAGAACACCACCATGAGCTCGAAGGGCACCTGGAACTTCATGCCGGAGGCCAGCGTCAGGTAGTCGACCCGCCGGTCCAGCGGAACAATCCACCGGTTCAGCAGTTCGCGCGGCGACAGCATCTGCCGCCCGAAGTCGTCGATGATCAGAATGCCGTTGTTGGCCTTCATCTGGCAGGGCGAAATGAAGACCCGAGTGGAGTCGTCCAGGTGCAGTTCCAGCATGGACGCCGAAAGCTCGCCGCCCACCGTGATGCAAGGCCGCTCACAAGCCACCCAGCGCGGATCCAGCATCTCGTCGCCGTCGGGCGCCCGCCGGTGAACCACGGGGTCGAACAGAGTGATGATATGGCCGTCCACCTCCACCGCGTACGGCACCACGATGGTGTCGTCATAGATCCGCAGAATCCGCTCCGCAATGCTGGTTTTTCCGTTGCCCGTGCCACCGTACAGAAACAGCGATTGATGCCCGACCAGCGCGGGTCCAAGCTGGTCCAAGAGCCCATTTGGCAACACCAGGTCGTGAAACGCGCGCCGCAGGCTTTCTCGGCTCAGCTTCACGTGGGCTGCCTGAGTCTTCACCACCTGGTGATACTGCTGAATGGAAACCGGGGCTGGACCCGCGTACTGGCACACTTCATTCCGCGCCGCCGCCAGCGCGCGCCCCGTGCTGGTCAGGGTGAACGAGTAGTCGTTTCCCAGCATCCCCTTCACTTCCAGCAGTTGCTGTTGCCGGAACTGGTGGAACAGAGTTTCGAGGACCGGAAAGGAGAGCTTCAAGGCCGTGTTGAGGGTCGCCAGCGTGCCCGCGCCATGCAACCACAAGTGCCGCAGAATCAGATCGGTAACCATGCTGCGTGGAATACCCAGGTCCTGCAGGCGGTCGGGAATCACCGGCCAGGAATCCTGCCGGGTGGCCAGCGTGGCTGCGTTTCTCGCGGTCTTTATCATGTTGGAAGCTCGTCGCCCCGGCCCAAGACCGGCATGTGCTTAGGACTATACAACAACCTGGACCGGCGGACCAGTACGCCATTGGTTAACTTCACCACGGAGTTTCGGAAGTTCGATCTCGTATCCGCGGGGAGCGTTCAGCCATCGGCGACCGGCAGCCGTGCGGGTGTGGCGGACCGCCGATGGCGGAAGGCCTCGAGGCGGATACGTCACCCTGTTTCCGAATGGCTGTACTTAGTCGCCGGTCAAGAACTCTTTGATGCGCTTGAGGGTCCGCTCGGGCGAATCGCCGGGCCGGTGGTCCACCACGGCCACGCCGACGTTGAGCGAGGGATGCACGGTATTTCCCCGTTGCAGGCAGGCGTACTCCCCGGAAAGATGCTCCGCGACCCGTTTTGCGCTGGCCATGGCCTCAGGCTTCTCCCCCGAAAGCATGGCGATGAATCCCTCCTCGTTCCACCGCCCGATGGCGGTGCTGGGCGGAAGGCTGTTCCGCAAGCGCTTGCCGAAGGCCGCGGCTAGTTCCGCGGCCACCTCACGGTTGAACTGCCGCTCCGCATGCCGGAGCCCACTGGCCTTCACCAGCAGCAGGCACAAACTCCCGTCGGACGCGGAACGAATCTGTCTCTCTATTTCATCGCGCTTGAAGAGCTTGGTCAGGTCGTCCAGCGACGCGGCGGTCTCCAGCAAATCGATGCGCTTGTGCAGCATGCGGATTTCCACCAGGAACTGGGAAACCGTAAGCTGATGCTGTTTGCGGATCTGCTCGATGCTCTGCTCGATGCTGTCCGCCGCGACTTGTATGGCCGCGCGTACCGCGCTCCCTTCCGGCGAGCTGGAGATCTCGCGCAGGCGGTCCAGTTCCGTTCGAAGCTGCGCCTCGTGGTCGCTGTCGGTCTGGGCGAGGGAGTCCAATATCTCCTGGAGCGCACGCGCCGTGCCCGCCAGTTCTTCCCTTAGCGTGCCCAGGTATTTCGCCGCCTTATCGCGATAGTCGCGGAGCAGGCCGCGAAGCGTGGCGCGGCTCCCGGCCAGGGCTTCCGGCTGCGCCGACGCCACCTCGCCGGCCAGAACAGTCAGATACTGGCGATGCGGGACGGTGATTTCGTCATCCAGATCGATGGCGTAGTGGGCCACGTTTCCGATGGCCGTGAGGTAGCAATCCAGCACCATGTCCCGGGCCGCCTGGCAGCGCTCCAGGTCGTTGAGGGAGTTTTGAATGGAAGTCATACGTCGTCGCTCGATAGAGACTATCGGCAAGCGGCCGGCATTTCTTTAGGTCTGGCTATTGCATTTCTCTTTTTGTTCGCCCACAATAGCTTTAGGGACTAATATGGCACTGACGAAGCGGCAAAAGCAGGTGCTGGATTTCATCGCCGGTTTCATCGACGAAAACGGCTACTGCCCCAGCTATGAAGAGATTGCGGGGGGCCTCGGATTGGCTTCGCTGGCCACGGTGCACAAGCACATCTCGGTTCTCGAAGCCAAGAGCTACTTGAAACGCGGGTTCAACCAGAGCCGTTCGCTGGAGCTGGCGCCCAAATACGTGCAGGAGCAGCGGCGCACGAAACCGCCGGCGCTGGAGATCCCGCTGCTGGGCCGCATCGCCGCCGGCGCCCCGGTGGAGTCGGTGGAGCAGCAGGAGATGCTGAATCTTGGCGACTTCACCGCCGGCGGCAACACCTTCGCGCTCGAAGTGCGCGGCGATTCCATGATCGACGACCACATCTGCGATGGCGATCTCATCCTGCTGGAGCGAGTGGCCGAGGTGCGCGACGGCGATATCGTGGTCGCGCTGGTGGCGGGACACGAAACCACTCTCAAGAGGCTGTACCGCGAACCTGGGGATACGATCCGCTTGCAGCCCGCCAATTCGGCGATGAAACCGATTCTGGTTCCCGCACGGGAAGTCCAGGTGCAGGGCCGCTTGCTGGCCGTGCTTCGAAAGTATAAGTGAAAGTCGGGCGGTGGCGATGGGGACCCGGACGACGCCCGCGGCGGCTTAATTTCCGCGGAGTTCCCGCTCGGCGCGGAGCCAATCTTCTTCGGAGGATCCGCCGGCACAACCACGAGCTGCCCAATAGGAATAGGCAAGACGCGCGATTTCATCCTGGGACGGCCCACGGACGGCCGCGGTGGCGGCCGGCTCCAACGGCTGCTCAGCCGGCGGGGCGGAACGTTTTACGCGCCTGGGGCTCGCCGGCTTGCGGCGGGGCGGTGCGGCTGCGGACACGACCAGATCGTTCTCGGAAATGCGTTTTCTTGGCATAAGGTCTTTCGGTGCTCCCGGAGTGGATTGCTTCTCTTTTATTCTACCGTACTTGACAAAGGAGCCGTATTTAAACTTTCTATCAATCTCATTACAAGAGGGCAAGCTAAAGCATGCCCCACCAGTGTATATTTAGGTTAGATTGCGGATGAGCGGAATTCCGGCGTTGGCGCTTGCGCTACTGGCGCAGGTCGCGTTTGCCGCCCCAAAAGTGATTGCGGTGGACGTGGATGGCATGGTGCACCCCATCACCGCTGAAATCGTGGGCAGCGCGATCGCGCAGGCCAAACAGGAGAACGCGTCGCTGCTCCTCGTCCGCCTCAACACACCCGGCGGGCTAATGGATGCGATGCGCGAGATTATCGAGAAGATCGTCTCCTCGCCGGTCCCGGTGGCGACCTATGTGGCGCCCAGCGGCGGACGCGCGGCTTCCGCCGGCTTCTTCATCCTGGAATCCGGCGACGTGGCGGCCATGGCCCCCGGAACCAATACCGGCGCGGCGCACCCGGTGCTGATGGAGGGCGAGATGGACGCCGTGATGAAACAGAAAGTGGAGAATGACGCCGCCGCCTACCTGCGCAGCATCTGCGCCAAGCGCGGGCGCAACAGCGCGCTAGCGGAAACCACGGTCCGCGAAAGCAAGTCTTTCACCGAGCGCGAGGCACTGGACCAGCATCTGATCGATCTAATCGCGCCCAACGAGCAGGCGCTGCTCTCCGCCCTGAATGGCCGCGTGGTCACGCGCTTCGACGGCAGCACGCAGACGCTCGCCACCGCCGGGGCGGTCGTCGAGGTTTACCAGAAGTCGCTGCGCCAGTCGATCGTTTCCGCCATTGCCGATCCGAATATCGCCCTGGTGCTGCTGGTGATCGGCGCGCTGGGCCTGTATGTGGAGTTCTCTTCGCCAGGGCTGATCGCCCCGGGCGTGATTGGAGCCATTCTCGTGTTGTTGGGACTTTCCGCCTTATCGGTGCTGCCCATCAACTGGCTGGGGGCGGCCCTGATGCTGCTGGCCTTCGCCCTGTTCGTGCTGGAAGCCAAGTTCGCGTCGCACGGGATTCTGGGCGTGGGAGGGGCGGTAGCCATGGTGCTGGGGGCCGTGATGCTGATCGACAGTCCGTTTCCCGAAATGCGCATTCATTGGAGCACGGCCATCGCGCTGGCGCTGCCGTTCTCCCTCATCACCGTTTTGCTGCTTTCGCTGGTATTGCGCGCGCGGCGGCTTAAGGTGGAGACCGGCGCCGCGGGCATGGTGGGCGAGACGGGCGCCGCTATTACCGACCTGGCGCCGGAGGGCAAGGTCTTTGTCCACGGCGAATATTGGGACGCGGTGTCGTCCCGGCCGGTGGCCGCCGGGACGCGCGTCCAGGTGAAGGCCATCGACAAATTGAAGCTCACGGTAGAACCCGTTACGAAGTAATGAGGAGGCTGAAATGATCGATATCACCACCGTTGGCGTGATCATCGTGGTTCTGTACCTGCTGACTTCCATCAAGATCCTGCGGGAATATGAGCGCGGCGTAATCTTCCGGCTGGGCCGCGTGCTGCCGCAGCCGAAAGGCCCGGGCATCATCCTGGTGTTCGCGCCCATCGACCGCATCGTGCGCGTTTCGCTGCGCGTCGACACGCTGGAGGTGCCGTCGCAAGACGTCATCACCCGCGACAACGTCACGGTGAAGGTTAACGCCGTGATCTACTTCCGGGTCATCGATCCGCGGCTGGCCATCCTGGAGGTTTCGAATTTCCTCTACGCCACCTCGCAGCTTGCTCAGACTACGCTGCGCAGCACGCTGGGCGAAGTGGATCTCGACACCTTGCTCAGCCAGAGGGAAAAGCTCAACGTGCGGCTGCAATCCATTCTGGACCAGCACACTTCGCCTTGGGGCGTGAAGGTGACCATGGTGGAAGTGAAGCAGGTGGATCTGGCCGAGCAGATGATCCGCGTCATCGCGCGGCAGGCGGAGGCCGAGCGCGAGCGGCGCGCCAAGATCATCCACGCGGAAGGCGAGTACACCGCGGCCGAAAAGCTGGCCATGGCCGCAGAAGTGATCCAGAAGCAGCCGGCGGCGCTGCAATTGCGGTATCTGCAGACGCTGGTCGAGATCGGCGTCGAGAAGAACACCACCATCGTCTTCCCGCTGCCGCTGGATATAATTACGTCATTGGGGCGCGCCCTGGACCGCGTCGGCACGGGCGGCGAGGCTGGCGCCGCAAAGCCGTAAGCCATGAGAAACAGCGAAACCGGCGAATTCGAACTGTTGGTGGGCAACCGGCAACTGCTGAGCGGCTTCTTCATCGTCGTTCTGCTGTTCGCGGTGGCGTTCTCCATGGGCTATATCGTGGGGCGGAATTCCTCGCCTTCGGCCAAGTTGCAGACCGAAACGGGTTCCTCGGCCGGCGCCGCGTCCCAGACGCCGGAGAGCCGTCCCCAACCGGCGGCACAGGCTCCGGCGGCAGGCGGGGCGCCGGACGCGGCGTCTTCGCAGCCCGCCGATATCCCGCCTGCCACCACGTTTCCGCAACCTTCCACGCAGCCCGAGCGGGCCGCGCCCGCCGCGGTTGCCTCCCAAGCGCCGCCGGCCGCGCCGGGCCCAGGGGGCACCCCCGAAACCGTGCCCGGATCGTATTGGCAGGTTCTGGCAACGGCCAGCCAGACGTCCGCCGACGTCATGCGTCAGACCATGAAGGACAAGGGCTTCCCGGCGTCTTTGCAGCCCGGCCCCAACAACCTGATCCGCGTGCTGATCGGGCCTTACACCGACAAGCAGTCGCTGGGCCGCGCCAAAACGGAACTGGAAAACGCCGGCGTCCATCCGGTCCTGATGAAGTAGCGTGGGCGATTCCCTGGTGCAACCCGGCGCGGCGCCGCGACCCCGGCTTCCGGCGTGGGCGCGCAAGAGCCGCACGGATTTCGAATCGCTCAACCGGGTCAAGCGCGGGCTGCGGCTGCTGAACCTGCACACTGTGTGCGAATCGGCGCGCTGCCCCAACATCCACGAGTGCTTCCATCGCGGCGCCGCCACGTTCCTGATCCTGGGCGAGCGCTGCACGCGCGGCTGCGGTTTCTGTTCGGTGCCCAAGGGTAACCCGGCCCCGCTGGACCCCGCCGAACCGGCCAACGTGGCCCGCATGGCCGCCGAAATGGAATTGCGGTACGTGGTGATCACCAGCGTGAACCGCGACGACTTGCCGGACGGCGGATCAAGCCATTTCGCCGCCACCGTGCGCGAAGTGCGGCGCGCTCTTCCGCAAGCGCGGGTGGAAGTGCTGACGCCCGATTTTTGCGGGGACCGCGACGCCGTTGCGCGGGTGCTGGATGCCGGGCCGCACGTCTTCAACCACAACGTGGAGACCGTCCCGCGGCTTTACCGCCGGGTGCGCCCGCAGGCCGATTACCGGCAGTCGCTCGACGTGCTGGCGTTCGCGCGGCGCTACTCGGAAAGCGTGTTGACGAAATCGGGCTTCATGCTCGGGCTGGGCGAAACCGAAGAGGAGGTTCGCGCGCTGCTCCGCGATCTGCGCGCGGCGGGCGTCGATGTGGCCACCATCGGGCAATACCTCCAGCCCACACGCCGCAACCTGCCGGTGGTGGCATTCATCGAGCCGGACCAGTTCGAGACCTATCGCGATTACGGGCTGGCGCTGGGTTTCCGCATGGTATTCAGCGGTCCGCTGGTCCGCAGCTCGTATATGGCCGAGGCGGTGAGCGGCCCGTGCTGAACTGGCTGCTGGCGCTCTTCTCCGCGGGGCTGCTGGTGCTCTCGTTCCCGCGATTCCAGATCGCGTGGCTGGCGCCGGTGGCGCTCGCGCCCTTGCTGATCGCCCTGGCGCGCGAGCCGCGGCCGCTCCGCCGTTTCCTGCTGGGTTGGACGTCCGGCGTGGCCTACTGGTTCGGCGTGTGCTACTGGATCCAGTTCGTGCTCTCATTCCATGGCGGCCTCGGCAACCTGGCCGGCTGGGCCGTGTTCCTGCTGTTCTGCTTCGTTAAGGCGCTGCACATGGGCGTATTCGGCTGGCTGGCGGGAATCCTGATCCGCCGCTGGTGGGCCGTGCCAGCGGTGGCGGCGCTGTGGGTGGCGATAGAAGCCACGCACGGGTCTCTGGGCTTCGCGTGGCTGGCTCTCGGCAATGCAGGAATCAACATGGATCTGCCCCTGCGCCTGGCGCCCATCACCGGCGTCTACGGGCTTTCGTTCGTCTTCATGACCATGGCCACCGGCCTGGCGCTGGCCGCCCTCGGGCGCTCGCGTCTGGAACTGCTGTGGCTGATCCTGCTGCCCTTCCTGATCTTCCTGCCGCCCCTGCCGCCCGCCCAGCGCGGCCATGAAACCGCGCTGCTGACGCAGCCCAACATCTCCGAAACCGAGGAGTGGACGAGTGAATCCATCGACCAAATGCAGCGCCGGCAGGTGGCCCTCACCCTGCGCGGCGTGCTGATGGAATCCAGGCGGCCGCCCTCGATCGTGGTCTGGCCGGAAGTCCCCGCGCCGCTTTATTACGACGAAGACCCGCGCTTTCGCAGCTACGCCGACAACCTGGCGCGCGCCACGCACGCCTACCTGCTGATTGGCCTGGTGGCGCACACCGCCGGCGGCGCGCCGCTCAACTCAGCCGCGTTGATTTCGCCCGCGGGCGGCCTCGTCAGCCGTTACGACAAAGTGAACCTGGTTCCATTCGGCGAATATGTGCCGTGGCCCTTGGGCTTCGCCAACAAGATTTCGACCGAGCTCGGCGACTTTGTGGCCGGCCAGCGCGTGGTGGTCTCACCCGTGGACGGCCACAAGATCGGCGCATTCATCTGTTACGAATCGGTGCTGCCCAATTTCGTGCGCCAGTTCGCGGCCGGCGGCGCCGAAGTGCTCGTCAACATTTCGAACGACGGCTGGTTCGGCGGGAGCGCCGCGCGCTACCAGCACCTGGAAATGGTGCGCATGCGGGCGGCCGAGAACCGCCGCTGGATTCTGCGATCCACCAACGACGGCATCACCGCGACCATCGATTCCGCCGGCCGCTTGCGCGGAACGCTGCCGTTGTATGTAGAAGCCACGTCCTACACGGGGTTCACGTACATTTCCGAGCGGACGCCGTACACGCGATACGGGAATTGGTTCGTGGCGCTATGCGAGCTGATGGCGGTGATGGGGTTGGTGGCGGAGCGGATGGCTATGTCTCGCCCAGACGCCGGTAGTGCTTGTCATCCGTGAACAGGTTCAGAGTCCCACAGGCGGGACACCGGTACGCCGGGAGAAAACGAAGCACGCGCAAGAGCCGATCCGATGGATGGCCCGAGCCGCAGCGTATACACACATTACTCCAGCAGCCGCTGTCGATGCGATCGGGTGGGTTGCCAAAGTAGAGGGCCCAGCCATAGAAACTCAGCCGGGTGCCCAGGAAGCGGTCTAACAACCGAAGAATATAGGTGGCGAGAAACAGAGAAGTCTCCGTCCCCCCTCCAAGGAGCCACAATCGCCGGGGCGGACGCGTGCGGCAGGTGTTCCGGTTGAGAAATGAGAACGACGTACATAGCGGACGGGTGGCCACGTGTTTCAGCCTGGTCGTACGCTCAATGATCGATGCGAGATCGCGCGCGGAAGTGAAGCGGTTGACGTGGCCGCCACCACGGGCCAGCCATCGATACAGCCGGTCTGTCAGCGTGCTGGCGTCCGGAACCGCGACGTATAGAGACCCGCTCGATTTGACGACCCGGCCGATCTCTTCCAGCGCACCCGCAAGATTGTGGAAGTGCTCCAGGCTGTGGTTGGAAACAACGGCGTCAAAACGATTTGCCGGGAATGGGAGCTGCGCGGCGTCCGCTTGGACAAAATTGGCAAGTTGAACGCCGGGAAGTTCCAGGTCAACCCGGACGACGGCGAAGGAACCGTCGTCTGAAAGGAAGGCGCCGGCTCCACAGCCGAGGTCAAGGACTGCGCCTCCCGGTGCAACTGTCGCCAAAAGCTCGTTCACATCAGCCGTGCCGGATCACCAGCACATCGCCATCCTTGACGATGTACTCTTTGCCTTCCAGCTTGAGCAATCCCTTCTCCCGCGCGCCCGCGTAGCCGCCCAGATCCACCAGCGCCTTCCAGTTCACCACTTCGGCGCGGATGAACTTCTTCTCGAAATCGGAATGGATGGCGCCCGCGGCCCTCACCGCGGGGGTGTGGATGGGGATGGTCCAGGCGCGGCATTCGTCCTCGCCGGCGGTCAGAAAGCTCATCAGCCCCAACAGCGAATAAGTAGCCGAGATCAGCCGCTCGAGGCCGGATTCCAGCAACCCGTAGCTGGCCAGGTACTCGCGCTGCTCCTCCACCGGCAATTCGGCCAGCTCGGCTTCGATCTTGCCGCACACCGCCGCCGCCGAAACGTGGCGGCGGCCGGCCAGCACGCCCTCGCGGTATTCGCGCTCGCGCTCGTGCAGCTTGCCGGCTTCGTCTTCACCGAGGTTCAGCACGTAGAGTATGGGCTTCTGCGAGAGGAACTGAAAGCCGCGCAAGCGTTTTTCCGCCTCGGCGTCAAGCTCCAGTTGCCGCAGCGGGTGGTTCGCGTCGAGGGTGGCTTTGCACTTTTCGAGCAGCTCGAATTCGCGGTCCAGCTCGGGGTTCTTGATCTTCTTGCGGTCCTTTTCCAAGCGTTCCAGGCGCTTTTCCACCACCAGCAGGTCGCTGAGCATCAGTTCCATCTCGACGTCCTCGAGGTCGCGCACCGGATCGACGGACCCCTTCTCGTGCGGGACGGTCGAGTCCTCGAACAGGCGCAGCACGTGAGCGAAGGCGTCCACCACACGCAGGCTGGCCAGGTAGCTGGGGTCGCGCAGGCTCTCTTTGGAGACGGACGGCATGTCCACGTACTCCACCGTTGCGTGCGTGACCTTGGGCGGCTCGAAGAGGCGCGCCAGTTCTTCGACACGCGCATCGGGCACTTGCGCCACGCCGGTGCGCACCGCCGTGGAGCCGATGTGAGTCTCCTGGTGGACTCCGGTGAGGATCGTGAACAGGGAAGTCTTGCCGGTCATGGGCAAGCCGATAATGGCGGTTCGCATATTGGGAATCACCTACAAGGGAACATCCACCTGGCTGAGAATTTCTTCGATGATGCGCTCGCCCACGTCGGCGCGGCGCTGCACCAGGGTGGTGCGGGTATTGATGACCACGCGATGCGCGAACAGCGGCACGGCCAGGCGCTTCACATCGTCGGGCGTGGCGTAATCGCGGCCGTCGAGCAAGGCCAGCGCCTGCACCGCGCGGTAGAGCGCCTGCGAGCCGCGCGGGCTGACGCCCAGCGCCAGCGATTCGTGGTTGCGCGTCTTCTCCACGATGGCCAGCATGTAATCGACTAGAGCCTCTTCCACCCTGACTCCGTGCACGGCCTCCTGCAACCGCAGCACATCCTCGGCCAGCAGCCCCGAGGCCGCGGCTTCCGGCAGCCCGCGTTCGGAGTTGCGCACGATCTGGCGCTCGCTGGCCAGGTCCGGGTAGCCGATGCGCAGCCGCATCAGGAATCGATCGAGCTGCGATTCCGGCAGCGGGTAGGTGCCGTGATGTTCCACCGGGTTCTGCGTGGCGATCACCATGAACGGCTGCGGCAGCGCGTGCGATTTCCCATCGATGCTGACCTGGCCCTCATTCATGGCTTCGAGCAGCGCCGATTGCGTCTTCGGGGTGGTGCGATTGATCTCGTCGGCCAGCAGGAAATTGCTGAAGATGGGACCCGGCTTGAACTCGAAGGCTTCCGAGTGGGCGTTATAGATGGTGACGCCGAGGACGTCGCTGGGAAGCATATCGCTGGTGAACTGCAACCGGTGGAAGCGGCACGAAACCGCGCGCGCCAGCGCCTGTGCCAGGGTGGTCTTGCCGACGCCGGGCACATCTTCGATGAGCAGATGGCCGCGCGCCAGCAGGCAGACCACGGAGAGCCGGACCACTTCCGGTTTGCCGCGAATGGTCCTCCCCAGGGCCGCTT